>OIXA01000074.1_pt1 | contig 120195 bp, 100 predicted proteins | sample 1587721 | NCBI WGS metagenome assembly OIXA01 (sample SAMEA3888900, study PRJEB22519) | human gut metagenome | biome: human gut; feature: human-associated habitat; material: faeces | place: Denmark | collected 2013 | reverse complement strand
TTTTGATGTTCGTAGCTATCGCAGCTATCTCTTTCGCATCTTGTGGTAACAAAACTGCTGAGCCCGTTGCTAACGCAGACTCTGACACTGCAGTAGTTGACTCAGTTGTTGCTGATACAGCAGTTGCTGATAGCGTAGTTGCTGAGTAATTAGCACGAACTAAAGGAAATGGCCGCTTGGAACATTGTTCTAAGCGGTTTTTTTGTTCATAATCCTATTCTTCTACTATCTTATCTACCATTACTACCAGTTTAATTATATAAAACCGCCGAAATGAACAAGCCACACTCTTTTATATATGCTTGGATAACACGAAAAATACTGATTGTATGTTCGTTGCTTTTTTTAGCTGGATGCGAAAAAGCGAATATCCCCAATAATGGAGAGGACTCTCCTGGAACAGAAATCCAAAATGGCCGAAAAGTCAAAGTCAATATCACAACAATTGATGATTTGACCGACCTGAAGCAAGTTTGCACACGCATCAGCTATTGTGTTTTCCGTAATAATGGTAAACTATACTCCATTAGGCACCAAAGTATCACCGACAAAGACTTTGGCTCACCTACGCTTACTATAGAAGATGGACAATATCATTTAGTGATTATTGCACATAATGGACTGGGCAATATTAGCGTTGAGTCAGAAGAAAAAATCAAGTTCAAAGACAATAAAATTACAGACACATTTGCCTGTTCTACCAACATTGATGTAGAATCAGATAAGACTATTTCTGTTGAACTTGAACGTATTGTGGCCAACATACGTGTTACCATACCCGATCCCATGCCCAAAGAGGTGAAGCAGATGGAATTCTATTACACGGGTGGAAGCTCAACCTATAGCAGTTTATCCGGATATGGGTCTGTCAACTCTCGACAGACGGAATACCGCAATGTAACCGATGATATGATTGGCAAAAATTCAGAATTTAATATATACACATTCCCACGAGACGAGAATGGAGAGGTAAAACTAACCATTAAAGCTCTGGATAAAGACAAATCAACCGTCAAAAGCATCCAATACGAAGACGTACCTATTTCCAAAAACACGTGCATAATAATAAACTCCACACTGTTCAAAGGAGATAATACTGGAGGGGGAAACGACGATAACATAAACGTTAAACCAGATATCCATATCCCCATCAATAGTAGCAATATAACTGATATAACAAACTGCTACTAACACACCAATATCATCGCTTTAGACTATAAGTTACTGATTAAAGTTCATATACATTAATGATAGGGCTGGATTCCGCGCTTGGGATTCAGCCCTATCTTTTGTCCTTGTCCGTTCGAAAGCAACTGAAATCCTGTAACAAGAAGCCGCATTCATCATCTTTCTAATGGTACTTAGAACTACGTTTCCGATTGTTTCGAAAAAAGACAATACAGTGCCAAGATTCTAAACTAACAAGGTTTACCAAGAGGTTGGTCCCTTTTGTCTAACCACTACTTAAGCCATAACACATCGCAAAGGACCAACCTCAATAATAACGGTTATATAACACTACATAGAACATATCTTTCGATGGCATACACTGTCATTCTCCAGACACGCGTATTTCCTGAATTCAAATCGTGAATTATGAAAATACATACCAGCAACCATTATTTCAGCCTTCAAAAAGAGTAATTCACGCTACCATCCGTGTTCGAAATGACTTACTATCATTAGTATCCCTTTAAAATATTCAAAAACACAGCAGTTTTCTTGTAACAAGAGAATTTCATATATATCTTATGCTGCCATTCCAATTTTAACAGCTCTATAGTCAACAGCACCTATTGACTGCTAGAACATATAGTAAAATCCTTAGTAGTGAAGTAGTTGACGAGAGAAATGAACAACTTGAATTTGAAGAAATCTATCATAATACTATGCCTTATTGAAACATTGCAAAATTACACCCAAAAGCCCACTAAAGCAAGTTGGTTATACATATAAATCAATGATTCTTAGCCAACATGTCTATAATTGCCTAAAAAACGCAAAGCAATTGGTAAAAAAACGCCCGACCAAATGACGATATAGTGCACTTTATTCATCCAAAGAACAGTTTCTGAAACCAGAAGCGCTCATTCTTCTAACAGCCAACTCTATAGAGGCATAGGTTATCACTTGGTTTTTAAGAGATAAGTCAAACATCAACTCTTCATTCTATATTATTGCTGTCCGCTAAAACTCTAAAGAGCACAAATCCCCTCCCGAAGTCCTCTGAAAATGCTTGGTTCAGGGGGTGTTTCCAGAGCCTCCTGAACCATTTTTGCCCAGTCTTTTTCTGGTTCCTCAAGGAAAGTATAGCAGTTCACATAATACATGAGCATGATTCTCAGAAAAGCTCCAAGAGGGTTTGATGCGCTTTTTTATGACCATCAGAAGGAGATTGGCTATTAGGGTGACCCAAATCTGTATCTTGATGGCGTTGGCGCTCTCCCCATAGAAGTATTTAAGCGGGAAATTTTGTTTCAACTGCTTGAACAGCAACTCTATTTCCCACCTTTGGCGGTATATGTCGATGATGTCTTCCACCTCCATGGTCATGTCGTTGGTGAGCAACGATATGACTTTCGCCTTTTTCTTCGCAGGATCGACATAGGTGACAATACGGGCCTTGTGTTTGATATTCTCTCCGCCCTTTATATGTTTCCTGAACTCCACGACCTGGACTCTACACTCCATGAGGCCACACGGCAACATGTACATTGTGTCAGAAAGAGTATCATATACAAGATTCTTCTTCATCTTTGTCACGTATGTGACGCCACGATTGGTCAGTTCCTCAAACCTGGCATAGTCTATGTAGGCCCTGTCCATGGCAATGATATCTCCATCGTTATAATTCGCGGGCTTCAGCATAAAGCTGCCATTGGTTGCGGCTGACGTGAACTTGATGTCAGACGGCACGAACTCGTTAGCGTGGATATTGGTGTGCACTTTTATGCCACCCTTCTTTTTCCCGGTCTTGGGATGCCTGCCTACGCCTTTGAAAATGAGGTTGGAAAAAAGGCTTATTGTCGTGGAGTCGATAATCTGTAGGCGGTTGAACCATGCAGACAGCCGAAGTTTTTGACACAAAGATAATATAACGCATCTGCCTGCGGGCGCGCCAGCCCAGAGGTTGTATGAAATGGCAGGGGAAATGTATGAAGTGTGATATCCGTTGTGATTGGAGCCAGGGTGAGCCCCATCCCAACCTTCCCCAACGAAGAATGCGACAAAACCACCCCATCTTCAGTTCCATGGATTTGGTTTTGTCGCATCATCTGTCTTCCCGGACGGTTGTCAGGCCGCGCGATGCTTCCTTTTCCACCACAGGTAATAGCCGCTGATGACGCCGGCTGGTGCTGCGCCTTGCCCCTTACTTCTCATAGAGCTCTATGGGCAGACCGTCGGGGTCGCTGAAGAAGAGGAAGGGCTTGTGGGTGTACTCGTCGGTACGGACGGGCTCGTGGACGATGTGGCGGGCGTCCAGCTCTGCTGCCGCCGCGGCTATGTCGTCGACCTCGAAGGCGAGGTGGCGCAGCCCCGCAGCCTCGGGATAGGTGAGGCGCGCGGGTGGAGTGGGGAAGGAGAAGAGCTCTACGACATAGGTGTCGCCGAGGTAGCAGTCGGCCTTCCACGAGTCGCGCTCGCTGCGATAGTGTTCGCTACGGATTTCGAGCCCGAGCACTTCGGTGTAGAAGCGCTTGGACCGACAGTAGTCGCTACAGATTACGGCTACATGGTGTATATGGTTGAGTTTCATCTCTTATGAGTTTGTATGTTTGCTGACCATGTTGCCCCCGGCCTGTTGTTTCTCTGGGCTGTATCGGTACACCCTGACCATCTGGCTGTCGCCGCCCAGCAGTTGGCTGCATCGGTTGAGGCGGCCCGTGTCTACAAATCCGCACTTCTGCATGACCCTCCCCGACGCCGGATTGCCCGTGAAGTGGTCGGCGTAGATGTTGTCGAAGTGCATCACGTTGACGCAGTAGTCGACCATGAGCCGCAGCGCCTCGGTGCAGATGCCCCTGTTCCAGTAGGGGCGCCCCAGCCAGTAGCCCACTTCGCAGTCGTGGGTGCCGATGTCGATGTTGCTCATCGCGTGGGTGTAGTAGCCTATGCAGCCGATGGCTTCGCCCGTCTCGCGGAGCACTATCGCCCAGGTCGAGTCGTTGGTGAAGACAGAGCTGATAATCTCCAGGCTCTCTTCGACCGACCGGTGGGCGGGCCAACCGGCTCGCGGCCCCACTTCGGGGTCTGAGGCGTACTTATAGAGCGCCTCGGCGTCGGTCTCCCGCCATCGGCGCAGTAGTATTGTCGCTGTTTCCATATTGTCGTTGATGTGTGGTGTGGGTGAGGGGGCTCTGGCGCCGCCCTCGGTCATTGTGGCTGTAAAGTTACATAGGAAGATTAACACCGCCAAACTATTTGCCTATTTTCTCATCATCCCCAGCCCAGGCCTCACTGTCATGGCGACCGTGGGAGGCGTGGATAGCGGCTCGTAACGTATGACGCGGGTGCTCGTAACGTAAGGCGCGGATGCACGTACCGAACGATACGGATGCTCGTTTCGGACGATACGCGTCGGGCAAGTGGCCCTCGGTGTCGGTAGTGGTCATGAGAAAAGTTGCCAAGGTCATGAGAAAAGTTGCGGAGGTCATGAGAAAAGTCGCCGGGGTCATGAAATCAGTATTTTAGGTCATGAAAGGAGTGGGCGGGGGCACGAAATATGTGTATGGTGGCATGAAATAAGATATAAAGCCATCAAAAAAGGGCAAAAGCAATCTTGCGGTGGTTGCTTTTGCCCTTTCGGGTCGTTTGCCGATGGCCGGCCTGACGGCGCGGGCGCCTTACAGACGGTAGCCCACGCTGAAGGTGAACGAGCGGTTCTTGGAACCGAGGTCCTTATGCACCTTGGAGAGTCCCAGGTTGTAGCGCGCGTCGAGCACCACGTTCATATACTCGTAGGAGATGCCCACGGGTATGCTGAAGTCGGTCTTGCTGTAGCCGTCCTTGGACTTGTCTTCATTTTTGGTGACCACCTGGCTGTAGGTGCGCACTCCCGTGGTGCGGTTCTGCGTGAAGTCGCATGTGGTGTAGCCGCTCTTGGCCGAGGTGAGCATGCCCACCTGTACGCCAGCCTTGAGTGCCAGTCCCTGAGCCACATATACATGCGCCATGACGGGCACGGCGATGTAGGTAGTCGTGGTAGAGTAGTCGGTGTAGGCAGTGTACTTGATTTCCTCATCGGTCTCTGCCGGCTCTGCGCGCAGCTCGTCGAAGTCGTGATACTTGCTGCCCAGCGAGGTGTAGACTACGCCCGCCGAGAGCGCCACCTGGTCGGTGAGCTGGTAGAAGGCGTCGGCGCCCACGGCAAATCCGGGCTTAGACTTAGACTTGATGGTGCCACCGCGCTCGAGCGTCAGGTCGTTGTCGGTGAGGTTGGCGATGGTCACTCCCACGCGTGGCACGAAGGAGAACGAGCCCTGCTTCTGCTGAGCCAGGGCTGCTGTGGCTATGAGTGCGAGCGCGAGGCTCGTCATGATTTTTTTCATTTCTTATTGCTTGTTAATGGGTTGTGTAATGTCTTGTCAGTTGGCTACCTCTGAGATGAACTTGATGCGCACCAGGCGTATGTTTTCGTCGGTGTAGTCGCCTCCCAGTTCCTCGACGGCTGTGTCGAGGTCGTCGGTGTCGGCCTCCATGAAGTAGTCGAAGATGTCGTCGATGGCGTCATCGTCCATCACATCGCGCAGGAAGTAGTCGATGTTGAGCTTGGTGCCGCTGTAGACGATGCTCTCTATCTCGTCGAGCAGTTCGTCGAAGTCGAGTCCCATGGCCGACGCCAGGTCGTCGAGTGCTATCTGGCGGTCTATGCTCTGGATAATCTTGACCTTGACCATGCTGTTCTTGGCTACCGTCTTTACGCGTATGTCCTCGGGTCTCTCGATGCCGTATTCTTCGCAGTGGCGGCGTATGAGGTCACAGAATTCGGCGCCATACTTCTTGGCTTTTCCTGCACCCACGCCCTGTATGTTCTGCAGTTCCTGCAGGGTGACGGGATACATGGTCGCCATCTGCTCGAGCGACTGGTCGAAGAAGATGACGTAGGGTGCGAGCCCCAGGCGCTTGGCCACCTTCTTGCGCAGGCTGACGAGCATCTCGTAGAGTTCGGGGTCGAGCGCTGCCATGGCTCCCTGGGCGTCGTCGTCTTCGTATTCGTCCTTGAACTCGGTGTCCATGACCACCATGAAGGAGTGGGGCGACTTGATGAAGCGCCGTCCTGACGGTGTGACCTTGAGCAGTCCGTAGTTTTCCACATCCTTCTTCATGTAGCCGGCTATCATGGCCTGTCGGATGACGGGGTTCCAGAGTTTCTCGTTGAAGTCCTCGCCCGAGCCGAACTCTTCGAGCTCGTTGTGGTGATGGGATACGATGTCGTCGGTGCCGCGGCCCTTGATGAAGTCGATGACATACTCCTGGCGGAAGTTCTCCTTGAGCGCCAGCACCGCCTCGAGGGCTATCACCAGCTGCTGCTGTGCCTCTATCCGCTCCTTGGGGTGCAGACAGTTGTCGCAGTTGCCGCAGTTGTCCTTGTTATATTCCTCGCCGAAGTAGTGGAGCAGTATGCGTCGGCGGCATACCGACGACTCGGCATAGGCAGCTGTCTCCTGGAGCAGCTGCCGGCCTATGTCCTGCTCGTTGAGAGGTTTGCCCTCCATGAATTTTTCGAGCTTGTGCAGGTCTTTGTAGGAGTAGAAGGCTATGCAGATGCCCTCGCCTCCATCCCGGCCTGCGCGTCCGGTCTCCTGGTAGTATCCCTCCAGGCTCTTGGGTATGTCATAGTGGAAGACGAATCTCACGTCGGGCTTGTCGATGCCCATGCCGAAGGCTATGGTGGCCACGATGACATCGATGCGCTCCATGAGGAAGTCGTCCTGGGTCTGCGAGCGCGTGGCGCTGTCGAGGCCGGCATGATAGGGCGCCGCCTTGATGTCGTTGGCCTTGAGTTCGGCAGCCAGTTCTTCTACCGTCTTGCGCGAGAGACAGTAGATGATACCGCTCTTGCCCGGGTGCTTCTTGATAAAGAGCACAATCTGCTTGTTGATCTCCTTGGTCTTGGGTCGCACCTCGTAGTAGAGGTTGGGCCTGTTGAAGGAGCTCTTGTACTCGATGGCGTCCTGTATCTCCAGATTTTTCTTGATATCGCTTCTCACCTTGTCGGTGGCAGTAGCCGTGAGGGCTATCACCGGCGCGTTGCCAATCTTGTTGATGGTGGGTCTGAGGTTGCGGTACTCGGGTCGGAAGTCGTGTCCCCACTCCGAGATGCAGTGGGCTTCATCGATGGCATAGAACGAAATCTTGAACGACTTGAAAAACTCCAGGTTCTCGGGCTTGTTGAGCGACTCGGGTGCCACGTAGAGCAGCTTGGTCTGGCCGTTGCGCACGTCATTCATCACCTGTGTGGTCTGCGCCTTGGTGAGCGACGAGTTGAGGTAATGGGCCAGTCCGTTGTGCTCGCTGATGCCATTGACGGCGTCGACCTGGTTTTTCATCAGGGCGATGAGTGGCGACACGACGATGGCAGTGCCCTCCATGAGGAGCGACGGCAGCTGGTAACACAGGCTCTTGCCTCCGCCGGTGGGCATGAGCACAAAGACGTTGTGCCCCGCCATGAGCGAGCGGATAATGGCTTCCTGGTCGCCTTTGAACGAGTCAAAGCCGAAATAGTGCTTTAGTTTTTCCGAAAGATTTATGTTGTCTGTCATATTGATATAAAGCAGTTTTCTTTCTCCAAGGAACTGGGGTGGGGGAGATAGAATTACTGATAATTATATATCTGATGACGGTGGGGCTGCCCGGGGCGGTCCCACCGGGCAGATTACTGGGCTTCCTGCTTCTGGAAATTGGATTTCTCCATCTGTTCCTTGGCGTAGGCGAGGGTGACCTCGAATGTCTTGGTACGCTTGGAGGGCAGCTCGAACATGGCGTCCATCATGATGGCTTCGACGATGGAGCGCAGTCCGCGTGCGCCCAGCTTGTACTCTACCGCCTTGTCGACGATGTAGTTGAGCGCCGCCTTGTCGAAGGTGAGCTCAATGCCGTCGATGGCCATCAGCTTGATGTACTGCTTGACGATCGAGTTCTTGGGCTCTACGAGGATGCGCTCCAGGGCGGGCTTGTCGAGGGGATTGAGGTGGGTGAGCACGGGCAGGCGTCCGATAATCTCGGGGATGAGTCCGAACGACTTGAGGTCCTGCGGCGTGACGTACTGTATGAGGTTGTTCTTGTCAATGCGTGCCACGTTCTGCACCGAGTTGTATCCCACCACGTGGGTGTTCATGCGCTGGGCTATCTTGGTCTCGATGCCGTCGAAGGCTCCACCGCAGATGAACAGGATGTTGCGCGTATCGACATGGATGTAGTCCTGGTCGGGATGCTTGCGGCCTCCCTTGGGCGGCACGTTGACCATAGTGCCTTCGAGGAGCTTGAGCAGACCCTGCTGCACGCCCTCGCCGCTCACGTCGCGGGTGATGCTGGGGTTGTCGCTCTTGCGGGCTATCTTGTCTATCTCGTCGATGAAGACGATGCCGCACTCGGCCTTGGCCACATCGTAGTCGGCCACCTGGAGGAGTCGGGAGAGGATGCTCTCGACATCTTCGCCCACGTATCCGGCTTCGGTAAATACGGTGGCGTCGACGATGGTGAAGGGCACGTTGAGCAGATGGGCTATGGTGCGCGCCAGCAGCGTCTTGCCGGTACCTGTGCTGCCCACCATCATGATGTTGCTCTTCTCGATTTCCACTCCGTCGTCGTCGATGTGCTGCTGCAGGCGCTTATAGTGGTTGTAGACAGCCACGGAGAGAAATCGCTTGGCGTCGTCCTGGCCTATGACATACTGGTCGAGGTACTCCTTGATTTTGCGGGGCTTGGGTATCTCCTTGAGGGTGAAGGCGTCGGTGGGTTTCTTGTTGGCGGCTGCGCTGCCATAGGCTCCGGTCGACTCGGCTATCTCGTAGGCTTGCTTGGCGCAGTCGTCGCAGATGAAGCCGTGAAGCCCCGAGATGATGAGGTTGACCTGGCTCTCGTCGCGGCCGCAGAAACTACATACTTTCTTCTTAGCCATTCTTCTTGCGTGTTAATATAGTGTCTATCATGCCATAGTCCTTGGCCTCCTGGGCAGTCATCCAGTAGTTGCGGTCACTGTCCTGCCATACCTTGTCGTAGGGCGTGTGTGAGTGCTCACTGATAATGGTGTAGAGTTCCTTCTTGAACTTCTGAATCTCCTTGGCCTCAATCTCGATGTCGGACGCCTGTCCCTGTACTCCGCCGAGGGGCTGGTGAATCATCACTCGGCTGTGGGTGAGTGCCTGTCGCTTGCCCTCGGTTCCGGCAGTGAGCAGCACGGCAGCCATCGAGGCAGCCATGCCGGTGCAGATGGTGGCTACGTCGCTCGAGATAAACTGCATGGTATCATAGATGCCCAGTCCGGCTGTGACGCTGCCGCCGGGGCTGTTGATGTAGATGGAGATATCCTTCTCTGGGTCGGTAGAGTCGAGGTAGAGCAGCTGGGCCTGCAGGGTGTTGGCGGTATAGTCGTCAATCTCGGTACCGAGGAAGATGATGCGTTCCATCATGAGTCGTGAGAATACGTCCATCTGGGTGACATTGAGCTGGCGCTCTTCCAGAATATAGGGATTGATGTACTGTGCCTGCGACTTGATGACATCATCGAGTGCCATGCCGTTAATGCCTAAATGCTGGGTGGCATACTTGCGAAAATCTCTATTCATGATAATAATAATATATGTAATGAATGAAAACAAAGAGAGGTTGCCTACTCTTTTATGCATTGTTCTAAGAACAAAGATACATAAAAAAGTTGACAACCTCCTTATCTTTAAGAAGTTTTTTTTGAATTTCTTTTTATGCGTCGAGTTTGTTGAATTCGTCGAGGGTCACTTCCTTGACGTTGAGCTTGACAACGCCCTTGAGTTTCTCGGTGAGCTTGCGGTCGATGGCGCGCTCTACAAACGACTGGATGTGCTCCTGCTTCTTGAGCATCTCGGTGGCGTAGTTGTCCAGGTACTCGTCGGGCACATTGTTCATGCCGTACTGTGCAAACTGGGCGCGGGCAGCCTCCTTGGCAGTCTCCTTGACGTCGTTGTCGTCAATCTTGATTTCCTGGGCGGCAACCAGCTTCTCTCTGATGAGGTGCCATGTCAGCTCGTTGATGCTGGCTTCGTAGTTCTTCTCTACAAACTCCTCACCCTTGTCCTTGTTGTTGGCGAGCATGATGCGCTTGAGCAGGGCGTCGGGGAACTCGAGCTTGCCGACCTTCTTCTCGCAGTGCTTGCGCACGTCCATGAGGAAGCGGAAGTCGGTGTTGACCTCAAACTGAGCCTTGAGGTTCTCGGCAATCTTGGCGCGGAAAGCAGCCTCGTCGGCCACGTTGCCCTCGCCGTATACGCGGTCGAAGAGCTCCTGATTAACCTCGTGCTTGGTAAAGTGGTTGATTTCCTTGACCTGATAGCTGAAGTCGCCGGTGTGCTCGGCTACCTCCTTGCGGTCTATCTTGAGGAGTGAGGAAACCTCGGCGTCGTTCTCGGGATAAGCCTTGCGGGGAGAGAAGGTCACTACATCGCCGGGCTTAACGCCGTCGAAGATGTTCTTCTGGTCCTCGACCTTGATGTAAGAAGGCATAATTATGGCGTCCTCGACTACGATGCCGCCTTCCTTGGTGTTGCCAGCCTCGTCGAGCTCGCGCAGCTCGCCCTTGAGGGTGTCGTTCTCCTCGTAGTGGTCGCCGGGAGCGTAGCTGCCAGCCTGTGAAGCGAACATATCTACCTGACGGTCGATGAGCTCGTCGTCAACCTTGAGCTGGTAGTAGTCTACCTTGTCGCGGCCTGTGAGCTCGCACTTGAACTCGGGGGCGATGGCGATGTCGAACTTGAAGGTGTAGGGACCGTCCTTCTCGAGGTCCTGGGGCTCCTGTGACTCTGATGCCATGGGCTCGCCCAACATCTGGATGTTGTTGTCCTTGATGTACTTCTGCAGCTGCTCGCCTACCAACTTGTTGATGGCGTCCATCTTGACGCTCATACCAAACTGGCGCTTGATGAGGCTTAATGGGGCCTTACCTGGGCGGAAGCCGGGGATATTGGCCTTCTTGCGATAGTCTTCGATTGTCTTATTGACATCCTTCTTGATGTCTGCCTCTTCAACCACGAGGGTGAGCAGACCGCTTACTTTGTCAGGGTTTTCAAATGAAATATTCATCTCTGATACTATTTATAAATTTTTGATTTTCCGAATGAGTCGCAAAATTACTCATTTTTAGCGACATTACCTAATAATCTTGTGGAAAAGTGCATCCGCGGGCGGCTGGTGGCCGTCTGCAGATGGGTTTAGTCGCGGTGCATGGCTGCCGCGGCCGCTGCTGCCTGCTCGTCTTCCTCGGTGGGGGTGAAGCGGGTCAGCTGGAAGTTGTCGGTGAGGTAGTTTTTGCGCACCACGGGGTTTGACGCCAGCTCTTCGGGCTTTCCGCTGAAGAGAATCTTACCCTCGAAGAGCAGGTAGCCACGGTCGATGATGGCCAGGGTATCGCGCACGTTGTGGTCGGTGATGAGTATGCCGATGTTGCGGTACTTCAGTCGCCACACGATGTGCTGGATGTCGGCCACAGCCACGGGGTCTACGCCGGCAAACGGCTCGTCGAGCATCACAAACTTGGGGTTGATGGCAAGGCAACGGGCAATCTCGGTGCGGCGGCGCTCGCCACCCGAGAGCTGGGTTCCCATGTTCTTGCGCACCTTGGTGAGGCGGAACTCCTTGATGAGGCTTTCGAGCTCTCTAAGCTGCTCTTCATGGCTGAGCTGCGTCATCTCGAGCACGGCCATGATATTGTCTTCCACGCTCATCTGGCGGAACACGCTGGCCTCCTGGGGCAGATAGCCTATGCCTGCCCTGGCGTGCTTGTAGACGGGGTAGTTGGTGATGTCGATGTCGTTGAGGCTTACGCGGCCCTCGTTGGGCACTACCAGACCGGTGGTCATATAGAACGAGGTGGTCTTGCCTGCACCGTTGGGTCCGAGCAATCCCACGATTTCTCCTTGCTTCACATGGAAGTCGACCTTGTTGACCACCGTGCGCTTGCCATATCTTTTTACAAGACCCTCTGTGCGGAGGGTCATCACCATGTTGTCTGTATCGGCCATAAATAGCTATTGTTTATCGTGCAAAATTACAAAAAAATAAGACAATTACACTGAGAATACTAAAAAACTATTATATACATGGTAGTTTTTTGACCTTTTTTGGTTACTTTTGCAACGTAAAACGGACATTAAGCCTATGTTGATAATCAAATTGTTAAAGAAATATCTCACCACTTTCGGCAAATACCTCATCCTGATGGGGCGCTCGTTCAGCGTGCCCGAGCGGATGCGCATGTTTGCCAAGCGGTATATCAAGGAGATGTCGCAGTTGGGCGTAGACTCGATACCCATCGTGCTGCTTATCTCCTTCTTCATCGGCGCCGTAATCTGCATACAGATGAAGGTGAATATCCAGAGCCCCTGGATGCCGCGCTGGGTGTCGGGCTATACCACCCGCGAGATTATGCTGCTCGAGTTTTCGAGCTCCATCATGTGTCTCATCCTCTCGGGCAAGGTGGGCTCCAACATCGCCTCTGAGTTGGGCACCATGCGCGTGACCCAGCAGATAGACGCCCTTGAGATTATGGGCGTCAACTCTGCCTCGTTTCTCATCCTGCCCAAGATAGCGGGCCTGATGACGATGATGCCCACCCTGGTAGTCTGCTCCTCGGCGATGGGCATCGTGGGTGCTTATGGCACAGCCTATATCGGGCATCTCCTGCCGCCCGATGACCTGACCTTAGGACTGCAACACGCCTTCAATCCATGGTTTGTATGGATGAGTATCATCAAGAGTACCTTCTTTGCCTATATCATTGCCAGCGTGTCGTCGTTCTTCGGCTACACCGTCGAGGGCGGCTCGGTCGAGGTGGGCAAGGCCAGCACCGACGCCGTGGTGTGCAGTTCGGTGCTCATCCTCTTTTCCGACGTTTTCCTTACCCAAATCCTGAGCTGATATGATAGAAGTCAAGAATCTTACCAAGTCCTTTGGCGACAAGACCGTACTGCGTGGCATCAATGCCCGCTTTGAGACCGGCAAGACCAACCTCATCATCGGCCAGAGCGGTTCGGGCAAGACGGTGCTGATGAAGAACCTCGTAGGACTGCTGCACCCAACCTCGGGAGAGGTGCTCTACGACGGGCGCGACTTCGTGGGCATGACCAAGCGCGAGCAGGTGATGATGCGCCGTGAGATGGGCATGATTTTCCAGGGCGCCGCACTCTTTGACTCGATGTCTGTGAGAGACAATGTGCAGTTCCCACTCGATATGTTTTCCTCGCTCAACTATGCCGACCGCGTGCGCCGTGCCGAGGAATGCCTTGACCGTGTCAACCTGGTGGAGGCAGCCAACAAGTATCCCGACGAAATCTCGGGAGGTATGCAGAAGCGTGTGGCGATTGCCCGAGCCATCGTGCTCAATCCCAAATACCTCTTCTGCGACGAGCCCAACTCCGGCCTGGACCCCCAGACGTCGCTCGTGATAGACCATCTGCTCTCCGACATCACCCACGAGTATGGCATCACCACTATCATCAACACCCACGATATGAACTCAGTGATGGGTATCGGCGAGAATATCATCTTTATATATAAAGGTACGAAGGAGTGGCAGGGAGTGAGCGCCGACATCATGGGCTCGACCAATGAGCGGCTTACCGACTTCATCTTTGCCAGTGACCTGCTCAAGAAGATGAAGCGCACCGAGATGCAAGGCTGAACCAGCTGACTCGGACTCGATAGAAAGCGAAAAGGGCAAATCTGCGGATTTGCCCTTTTCGCGTATATGCAGTGCAGTGACCAGCGTGTCAGCGCCCGGCCATCACTCGGAGCTCCTTGACGAAGCGGCGGTAGAAGAGTATGCCGGCAATGGTAAGACCTATGGGGAAGGCGGTCCAGATGCCGTATATGCCCCAGCCTGCGATGAAGCCCAAGACATAGCCCACAGGCAGATTGATGCAGAAGTAGGCGATGAAGGCGTAGTACATCATCGGCTTCACGCAGGCTATGCCGCGCAAAGCGTTGGCGTAGATGTACTGCATGCCGTCGCCAAACTGGTAGATGACGAGTATCCATATCAGATGCGCCACCGTGAGGCACGCCTCGTCGTTGTCGGTGAAGATGAAGCCGATGTCGTGGCGGAAGAGGATGATGGGCAGACTCACCACGGCAGAGAAGACCAGCAGCATGCGGAAGCCGTCGGCCGCGCAGCATCGCATGGCGTCATACTCCTTCTGCCCCATGAAGTAGCTGATGCGGATGGATATGGCTGAGGCCATGCCCGATAGCACCAGGTAGAACAACTGGGAGATGGTAATCATTATCTGGTGAGACGCCAGTGGAATGGTGCCCAGCCAGCCCACCATCACACAGCTCAGCGTGAAGGCAGCCGACTCGGTGCCCAACTGCAGTGCCACGGGCCAGCCCAGACGGTTCATCTCTACAAAGTCGGCACGCGTCACGGTACTCTGCTTCAGGCTCTGGCGGTAGCGGACATAGCCTCTGCCGGTGAAGAATATCACCACGAGGGCTATCGACATCACCACGCGCGATCCCATGGTGGAGATACCGGCTCCGAGCAAGCCCAGCTCAGGGAAGGGACCTACGCCGTAGATGAGCAGCCAGTTGAAGAGGATGTTGACCACGTTGCCGCCAATCATTACCCACATCGGCACCTGTGTGCGGGTGATGCCGTCGAAGAACTGTTTCAGGGTATTGAACATGCCCACGAAGGGGATGCTCACCAGATTGACCAGGAAGTAGGGGCGGATGATGGGCAGCAGCTCCTCGGGCTGGCCGATGTTGTGCAGGTTCAGGTAGAGCAGCGTCATCATTGCCATGAGCAGCAGTCCCACCACCATGTTGGCCACTATCGAGTTCTTCACCTTCTGCCCGATTTCGTCGGTGCGGCCCATGCCGAAGAGTCGGCCCACGATGGGGGTAAGTCCGTAAGAGAAACCGAGATAGAAGAGCAGTCCCAGGGTGAAGATGTTGTTGACCAGTCCGGCTGCACCCAGCTCGATGGTGCTGTGGTGGCCTATCATCAGCGTGTCGGCAAAGCCGAGGATGATGGTGCCCAACTGTCCGATGACGATGGGTACTCCTATTTCCAAGAGGGGTCTATAATGGTGTCGTTGTGTCTGTTGCATTCTTGATTTTCGTTTTACTTGTTTTCGTTTACGGTCTTGTCACGTTGAGGGTGCCGGTCAGCCTGATGTCCTTTGACGAGGCGCCCACCATCAGGGTGAAGTCGCCCGGCTCGACCACGAAGCGCATGTCCTTGTCCCAGAGCGCCAGGTCGGCAGGCCCGAGCCTGAATGTCACCATCTGGCTTTCGCCCGGCTTGAGGCTGATACGCTCGAAGCCACGCAACACCTGGGTATAGGTAGTCACCGTGCTGACCTCATCGCGCACATAGAGCTGCACCACCTCGTCGCCTTCGCGCGAGCCCACATTCTTGACCTTTGCCGTCACGGTCACGCTGTCGGTGGGCAGCATCGTGGAGCGCGAGATGACAAGGTCTGAGTATTCAAAGCGCGTGTAGCTCAGTCCGTGGCCAAAGGGGAAGAGGCTGCCCCAAAGCGAAGACTTGTTCTCGACGTCTGAGCCGGGCTTGAAGGGGAAGGCGTAGGGTATCTGGCCCACGGTGCGGGGCGTGGTACAGGTGAGGCGGCCTCCAGGATTGTAGGCACCGAAGATGACCTCAGCCACAGCCTGTCCGCCATACTCTCCGGGGAAGCAGGCATTGATGATGGCTGGCACGTGACGGGCGGCATAGTTGATGGTGGTAGCCCGGCCCGCCATCAGTACCAGCACCACAGGGCGGCCCGTAGCCACAATCTTTCTGAGCAGCTGTTCCTGACGGCCGGGCAGATTGAGCGTAGTGCGCGAGTTGCCTTCGCCCACGGTCTTGTCGTCGTCGCCCAGCACCACGATTACCGCCTCGGCGTCGCGTGCCACGTTGACGGCAGAGTCCATCATGAGCCTCTCGTCGCGGGTCATCTCAAAGTCACACACCTCGCTCTCGGGATAGTGGGGGTCGCGTATCTCGCAGCCCTTAGCATAGACCACCTCGGCCTGAGGCAGCAGCTGTCTTACGCCGTCGACCACCGATACCACGTCGGCACCCGCAGGACCGTAGCGGCTTATGGGGCGGGCGTCGGCATTGGGACCTATCACCGCCACACGCTTCATCTGCGCGCTGAGGGGCAGGGTGGCGCTGTCGTTCTTGAGCAGCACCATCGACTGGCGGGCCGCGTCGAGCGCCAGCTGGCGGTGGGGCTCGCTGTGCACGATGCGGTCTACGCGGGCGGCGTCGCCACGGTAGGGCTGGTCGAAGAGCCCCAGCCAGAACTTCACCCTCAGCACCTCGCCCACGCGCTCGTCGAGCGTCTCGCGGCTTATCTTGCCGCTCGCCACAGCCTGGCGCAGAGGCGTGATAAACTCCGAGGGTTGGGTAAACTGTGTGCGCACGTTGAGACCGGCGTTGACAGCCAGTGCGCAGGCGTCTTCGTAGGAGGCAGCCACATGGTGCTTGGTGTAGAGAAACTCGAGGGCTTCGCTGTCAGACACCACGTAGCCCTTGAAGCCCCATTCGTGGCGCAGTATGTCGGTGAGAAACCGGCGGCTGCCAGTGATGGGCTCGCCGTTGTAGTCGTTGTACGAACTCATCACGCCCAGCGCGCCGGCCTCAGCTATGGCCTTGCGGAAGGGTTCGAGGTAGAGGGTGCGCATTTCGCGCTCGCCCACATGGGGGTCGGTGCGGGTGTTGCCGTCGCGGCCTCCCACCGGGATGGAGTACACGGCAAAGTGCTTGGGGGTAGCCACCAGCCCGTGGGCTTGCAGTCCGATGACCATCTGCTTGCCCAGTTCGCCCACGAGATAAGGGTCTTCGCCATACGACTCCACGCAGCGGCCCCAGCGGGGGTCTTGGGCTATGTCGAGTATAGGCGAGTAGATGTTGGTGTAGCCCAGCGCCACGGCTTCCTTGGCTTCTGCGTCGGCTATCTGCCTTATCAGCTGTCGGTTCCATGTGCTTCCCTGACCTGTCTGGTTGGGGAAGTAGGTGGCGCGATAGTGGCAGAGACCGCGTATGCCCTCGTTGGTGAAGTCGACGGGGATGCCCAGTCGGGTCTGTTCGACAAACCAGCGCTGCACGGCGTGGAGGGCGTCGATATGTCGCTTGAAGGGGAAGGCGTATTGGGCTCCGAAGCGGCCCACGCCGTTGTGCTGCTCGTCGATGTTGCCGATGCCGTCTTTCCACACCTCGTTCTTCCATCCCTCGGTGGGCAGGGCGTCGGCGAGCACGCGGCCCGAGCCATAGAGCGTAGCCAGCTGGCAGGTCTTTTCCTCTATGGTCATCTGCTGCAGCAGGTCGGCCACGCGGGCATCAATCGGTGCGCGGCTGTCTTCATAGACATCCATGCGCCCGTTCTTGTTGAAGTCTATCCAACCTTTGTGGTAGATGCGCTGGGCTTCTGCGTGCTGTCCAGACAGAAGCGCCAGCATCAGCGCCAGCGCCACAAGGACAGTGCGCCGGCTCTTGTACATAGTTTGTTTGGTCATATATAGTCAGTCCATTGTCGGGCTGATGTGCAGCAACCCTCCCGGGCGCGTTCAGCCGCTATATATATAAAAGGTATCGAGCGCGAGGCGATGCCGTCAGCCCCGATGGCGCTTGCGGGCACAGTCGGGGCAGATGCCTTTGACCATGTAGTCGATGGTAGAGACCCAGAAGCCGTCGGGCACATCTATCTTGGGTATGGCCACATGGTCCAGACAGAATGTCTTGCGACACTCCTCGCAGTAGAAATGGGCGTGGCGGTCGTCGTCGACGTCATGATGGTGGCTGCGGCAAAGCTCGTATTTCACCTCGCCGTTGCCACCCTCGATGGCGTGTACCAGCTGGCGCTTGTAGAATTCGGCCAGGGCGCGGTAGATGCCCGACTTGTCGATGGTGACGATGCTGGCTTCGAGCTCGCTCATCGACATGGGTCTGCCAGCCCGGTCCAGCGCCTCGGCTATCACGATGCGGTTGGCTGTGGCTCTGATGCCGTGCTTGGCGAGCATCTGTGCATAGTCGTCCGGTTTCATCTGCGAGGTAGGGTGGTTAGCGTTCAAACTCCAGAGTGCCGAAGAAGTCGGGACGGTGGAAGTTGGGCGAAGGCAGGTCTATGCGGTTCCACGACAGGAAGTGGGGAGTCTGCAGCTTGTCGCCACACTTGTAGAAGTTGGCTTTCATGCGGGCTCCGTCGAGAGTGGCTATCTGTGAGTGGAAGGCTGTGCCTGTTGGTATGATGAGCGCCATGTGCCATGTGGTGGGCTCTATGCGCTCGGCAAATGGTGCGCGTCCCAGCGACGACCAGCGGCTTATGGCGTTGAGCACCTCGGCGGGAGCGGCCTCGCGGGCCTCGCGGGTCTCGCCGCAACCCACCAGCACCGTGCCGGCACAGTTGGTCTCTACATTATAATACACGTTGCCGTCCTCGGGCTGAAAGAAGAATTCGCAGCAGCTGTCTTCCCACACGCGGCCGTTGTCGTGGGGAGCCACGGCGGCCATCGACTGCTCGCTTACGCGGTATTCTATCAGCACGGCATCGCCCTTGTGGGCTATACGAAACTCTACCTTGGGGGCATAGGGATAATCGGCAGCCCAGTCTACGCAGTCGATGGGCTGGAACTCCACTCCCTGGGCGTCGAGCAGTGCCGGGACATCCTCGGCACGAGCCACGCTGGTGTCTATCTTCTTTACACTGAGATGTTTCATATCTTTCTTCGGGTTATTTACACTGGTTGATGAAGTCGCGCATGTATTGCTGCTGAGCATATACTTCGCGGAAGAGCTGCAACTGGTTGCGAGTGCGCACCAGATTATGCTCAGGATACTTAATTTTGTAATAAGTGTCGCCATTGATGTAGTCGGTGAGGAATCTTACGCATTGCATGTAGGGGAAGAGGGCGACGGCGTAGGGCAGATTGTCGCGCTCTGCCGGGGTGAGGAATGTGGCCGACTCGAGATAGCCTCGGGTGAAGGCTTCGAAGATGTCGCGGCGGAAAGCGACACGCTCGATGGCTGGGTCGTCCTCGGCCACGGCGTTGGCACCGGTGCGCAGGAAGTCGCCATAGTCAGAGAAGACAAAGCTGGGCATCACCGTGTCGAGGTCGATGACGCAGAGCACGCGGCCGTCTTCGTCGAACATCATGTTGTTGACCTTGGTGTCGCAGTGGCAGATGCGCTTGGGCAGCACACCGTCTCTCCCCATCTGCTCGGCCTTGCACATCTCCTCGGCATGGGTCTCCAGCTCGTCCACCATGTCCTTGACCTCAGCCAGACGGCCTACGGGGTCTTGGGACACGGCGTCGCGCAGCTGGCGCATACGCAGTTCCATATTGTGGAAGTCGGGGATGGTCTCGCCTAAGGGCTCGTCGAGGTCCACCAACATGGCTTCAAAGTGGCCGAAAGCCTTGCCGGCATAGTAAGAGTATTCGGGGTTGACGGCCTCGAAGGTCTTGGCGCGGGGGATGAACACCATCACGCGCCAGTAGCGGTCGGCATCGTCGTGCCAGTAGGTCTTGCCCTCGGCGGTGGGCACAAAGCGCAGCACGCGACGGTCTATGTCATCGGCACCTTCGGCCTCGAGCTTGCGGCGTATGTGGGCGGTTACAGCCTCGATGTTGTGCTGCAGCAACTCTACATCCTGGAAGATGGCGTTGTTGATGCGCTGCAGCACGTAGTCGGGCGCATCGCCTTCGGTCGTCACCTTGTAGGTGTCGTTTATCAGTCCGTTACCCAGGGGAGCCACCGCGATGACGGGCGCCTCGACCTCAAATTGAGCTACAATAGCTTTCAGTTCTTTTTCGTCCATGTCTTCATGATTTGTAATTGCTACAAAATTACGACATTATTTCTCCAATGCCAAATATTTCAACCACTATCTCTTCTGCCGTCCTCGTAAAAAACCGCCGCAGCCCCGTCTCCGGCCCCGCCGGTGGCGACGATGGGCATGGCCGTGGCAATGACGGGTAGGGCTGTGCGGCGAGGAATGGCCGTAGCGAGGCGGGATGGCGCCGCCACCGTCTTCAAGTCTATTGCAAGTCGCGAAACGGTGAAATCATGGTTTGCCGTCATCATTGCAGTCCGCGCATCGGTCAATTCGCAGTCCGCAATGCAGATAAATGTCGTCTCGGGCGTGTTTGCAACCCGGTTGCATGCGAAACCTTGTACCTTTGTTGCCGTAAACATTAAAAGCAATACTGTATGTCACATCATCATCACCATCATCATAGTGGTTCTCGTCGCAAGGTGGCTCTTATCCTTGCGGCATCGTTGCTGCTTGCTGTCGCAGCGTGGGTAGAGCATGCGCTGGCGCTGCCCACCTGGCAGCTGCTGCTGGTCTATCTGGTTCCCTATCTGCTCGTGGGCTCGTCGACGCTGCGCGAGGCAGCCGAGGGCATAGTGCATGGACGCGTGTTCAATGAAGACTTTCTGATGGCAGTCGCCACCATCGGTGCCCTCGCCATCGGGTTCATGCCCGGCGCCGACACCGAGTTTGCCGAGGCGGTCTTTGTGATGCTCTTCTTCCAGGTGGGCGAGCTCTTTGAGGGCTACGCCGAGGGCCGCAGCCGCGACAGCATTGCCCATCTCGTAGAGGTGCGCCCCGATACCGCCCATGTGGAGCGCAGAGGGGCGGTGGAGACCGTTGCGCCCGATGAGGTGGCTGTGGGCGAGACCATCGTGGTAAGCCCCGGCGAGCGCGTGCCTCTCGACGGCGTCATCCTCTCTGGCCAGGCTTCGCTCAACACGGTGGCTCTCACCGGCGAGAGCATGCCGCGCGATGTCGGCGAGGGCGACGAGATAGTCTCTGGCTGCATCAATCTCTCGGGTGTGCTCCGGGTTCGTACCATCCGCTCGTTTGGCGAAAGCACCGTGTCGCGTATCATCCATCTTGTCGAGAGCGCCAATGAACAGAAGTCGCGCAGCGAGTCGTTTATCTCCCGCTTTGCCCGTGTCTATACCCCCATCGTGGTCATCTCTGCCGTCATGCTGGCTGTGGTTCCGCCCCTCTTCTTCGGCGGCATGGCAGTCTTCGCCCAGTGGCTCCACCGAGCCCTCATCTTCCTCGTCGTGTCGTGTCCCTGTGCGCTGGTCATCAGCGTGCCTCTTACCTTCTTCGGCGGACTTGGCGGGGCGTCGCGTCGCGGCATACTCATCAAGGGCAGCAACTACATGGACACCCTGGCGCGGCTCCACACCGTGGTCTTCGACAAGACAGGCACCCTCACCCACGGCGAGTTCGAGGTGGTGGCTGTCCATCCCGAGAAATGCGACGAGCGCGAACTGCTGCATCTCGCCGCCCATGTCGAACACTATTCCACCCACCCCATAGCGGCGGCGCTGCGCGAGGCTTTCCCCAGTGAGGCCACCGACGGATGCCGCGTCGAGGCGGTCGAGGAACTGAGCGGTCGGGGCATCCGTGCACGGGTAGACGGTCGCATCGTGTGCGTGGGCAATGCCAAGATGATGGGCGACCTGGGCGTGGAGTGGCACGATTGCCATCTCGTGGGTACCATCATCCATGTGGCTATCGACGGGCGCTATGCCGGCCACATAGTCATCAACGACCGCGTCAAGGCCGACAGCCCTCAGGCTGTGGCAGACCTCAAGGCTCTGGGAGTGGGTCATACCGTGATGCTCACGGGCGACCGCGAGGCTGTGGCTGCCGATGTGGCGCGCCAGACTGGCATTGATGAGTATCATGCCCAATTGCTGCCTATCGACAAGGTGTCTCACGTGGAGCGTCTGCTGGCTGCGGCTCCACGGGGTGCCACTCTGGCGTTTGTGGGCGACGGCATCAACGACGCCCCCGTGCTCAAGCGTGCCGATGTGGGCATCGCCATGGGAGCCTTGGGCAGCGATGCCGCGATAGAGGCAGCCGACGTGGTGCTCATGGACGACTCGCCCGCCAAGATAGCCACTGCCGTGCGCATCTCGCGGCGCACCATCGCCATAGCCCATCAGAACGTGTGGTTTGCCATAGGTGTCAAGGTGGCAATCCTTGCTCTCGCCACCGTAGGGTTGGGCACCATGTGGATGGCGGTCTTCGCCGATGTGGGCGTCACCGTGCTGGCTGTGCTCAACGCCATGCGCGCCCTCGTGGTTGGCCGCGCCCGGTAGCTGCAGGGCTCCCTGGCTGTGCGCAATGTGTTATAGGGAACAGCGCAGGAAACCTGCCTGAACATAATGGGCCCAAGTCAACGCGCAGCAACGGTCTGCGGCGTCGTGCGGGCCATGACGGTTGGACGGTGAGTCTCTTCGCCTGACATGAGAAATCCCCATAGTCGCCCTGGGTGGGTGGCTATGGGGATTGATGTTATTGCTGTCAGCCTGGACGGCAGTGATTACTTGCTGAACTTCTCTACCTGCTGACGTATCAGCTCCTGGTCGTCGAAGTAGTTGATCTGCATGGCTGCGCGCACTTCGTCCATGGTCTTTGCGGCGGTTTCGCGTGCGGCCTCTGAGCCCTTCTTGAGGATGTTGAATATCTCGGGGATATCCTGCTCCCACTCGTGGCGTCGGGTGCGGATGGGGTCGAGCATCTTGTTGATTACGCTGTTGAGGAACTTCTTGCAGGTGCCGTCGCCGATACCTCCCTGCACATACTGCTGCTTCAGGGCTTCGAGGTTCTCAAATTCGGGCCAGAACTCGGCAAAGTCTTCGTCGGTGCTGAAGGCTTCGAGGTATGTGAATACGGCGTTGCCCTCGAGGTGGCCGGGCTCTTCCATGCTCATACGAGGCTCGCCGTTGGACATCTTCTTGACCTTTTTCCATACAGTTGCCGCATCGTCGCTCAGATAGATACAGTTGCCGAGGCTCTTGCTCATCTTTTCCTTGCCGTCGGTACCGGGCAGGCGTCTGCATACGGCCTGCTCGGGCAGCAGGATATTGGGCTCGACGAGCACCTCGCCGTAGGTCTGGTTGAAGCGGCGCACCAGCTCGCGTGTCACCTCGAGCATGGGCTCCTGGTCTTCGCCTGCGGGCACGGTGGTAGCCTTGAAGGCGGTGATGTCGGCGGCCTGAGAGACAGGGTAGCAGAAGAAGCCGAGGGGGAGATTGGCCTCAAAGTTGCGCATCTTGATTTCGGTCTTAACCGTAGGGTTGCGCTGCACGCGCGACACGCTGATGAGGTTGGAGAGATAGGTGGTGAGCTCGGCGAGCTCGGGTATCTGGCTCTGGATGAAGAGCGTGCACTTCTGTGGGTCGAGTCCACATGAGAGATAGTCGAGCGCCACCTCTATGATATTCTGTCTTATCTTCTCGGGGTTGTCGGCATTGTCGGTGAGCGCCTGCACGTCGGCCATGAACACGAACATGCGTTCATAGTCGCCTGCGTTTTGCAGCAACACCCTTCTGCGGAGTGAGCCGATATAGTGTCCCAAGTGTAATTTGCCGGTGGGACGGTCGCCGGTAAGAATGATTTTTCCCATTGTCGTTATGTGATATTCTTAGAGTTACTAATCCATGATGCCTATAAATCGCAGTACGTCGTTGAGGTTGGCTACGACCATGAGGAGTACGAGTATGCCTATGCCGATGTATTCAGCCCATATCATGAAGTTTTCCGAGGGCTTGCGGCGGGTTATCATCTCGTAGAGCAGGAACAGCACGTGTCCTCCGTCGAGTGCGGGGATGGGCAGGAGGTTCATGAAGGCGAGGATGATACTCAGGAAGGCGGTCATCATCCAGAACATGTGCCAGTCCCAAGTCGGGGGGAAGAGGCTGCCGATGGCGCCAAATCCACCGAGGCTCTTGACGCCATCGGTCGAGAATACGTACTTCATGTCGTTGACATAGCCCTTGAGAATGTTGATGCCGTAGCGTGTACCTGCGGGGAAACTCTCAAAGAAGCCATACTCTACCTTGACGGGCTCGTAGTAGGAGAGGAGCGAGGTGAGGCCTACGCCCATCTTCATCTCGGGGGTGAGCACCAGCTGGGTCTCCACGGTGTCCTTGGCGTTGGCGTAGGTGAGGTTTACGGTGCGCAGAGCGAGGCTGTCGCTGCCGGTCTTGGCGTCTTCGAGCTTCTTGTTCAGCCCGGCCATGATGTCCTGAAACTCGTTCCATGTCTCAATCCTGGTGCCGTTGAGGGCGATGATGCGGTCGCCTTTGGCTATTCCTGCCTTCTGCGCGGGAGAGCCTTCCTCGGTGAGTGCCACCTCTGAAGGGATGTATGGGGCGACAAACCGTGGCGACTGCTTGATCATATCGAGCAGATTGAGATTGCCGGGGAGGTGAAGGCTGATGTGCTTGCCGTCGCGGATGATGTCTACGCGGGTGGCTTCAGAGAGTTCGCGCACCAGGTCGATGTTGAAGTCCTTGAACGTGCCGAGGTCGGTGCCCAGCAGGATGTCGTGGTCGGCAAATCCCAGTGCCTTGGCCTCCTTGTTGAACTTCATACCCATGGTCATGTCCTTGGTCGGGACAAACTGTTCGCCCCAGGCGAAGAGCACCATGGAGTAGATGAAGAGCGCGAGGAGGAAGTTGACCAGCACGCCGCCAATCATGACCAGCAGTCGCTGCCAAGCGGGCTTGGAGCGGAACTCCCAGGGCTGGGCAGGCTTTGCCATCTGCTCTTTGTCGAAGCTCTCGTCTATCATACCGGCTATCTTGCAGTAGCCGCCCAATGGCAGCCAGCCTACGCCATACTCGGTGTCGCTGGTCTTGGGCTTGAAGCTGAAGAGCTTGCCCGACCACTTGCCGATACTCATATCGAAGAAGATGAAGAATTTCTCTACTCTTATGCCGAAGAGCTTGGAAAAGAACATGTGTCCTCCTTCATGCAGGAAGACAAGCAGCGAGATTGCCAGAACGAACTGGAGCAGTCTGATTAAAAATATTTCCATTATGATGATTATAACAATTTGTTTAACTGAGTAACTGGGCAGCCACACGGCGGGCCTCGGCGTCGGTCTGGATGTAGACGTCGTAGTCGGGCGAGGCGTCGAAGGAAACCAGGTTCATGGTGCGCTCGATGACGTCGGCCATCTGGAGGAAGCCGCAACGGTCGTGGCGGAACGCCTCGTTCACCACCTCGTTGGCGGCATTGACGATGCAAGGCATGTTGCCACCCTTGCGGATGGAGTCAAACGCCAGGGCAAGACACTTGAACTTGCGCATATCGGGCTCGTAGAACTCGAGGCTCTTGCCATAGAGGTTGAGCCTGTCGCCACGCAGGGGGAGACGGTCGGGGTAGGAGAAGGCATACTGGATGGGCATGCGCATATCTGGCACGCCCAGCTGGGCCTTGACCGAGCCGTCGACAAACTCGACGGCGCTATGCACGATGCTCTGCGGATGCACGAGTACCTGGATGCGGTCGGCCTCGACGCCGAAGAGCCACTTGGCTTCGATGACCTCGAAGCCCTTGTTCATCAGCGAAGCCGAGTCGATGGTAATCTTGGCGCCCATGGTCCAAGTGGGGTGCTTGAGGGCGTCGGCGGCAGTGACCGAGCAGAGCTGCTGGTCGGTGAAGGTGCGGAAGGGACCGCCCGAGCAGGTGAGCAGTATGCGCTCTATCTCGTTGTTGCCCTCGCCGACGATAGACTGGAAGATGGCGCTATGCTCCGAGTCGACAGGGAGAATGGGGGTGTGGTACTGTTGGGCCAGATTGCATATCAGCTCGCCCGCCACGACCAGAGTCTCCTTGTTGGCGAGGCATATCTTCTTGCCGCTCTTGATGGCGTGGATGGTGGGGGTGAGCCCGGCAAATCCTACCATCGCGGTGAGCACCATGTCTATGGGCTCGGCTTCTACTATCTGGTTGAGGGCGTCGCGGCCGGCATAGACCTTGATGTCGGGCTGGTCGTCGAGCAGCGCGCAGAGTTCACCGTATTTGTCCTCGTTGGCTATGACCACGGCAGCCGGGTGGAACTTCCGGGCCTGCTGAGCCAACTCCATCACGCGGTTGTTGGCCGTGAGGCAGTAGACTTCGTAGAGGTCGGGATGCTGTTCGATGACATCCAGTGCCTGGGTACCTATCGAGCCCGTACTGCCAAGTATGCAGATTTGTTTCTTCATTATTATATTATATATCCATGATGCCTTCGGGCAGCCGGGTCCAGATGGCCCGAGCCTCGGCATCTACCTTTTCTATCAGTTCTTCGTGGGCGGGAACGAGCAGAGAGTCGCCCGCCGGGGTGGTGATGTCAAACAGGGTGTTGATGGTGCTGTCGTCTACGTGGTCGATGGTGCCCACCTCTCTGCCGGTGGTGCTGTCGATGAGCTTGAAGCCCACTATCTCGCTCCAGCCGAAGCCGGCCTCATCGCTGTCCGAGAGTTCCCGGGGGAAGTAGACCTTGGCGCCGGTCAGGCTGCGGGCCTGCTCCTGGGTGTCGATGTCGCAAAACTTCATCAGCACGGTCTCGTCGCTCTTGAAGCGGTATTCCTCCATGAAGAAGGGGACGAGGATACCGTCGAGTTCGAGCAGCAGATATTCGGCGTCGACGCGGTCAAACACGTCGTCGCTTATCTGGAAGGTTATCTCGCCCTTCACGCCGTGGGGTCTGCCCAGGCGTCCTATCTGGAATACGTCGTCGGGGGTTATCATCAGCTTTCGATGCGTTGGATGTGGGCGCCCAGACGGTTCAGACGGTTCTCTATGTCTTCATATCCACGGTCTATCTGGGCGATGTTGTCTATGCGGCTGGTGCCGTTGGCACTCATGGCGGCTATGAGCAGTGCTATTCCGGCACGGATGTCGGGACTGGTCATGCGGCCGGCTCTGAGCCTGCGGGCGTGGTCGTTGCCGTTGACCACGGCGCGGTGGGGGTCACAGAGGATAATCTGCGCGCCCATATCGATGAGCTTGTCTACGAAGAAGAGGCGGCTCTCAAACATCTTCTGGTGTATCAGCACATTGCCTTTGGCCATCGTAGCCACCACGATGAGCACCGACAGAAGGTCGGGAGTGAGCCCGGGCCAAGGGGCGTCGGCGAGGGTCATGATAGAGCCGTCGATAAACGAGTCTATCTCGTAGTGGGGCTGCTCGGGGATGAACAGGTCATCACCGTCTTCCTCTATCTTGATGCCCAACCGCCTGAAGGCGTCGGGTATCATGCCCAGGTTGGGCAGCGACACGTTCTTGATGCGTACACCCTTGCCCACCATGGCTGCCATGCCGATAAACGATCCTACCTCTATCATGTCGGGCAGTATGGTGTGGCTTGTGCCGTGCAGCGCGTCCACTCCCTCGATGGTGAGTAGGTTCGACGCCACGCCGCTGATGCGGGCGCCCATGCTGTTGAGCATCCGGCAGAGCTGCTGGATGTAGGGCTCGCATGCCGCGTTATATATAGTGGTGGTGCCCTCGGCCAGCACTGCCGCCATGATGATGTTGGCAGTACCCGTTACCGATGCCTCGTCGAGCAGCATATATCTGCCGTGCAGCCTGTCGGCCTTGATGGTGAACACGTTGCGATGGCTGTCATGGGCAAAGTCGGCCCCCAGTTGCTTGAAGCCGATGAAGTGGGTGTCCAGACGCCTGCGGCCTATCTTGTCGCCGCCAGGCTGAGCCACCGTGGCTTGACCGTATTTGCCCAAGAGCGGGCCGATGGTCATCACCGAACCTCGCAGCGACGCACTCTTGCGCACGAACTCGTCGCTGGCCAGATAGTTCAGGTCTATGTGGGCTGCCGTGAAGGTATAGTCGTTCTTGGCGTTGCGCACCACATCGACACCCATGTCCTGCAGCAGCTTGATGAGATTGCATACATCCAGTATCTCGGGGATATTGGTTATCCTTACCGGCTCGGTGGTGAGCAGACAGGCGCAGATTACCTCCAGAGCCTCGTTCTTGGCGCCCTGCGGGGTTATCTCTCCGTGCAATCCATGTCCGCCCTCGATGATAAATGACTCCATAGACGTTGGGGTTGGGGTTATTTCTTCTTGTTATTGCGTTTCTTCTCGGTAAACTCTCTGACGTCAATCTTCTCAAACTTGAAGGTGCTCAGGTCGAGTTGTATCTTGCCGTCGGTAAACTTGGCGAGGTCCGACGCCACCTTCTCGTCGTCCGACGAACCATGGCTCCACTGATAGAGGCAGCGCTTCATCTGGTTGGCGGTGAGCTTGACGAGATTGTCGCGTTCCTTGCCGGGCTCCATAGTCTTGAGTTTGGCGAAGAGCTCGAATATCATGTTGCCGTAGTGTCTTACCGGGATGCGCTGCATGGGATAGTCCATGGGCTGCGGCTTGGCGTCCACGGCGTGGGCCTGCTTGATGTCGTAGGGCCAGTCTATGTCGAGCTCGAAATGGCTCATGATGGCCAGATGGTCCCACAGCTTCTGCTTGTAGTCGGCGCTCTCGCGGTTGGCGGGATACATGCGGTCCATGATGGCGATGATGGTTTGGGCACACTGCTGGCGCTCTGCCTTGCTGGGCAGTGTGATGGCGTGCTCCACCATCTTTTGCACCTCGCGGCCATATTCGGGCAGTATCAGCTTCTCCCGCTGGGTGTTGTAGTCAAGTCCTTCTATTTGCATAGTCCTTACTGTAATGTCTTGGGTTGGGTATATGTCGTGTCTCAGAGCAGCTTCTTGGGCATCTTGGCCACAAAGTCCTTGAGATAGAATGGCACGAAGTAGGCCACGTCTTCGGTCTGGCCCTGGGCGATACGGCGCTCAGCCAGAGGGAACATGTTCTTGGCCAGGGGTTCGATGCCGTCGATGTAGCGGGCATTGGGGTGGGCGATGACATCCATACACTTGGCGGCGCCGTTGCCGAAGAAGTAGACGGGGCGCTCGTCGAGATACTCCCTGTAGGTGTCGGCGTCTACCACGTCGGCCTGGATGGGACGCACCTCGTGCAGGGCGCGGTCGAAGAGTTGGGCGTAGACCTCCATGCGGCGGGCGTCTATCATGGGGCAGAGCAGCGCGTTCTCCTCCTTTACCATCTCCTGCAACAGCACGGGCACACACATCAGTTCGAGAGTGGGTATAGCCACCAGGCTTACACCACGTCCGTAGCACACTCCTTTGGCCATAGACGTGCCGATGCGCAGACCGGTATACGAACCGGGGCCGCAGCTCACTGCCACGGCGTCGAGGGGTATGGCATGGCTCTCGGCAAAGGAGAGCGCTTCATCGACAAATTTACCCAACCGCTCGTTGTGGTTGGGGCCGGTATGGTCTTCCTGATTAAAGATACATGCACCGTTTTCGCTCACCGATACAGAGCAGACATTGGTGCTTGTTTCAATGTTTAATATACACGACATGAATTTTAATTTACTAAATAACTGCAAATTTACGGTTTTTTTCCTACATTTTTGTTACTTTTGCAGAAATTTAACGTGTAACTACTATGATACAGTCAATGACGGGCTACGGAAAGGCAGTCCTTACTTATGGAGAAAAGAAAATCAACGTCGAGGTGAAGTCGTTGAACAGCAAGACGATGGACCTCTCTACCCGTATAGCGCCACTCTATCGCGAGAAGGAGATGGAGATACGACAGATGCTTACCCGCAAACTGGTAAGGGGCAAGGTCGACTTCTCTATCTGGATCGAGAAGGACGAGGTGGCCGACGCTGCCACCATCAACGCCGCCCTCGTAGACAATTATTACCACCAGATACGAGACATTGCCGCCAAGACGGGTATTCCTGAGCCTCAGGACTGGTTTTACACGTTGCTCCGCATGCCCGATGTTACCTCTCGTGTCGAGGCTGTTGTCCTCGAGCCCGAGGAGTGGGCAGTGGCATGCCAGGCTATCGACGCCGCCGTTGGCGCGCTCATAGACTTCCGCCATCAGGAGGGTGCAGCCCTCGAGCGCAAGTTCAATGAGAAGATAGACAACATCGAGCGGCTGCTTGCCAGCATCGAGCCCTTCGAGAAGGCACGTGTCCAGAAGATACGCGAGCAGATCGTCAAGGGCCTCGAGCAGCTCCCCGAAGCCAGCTATGACAAGAACCGACTCGAGCAAGAGCTCATCTACTATATCGAGAAACTGGATATAAGCGAAGAGAAGCAGCGCCTCACCAACCACCTCAAGTACTTCCGCGAGACTATGGCCGAAGACCAGGCCAACGGAAAGAAGCTGGGATTTATCGCACAGGAGATGGGACGCGAAATCAATACCACCGGCTCCAAGAGCAACCAGGCTGAGATGCAGAACATCGTGGTCAAGATGAAAGATGAGCTCGAGCAGATTAAGGAACAGGTACTCAACGCACTCTAATCATGACAAAGACAGGCAAACTCATCATATTCTGCGCACCATCGGGCTCGGGCAAGAGCACCCTGGTGCAGTGGCTCATGGCCGCACACCCCGAGCTCCATCTCGCGTTCTCCATCAGCTGCACATCGCGCCCGCCGCGAGGCACCGAGCAGAACGGCGTCGAGTATTTCTTCATCTCGCCCGACGAGTTCCGTCAGCGCGTGGCTGCCGACGAGTTCCTCGAGTACGAGGAGGTCTATGAGGGCCGCTTCTACGGCACCCTCAAGAGCCAGGTAGACACCCAGACACAGCGCGGAGAAAACGTGCTCTTCGACGTCGATGTCAAGGGCGGATGCAACATCAAGGACTTCTATGGCGACCGTGCCCTGAGCATCTTTGTCCAGCCACCCTCGATCGACGAGCTGCGCCGCCGTCTCGTGGCACGTGCCACCGACACCCCCGAGGCCATCGAGCAGCGCGTGGGCAAGGCTGCCTACGAGCTTACCTTTGCGCCGCGCTTCGACCATGTCGTGGTCAACGACGACCTAGAGCGTGCCAAGGAGGAGGTCTACCGGCTCGTGAGCGGTTTTGTTAACCGATAGCCCCGCCCCCCATCCCTTCACCCTCATTCCCATGACCCTCTCCACCAGACAGATAGGCATCTTCGGCGGTTCGTTCAACCCCATCCACTGCGGACACATCGCCCTGGCGCGCCACCTGCTCACGGCGCTCGGGCTCGACGAGATATGGTTTGTCGTGTCGCCCCTCAACCCCTTCAAGACCCAGGCCACCGACCTTCTGGCCGACGATGTGCGCTACGCCATCACCGCACGCGCCCTGGATAGCGAACCCGGTCTCAGCGCCAGCAATGTAGAGTTCACCCTGCCGCGCCCGTCGTATATGTGGAACACGCTCTGCCACTTGTCAGAGCTGCATCCCCATGCCCGCTTCACCCTGCTCATCGGCGCCGACAACTGGCTGGCGTTCGACCGCTGGGCCCACAGCCAAGACATCATCACCCACTACCGCATAGCCGTCTATCCGCGGCCGGGCTATGAGGTCGATGCCGCCGCCATGCCGCCCTCGGTCACCTACGTCCATTCCGACCTGTACCCCGTGAGCAGCACCGAGATACGCCGCCGCATCGCCGCCGGCGAGTCGATAGAGGGCATGGTGCCCCAAGACATCCAGGCAATGGTAGAGCATTACTACCGCTAACCCGCCACCATCGCCGCGCCAGCTACTATTGTTGTATCCGCCATGCAGACCTGTCATGGCGCAAATGGCAAGCACTGCGGCGAGTAGTCTGTCTGCGGGTATGATGGCTGCCACTCTGAATATGATGATCCAAAGTTCCTTCGCTTTTATACCTATTACTATTATTGTTCTTGGCGTAATCTCCTCCGGGACTGTAATGCTATTGCGTTGTTGCCGGCATCATTATTGTAAGTGCGTATTACCTTTTGAAAGACGAAACCGTACCCAGACACAGCCAAATGAGTAATAACGACGCCTTTTAACATTAATTACGAGAGAACAATAATGTATGTGCAAAAAAACTCGTAAATTGTGACCGAATTAATATCTAAATACACAAATATGGAAACAATCGTTAAAAATCCAGCAGACATGTGCGCCATGTTTTTGGTCCACGGGTCGGTCTTCTGAGTCAGTTCGGCCTGAAAAGACAAGCGTCATACAGCAACCAGAAGCATCAATAACCTCTTCCCGACCATTTGTGCCTTGTCAATGTGTATGTATAGGCAAAGTTCTATGTAAGGTAGAGCATCCAAAACTTAACCCCAGGAAATAGTATGAATACTCAAAAGACCGTTAATCACCCCCCCCTATTCATTATGTAAAATGAGAGCGTTTTTCCTGTTATTATTCGCAGTTCTGTCTTGTCATACAGCCTATGGGCAGACCATCGTCAACCTGACCGTCAGTAACGACAAGGAAAAACATGTTTCCAATATTCCCGTAAAAATTATAGCCTGCGATAGCCTGTTCACCCATACTACCGATATGGACGGCCAGGTGTCTTTTACCATCATTTCGCCAAACTGTAGACGGGTGAAGGTGCTGATTAAAAGTAAGTTTTACGAAAATCTGGATACCACCATATATGTGGATGAGGCTTCTGCCAATCATCACATCACCATACACAGCAAAGTCCAAAAGATTAAGCAAGTAGAGGTTGTAGCCTATCGGCGCATCGCCAAAAACAATGCCGAGAAGAGCGTCTATCAGATAGATACTCATGGTTTGCTCAAAACCACCAATGCCGAAAAGGCTCTCTCTTTCCTCCCCGGCCTTGTTGCCGATAACGGTAGCTATACGCTGACAGGGCAAAGCCGCAAGTGTCGCATCAAGATAGATGGCAGAGAGGCATCAAGCGAAGAACTCAAAGCCATCAATGCCAAGGATATCCTGCGTGTGGAGGTACGCGAGATGACCAAAGACGATGACAATGGTACCGCCGGAGAAATCAATGTCATAAAGCGGAGAGTGCAGCAGCCCAAGGTCTATACTCATCTCTCTGCATGAACGGGTGTCCTGCGTCCGCAGATTGGTACTTACGACAATTTCGCATACCAGAGTAAGAGGTGGGACATTATTGCTTCTCTTAATCTGGTGCGACATACAATCCAGTCCGAAAGTAACGTTACCCGCTACTTCAACAGTCAGCCTATGCAGCCTCAGCAGTTGTCGCTCTCTCGGACTATCAAGACTGTACAGAATGCTGAGCATATCAAAATCAACTTCTTCGCCACCGACAAACTTACCTTGACCGCCTCTGCTTATCATAGCGGCTACCCATCGGATGCCACAGACTCAGGCAAAGATTTCAGCGGACACAGTTATCTGCGTACCAGCAACGAAAAGATAGACCATAGCGGAGGCTACGCCAACATGGGTTACAAGTGGAACGAGCGCAACACGCTTACGCTCAAAGGCAACTATTATTACTATCGCTATGCTATAGACTATCCGGGCAGTGACATCGAGCGTTATCGTTCGGCCATGCGCGAATATACAGGAGAGTTGCTTTGGGAGACGCGGAGGCGTATTTGGGGCCACGACCATGACATCAATGCCGGTTTCAAGAATGTATATCGCGAGAACTGCACCTCCTCGGCAGCTGGTGTGCATACGGGTTATTCTATCCAGCAGCTCTATCTTACGGATTATTATGCTTTCACGCGCGATTTCTCGGCTTATGTCATCCTCAAGGGCGAACACGACAATCTGGGGCATCGCCACAATATAGTCTTCCTCCCTTCGCTGCGTCTCAATTATAATCTCAAAAAGAGAGGTTCGCTCTCTGCCAATTATCAGCGTCGTATCACCCGCCCGAGTGTAGACTATCTCAATGCCGATACGCTCTTCATCAACGACTACACCCGCCATGTGGGAAATCCTGGTTTGCGCTCGCAGCATAATGATGCGTTTGGACTGTCCTGGCGTAAGCAGATACGCAAGGCATACCTCACGCTGAGCGCCAACTATGAGCGCGAAGCCGATATCATCAGCCAGATATACATTACCCCCGACAACTATGATGTCACGACTTATGCCAACATAGGGCGCAGTGACTATGCAGCCCTCTCTGCCAACATCACGCAGCGTTTCTTCCAGAACCGCATGAATGTATCGCTGTCCATCACTGGTTTTCATCGCTCCTATCAGCTTGATGATGCCTACAGGCAAAATACACTTATCCAAACGGTCAAAGGATGGGGATGGAATGGCAATCTTAATATGAGTTATCTCAGCACCAAGGGATGGATGTACATGCTGTCGGCCAACTATAGCCCCAAAAGCTATAGCCTGAACGGTACATTCCATCGCAATCCAAACCTGTTTCTTACCATCAGCAAGAATTTGTTTAATGACAGACTTGAACTCGGGCTGGACTTCATCAACTCATTTGTCTATTGTTGGAATACACGCAGCAATACCTACTTTAGAGATATGCACCAACAGTCTACCCGCCGACAGTATGCCAATAACATAACCATATCCGTGGCGTGGAATATAGGTAAGCAGTTCAGAAGCCGAAGAGTGGCAAGTGGAATCAGCAATGATGATATTGTTACCAAAAAAGGCGAGTAAGCTGATTAAGGACAGTTAGACAGGAGTGAGTTCTCCACCTTTTGCCCCTGTGAGCACAGTGGTTACCGCCATCAGTCTCTCTTGGGTCAGTTCCAGCGTAGCAGCCGCACCTATCGTGGCAGCTACGCTGGTTGCTTTTGTTTGTATGCCGCTGCTTCTCGTTGAGGCTCAGCTATCCTCAATCTTGCTCTTCATCATGTTTATCTTGGTTTCGTGCCATGATACAGTCGTTTCGTGCTTTGCCGTCACGATTTCACGCCACGATTTTATCGTTTCCCGCTTTGCAATATGCTTCATGTGGCCCTCTGCGCCTTTGGCCAACCGCGCGGATGTCGGGGGAACCATCTCCAGCGGCGTGGAGAGTACCTTGGGCAGCGTGGAGAGTACCTTGGGCGGCGTAGAGAGTACCTTGGGCGGCGTAGAGAGTACCTTGGGCAGCGTGGAGAGTACCTTGGGCGGCGTGGAGAGTATCTTGGGCAGCGTAGAGAGTATCTTGGGCAGCGTGGAGGGCTCCTCTGGCGGCGCGGAGGGTATCTTGGTCGACCTGCAGTCGGCTCCCACCACTACGGCGACAGACGCCAGAGCCCCCGCCTTGTCGCTCCATCGGGTGGAGTGGCAGAGCGGGGGCTCTTGGGATATGGATGCGATGATGGGGGCTTATCGCTTCATGCTCTCGGGCAGTGCGGGCATCGCGCCGTGCTGGGTGCAGACATAGGCGCTCACCTCTACGGCGTGCTTATGTGCCTGGGCGATGGTCATGCCCTTGAGGATGCAGGCGCAGAAGGTGCCGGTAAACGAGTCGCCGGCTCCCACGGTGTCGGCAACATCCACCTTGGGAGTAGACTGGAACGACTTGCAGCCGGGAGCGAAGACGTAGCTGCCGTTGACACCACAGGTGAGCACGAGCATGTCCAGATTGTACTTGCCGAGGATGAGCCAGCACTTGTTCTCGATGTCCAGACCGGGATAGCCGAAGAGGCGGCCCAGCGTGATGAGCTCTTCATCATTTATCTTCAGTATATTGCAACGCTTCAGACTCTCGCAGATAATCTCCTTGGTATAGAAATTCTGGCGGAGATTGATATCAAAGATCTTGAGACAGTCGCTGGGAGTGTGGTCGAGAAACTGGTAGATGGTATCACGGCTCGCAGCGTTGCGCTGGGCCAGTGAGCCCCAGCATACGGCACAGGTGTTGGCAGCCACGTTGCTGACGGCGTCGGTGAAGGGTATGTTGTCCCACGCCACGCCCGTCTTGATGTCATAAGTAGGTACACCCTGGTCGTCCAGTTCCACCTGTACGGTGCCTGTAGGATAGTTTACGCGGGGCAGGAGATAGTCCAGGTGTTTCTCTTCGAGCTGGCGGATAGCCTCGTCGCCATAGGCGTCGTTGCCCAAGGCACTCACGGCTATCGAGCGCAGACCGTGCTGGCCGGCATGATAAGCGAAGTTGGCAGGGGCACCACCCAGTTGGGAGCCGGAGGGGAACACATCAAACAGCACCTCACCCAGGCCCACACAGTATTTGTTCTTGAAATCGGTATTCATAGTCTTGTCTTTGTTGAGTTGTTACATCTTGATTTTACCAATATATGTGAAGAGGTAGGCCACGCCTACAGCCATTACCAGCACAGCGCCTATCTGGCCGAAGGCATCGCTGGCAAATCCCATGAGCAATGGGAAGACAGTGCCACCAAAGAGACCCATAATCATCAGGCCGCTTACCTCGTTCTTCTTCTCGGGCAGCGCGAGCAGAGCCTGAGAGAAGATGATGGAGAAGACGTTGGAGTTGCCGTAGCCTACGAGTGCGATGGCGATGTAGAGCATCTCTCTGCTCTCGCTGACAAACATGCCTGCCATGCTCAGCGCCATCATCACGATGCTGATGGTGAAGAACGTGCGGGGCTTCATCACGCGGAGGAAGAATGAGCCGGTGAAGCAGCCGATGGTGCGGAAGATGAAGTAGAGCGATGTGGCTATGGCAGCCTCGTTGAGTGTCCATCCCAGGCGTTCCATCAGCAGCTTGGGGGCTGTGGTGTTGGTACCTACGTCGATGCCCACATGGCACATGATGCCCACAAACGACAGCAGCACGATGGGGCGGGTCAGCAGGCTGAGACATTCGCCCATGCCAGAGGCCTTGCCCTGGGGCTTCTCTTCATCGATGGGAGTGCCGGCGAGGAAGATGGAGGCGCAGATGCCTATCACCATGTAGATGGGGAACAGCACACGCCAGCCCATGCCCAAGGAGGGAACAGCCCCGATGGCGCCCCACATGGCGATGTATGGTGCCATGAACGAGGCGATGGCTTTGACAAACTGGCCGAAGGTGAGGGTCGACGCCAGGTTCTTGCCCGAGGTCACAGCCGATACCAGCGGGTTGAGCGAGGTCTGCATCAGCGCGTTGCCGATGCCCAGGAGGGAGAACGAGGCCAGCATCACGCCGAAACTCTCGCCCACGATGGGCAGCAACAGCGAGACTACGGTCACCACCAGCGACAGCAGCACGGTCTTCTTGCGGCCTATCTTGTTCATCAGCATGCCCGTAGGCACCGAGAATATCAGAAACCAGAAGAAGACCAGTGACGGAAACAGGTTGGCTGTGGCGTCGTTGAGGTTGAGGTCTTCCTTGACATAGTTGGAGGCAATGCCGACCAGGTCTACAAATCCCATGGTGAAGAAGCAGAACATCAAAGGGATGATGGTGAGCTTGGATGAAGTCTTCATAATTATAGCGCGAGTTTATGTACGTTGATGTTGTTGAATTGTGCCTTGCCACCCTCGGCGTAGAGCTTCACGTTCTCGTAGGGGGCAACGGGGAATACGAGGTTGGTCATGGCGATGCGGCCGCCGTCGACGAAGAGCTCGATGGATGACTTGTCGACGAAGATATCTACGTGGTAGGTCTTCTTGCCGGCCTGGCAGAGTGAGAGCGGAGCCCATGTGGCCAGGGCGAAGTCGTTCTTGTAGTTGATGGCATTCTCAATGCGGGCGGGCTGCTTGCCCTCGGCTGCGCGCTGCTTGTCCCAGGCCAGCTCGATGTCATGGGGCACAGCCTGCTTGCCAAAGTCGGTGAGTCCGCTTTCGGTGCGGTCCATCACCACCTTGCCCTGCTTCATGTCGAAGTAGATGAGGGTGCGCTCGCGCTTGTTGTTGGAAATCTCGATGCCGGCTATGCCGTTGGCGTCGGGGGTGATGTCGGCCTCAATCTCGAAGGCGCCGTCCATGCCGGCGGTCAGACTGGCAAACGCCTTGGACTCGTCTACCGTCTCGTTGGCCAATGTGCGGGTTGCCTTGCGCAGTGCGTAGACCTCGGGGGCAACATCTTCAGACAGATAGTACTTTCCGTTGTTCTCAAAGAGCTTCAGCTCGCGTGGCAGACCATTGGCGCCGCGGTTCTGCTTGAACGGGGTGAGGTTGGCGTACTGCCAGTTGCTCATCCAGGTTATCGCCAGCACTCTGTCGCCGGTGTTGGAGAAGGTAACAGTGGCATAATGGTCCTTACCCCAGTCCATCCACTTCACGTCTTTGGCATCGGGGCAGGTAAACTGCTTGCCGTCGAAGTCGCCGACGAAGTACTCGGTGGCGCTGCCGCCAAACCAGCATCCAGGGTTGATGTTCATAGTCATCACCCATTTCTTGTTGTTCTTGTCGCCATTGACGGGCAGCTGGAAGAAGTCTGGGCACTCATACTGGCATGGCTGCTGGCCCAGTCCCTTGCCAAAGGCGCTCACGTAGTCCCATTTCTTCAGGTTCTTGGACTTATAGAAACGGGTCTCCTTGTCGGCAGAAACAATCATATACCAGCACTTGCCCTTCTCATACCAGAACACCTTGGGGTCGCGGAAGTCCTTGAGACCGTCAAAGGGAGTGAGCACGGGGTTGCCCTCATACTTGGTGAAGGTGCGGCCGTTGTCGTTGCTGTAGGCAAGACACTGCACCTCGTCGTGGTTTACACTGTTGTTGGTGTAGATGGCGATGATGGCGTTCTTGCCAAATCCGGCGGTATTCTTCTTGTCGACTACCGAACTGCCGGAGAAGATGTGGCCCACGGGGTCTCGGGCGATGGCTGGGTCGAGGTGCTCCCAGTGTACCAGGTCTTTGCTCACGGCGTGTCCCCAGTGCATATTGCCCCACTTGCTGCCATAGGGATTGTACTGGAAGTAGAGGTGGTACTCGCCGTCCTTATAGACCATGCCGTTGGGGTCGTTCATCCATCCGTAGAGGGGAGTGAAGTGGTAAGAGGGACGGTAGTAGTCGGTATTGGTGGTATCGAAGGTGTTGCTCAGCTTCATCAGGTTGAGGGCGAGGGCGTCCTTGGCGAGGCCGAGTATCTTGACGGTAGCGGTTTTGCCATGTCCCAGCGCGAAGGGCACATAGTAGTCGGCGCCGTTTTGAGCCAGGCGCACGTCCATCCAAGTGTCGTCCTTGGAGCCGTTATCGAGCAGCACCTGCGCTTCATCCTTCTCTTCCTGGATAGGCAGCAGGATGTACTTGGTGGGGTTGTCTACACGGATGATGGTTGTGTCGCCCTTGTGTTCGATGTTCATCTTCTGGGCGGTGGCGGTGGTGGCAACTGTAGCCATCAGCATGAGGCATGCCGCCTTCATTATGTTGCTTGTTCTCATTGTGTTGTTGTTTAGTTATTATATTAACGGTATTGTTGTCTGTTTCTTGTGTGCCGACAACCCTATACCTATTATTATATAGGGTTGTCAGCGTGTGTGTGAAGAGTGAGAGTGATCAGAATTTGAGAGATGCGGTAAACTCTACGGTGAACGGGCGGAGATAGCTGCCGGTCATGATCTGGTTCTTGATGTTCTTGGCCTCGTCCTTGGTTATCAGCTCGGCGCCGGCGATGCTGCCCTTGGCTCCGGTCTGGTTGAGGAAGTTGACAACAGTACATCCCAGGCTCAGGCGCTTGCTTGCCTGCCAGTTGACGCCACCGAATGTCTCCCAGTGGCCATTGAAGTAATATGCCTCGTTGATGTTGGCGTAAGTCTTGCTGAAGTAGCGGAAGCTGGTCCACAACTTGATGTCCTTGGTGATCATGTAGCTGGGGTCGAGCTCGATGAGTATCTCTGGGATTTCGGCTACGATGTTGCCAGTGGCATTGATCTTGCCCACATAGCCATCGTTGAAGGTGACAGAAGTCTCAAACTTCTTGTATGTAGGCTTCTGGTAAGTGAACAGGAAGTGGAAATCGAATCCCTTGAAAGGATGAGCCACAGCGTCGGTAGTCCAACCCCAGGTCTGGATGTCGTAAGCCAGAGGAGCAGCCTTGATCTCGCTGCCGTGCTGGAGGTTGAGCGTAGAGTTGTTGTTGGTCTTGGAGATATACGAGAACAGTGATGTGAGGCTCAACCATGAGTTGTTGTAGTATATACCTGCACGGCCGAGTGGTACGGATATCTTGTCTGTATTGGGAAGGGTAGCAGGAGCGAAGGCTTCAAACTTCGGGTGCTGCACGATGTAAGTGAAATCGCCGGTAAAGCCAAAGTTGTCGGTGAGCTTGTAGGTTGCGGCTACCGAGAAGTCGTAGTTCAGCCAGTTGTAGGCCAGGTCGACGGGCGCAATCTTGGTTCCGTCGGCAGCCATGGCACCGAGGTGATAGTCAGCGAAACGGCCTACGAAGTTGCCTTGGGCATTCTTCACAGCGGCGTTCTCTCCCTTCAGGCGCTGCCATTCCACGCGGGCGCCGTAGTAGAGGTTGAGCTTCTTGGTGACATCCCAGTCGTGGGTGAAGTAGAGTGCCAGCTTGTTCTCGCTGCCTTTATAATATTCTGAAGCGTTCTTGTTGAAGTCGTAGAAGTAACCGCTGCGCAGGTTGGCGTCCCATACACGGACGGCATAGCTACCATCGGCAGGCACACTCTGGTCATACATGGTCGTATTGGAGCAGTAGTCGATGTGGTAGAACCACTCGTTGAGGCCCAGGCGCAGGGTAGAGGTCTTGAACTTCTTGTTGAGCTCGGTGGTGAAGAGCGCCTCGTCTATAGTACCGGCATTGAGACACGACATGCGGGTCTGCACGTACTGGCCGTCGTATGCCTTGGTCTGGCCGTCGATGTCGCGGTACATATAGTTATACAGCCCGTGGTTGTCGGCACTGTTGAGGTCGACGATGGACATCGGGGTCTGGTAGACCATGGCTCCGCGCGAGTGGTCGTACTTCAGCGTGGCCTTCCAGTTCAGTCCGTTGTCAAAGCGGTAGCTGTTCATCAGCGTCACCTCACTGGCCTTGTTCAGGCAGGCGTCGTAGAGCGTGGTCTGGGCCAGCTTGCCTGTGCGCATGTCACGATAGGTCATCTCGTTGTCGATGGGCAGATACGAGGTGGTACCCAGTTTGAACTTGCCGTACTCCTTCACGCTTCCGTCGCCCACATAGATGAACGGGGCGCTCTGTGTGGCGTAGTTGTAGACATTGTGGCTGTTGGCATACTTATACATGGCGGTAAACTCGCCACGCTCGTTGTTGTACTTCTTGGTGAGGAGCGCCTTGTAGATTTGCGTACGGTCCTGGTAGGGCGTAGACTTGATTTTGAACGTACCGGGGTCGAAGTCCTGGTACATGTTGACGCTGTAGAACCAGTCCTTACCCAGGTCACCGTTCATGTTGAGCGAGAACTCCTGCAATCCGAAGTGGTTGCTCTTGTAGTTGAGCGTTCCGTTGAAGCCCTTCTGACCTTTCTGGGTAAAGGAGTTGACGGCGTAGCCGATGTTGCCGGTGGTGATGGCAGTCTCGGCAATCTTGAGCAGACCCTGGTGGCTCAGGCTGGCATCGCCGCGCCAGATGGTGTTGACCGAGTGGGGATTGGTGGCATAGGTAACGGGCAGGCCGTTTTCCAGCACGTTGACATCGGCAGATGGCAGACCAATCTGAATCTCTCGAGGGCCGTTGGCGCTGGCTGCGTTGAGCATCACGTTGCGGTTGCCCTCTTCCTTGGCGTTTGCATTTTCGTCCTGTGCATACGCTGCTGAAATGTTTACCATTGAAAGTGCAAGCACCATGGCTGCGAGCTTTCCTTTGAATAAGGTATTCATAACCGTTTAGATTTTTAATTGTTGTTGATTGCGTTAAATTTCTGCTGCAAAGTTATCCAAACGGTTGGGAGACAGCTATAACTGATGGTTCATGTGATAACAAAAATCGTTCATTGTAACATAATTGTTATACAATGAACGATTTTTGCTGTGGTTGTCTATGCCTGGGTCGATAATCAGGCTATAATTTTTCCATTCCTATATATATAGCGTGCGACGATGACGGCTGTCACCTCGTGTCGGGTCATGAGTTGGCTATGTCGCCCGGCAACATGCCGTATTCGTCCTTGAAACACTTGGTGAAGTAGGACGGCGCCGAGAAGCCCACCTCGTATGCCACTTCGGCGATGGTCATGCTGCGGCTCTCCAGCAACCGCTTTCCCTTGGCGAGGCGTGCCTTGCGCAGGATGTCGACCACCGACGAGCCCGTCATGGCTTTGACCTTGCGATAGAGCTGCACGCGGCTCAGTCCGATTTCCTTGCCGATGTCCTCGACGCCGAAGTCACAGTCAGCGAGATGCTGCTGGATGATGGCGTTGAGCTGCTTGACAAACTGCTTGTCTCGGGCGTTGAGCTGTGTGGCCTCGACCTCGGTCTCTACATCTGCGGCACGCTGGTATACATGCTTGAGCAGCTTGCGCTGCTTCAGCAGATTGTCGATGCGTGCCAGGAGCACCTTGCCGTGGAATGGCTTGGTGATGTAGGAGTCGGCGCCATGCTCATAGCCTTCTGCGCGGTGTTCCTCCAGGTTCTTGGCGGTGAGCATGATGACCGGGATGTGCGAGGTGGCGGTTCCGGTCTTGAGCTGCTCGGTAAACTCGAGTCCGTCCATCACCGGCATCATCACGTCGCAGACCACCAGGTCGGGCACCTCCCTGCGCGCCACCTCCAGACCCTCCTTGCCGTCGGCAGCCTCGATTACGAAGTAGGTGTCCTGCAGCAGCGTGCGCTCATACTGGCGTATGTCGTTGTTGTCGTCGATGATGAGTATCGTGGGCTTGTCGGCTTCTTCGCTCACCAGCTGTTGCACCTTGCCCTGCTGCTTGTCGCCGTCGTCGATGTATTGCAGCGCTGCCTCGTCGGCGGTCGGGGTGATGGTGTCGGTGTCGTCGGCTATCGGCGCGCCGTCGGCCTGATGGCGGGGGATGACCACGATGAAGTCGGCGCCCATGCCGGGTCGGCTCTCCACCCTTGCCTCGCCGTGGTGGAGTTCGGCGAACGACTTGACCAGAGCCAGTCCTATGCCCGTGCCGCTTGTGGCGCCCTTGAGCTGGAAGAACCGTTCAAACACCTTGCCCGCCTCTGCGCTGGCGATGCCCTTGCCCGTGTCGCGCACATCGATGCGTATGTTGTCGGCCTCGGCGGCGAGCGTCACATGGATTTCGCCTCCTGCCGGAGTGTATTTCAGTGCGTTGCTGATGAGGTTGAACACGATGCGCGCCACTTTCTCCTTGTCGGCGACCATCATGCGGTCGGTGTCGAAGCCTGTGGAGGCACAGTCCATCCTTATCTTCTTGCGCTCGGCAGTCAGGCGGAAGTCGTCGGTCCACACCCTCATCGCCTCGACGATGTCAAAGCGGCTGAGGCTAAGCTCCATCTTGCCGTTCTGTATCTTACGGAAGTCGAGGATATTGCCCACGAGCTGCTGCAGAGCCAGTGCGTTGCGCTGCACCATCTTGAGCAGTTCGCGGCTCCTGCCCTTGATGCTGGAGTCTTCGAGCATCATCTCCACTGGGTCGGCGATGAGCGTGAGAGGCGTGCGCAGTTCGTGGCTGATGTTGGTAAAGAACACCAGGCGCGAGTGGGTGAGCTCCATCACCTCCTCGTTGAGTCGCTTCAGCTCCTTGTTCTTCTCCTCCAGTTCTCCGTTGGCCTTGGCGAGCTGCTCGTTGAGTTTAGCCTTGATGATATATCCTCTGAAAATCATGGCGGCGGCGGTGACGCATACCAGAAGGAACACGCCGAGGCCGATGAGCATTACCTTCTGCGCATTATAGTCGGAGAGGTATTGGTTGACCTGGTTGTGGAGTGTCTTCAGATTGCGCGACTGCCTCTCCGCATCGCGCGCTTCCATCAGCGTGAGCTCGGCGTTGGCCTTGGTGATGATGGATGTACTCAGATAGTTGTCCTTGTCAAAGGGCTTGTGGGTAAGTATCTTCATGGCGAGCGCTATCACCTGGTCGCCCTTGGTGGGGTAAAGGTATGACGCCTCAAGCACGCCGTCGCGCACCAGCTCCAGACCTCCGCCCTCGGTGGCGAGCCCATCCACGCCCGTATACTTGTATCTCTTGCCCACGCCCATCTGCTGCGCTGCCACATAGGCACCCCAGGCGAGTCGGTCGTTATGGGCGTAGACATAGTCGAAGTCCTGCGTGCGCTTCAGGATGCGCTTCATCGCCTGGATGCCGCTCTCCTCCTTCCAGTCGCCACCCTCCGACACCACCACCTCTATGCCGGGATAGGACTTGACGGCATCCATAAATCCGCGATGACGCTCCAGGGCTGGCGACGAGCCTTCGAGGCCTGTGATTTCGACGATACGGCCCTTGCCGTGCAACTGCTGGGCGATGAACGTACCCATAGACTTGCCTATCAGATAGTTGTCGCAGCCGATGAAGGCAGTATACTTGTCAGAGTTGGTCTTGCGGTCGTAGAGTATCACGGGGATGCCCTTGTCGTAGGCTCGCTCTACGGCCTTGGATATCGGGCTCAACTGGTTGGGCGACACCACCAGCAGGTCGACGCCCTCGTCGACAAACTGGTTGATCTGCTTGTTCTGCAAGACATTGTCGTCGTTAGACGAGGCGAGCTTCACGATGATCGAGTCATTGAGAAACTCGCCCATCTTGAGCTCGTCGTTCAGCTTGTTGCGCCAGATGTCTTCAGAGCATTGCGACACGCCGATGACAAAAGGTCGGGGCTTGCCGGTGCAGGCTGCGAGCAGCACCACGCAGGCAATGATCAGCAGGGGGATGGTGATGAGATACTTCTTCATGTCCAAAAGGGTATAAGTATATAGTTGCCAACTGCAAATATACGACAATTTTCAGAGATAGAGACGATTAGGACGAGAAAAGAGTGGCTCCCGCCGATATCGGCGATGGTCAGCCCGTGGGTAGAGGTACCCTCCACGGTTCCCAAGGTACCTTCCAGCTCGCCCAAGGTACCCTCCACGGTTCCCAAGGTACCCTCCAGTTCGCCCAAGGTACCCTCCACGCCGCTGGAGTTACCCTCCCTGTCGCCGACCTACGCAAAAGCCTCACCCTGGGTAGTATGCTGCCATTGGAAGGCTGCCGGGCTGGGCGTCCGGGACATACTGCTCGAGGTGAGGCTTGACTGCTATGGTCTCCGGTCGCGTCTTCATGACGGTGGGCCGGACTTGGGGGCTTCTGTTACTTCTTCTTTATCTCGTAACCTATCTTCCTGAAGGCGGCGACATAGTCTTCGTACTTGGCCTTCTTGCCGTCGTAGATGATGGTGACCCGCTGGTCGTCGACCGAGGTCTCTATCTTCTTTGTGCCCTTGACAAAACGGATGTTGCTCTTGATCTTGTTCTCACAGTTCTGGCAGTGCATCTGCGGCAGAGTGGTTACGGTGAGCGTGTCGGCCGGTGCCTTGGCAATCATGTTGCCCGCTGTCGCAAGCAACCATGCCATTAAAAGATACTTCTTCATGTTCTATAGTTTTTTGAATGATTTGTAGCGTTATAACTTTTCCAGTTTGAACCGCAGCCCTACGTAAGCCATCGCTCCGGTTACCGGTCCCCACACCTGAGTGGCGTCGAAGCCGGCATCCCAGGGATGGTGGGCACCCTGGATGGGGTTGGCAATCTTGTAGTTGGTAAGATTTTCGCCACCGACATAGAGGCTGATGTTGCGGAATTCCCTTGTAATCTGCGCCTGCAGCTGGAAGTAGGCGGGGTAGCGGCTCTGGTCGTAGAGGCGTCCACCTCCATTGAGCTGGCCCGTCACATCAAACTGCCAGAGTTGGAGCGGCGTCTTGTAGGAGAGCGTGAGCAGCCCCTTGTAGCGCGATGTGAGCGGCTTGACCTGCCTTACTCCGTCGTAGGTACAACGGACATCGTTCAGGCGGAAAGCGGCAGTGGCCGACATGCCGTCCCAGAACGGATAGGTGGCATCGACCTGCAGCGTGTGGCTATAGCTTCTGCCGCGAAGGTTCTCAAACGAGAGCGTGTGGGCGCCCCGGGTTCCGTCGAAGTTGATGACCATCTGGTTCAGGAAGTCGGTGTAGTAATACTCTGCGTTCAGCTCGAGTGTGTGGTTGGCCACGGGCAGGTTCAGACCTATGGATAATCCCATGTTCCAGGCCTCTTCCTGCTTCAGGTCTGGACTTACGATGACCTCTCTGCCACTTGCCAGCAGCGCGGTGTTCTCTGCCAGGGCGTGGGGTGACCGATAACCCTTGCCTACCGATGTGCGGAGGGTCACCACGTCGGATGGAGAATACTTGAGGTGCAGTCGGGGCGTGACGAAGGTGCCGTAGAGACTCGAGTGGTCCCATCTCACGCCGGGCATCACCGTGAGGCGGTCGCCCAACTTATAGGTGTACTGGGCGTAGACGCCCGGAGTGGTCTCGCGGGTCACCCGGCTTGCGGCGTCGGGCAATGTACCGAGCGGGTTGAAACGCTCGTCGTAGTTGTCGTGGTTGAGCGACGCCCCGACGCTGATGTTGTGATGGTCATCGATGTCGGTCTCAAACATCAACTGGGCATAGCCGTTCTTCTGGGTCACATCGTAACGGGTGAGGCCGAAGCCATAATCGGCGTCGTGCCACGAGCCGTGCAGCATGAGGGCTATCGACGTGTTGTGGTCGGCGTTTAGGGTGAAGCCATTCTTCCACTGCATCTCGTATCGGTCGGTCTCTACCGCTGTAGCGTAGAGTGGCGCTGATGAGATGGTGGCGTGCTTGGCGCTCTGTCCGCCTTGGCGCTCGTCGTGGAGCCCCCGCAGCAGCAACTGGCTAATCCAGCGCGGCGAGACATAAGCCCAGCGGTGCATCAGGTTGTATTGGCGCAGCTTGGGCATATCCATAAATCCGTCGCCATTGCCGTCGTGGTCCATCTGTCGGTTCTCGAAGTGCAGCAGAGTGGCTGTAGACAGTCGGCTGTTGAGGTGTATGCTTCCATCGAGGTTGACCTCGGTCTTCAGTTCACTGTCCTGATAGACATTGGCCCTCACTCCATCGGTACCCTGTGGCTTGAGAAACTCTATATTTATCTGGCCCGTGGTGCTCTCATATCCGTTTTTGACGCTCGATGCCCCCTTGCTCACCTGTATCGACTGCATCCAGGGTCCGGGCACATAGCCGAGACTGTAGGGGAGTGCTGCGCCGCGCAGATTGGGTATGTTTTCGGTGAGCATCTGGACATAGGTGCCGCTGAGTCCAAGGAGTTTTATCTGTCGGGCTCCCGTGGCAGCGTCGCTGTAGCTTACATCGACCGAGGGGTTGGTCGTGAACGACTCGCCCAGGTTGCAGCAGGCAGCACGTATCAGTTGGCCCTGACCAATGAGGTCGGTATTGTCCACGCGGTAACGTGCCTTGATGCCCTTGGTGGCTTTGACCACCACCTGCTTGAGGTCGTGGGTCTGGGTGGTAGTGTCCTGCTGCGCCGAGAGGGTCTGGGTCGCCAGCATACCTACCAGTAGTATAATCAATGTTCTTTTCATCTGTGTAGTCTTTTTCCTTACTAACAATCTCTTTATCCTTAATGCCAGTATCTATACCTTATTATAATGCATCGAGGGCAGTACGCCGGCGTGTCTCCAGCTCGCGAAACTCCCGAGGCGTCATCCCCGTCACCTGCTTGAACTGCGAAGACAGATAAGTGGGTGAACCGTACCCCAGCCGGTAGGCTATCTGGCTGGTAGTGAGGCTGCTGTAGCATAGCAGCTCCTTGGCGTACTCGACGCGATGGTGGATAGCGAACCTCTCGATGGTGATGCCGCGCACCTCGGAGAACAACTTGCTCAGGCTGCTGTACTCCCGATGGAGCCGACAGGACAGATAGTCTGACAGCTTGGGTCGCACGGAGTCCATCCTTACCCATGCCAGTACGGCTATGCGTATCTGCTCGACCAGTTGGCTGCGAGGGTCGTCGAGGAGTTCAAATCCTATGGCGTGCAGACGCTCTGCCACGGCATGGCGCTGGCTGTCGGAGAGATTTTCTGCCGTCTCCGCTTCTCCCAGAGTTATCGACATGACCGTCAGGTCTTCAGACATGAGTATATCCTTGACTGCGCTGATGCAGCGAGGGCATACCATATTCTTTATCAATAGCTTCATCGATGTCTATAGGTGTTTCTGTTCTTATCGTGTACAAAGGTAAATCTTTTCGCGTTAATATTTGTACAAAATTAAGGATAATGTTTTCAATTTTTTGAGCATCAACACATAGACAGTCCCATGCTGCAGCGTCGACGGGGGATAGCGGAGCATGATGGTGCAGACGATTACGCCAGAGGGAGCAATGGCTGCGGCGCGCGCGATGAAGGACTTGGGCGTGAGGGAGGCTCGGGTGCCCACTGATGTGGCTGCCGCCATCCCCGCGATAGGGATAAAAGAAAAGGAGGTGGCTTCAGTCGCTACCGAAACCATCTCCTTATAATTCTTGACCAAGTTGGCGCCTCAACGACGCCTCATGACCTGGGAACTATCCATCTGTAGCTCCATCGAGCTTATGATTTCAAATCCCCGACGGCCTCGAGAACACTTCACATTTACCTAAATTCCTCAGGCCGCCACAAAAAAACTTAAAACTAACTAACTCTCCATCAGTGACTGTATTCCGTAAAATACTATTAATGTCCCTGTCTCTGCTCCTCATCCTCTCGGACTCAGGTAGAGATGTTATGAGAATGACGGAATAACTTTTATCCATTGCAAAAGTACTATTTTTGAGGGATATAATTGATTTTCATCAAAAGAAAATTCATGGTTTTGACAATTATTATAGTTTACAGCGCGTTTTTTAGGGTTTCTGCGCATTTTTTTAGCCTCATTAATGTACTAAATGGTATCATTTGAGCGTTATACCTATAAGATATGAAATGGACAGACCGCATACGACAGGTAAAGATAGTGCTGGTGGTGATAGCCATACTGATGGCTGTCGCCTCGGTGATGGTGTCTCACCGGCTGACGCGCGACCTCGAAGCCGAGGAGCGCAACAAGATGGGGGTGTGGGCAGAGGCTATGCGCTCGCTCAACACCGCCGACGAGAACACCGACCTCAATCTGGTGCTGCGCGTGATAGACGAGAACCACACCATCCCCGTCATCGTGCTCAACCAGCAGGGGAGGGTGCAGACGGTGCGCAATGTGGATACTGGTCGCCGCCACGATGCCGACAGCACCGCCTATGTCGCGCAGATGGCTTCGCGGCTCAAGGCGGGTGGCCACTACATCCGTATCTATCTCGACGAAGACCATGCCGATGGCTATATCGACGTGTGCTATGACGACTCGCTTACGCTGAAACGCCTTGCCGTCTATCCCTATATACAAATAGGAGCAGTATTGCTCTTCGTGGGCGTGGCGGTGATAGCCCTGCTCACCTCGAAGCGGGCCGAGCAGAACCGCGTGTGGGTGGGCCTGTCCAAGGAGACCGCCCACCAGCTGGGTACTCCTATCAGCAGCCTCATGGCGTGGGTCGAGATACTGCGCGAAAACTATCCCGACGACGACTTGATACCCGAGATGGACAAGGACGTGAAGCGTCTGCAACTCATTGCCGACCGCTTCTCCAAGATAGGGTCGCTCCCCGAGCCTGTGCCCGTGAGCCTTGACACCACGCTGAGTCACGTGGTCGACTATATGGACCGCCGCACCTCGCGCCGGGTGGTCATCAGCGTAAGCCATACCCAGGGCGACCAGACGGTGAACCTCAACGCGTCGCTCTTCGAATGGGTCATCGAGAACCTGTGCAAGAATGCTGTCGACGCTATGGGCGGCGACGGCGGAAAGATAACCATTACTACCGGCACGTCGCCCAAGGGCGTGTGGATAGAGGTTGCCGATACGGGCAAGGGCATCCCCAAGAAGGATGTGGGCAACGTGTTCCGCCCCGGATTTACCACCAAGCGTCGCGGATGGGGACTGGGCCTTTCGCTCGCCAAGCGCATCGTCGAGGAATACCACCACGGCCGCATCTATGTCAAGAGTTCCGAGCCCGGCGTGGGCACCGTGTTCCGCATCGAGTTGCGGCAGTGCTGAGCCAGTCACGCCGCAGCCCGTCGCGGCTATGCCCGAGGTGCGCACCATGCCCTCTGCCATGCCCTTTTGCCCCAGCCCGCTGTGGTTTTGGGCTTATTCCATTATTTTTTAGCGTTTTTGCTTTCCCACAAGTTTACTTTTTACTACCTTTGTCGGTTGAAACGTTATTGGTATGAACTGGATTACTGAAATACTGACCGGCAACTCGCCTGTACACACCATCATCGCGCTGTCATTGATATGCGCCTTGGGCCTCGCCTTGGGCAAGGTGCGCCTGATGGGCGTGTCGTTGGGCGTGGCTTTCGTGTTTTTTATTGGTATTCTTGCCGGACATATCGGCGTGACCGTCGATGCCGAGAGTCTGGCTTACGCCGAGACCTTCGGACTGGTCATCTTTGTCTATATGCTGGGTCTCAGCGTGGGCCCCAACTTCTTCGGTTCGCTCCGTCGTGAAGGACTGTCCCTCAATCTGTGGTCTTTGGGCGTGATACTCTTGGGTACGCTCTTCGCCATCGTGCTGGTGCCGCTCACCGGAGTCAATCTGCCCGACATGGTGGGTCTGCTCTGCGGAGCCACAACCAACACCCCTGCGCTGGGTGCCGCCCAGCAGGCGCTGCATCAGGTGGGCAAACCCGCCGGGTCGCTCGCCTTGGGTACCGCCGTCACCTATCCCTTCGGTGTGGTGGGCGTCATCCTGGTGATGGTGGTGCTGCGCCGCTTCCTGGTGCGCCCCGCCGACCTCAAGGTGCGCTCGCGCGACGAGGCCGACCATACCTATATCGGCGAATATGAAGTGGTGAACCCCGCCCTTGACGGCAAGAAGGTTGAGGACTTCGCCCAGAGTTCCCACGAGCACTTCATCATCTCGCGCATCTGGCGTGGACAGGAGGTGATTGTACCCTTTGCGCAGACCGTGCTGAAGATGCACGACAAGCTGCTCGTCATCACCAACAAGCACGACCGCAACGCCATGGCCATCCTCTTCGGCCACGAGTGTGATACCAACTGGAACGAGGGCAAGATAGACTGGAACCATATAGACTCAGAGGTGGCGAGCCGCACCATCGTCGTATCGCGCAAGGTGCTCAATGGTAAGCATCTGGTAGACCTCCAGCTGCGTTCCACCTACGGTGTCAACGTGAGCCGTGTCTTGCGCGGCGACCTGAAGCTCCTCGCCACCGACGACTTGCGCCTGCAGTATGGCGACCGTGTCGTTGTCGTCGGTACTCCCAAGTCGCTCGACAATGTGGAGAAGTTTATCGGCAACGGAGTGCAGACCCTCAACGAGCCCAACCTCGGCAGCATCTTCCTTGGCGTGGTGCTCGGTCTGCTGCTTGGCTCCATCCCCATCGCCATCCCCGGCGCCGCAGCCCCCGTGCGCCTCGGCATAGCCGGTGGCCCCATCATCATGGGTATCATCGTCGGCGCCCTTGGCCCCAAGGCCCACTTCATCTCCTACACCACCCGCAGCGCGTCGCTCATTCTGCGCAAGTTCGGGCTGTCGCTCTACCTCGCCTGTCTGGGTCTCGAGGCTGGCAAGGACTTCTTCCATACGCTCATCCGACCCGAGGGCCTCATGTGGATAGGTATCGGTGCGCTGCTCACGCTTATACCTATATTAATAATAGGTATCATCATGCTGCGCATGCACCGCTACGACTTCGGTACTATCTGCGGCGTGCTCTGCGGCAGTATGGCCAACCCCATGGCTTTGGGCTATGCCAACGATACGCTTCAGGGCGACACCTCTTCGGTCAGCTATGCGTCGGTCTATCCCCTCGGCATGTTCGTGCGAGTCATCATCGCCCAGATTATCATCATGTTCTTTGTCTGAACCGCCGTCGCGGCTTCCGCCCGACGCCACCATACGCAGAAGGCCCGCTTTCCCTTGTGAGGAGAGCGGGCCTTCTGTCTGTCGGGTCAGAACGGTGGCGGCGAGCAGACCGTCATGGGCTTGCCCGTGACGGGATGGATGAAGGAGAGCGACTGCGCATGCAGGTAGAGGCGGTCGCCGCCATGACCGTAGAGCGGGTCGCCAAGGATGGGGCGGCCGAGACCACGGCTGTGGGCGCAGTGTACGCGCAGCTGATGGGTGCGTCCCGTGAGCGGATGCAGCTCCACGCGGTCGTCGCCGGTCATGCGGTATCGGGTGTGGGCGTCCTTGCCTTCGGCGTCGTCTACCCGCTGCCGCGGACGGTCATCGGCGTCGGGCGCCAGAGCCAGCCTTATCTCGCCCTCGGCAGCCACGGTAGTGCTCGAAGGCTCGAGCCGCGCCACATAGGTCTTGTCTATCTCGCGGCTGGCAAACTGGCGCTGCAGCCGGTGGTAGACCTCGGTGGTGAGCGCCACTATCATCAGTCCGCTGGTGTCCATGTCGAGCCGGTGTACCACCATAGGTCCCGTGGCATGAGGATGACGTCGGCGCATGATGGATGCCACCGACTCGCGTTCCTGTCTGCCCGGCACGCTCAGCATGCCAGCCGGCTTGTTTACCACCACGAGCCACTCGTCTTCATAGACGATGTCCAGCCGATGGTCGTCGGGCGCGTCGTCGCTGTCTTCCACCTCTATTCCTTGCAGCATGTAGCTCAGCACGGGCCTGCACTTGCTCTGGCAAGCCGGGTAGTAATGCAGGTGATGGCGTATCTCTCCCTCGGGACTCTCGCCCCACCAGAACATCGCCATGCACAGCGGGCGCAAGCCCATCCTGTAGGTATATTGCAGCAACTTGGGCTCGCAACATTCGCCCGTGCCGCCCGGTGGGGTGAGGTAGGGACGCTGCGGGTCGTAGTGGGCAAAGATGTCGGCGATGGAAGCCTCTTCGCCAAGGCCGTTGCGCATCACAAAGCGGTCGAAGAGCCAGTGCTGCAGGCTGTCGCTCATCTCGCGTCGCCTGGCGATGAGCCGCTGTCGCTCTTCGCGCTCCCTCTCCTGTCGGCGGTTTACCGCGCCGATGACCACAGTCCACCGCTCTCTGATGCGGCGCAGCTGCGCCTTCTGGTACTGGCTCTCGCGGACGAGTCTGCGCGTCGTCTCTTCATCGGCGGTGGGGCGCAGCAGGTCGCGGCGCCGCTTGGACTGCTCCATCGTCTTGCGCCAAGCCTCCACACGGCGGTCGCGACAGGCTTCAATCACCTGGCAGCGCTCTCGGACGAGGCTGCCATTGTCGGCATCCATGGCCTTGAGGCTGTGGTTGATGGCGCTTATCTCCCGCTCGGTCTGCTTGAAGTGTCCGGTGGGCGCGAGATAGTCGTAGACCGGCGGTACAAAGTCGTCGGTGAGCGGATAGCTGCCGCCCAGCTGTCCGCTGTAAGCCTGCAGATAGCCCAAGTCGTCGCCCCGCCTTACCACCAGCACGCCAAACATCTTGCCCCGCTCTTCGGGGTATCTGCTCATGATTTCCGGCAGACTGCGCTGCAGTTCTCCGGCAGCGGCGATGCACAGCGCATGGGGCTGGTAACTGAATGGGTCGTTCATGCGCGCGGGTGGCGCAATGGTAGTATTGAGTATATGAAATAGCATGATTGTTGTCGTCTCTGTCGTCAGCCCGCCTGTCGGGCTGTGGGTTGTGGCGCCGTAGGCAGTTTACCTGGCAGCCTTGACTACCTTTCTCCCGCCCACGATGTATACGCCCTGCGGATAGCCCGTGAGGTTGACCGCCTGGCCCTCTATGCGCGCTGTGCCCACCTTGACTCCCGTGAGGGTGTAGACCGCCACGGTCGAGCCTTCTGCCCATGTGGCGTCGATGCCCGATGTGGTGCCTTCTATCACGATGCACTCTCCCTCGGCAGGCTCAGCTGTCGGCACAAAATATGCGCGGAACGGCGCTATCTGTGTCGCCTCGCTGTGGTAGTCGAAAGCATTGCTGTGGGTGTTGAGCGTGAAGCTGGCTGCCACCGACGGCCTGTAGGTGGTGCCCTTGAAGCGGTAGTCGTCGGTCTCGGCGCTCAGGCGTTGCGACGCGTCTATCTGCGCGTTGACGGCGCTGAAGGTGAGCGTCTTGCCCTTGAGCGTGCCGGCACCCTTGATGACGAAGGGCTCGGCGGCGGTGATGGCTGCTGCGGGTTCGAATATCGGGGCGAGCGTCTGGTTTTGCCCCGCGTAGCGTCGCAGGTAGAGACGGCTCTGGTCTATGCTCACCCGCTCACCCTCGCAACTGATGTCGGTGGGGGCGAAGGGCAGCGCCAGCGTCTGCCAGTTGTTCTCGCTCTTTGCTTCGGCAGCCAGGGTGCGGCTATAGCTCACGCTGCCCGCCGTGAACGCCACGGGCGTCATAAAGGGATAGCCGTCGGTGAGTGTGATGCGGTCGGCGTAGGTGCCGCTCACCACGTTCTTGCCCGCCAATGTCGAGGGCACCGTGGCTGTGGCGTCTATGAGATACAGCGCATTGGGGTTGGTCGATGGGGCGATGGCGTTGATGCCCGTCACCCCACGCATATCTATCGCCATGGCACTGCCTCCGTCTATGGCGGCGACAGGAACCTGTGCCGAGGTGGTGCCGTCGGCATGGTAGAAGATGATGCCAGGATGCTGCTCGCGCGAGTAGATGGCGTTGGGGTTGTTGTTGTCGAGCGCCGATTTGGCTCCCTCATAGAAGAGTCGCAGCGCATACTTGTAGCCCGTCTGCAGGCCGTCGAAGCGGCACACTGAGCGAGTCTGCTCACCCGCTTTCACCTTGATGCTGATATACTTGGTGACCAGGGGCGACAGCGTGCGTCCGCCTATCTGCCCTCGGTAGAGCGTCACCACCACATTGCCGTTGTAGTCGGCTGTACCCTTGTTGTTCAGGATGATGGTGGCACGGCGGTAGTTGCCATACACCTTGTTGCCCACCATATTGTCGTAAGCCACATATCCCACCGAGAGGTTTACCGCCTGCGTGTCGGTCGTGGTGATGACCACCTGGGTCGAGCCCACCACCTGTGTGCCTGCCTTGTCGCGCGCGAGCCATATAAAGTATGTTCCCGCAGTGGCGGGAGTGAAGGTCATGGTCACCTCGTTGTCCTTGCCGCCCACGAGTGATACGCCGCCTGTGCTTGCGGGCTTGCCTTTGGTTGAGGCGCTGGTGCTGGCAAAGAGGTAGAGGTCGCCTATATAGTCGTCGCCGGTATTGCTGATGACCGCCTTGACGTGTTGCTCCACGCCCGCCACGCGGTTGTTGATAAACGACCACTCCTTGACGCTCAGTTTGGCATTGTTGAGCGGATGGCGGGTCAGCGTCACCTTGCCCCCAGCCGATACAGCCTCGATATACTCATGACTTGCGTCGCAGCAAGCCGACCACTTGCTACCTCCTATCTGTTTCCAGATGGGAATGATGCGGTGGGTGCCGTCAACGAGGTTGTTGACAGAGAAAGTCCTTTCGATTTCATAGTTATTCTGGAGCAACACCATGGAAGACGCCAGTTTGGTGATGGAGCCATTGGCTGCGATGACGCCTATGCCCACCGAGCCGGTCTGCGCAGAGCCTGTGAAATTGGTAAAGGTGGTTGAGATGGAGCTGCCCTTCACGCTGATGTTTCGTACCGAGAGCGTCGGCGTGCCGTCTATGCCGCTGTCTATCCCGTCGTTAGGCTTCACCCCGATGATGGCTTCCTGCTCCAGGGAGAAGCCCTTGCCGTTGGCGGTGCTCACGCCGGTGGCTTCCGACTGGTAGAGCACACTGATGCGGAAATATCCGTTGCTCGAACCGCCCCAGCCCCAGTTGACATGGAAGAGGTCGGCGGTGTCGTAGCCGTCGATGACGAAGGCGTGGCCGCCGCGTAGGGTCGAGTTGGCACGGTAGCCCACGGGCCTGCCCTCGGCGACCTCGCGGTAGAGCAGGTCTGTCCATTCGGTTTGGGTGTAGTTGGTGCGGCACACGTTGCGTACGGTCTCGTCATAGCCCATCTTGTCGCGCAGCAGCTGTACGCCCATCTGCATGTTTGACGCCGAGGCTGCGCCATACGCCATCTGGCATCCTGTGCCCACGATGACCATGAGCTGTGCCACGGCTGTCTTTTCTGCCTCCGTGTTGGCTGCCGAGTATGTATTTCTGATGTTGTTCCAGTCTATCTTGGTGCCCTTGGCTACGGCATCCATCCTGATGCTCTTGCCGCCGCTGGTGAACGAGTAGGAGGGGATGTCTGCCATCGTCGCCGACGGGTAGCGATAGTACGCCATCATCTGTCCCAGCGCCGTAGCCACACATCCTGTGGCCGACCGGGCGCCGCTTGACGACCCGTCGCTGTTGTTGTAGACGGGGCACAGCTGGTTGTACGGGTCTTTCTGGTTCCACGCCGTGGGCAGCAGGGGCGCCACGAAGCGGCGCGAGGGATGAGCCACCTGCGCCCTCATGGCGCTGGCGCTCTGCGACGTCTGCCCAGCCTCGGGCAGCGAGTCGAGCGCCTCTATCTGGTGGCGGTAGTCGGCGAGCATGTCGCGCAGGGCGTCGGGCAGGGTTGCCTCGTCGTAGCTGCCGCTGTCGGTATACCCCAGGATGCTGGGTACGCGGTCGTCGCCGGCGATGATGACAAATCCGCCGCCGTTTTCTACATCGTATATGTAGTAAGGTGCGTGGGTCGAGGTGCTCCCCTTGACCTTCAAGGGTGCTGTCGGGGTGACTATCTGCTTGCCGCGCTGCGTGGCAAAGATCTGTGCCGTGGCGCGGGCGGTGCGGGCGTCGATGGGGGCGGCTGTGGCAGCCAGTGTCGATGCCAGCCATGCCACCATGACGATCGTGATAAATCGGGATATGCGCATATCAGTTTGTGTTTTAACGGTTAGTGGTGCGCCCGGCGTGTTGGCCACAGGCGCGTTGTACGCCACAAATGTACAAAAAAATAGCAAACCAACTGCGGTTGCCCCCATATTTTTTTTGATTTTTTCTCCCGTTTCCGCCGCCACATTCCTGTTTCCGCCGGTCGTCGATGGCGGCAGCGGCGGGCAACTCCGCGCCATCCCCATCTGCGGCGGCGGGCGTGACAGCCCCATACGCCCTCATGCTGAGCACTTTGGTTGCCGCCGTCGTCATGACTGTCGGCTCGTAACGGAAGGCACGGGCTCACGTGCCTATTGAAACGAGGGCTCGTAACAATTGTCACGCGCGCTCGTGCCTATTGTTACGAACCTCTGAAAGCGGTCGCGGCGCCGCTGGGGTAGCCGGCGGTGGCAGCATCGGTGACCGCCGTCACGACAAGTGGTGCTGGCAGCGTCGCCACGTACGGCGCGGTGGGGCTGTCGGTAGGCGCCGTGGGGGTACACGAACCATAACAGATGCCACATCTGATAGTACCCTTGCCATTACAGTTAGTACAACGAGGCTTTTTTGATGAATATGGATTGTATCCTTTTCCACTACGTCCGCCACGAACCTGTCGACCTGAGCCACTTGACCACAACGGGGGGCAGCAGGCTGCATCTATATTATTTTCTCCCCCAGCCATCACTTTTCTGCCATTTTTCTTTGCGCGTGTGTACATTATTATTATATTTGCAATGTAAACATCTTAACCCCTGTCCATGCGCCGCCAGATTGTCATAATGCTGTTGGGGCTCATGACCACTTTGAGCCTCCCTGCTTTCGCCATTGCCGGAAGCAGGGGGAATGACCACGCTACACAACCCTACAAATACATAGGCAAAGAGCTTGACCGCACCCATGGCCTCGACTGGTACGACCACGGTGCCCGCCACTACGACCCCATTACAGGAAGGTGGAACACCATGGACCCGATGTGCGAGAAGTACTACGATGTGTCACCCTACGCATCGTGTGGGGATGACCCCGTGAATGCGTTTGACCCGGATGGGAAACAAGTTAGATCGCAAGGAAAAGAAGAAATGGCCATGATACACTCCACTTTACAAGAAGAGTATAGGAACTTTGTCTCTATAGACGAGAATGGGGGTATAGATGCAAACAGATTAAATGAATACAAAGGAAATGATTATAATGCGCAAATGTTAAAGGAATTAGTGGCAAATCCTGTAATTATAGATATTTTCATATCCAAATCCTTTTCTTGGAAAATAGGTTCTGCCTATACGGACTATCCAGACTATAAAGACCTACCGAATCCATATCCTATGAACTTAGGAGAAAAAATGAAGGATCCTGCTCCTAAGGAATATGTCAATGACTTGACCACAGGGGAGACAGGACTTTGGGGAAAGACTTTATTTCCTGACAATGACGGCGTACAGAATTCCACATCAAACAATGTGGAAGTATATATAAACTTAGGTCTGTCTCCAAATGGTCGAGCCGAAGCATATAGCCACGAAGTAAATGGGCATGTTCTATTGTATTTAAGGAGCGGCTATAATCATAAAATGGCTTCACATTCATATATTAGAGCCATAGACACAAACACGACACTTCGCTACTTAATTATGAAGTCTAAAATAGAAACTATAAAGAATAATAGATAATGAGATTTATACGAGTATTGTTCATAGTATTGACTCTTCCAACGATGTCTTTTGGGCAGGAGAAAACTATACGGTATCGCATAGATTACCTTATGCGACAGGATGCCGTTACAAGTTTATATAAAATAGAGGTAGTAAACAAGAGCGATAATACTACCTATGTTACTTGGTATGATAACGATGAACATTTTTTTAGATATGCAAAAGATGAGAAAAAAATTATTAGTCATCACCTTTTTAGACGTGTTGGCGATTTCAGTCTTGGACAATTAATGATAGACACATTTGACAAACCAATAGACTTGCGAAATACTTTCGATACAATGTTATCGACAAAAGAGATAGAGCCTCATGAGAGTTTTACCTATTATGTATTTTGTCGTGATGAGGTGATAGACGAGGTTATGAAACGTATTATAATAGTAGATAAACAAGCTGTAAAGGCATGTCTCGGATTTAACATATGGAAATCGTTGCTATACACTAAAAGTGAGTGTATATTGGCAGACGATATCATCCCGTTACGATAATCTTTATCTGTTCGCTTGAAGTATAGGGAGAAAATCATATATATTGCAACAACATTCTCTAAAACAGCATACCACAATGCGCACTGACGACTACAAACAATCGCCCTACATCCCAGCCGGGCCCGACGGTGTGTTCGGCATAGCCTGCGACAGCAGCCTGCTGGTGCACACGGGGCGCGAGTACGCCGGCAACAGGGTCTATGACAACGGCGTGCTCAGCCGTCTGCTCTTCGACGGGGGAAATGTGTCCTTCAGGGACTCAGTCCCCACATGCCACTATTACATCAGGGACTACTTAGATAAGCAAGAAGAAAAAATAGTAACGCTTCCAGAAGTTATAGTTGTTGCTCCTGCCTGTCCAAGAGACAAAGGAGAGCTTCTCATCCCTACTTTTAACACAAATATTAATTATGATGATTACAAAAAATAAATTCTGGGCGAGTTTCATCTTATGCCATTATGCTATCTGCATCATCTGCACTTATTCATGCTCTGACAATCAAAAACGATTTCAAGAAGAAAATGCAGATTGTAAAACAGAAACGTTGAAAATAAAGAAAAATATTCCTCTTGAGGATTTCTCCGTATTTATAGAGAAATTTCATAAGGATAAAGAATTTCAAAAGAAACGCCTTCAAGCCAAAGTTGAAGGTATCAATGGTGACTTGTATATGGAATATTTGGCAAACGGAGATGAATATGCTGACTCGATGATACAGACCTTTGTTTGGGATGAAAAAACTGATTTCGATCTATATTTAAGTCTGGCGGACTCTTGTTGTTATTCCCAGAATTTTAAGAAACGATATACAACACTAAAAGACTCGACCATGGAAGAATATATATATATTCCATATACTGGTTGCTTCTTTAAGAGTTATTTTAAGCGTATTAATGGGGTATGGAAGATGACAGAATTTAATTTTTCAAATTTATAGTACTCAAATAGCTCCCCCATTTTCTAAGTGAGGTCATTCATACTATCATAAGGATTATGAAGAAAGTTTTAATATACAACACAAGCAATATAACGGCCTACATCTGCTATGGCCGCCCTGCACTCATGGGCTCGGCCTACGCAGTGGGCAAGGGAGGGCTTCCACCCACTGCATACGCCTACAACGTGCGCTCCTGGGTCACGCACGTCAGCAGCCCGCTATTCAGCCAGAGTCTGTCCTACGGAGAGCACGCCGACGGGGGAATGCCACGCTACGGCGGTGCCATATCGGCCATGGACTGGCAGCGAGCAGTTATTAAAATATCACACCTAAGGGCCTAATGCCGTTTTACGGTAGAGGCTATGGCTCTCAGAGCGCCAAAGCATCAAAATCGCGCCAAAGTGATATTCATTATTTATATAGATTTCGTATAAATTAACAGCGGGTATGTTTCACGCACCTCGGGCAGCCCCCGATGCGCTTGCCTTTATGGGCTTTGGGGCGCAAGAGGCACGATGTTTCACTACAGGAGCCAAGCTCACAGCGTCAGAGCGGAAAACGCGCTAAATATCAACCATTTACGCAACCACAATAGCTACCCCGGCAACAACCGCCGCCATCTCAGCGAAAATAGCTGATAATCTGATGGTTGCAGAAATGACAAAAACAAGTAAGAAAAGATAAATTTGCATATCTCGTTTTTTTTTCCGAAATTTGCAGAACTGCAATTAGCAAGCGAGCATACAATGATAAGTCATCTACTTGCCGTGAATCTAATAGCGTGATGATGAATAAAAGATAATTGCTAAACTTAGAGAGACTACAAGATTATTCCGCAGATGAAAGTGACTCCTGACGCCCGTTGGGAAGAGGTTCTTGCGCTGATAAGCGACAGTGTAACCCCCCAGCAATATGCTACGTGGTTCAAACCGTTGGTCTTCCTCCATTACAAGGAGGCAGAACGGACGGTTACTATCCAAGTGGCAAGTCGCTATGTCTGTGAATATCTCGAAGGCAATTATGTAGAACTTTTCCGCCATGTGCTGCGCCAGGTCTTTGGTGAGCATACACAGTTACAATACTTTGTGGCAAAGTCGCAGGACAATGAGATAGGCGAACCGCCGATGATGCAGTCGGAGATGCAGGCTGCACCAGCCCGCCAGCCTCAACGCCAGCGCATGGTGCAGCCTCAGCGCGGCGAAGCGCAGGGGCCTCAGCGACTCGACCCAAGGCTCAATCCGCGGCAGACGTTCGACAACTACATCGAAGGAGCCAGCAACAAGCTGCCACGGTCGGTAGGACAGTCGATAGCCGAGCACCCCAACAACAGCAAGTTCAACCCCATGTTTATCTACGGTCCCTCGGGCTGTGGAAAGACCCACCTCATCAACGCCATCGGCGTACACGTGTGCAACAAATATCCCGAGAAGCGAGTGCTCTATGTGAGCGCGCGACTCTTTGAGGTACAGTACACCAATGCCGTGATGCGCAAGACCATCAACGACTTCATCCTCTTCTACCAGACCATCGATGTGCTCATCGTCGACGACGTACAGGAGTGGGAGGGCAAGCCTGGCACCCAGAACACCTTCTTCCACATCTTCAACCACCTCTTCATGAACGGCCGACGCATCATCCTTGCCAGCGACCGCTCTCCAGTAGAACTCAAGGATATGAACGACCGTCTGCTCTCCCGATTCTCGTGCGGCCTGATAGCCGAACTGGAGAAGCCCAATGAAGAGCTGTGCGTGGACATCCTCAAGTCGAAAATCAGACGTGATGCGCTGAGCATCCCCGATGACGTTATCACCTATATCGCCCAGACAGCCAACGGCAGCGTGCGCGACCTCGAAGGCGTCATCAACTCGCTGCTCGCCTACAGCGTGGTCTACTCGTGCCCCATCAACATGCGGCTCGTCGAGCGCATCATACAACGGGCTATCAAGACAGACAACAGTCCGCTCACCGTCGACGACATCCTCGAGAAGGTCTGCAACCACTTCGGAGTGACCCAGAGCGCCATCTACAGCAAGAGCCGCAAGCGCGACTACGTGGTGCCGCGACAGCTCACCATGTTCTTCACCGCCAAGTATACCAAGATGCCCGCCTCACGTATAGGCAAGCTCATCGGAGGCCGCGACCACTCCACCGTCATCCACAGTTGCTCGCAGATAGAGAAGCGCATCAAGGTCGACAAGGCCTTCGAAGACGAGGTGATAAGCATCGAGAACTCGTTCAAGTTGAAGAAATAGCCCGCATCGCCCTCCCGTGGCGACGAAGACCCACAACAGACATCTATTCACCCCATCCATATCGACGAAGAGGAAGCACCCGAGACAGCAGGTGCTTCCTCTTCTTGTTTCTACCACCCGCAGCACCACCGCCACCATCATCGCCACCACCCTGACCACCTCCACATAGCTGGAGGGTATCTTCACCGAGCGGGAGATGACCTTTACCGCTCCCGAGATGACCTACGCCGCAGCGGAGATGACCTACACCATAAAAATGATTATCCGCAACGCCGGGTTATGGGCATTGCGGATAAGGGTTAATACTATGATGATGATTACTGTCAGCTGCGGTTTTCCGCAGCCTGACTCTCTGCAGCCTGTGTTACAGATGGATGCTCGCACCAGCCATGAGCCACAGTCCGGGCTGACGCACGCCGCCGAGGTCATAGTAGCGGTGAGCGGTCAGATTGTCGGCCTTCAGGTAGAGCTCATAACGGGGCTGGCGCCACAGCAGTTTGGCATCGACCTTGGCATAAGGATGATAGCCGTTCATGCGGTGCTGCCAGCGCATATCCCAACGGGCAGAGAGGGCACGCCAGATGCGGTGAGAGAGCGAGGCTGTAAACTTGTCGCGCAGATATTCCAGCGCGTAGAGCGAGCGATAGATAGGCTCGTCAGTAGCATGGCGCTGGTGGATGCGGGCATAGCCGAGAGTGACTGCCGTGATGGGCGACGAGGCTACCCACTCCGTGGGATGGAGAGCCACCTCTACATTATAACCCATATTGGTCAGACGGCCTATGTTCATCGCCTTGTACTTGGTGCTTTCGGCTGTGGCATATACCCAGTCTATCATGTCCTTGCCACGGCTGTAGAAGGCACTCGCGGTGGCCTCTACGCCCTGTGCACGGTAGCTCAAACCGGTCTTATAGGTATCGTTGCGCTCGGGTCTGAGCGTGCGGTCGCCCTGCTGCACACTGTTGGCGGTGTATAGGTCGGTGTAGGTAGGCATACGAAGTGCCTTGTTCCATGATGCAAACAGTTTCCACGCGTCTGAAGGACGATAACTCAGGTCAATACCGGGATAGAAGCGCATACGGCTGTCAAGGCCGCTGTTGCGGTTGGCCAACACGCCAGCAGAGAGGGTAAATCCACCCAGGATGACGTTGTGCTCGGCAAAGAAGCTGGCATTGGTGCGACTGCCCTTATGGTCGTACTTGCGGTCGCTGCCATGGATCTTCTCCCAGTCGCGCTCTGCCATCAGTTCGCCATAAGCCGTACTCAGAATATGTTCGTGTCGCAAGTCGGCACCCACAGCCGTCTTGCCTAGGAGCCAACTCATGTGGGCGTTGACCGAAGCTCCCATCACGTCGAGGTTGTGATAGTTCTCTCCGGCCTGAGCCCCGGTCTTGCCGTGGATAAGCTGGTAGTGGTCGATGAACTTGTTGTAATACACCGTGGGCTTGATTTCCAGGTCGCGATATACGTTCTTGATTGTCGCGCCCAACGATGTCACCAGATGAGTGGTCTTCTCCCATTGGTCATTGTACTTTGCCGAGTAGAAAGTGCTGGCTCCGTAGTCTTGCTGACTCACTCCGAACTGGAAATCCAGGTCGGCATGGCGCGTACTCATACGGGCGTCGACAAAGACATGACCCTTGTCGAAGTCGCTGTTGGTCGTACCGCCGTCGGAGCGCATATAGCCCGCGCTGACATGCGTGTTGACCTTGCCGCCCAGCGTCACGCGGGCGTCGCCACCCACGGTGCCAAACGAACCGGCCTGCACATTCAGGTCGAGACCCTTGTCCTCGTTGCGGCGCGTCACGATGTTGATGGCACCGCTGAAGGCAGACGTACCAAACACACGTGCAGCAGCACCCTCGAGAACCTCGATGCGCTCAATGTCGGAAAGAGAAACAGGGAAATCGGTGGCGTTGTGACCCGTCTGTGGGTTGGAAATGTTGACGCCATTCAGGAGAATGGTAATCTGGTCAAACGTACCGCCGTTGATTGAGATGTCCGTCTGTACACCAAAGCCACCGCGCTGACGGACATCCACGCCCGTGGCTAATTTCAACACATCGTTGACAGTCTCTACCGCCGCACGATGAATGTCGTCGGCCGTGATGACCTTCACGATCTTGGCCGACTGCAAAGCGGTCAGCGGAGCCCGAGAGCCGGTCACTACCACCTCGTCGAGCTTCATCTCCTTGCGGCTCAGCGTGTCAGCAGCTGCCTCCACATGTGTGGTCAGCGTTCCAGCCTTGGCGTGGCTGAGGGTAGGCACCGTCAGCACTCCCACCAGTACCACGCGGCCCAGACAAGCAAAGAGCGCATAGCCCTTGTTTGAGAACCGCTTGAAACGCAGGGATGATTGTGAATTAAATATACTTTGTTTCATATCGGGTGCAAAGGTAGTGAAAACCGAGAGATGAACAAAACAAATCTATTTGTTTTTATTGCCGAGGTGCATTCTACCTTCACGATGGCAGGAGTGAAAACAACGACAACAGAAACAAGGACCAGCAGTTTTCTGTCACTTATCATCACCGGAAAGCAGCCATCCGCCACCGCCCTTTCCACCAACAGAAAACCCAAGATGAGGCCTCGCTGCGGGGCAGTCATCTTGGGTTGCGTGCTATCTGTTACGCGGTCAGTCTACGCGTACATTATCTATAATATACATAGCCGGAGCTATGCGCTCATCACAACCGGGCAGCGGCGGACACTTCTCCTGGTTGGGGGTGTTGCGGTTGGGCAGGTCGCGATACTCGCCGGTGCGCAGACTCAGTCGCTCTGGGTGCTGGGCACTGTGCATAGCCAGCAACTTATGACCCTGCACCTCTACCCCACCATCGACGATGCGGATATTGAGACTGAGCCATTCGCCCTGCTTATAGCTGCCCACAGTCTCGCCATTGGCCACCACCTTGCCACCATGCAGACTCACGCAGACGATGCGCACACCATGGCGGTCGGTGACATCGACCTCAAAGGGGGCATCGTTCTCGGCAGCCACCTGCACATCGAGACTGATATCGGTCTTGGCCTTAGCCTCAAAGACACGGATGGCGCGGGCATAGTCGTAGCGGTCTGAGTCGGTGAGACAGAGCTGATGGCTGTCGTTGACATAGACATCAGCCCAGCGCGGACGGTAGATATTCCAGTCGGTCACAGCGCCGTGGGGCTTGATGTTGTCAAAGTTGTCATTGACCGGACCCGTCCACTTGGTACGGATGGGAGTGGGCACACGAGCCACCCACACATCCTCTTTGTTCACCGTGTAGGCGAGCCACATGTCGTTGCCCGGGGGAGTAGCCTCGCCCTCGGTGATGCCACGCACGTAGCAGGGACCGAAGTCCTAGTTCTCGCCCATGAACCTTCTGGGCGGCACCTCGCCATGCACCACACACATCGAGTCGTAGGTGATGCCGTCGTCGCTGCTGATGGCGATGAGCGGATAGCGATAGGGCTGGGTCTCTATAGGGTTGTAGCAGATGGCATAGCGTCCGTCGGGCGTGCGCTGACCCCACTGCTTGCCGCCAGCCATGATGAGCGACGGGATGCGCACGGGAGTGCTCCAGGTCTTGCCGTCATCGGGAGAGAGGGCGGCATACGACCATTTCCACAGCGCCACGGTCTTTCCGTCCTTGCGGTGGTAGTAAGAGGTGGCCTGCACGCGGTTGATGGAGTCCTTGAGATTGTAGAACCCGTCAAGTCCGCGGTCTTCGTCTATCCACTGCAGCGTCTTGAGCTTGTCGCCGAGCAGCGCCTGGCAAGCCTCGCGGAAGCCCTTGTCCTTGCTCTTGGTGTAGAAGGGATAGGCGGTGTTGGTCTCATTCCACTGGGCGTGAGACGAGTAGCGGATGAAGTAGATGGGACCCATCGTGCCGTCGGCCTTGATTTCTCGCGCCACGCGCCCTATACCTCCTTCCTTGAAGGGGTTGTAGCTGTGACCGTAGAATGCCACCACGAGCAGCCGGCCGTTGGGAGCGGTGTAGAAACCCATGCGCTGGTGCATGATGTAACCATAGTAAGGCTTGGGGATGGTCACGCCCTGGGGAGCCTGATAAGGGGGAAAAGCCACAAAGGGCTTGCTCCAGTGGCGGCCGTCGTCAGAGGTGACGAGCAGGGTCTGGCCGGGCGGCTGCTGTTCGTCGACAGGGTTGGAGAGGTATTCCAGGTAGAACTTGCCGTGCCAGTAGGTGATGTTGGCAGCGTGGTTGTAGGTCCAGCCATAACCGTCGGCCTCGTCAGGATGGGTGCGGTTGGCACGCATCACCTGTACATTCTCAGCGCCGATGGCATAGGCCAGTCCGCCATCGTGCAGGCGGGGATTGCAAATCTCTCCGCCGATATAGCTTACCGGCTCGCGCTCAGAGCCGGTCTGCGCCGATGCCGTTGTGGCCATGAGCGCAAACAAAGGGATAAAAAATTGTCTCATCATAATCGTTGGTTTGATTTGATGAGACAAATTTACTAAATTTATGTGAGTCTACGGCCTTGCCGCAGCTTCTTTTTCAATGTCTACGATGCACTTTTGGTCATCTCGCGCTTCCATCTGAAGTAGCCTGCCACAGCTATGACGACATAGAGACCGTAGAGGCTCGCCTTGAAGGGTATGTCCTTGTAGAAGTAGAGCCCACAGGTGACCACATCGACCGCTATCCAGATGAGCCATTGCTCCAGATACTTGCGCGCGAGGGCCCAGATGCCCACGATGCTCAACGCTGTGGTGAAGCTGTCGGCCACGGGCACGCGAGAGTCGGTGTGATAGGCCAGCAGATAGTAGATGACACCCCAGATAGTGAGCGTGAGCAGAGTCCAGGGCAGGATGAGCCGGCGCTCGAAGTGGGTGATGGGCTTGTCGGACTTCTGCTCCGCCTCGCCGCGATGACCGCGCGTCCAGGTATAGAAACCGTAGCAGGTCATGCAGATATAGTAGAACTCCATGCCGCAGTCGGCATAGAGTCCTTTTTCGTAGTAGAGCACCACGCCCAGTGCCTGCATCACAAAGCCCACGGGCCACAGCCATACCGAAGCCCGGTACTCGAACAGGATGTAGGCCAACCCCAGCAGGGTGGTCGTGATGTCAAGCCAGTGGTCGATGATGAATGTCTCCATCGCTGCCGTCGGTTAGAAGCGCAGTGTCACCGTACCCATCATCGTGAAGCCTGCCATAGGCATATAGCCCAGCTGGGTGTAGGGTTTGTCGGTGGTGTACATGCCATAGCCGATGGCGTTGTACACCCAACCGCCGGCAGCGTAGTGGCGGTTGAAGATGTTGTAGAGGTTCAGACCTAGAACGGCTTCCTTCATGCCTGCCACCTTCTTGAAGGTGTAGTTCATGTTGACATTGGTCTGCGAGTAGCAGGGGAGCGAACGCAGAGCGGTGGCGGTATTGTCGAGATACTGACGGCTTACGAAGTTGGTGTGCCATACAGCCTCGAAGGCCTTGTGGTGAACGTTGATGAAACCGTTAAGGATGGTAGATGGCGAGAATGCCAAGGTCGATTTGTCATAGTGCACCTTACCTGGATTGGTCTCGTCATCCCAGTTCTCGTAGTACTGGTCAAAGTTCTTCAGACGGTTGGCAGAGAAGGCGGCGTTACCAGCCACGGTGAGCCATGACAGAGGGCTGTAGTCGGCGGTGAGCTCGACACCCATGCGGTAGCTCTTGTCGATGTTGGTGGTGAGGTTTTCACCGATATCGCTCTGGGCACCAGTCTGCACAAACTGGTCCTTGTAGTCCATATAGTAGAAGTTCACGCCGGCATTCCAGTCACGGGCAGAGTAGCTGTAACCCAACTCGAAGTCGAGCAGATGCTCGGCATCGGGAGAGCCGTAGCTGCCGTTGTCGGTGAAGTTGTTGCGCTCGGGCTCACGGCTGGCATAGGCTACAGAGAAGTAAGCCTTGTGACCATCCTGGTGGAAGGTGATACCTGCCTTGGGGTTCACGAAGTTGTACTGCTCGTCGATGTTGAGCATCTGGTTTTTGTAGGTGCCGTCAGCCTGCTCGTAGAACTTGTCGTTCTTGCCATCGGTCTTGTAGCCTACGTGGCGGTACTGCACATCGCCAAAGATATCCCAAGCCGCATTGAGGTGCAGCGTAGCCTTGACGAAGGCTGAATAGTCGTTCTTGCGTGCATCTGAGTCGTAATACTGGTAGTCGCCGTTGGCACGGAACTGGGCGTTGGCGCCCTCGTTGGCAATATAGGTGAGGTAGCCGAAGTGGCCGCCGCGGAACTGCTGCAGGTTGACACCACCGAGCACATCCCAGCTATCGTCCTTGTAGTTGGCATTGTACACCAGACCGTAGGTGTGCTGGGTGAGGCCCTTCTTGCGGATAAAGTCAGAGCGCTTCACAAAGTTGCCCTCGCTATCATAGTAGGTGAGACCAAACTTCTTGAACTTGTTGTTGGGACGGAACTCGGCATAGTAGCCATAACCATAGGTATAGTGCAGGGCTACGTTGTGGCTCCAGTGGGCTGAAGGCTGGAAGACAGCCGACAGGATGTTGTGGTTCTGATAGAAGTTGTCGGTGGTCTTGTCCCAGTACTTGCCGTTGTTGAGCTTGTAGCGGTAGGTCTGGTAGTTGCCGTTGGCATCCTTGGGGAAAGTATAGTTATCGTCGTCGAAGACCAGCCCCTCGTAGAGCGAGTTGTAACGGCCCAAGCCCTTCTTGTATAGGTCTTTGTAGGTAAACATGCCGTCGGCTACGAGAGTGGCGTCGTCGTTACCGCCGGTGATACCGCTCCAGGCCTGGCCGGTCTTCTCAAAGTTGCCCACATTCTTGTAGCTGAGGGTAAACTTGTCGCCATAGTAGGTCACGGCACCCAGATACGAACCCTGGCGGCCGGCTGTGCCATGCAGATAGCCGTCGGTGCTGCTCTCATGATAGGCGCCGTTGAAGACCACGTGGTCCCAGAGCAGGCCCGAAGAGAAGTTGAAACCTACATTGTAGCTGTTGTAGGTGCCGAAACCGCCGTTGACCTCGAGCTGGGGCTTCAGACTGGGAGCGGCAGTGGCGAGCGAGATGGTACCACCGAAGGCACCGTCGCCGTTGGTAGAGGTACCGATACCGCGCTGGATCTGGGCTGAGCCCATGAGAGCGGCATAAGAGTTCATGTTGGCCCAGAAGACACACTGGTCCTCGGGAGAGTTGAGGGCTACACCGTCGAGAGTCACGTTGATACGGCTGTCGGCAGCGCCACGGATGCGGATGTGGCTGGTACCGATGCCAGTACCGTTCTCACTCCAAGCCACCACGCCGGGAGTGTTGGCGAAGAGGAAGGGCAGCTCTCTGCCGGTCTTGCCAAAGCTCTGGAGCTCTGACTTCTTGAAGTTAGCTACTGCGAAGGGCGCGTTCTGCTGAGCGCGCACACCTTTGACTACCACCTCCTGCAGATTGATCATCTTCAGAGAGTCGGCAGTCTGCGCAATGGCGCCGGCTGTGCACAAGCATACGGCCACCATGCAAACAATCTTTTTCATTTTCATTCTGTTTTATAAAAACACATCAAGGGGACGTCTTCCCTGCGTCGGCATTACCCGTTTCAGGTTCAGTGGGTATAATCTCAGCCTGGGCAAGAGCCCAAGCACCCCTTAGAATACGCCTTGTATTCCGAGTGCAAAGTTAGTAAAAGACGCAGACGTGGCAAAATATTTTCATAGAAATCACTCCCTCAAGGGCTTTAATCAGGGATAGAAGCACGATGACAGCCCCGACAAAGTCCATAGAAATCACGACGTAAGAGCTGCATAGCCCCACCACTACCCTACTCTCCGCAGAACCGTCGGCAGCCTCATCAAGCCTCGCCGCCATCATCTCTGCGATAAAATCAAGGCGTGAAAGGAGTAATGCGTGGTTTGCAACCGACAGTTCGTGGCGTGCAACCACCAATTCAAACCACGCATCCTACTTTATCTCCCCTTGCAGCATCTTGTGCGTCATCGCCAGAACAGCCCGCGCCATCGAGGCATAGAAAAAGGCAATTGGCAGACCTCATGCAGCGGTCTGCCAATTGCCTATATATAATAAGGTGTCGTCTGTGGTGGCTGTGCCCGAGGCGCAGCGGGGCTCTACTTGTCCTTCTTGCCGAAGAGCGAGAAGTGGACGTAGCGCTTGGGATGCTCGCGCAGATTGTTGAGCAGCGTGTCGGCGCTCACGAGCGTCTTGTTGAGGTTCAGATAGAGCTGGCGGTCGTTGAGCAGCAGTCCGAGGGTGCCCTCGTTGCTGTTGAGCTTGGCGGTAAACTGCTCCATATTGGCTACGGTCTGGTCGACCTTGGCCATGGTACCAGCCACATCCACTGCAGCCAGATTGCCGGTGAGTCGCTCGGTATTGTCGAGCACTCCGTTGGCCTTGGCCATCATGCCGGGCACGTTGCGGTTGAGGGTACCCAGCAGGGTGTTGAGCTCGCGGGTCGAGGTGTTGAGGTTGGCGGTGATGCCTTCGACATTGTGCAGCGAGTTGGCCACGGCGGGATCGGCGAGCAGCGTATTGAGACTCGCCATGATAGAGTCGAGCTTGGGCAACATCTGTCCGATGGTGGGGGCGAGCTCTGCCACGGTGTCCATCAGGCCTCCGTTGACTCTGCCGGTGATGGTGTCTCCGGGCTGAACGGTGGCGGTCGCGTCGTGACCGAGCAGGAGATTGACCTTGAGGTTACCCATCATGTCGCTCTCTATCTCGGCGGTGGTGCCGGCAGGGATGACGAGCTGGCGGTCGGTGCCGAAGCCCACGATGACGCTGCCGCCATGGGCATAGTCGAAATCGATGGTCTTGACTGTACCCACCTTGTAGCCGTTGACAAAGATGGGATTGGAGGCGGTAAGTCCGCTGATGTTGTCAAACTTGGCAAAGTATACGTTGTCGTTGGAGAAGAGGCTCTTGCCCTTCAGAAAATTCATGCCGAAAAAGAGCAGAACGATGCTCACGATGGCTGCTAATGCTATCCTTACTTCTTTGGTGAAAAAACTCATTGCCGTTGTTGTATTAATTAGGATTTTACTTGTTACTCTTAAATTCGCGGATGGCCTGACCCACATTCATCTTCTGGCCGCCCTTGAAAGCCACGATAAAGGCTTCGGGGAAGCGGTCGAGGATGGACTTGCGCAGACGGGAAATCTCGTTGTAGTCGGTCGAGGCGCCATAGGTGTACTTGTACCATTCTCCCTCCTGATAGCAGTCCACTGGGGCAAGGCCCTTGAAGTGCTTGTCACCCGCCTTGACAAAGGCTGAGCTGGAGAGTATCTGCACCTTGAAGACGGGGCGGCCGGCAGGGGTGGCAGCGGGGGCGGCGGGAGTCTTCACGACGGGGGCGGGAGTCTTGGCTACAGGCGCGGGCGCTGTGGGAGCAGGGGCGGAAGTCTTGGCTTCGGCCTTCGGAGCGGAGGGAGCCTGGGCAGTGTCGGGGGTGGCTGCCTGGCGCTGGGCATCTACGGTGGCTGTCTGGCGCGTCACCGCTGTCTGGGGCTGCGGGGTGGCTGCGGGTGCCGGGGCAGCAGGCTGCTGCTTGCGATACTCGTCGGGTACTATCTGCGGCAACGCCCTCGGGGTGTTGTCGTCAGCCTTATAAGGTACGGTAATCTTGTCTGCAAATCGCATCTTGTACTGCAAGAAGGCGTTGAAGATGCCTTGGGTGTAGAGGGTGAGCGCTGCATCGGAGTTGAGGAAACGCTCCTCGTCGGGGGTGGATATGAAGCCGAGTTCCAGGAGGCAGCTGGGCATCGACGAGAGACGCAGCACGGCAAGGTTGTTCTGGTGGGCGCCGGCATTGATACGTCCGGTGGCGCGGCACACCTCTCGCTGCATGAGTTTGGCAAGCTCCACACTGCGCTCGCGGTTCTTGTCGGCGATAAACTCAAACATGATGTCGCTCTCGGCAGAGTTCTGGTCTATGCCTTTATACACCTGCTTGTAGTCTTTCTCCATCAGGATTACGGAATTCTCTCGCTTGGCGACATCGAGGTTTTCCATGATGCCCTTGTTGCCGGTGCTGGCTCCACGGCCCAACGTCCAGGTCTGGAAACCACGTGCCGAGCGGCTGCCTTCGACGGCGTTGATATGGAATGACATGAAGAGGTCGGCCTTGTTGCGGTTGGCTATTTCGGCACGGTCTATCAACTTGATAAACACATCACGCTTACGGGTATAGATGACTCGCACATCGGGGCAACGCTCCTCGACCATTCGGCCGAAGGCGAGGGCATAACGCAGGGTAAGCGTCTTCTCGTTACCATAAACCCGACGGAGCCATTAGTTTACAGACATGGCCAAACGCAGCCCGAGATGGCCATATTTTTCCTCTGGGGGCATCCCACCACGAGGGCGATGATATACTTTCAAATAGTCATATTTATCATCTTCCCAGACCGAGCCACCTCTAAAACAACGGCCATCTTTGTATGTACTTCTATCCGGTCCTTGGGGATTGGTAGTGGGACTATGGCGATAATAATCATCGTTATGCTTGTCCTGGCACCATTCATTCACATTTCCAGTCATATCATAAAGACCCAGTTCGTTGGGCTTTTTGGTTCCCACCTCTTTCTTGTCACCCAATGAACTCCAAGAATACCGCTTGGCATTACCTGCATGCCATCCTATTTCATCAAGATTGTAGCTTCCGCTATATCTATAACCACGACTGCGCTTGCCGCCACGTGCAGCATACTCCCATTCGGCCTCTGTAGGCAGACGGAAGTGGCGTCCGGTCAATTCGCTTAACTTCTCTACGAAGTCCTGACAGTCATACCAGTTCACTTGTTCAACCGGATAGTTGTCTCCCAACGGATACTTTGACGGATTACTGCCCATCACAGCGGTCCAGAGCGCCTCGGTGACCTCATACTTGCAGATATAAAACGAGCTGAGGGTAACTTCATGTGGCACATCTTTAGCGTACTCGTCATTCCTATCCCTATCTGGATTACCCATCATATACGTACCGCCCTCTACCAGCACCATATCGGCCATGAGTTTCTTGAGGTGGGAGCGCAGAGGCTCTGCCAGCGAGTTGATGGGGTCTACCTTCTTCGGATGGGCAGGCTTGGGCCTTACGGCACTTCTGCCGCGACTCTGGGGTTTCCTTACTGTTGGCTTGGGTTTGGTTGCTGCCGGTCTGCGGATAATTCCCTGCGCAGAGACTGTCACTGCGACCAGACACGACATGAGCATAATGATAATCGATTTCATAGATAAAAGTATTAGTTTGACTTATATGAGAGTGGAAATGAAAGATGGCGTAGGCGCACCGTAGTCCATGACCGCTCGGGGCACCCCCGCCACAGAGGCTCTGCTCCCGGCGCTATGCCTGGTCATTGTCAAAGTGGAGTTCCACACCGGCACCACCCATATTGGTACCCATAGGCGGGTTGAGCTTGGTGAGCCTGATGTCGAGGCTCTTGACAAAGGCGAAGCGACGGAAGATGCGGTCGGCAATGCGGTAAGCCACGCGCTCGAGCAGATTGCTGGGCACCTGCATCTCCTGTTCGAGCACACGGTAGACATCGGCATAGTTGACGGTGTCGAGCACATTGTCGCTGAGCATGGCTTGGTCGACAGGACATTGCAGGCGCACGTCCATCAGATAGTCGTTGCCCACAATACGCTCCTGCGCCTCCACGCCGTGATAGGCGTGAAAGCGCAGGTCTTGCAGATAAATATAACTGGAGTTGAGTTTCATCTTAGTGATTGCTATTATTATATATAAGGTGTCAACGATTATATATAAGGCATCAACCGCAACGGCTGGCACCACAGTTGGTGCAGATGAGGCAGCCCTCCTGGTAGACAAGGGTTTCCTGTCCGCAGGCGGGGCACATCTGTCCCTTGGCCTGGGTGCCATCGGCGATATACTTCTTGAGCGCGCGCTCCACGCCGTTCTTCCAAGTGTTGATGCTCTCATCATTGAGCTGGAGCGAACCCACAAGTTTGATGACGTGGTCGATAGGCATACGGTAGCGCAGCACACCCGAGATGAGCTTGGCATAGTTCCAATACTCGGGGTTGAACTTCTGAGACAAGCCCTCGACAGTAGTCTTGTAGCCGCGCTTGTTTTCAAACTGGAAGTCATAGCGATGGCTGCCGTCCTCATTGGTCTGCTTGATTATCTTGCCACGAGTGACGGTCTTGGGCAGCACGATACCTTCCTCGTCGTCCTGCAGACCAGTGAAGATTTCATAGGGATAGCCGTCGAGCAGGCCTACGAAAGCCACCCACTTCTCGCGGTTGTTCTGGAAGCGCACCACGTCGCACACGAGTTCCTTGGGGCGGGTCTCGGTGACAGCCGGACGCTGGCAGGGCGAAGCCGCAGCCTCGGCCTGATGGTTCTTCTCCTTCTTCTTGTCCTTCTTGCTTACCGACATCATCACGCCCGAGCGGCTGCCGTCGCGATAGATGGTACAGCCCTTGCACCCGGAGCGCCAGGCTTCGACGTAGAGACGGTTGACGAGAGCCTCGTCGACCTCGTTGGGCAGATTGACTGTCACGGAGATAGAGTGGTCTACCCACTTCTGGATGGCACCCTGCATCTTGACCTTCATGAGCCAGTCCACATCATTGGCAGTAGCCTTGTAGTAAGGCGAGCGAGCTACCAGCTGGTCTATCTCTTCCTGCGAGTAACGCTTGTGGATATCCATGCCGTTGACCTCCATCCAGGTGAGGAACTTGCGGTGGTAGACGATATACTCCTCGAAGCTGTCGCCCACCTCGTCTACATAGTCCACATGCACATCGGCGTCATTGGGGTTGACCTTGCGGCGACGCTTGTAGACGGGCATGAATACGGGCTCGATACCCGATGTGGTCTGCGTCATGAGCGACGTGGTGCCTGTCGGCGCGATGGTGAGACAGGCTATATTGCGACGGCCATACTTGACCATATCGGCATAGAGTTCGGGGTCGGCCTCACGGATGCGGCCGATGAAGGGGTTGGCTTCCTCGCGGTGGGCATCGTAGATGGCAAAGGCGCCACGCTCGCGAGCCATATCGACCGAGGCACGATAGACGCCAAGGGCGAGGGTACGGTGTACCTCGACGCTGAAGTCGGTAGCCTCCTGGGTGCCGTAGCGCAGACCCATGGCAGCGAGCATATCGCCCTCGGCGGTGATGCCCACACCGATGCGACGGCCCTGACCGCTCTTGTGGCGTATCTTCTCCCAGAGATGATACTCGGCCTCCTTGACCTCATCGCTCTGGGGATCATGCTTGATTTTGTCCATTATCTGGTCTATCTTCTCCATCTCCAGGTCTACGATGTCGTCCATGATGCGTTGGGCGGCGCGGGCGTGACGACGGAAGAGGTCGAAGTCGAAACGGGCTTCGGGGGTGAAGGGATTGACCACATAGCTGTAAAGGTTGACACACAGCAGTCGGCAGCTGTCGTAGGGACAGAGAGGTATCTCGCCACAGGGATTGGTACTCACTGTGCGGAAGCCGAGGTCGGCATAGCAGTCGGGGATGCTCTCGCGGAGGATGGTATCCCAGAAGAGCACACCTGGCTCGGCGCTCTGCCATGCGTTGTGTACTATCTTCTCCCACAGTTGGCGGGCGTTGATGGTCTTGGTCATCATCGGCTGGTCGCTGTCGATGGGGAACTGCTGCACATAGTCGCCCCCGTCGACGGCTGCCTGCATGAAGGCGTCGTCGAGCTTCACGCTCACATTGGCGCCAGTCACCTTGCCCTCGGTCATCTTGGCGTCGATAAACGCCTCAGAGTCCGGGTGCTTGATACTCACCGAGAGCATCAGCGCTCCACGGCGTCCGTCCTGAGCCACCTCACGTGTAGAGTTGGAGAATCGCTCCATAAAGGGCACCAGTCCGGTAGAGGTGAGAGCAGAGTTGTTGACGGGCGAACCCTTCGGGCGCAGCTGGCTCAGGTCGTGACCCACGCCGCCGCGGCGCTTCATGAGCTGCACCTGTTCCTCATCGATACGCATGATGGCGCCATAAGAGTCGGCATCGCCGTCGAGGCCTATCACAAAGCAGTTGCTCAGCGAGGCCACCTGATGGTTGTTGCCGATACCCGTCATTGGGCTTCCGGCAGGCACTATGTATCTGAAATGGTCAATCACATCGAACACCTCCTGGGCGCTCATCGGATTGTCATAGTTGTTCTCTATTCGCGCGATCTCATTGGCTATTCGCCAGTGCATATCTGTGGGCGTCTGCTCATAGATGTTGCCCGCGCTGTCTTTCATGGCATACTTGTTGACCCATACTCGGGCTGCCAGCTCATCGCCGTCAAAGTAGGCGAGCGTGGCACGGTATGCTTCATCGTAAGAATATGTTTTCAGTTCGCTCATAACAAGTTGGATAATTATTATAATATGTCGGACTACAAAGCTACTACATTTTTTCAACATGAGCGAGCGTTTTCATGGAATTTTTCATAAAAGAAATCGATTATTTGTTTTCCGTTTTGGAAAACTTTAGATAACTTTGTCGCAGAAAAGTTTTCCAAAAAGATGACACAGTTTACTTCCAGGCGTTCCATACGCCGCTATACCCAGCAGCCCATTGACGAGGCGCTGCTCCATCGGCTGCTCAGCGATGCCGAACGTACCCAGACGATGGGCAACCTGCAACTATATTCGGTCGTAGTGACCCGCAGCGACGAGATGAAGGCGCGGCTCGCTCCCGCCCACTTCTCCCAGCCCATGGTGACCCAAGCCCCCGTGGTGCTCACCTTCTGTGCCGACTACAGGCGTACCACCCTGTGGGCAGAGCAGCGACAGGGCCATCCCGGATACAACAACCTGCTGAGTTTCATCAATGCCGCCACCGACGCACTGCTCTACTGCCAGACCTTCTGCAACATGGCAGAGGCCGAGGGGCTGGGGCTCTGCTTCCTGGGCACCACCGTCTACTGCCCCGAGGCCATCATCGACACCCTGCAGCTGCCCCCGCTGGTATTCCCCGTCGCCACCATCACTCTGGGTTGGCCCGACGAGCATCCGGCGCAGACCGACCGACTGCCGTTGAGCGCCATCGTGCACGAAGAGACCTACGCCGACTATACGCCCGAACGCATCGACGCCGCCTATGCCGAGAAGGAAGCCACCGAGGAGAACCGCCACTTCGTGGAAATCAACAACGTGCAGACCCTCGCCCAGATATTCACCGACATCCGCTACACACGCAAGGACAACGAGGCCATCTCTGCCACGCTCATCAAAGCGCTGCGCCGACAGGGATTTCTCGACGACAGCCAGCCATAACCCACACTCCGCACCCCACCCCACAAGACACGGGCAAGCCTCTATCCACAGAGACTTGCCCGTGTCTGCTGTTATAGGGAACAGCAGCAGGCGGCAAGGCTGCCAAGGCTGACGGCAATCCATGCATATTCTTACGCCAAGCCATATCGGTCGAGCCCAAAGCCCATTGACTCACGCCCGAAGCCCATTGACTCGCGCCCGAGAGCTCTTGGCTGGCTCGTATCAGAAGGCACGAGGCCACGTAACGAAAGGCACGGACTCACGTTTCAAGCGACACGAGCCCTCGTTTCAAGCGACACGAGCCACCAGAGTTACCCTCCTGCTCAGCCGAGATTACCTCGTGAACGCCGGAGATAATCTCTGTACTCAAGTGATGACCTTGTGAAAGAAGGAGTATACTAACGGGAATGGCGGAAGCAAATCGGGGCGCGCTGCCGAGGCCCTCCGCGCAACCTGAAGTACGGGATAAAATGCAGAACGCAAATGCCACGGGGGTGGGCATTTGCGTTCTGACTGTTATAGTAAGTTCTGATTCTACGTATGTCGTGGCCTTAACTGCGGCTGATCTGAAGACCCTTGTCGCTGAGCGACATATCGACGAAGCGGGCATTGGCGTTGAGACGGTTCTCACGGAGAATCTGCTTGATGCGGGCTGCAGCCTCGGGATCTTTAGCCACCATGTAGAGGTAACCACCTCCACCGGCTCCGGGCAACTTGTAACCGAGGCAGAGGTCATCGATGAGCGAGGTGAGGCGTGCCACCTCGGCTGGGTTGGTACCGCTGTCGAGCAGCTGGTTCTGCTGCCAGGTCTTGCGGACCAACCGGCCCATCTCGTCGAAGTTTTCGCGCTGGATGGCTTCAAACATATCGATGGTATGTTGCTTCATCTCGCGGAGCAACGCCAGTTCGTCGTGCTGATTGAGGAACATGCGGCGCACAATCTCTGCCAGTATCTTCTTGGCGGTGCGGGTAATGCCCGTATAGTAGAGCAGATGACACGCGCGGTACTCGGGCTGGGTGTAGAGAGATGACGGCAACCAGCGCACTACTGGGTTCTGGTCAAAGCCCTTGCCCGTCTGCAGCAGCTTGATGCCCTGGAGCAGACCGCCAAACTGGTCTTGCCATCCGCCGCCGGTGGTGAGGAGCTGTTCGAGCACAAGAGTGCGACGGCCTATCTCGTTCTTGTCCCACATGAGACCACAGAAGTCGTTGATGGCACCAAGTACGGTCGAAGCCAAGAGGCTGCTCGTGCCCAAGCCCGACCCTGCGGGGATGGCAGAGAGCAGCGTCACCTCGATACCACAGCCGAAGGCGGCAAGCTGCTGCGCCAACGACTGATACTGCTCAGCCGAATACTCGGGCAGGAAGCCCGCCAGCGCCAGTGCAGCTTTGGGTATGGAGAACGGACTGCCCACATGGTGGAAGTCGCGCAACTCTTCAAAAGTGGTGATGACCTCAGAAGCACCGAGGTCGATGCTGCGCAGGATGATATGATGGTCGCGGCAGGGTTTGACATAAGTCTGCAGAGGCGGCTGACCATTGAGCTCGATGGCGAGGTTGATGACATTGCCGCCCTCCATAAGGCAGAAGGGAGGGGTGTCGGTCCAGCCGCCGGCGATGTCGATGCGCACAGGGCTGCGACCCCATACTATCTGGTCGGAATAGACCGAGAGACGGGGATGCTGCTTCTCGGCGAGCACGGTCTGGGTGAGGCCCTCGCGCAGCAGACTGAAGGCGCGGCCCTCGCTTTCGGAGCCGTCCTTGCCATTGAGCCGCTGCAACTCGGAGCGGAACATGGCATCGTGGATGCGGGTGAGCAGAGGCTCGTCGGCAGGCAGAGGTGTGGGCTCGGCTATGTGGTTGGCGGCAAACTCATGGGCGGCATCGTCGAGGTCTACCTGGTAGAACACGCTGTGGGCGTAGTTGTGGGAGAGGAACGACCAGTTCTGCGCACGGTTTTCCCTGCGCTGCTCGACGAGACGACGCAGATGGGCCTGGGCCGAAATCTCGTCGGCGCTGAGACGCTGGGCCTCGTTCCATACCACGCGGCCACCCTGCTGATAGGGCTCGTTGAGCATCCATCTCAGCACAAGGCCGGCGTCGTTGATATTGTCGACCACGGGGAAGATGCGGGCCGACTGCAGGTCGTCCTTGCCCTCGATGGCGGCGGCATCGATGCCGCGCTCTTCGGCCCAGCGGGTGAAGGGTTCACCCAAGTATTCGGTCACACCATCGGTGATGTCGCCGCGGAACTTGTCGTTGAAACCATAGGGGCGTATGGCGTAGCTCTCGTCGCCGATGGGCACGATGTCGACACACTGGCCGGGACGGAGTTCTATCTTCCACTGGTTACGGGGCACACCAGTGATGATATTCTCATGGGCTATGGTCCACTGGGCGCTCACACAGCTGTTTTCAATCCAGAGGTTCTGGTTGTGTTCGGTAATTTTAATCTCCACTTCAGAGTTCTGGGTGAACATGGAGGGATGGGGCTTGAGCGAGTGGTGCATAATCTCGCGCTGGTCGTTGACGACATTCTGGATGTCAAGCATAGACGAGACTATCTCATGCGACGTACCGAAGTGATAGAACTCTCCGCCGGGCAGAGGCAGTATGGCCACCTTGAGGTCGTTGACCTCGGGGTCGTCGATGGTGGGGTCGGTGCCGAGACAGCAGCCAAACTCGCCGTACATGTCATAGTTGGTCACCTCACCGTCGCGCATAGAGCGGCGCATGAGCACCTTGACGGCGCGGTCGGACAACAGCCACACGCCGATGTCGGTCAGATAGAAATGCTCTTTCTGCAGCTGACCCAGCGTCTGCATCGATGGCTTCTGAAGCATACACTTGAGCTGGGTGGGAGTCTGGCGGGAAGAGACAAAGACGCCGTGGTCCTTGGCTATTTCGGGTCCGAGCCACAGGCCATAGCACACCACGTCGGCATCGGGGATGGGCTGGAGCGCCTGGGTAGCGCGGATGTAGACATCGCCGCTGACAATCATCGTGCGCAGACCCTCGGGCGCCTGGTTCATGATGCGCTGATAGAGGGGCACCTGCAGGGAGAGCAGGTCTTGAGACAGGCGCTGGCCGCGCTCCCATCTGAACACGGGAATGGGCGTGAGTATCTTGCCCGAAGGGGCGTATGAGGGCAGTCTTCGGCTCTGTCCGCCGGCATGGAGCAGCAGACGACGGTCGGCAGCGAGCCACTCGTCGAAGCTACGGCCATTGCCATGGGCTTCGTAGCACGCCTGGAGCAGCCAGGTGGTGCCGCCACCCGAGCCGAGCTTGCGGCCCACGGGGTCGTTGGTGCAGAACCATTCGGTATCAGACAGACCGGTTATGTCATGGAAACATCCCACCAGATTGGGGGGCAGGGAGAGCAGTTTCTTCATATCTTATAGAGTATTAATGTGTCGTTTGATTATTCTTCTTGCGGCGCCAGGTGTCGTAGAGTCCGCCCACAATGATGAGCAGCAGCACCACATAAGCCACATAGGCTATGGTCTCGGTGGTATCGACGCTCTTGGGGAAGAAGGCGAGCTTGACCTGATGCTTGCCGGCAGGCACGCGGAGCGCGCGCAGGATGTAGTTGACGCGGCCCAGCTCGGCAGGCTGTCCGTCGATGGTGGCGGTCCATCCGGGATAGTAGACCTCGGAGAAGACGAGCACGCCGCCCTTGTCAGAGCTTACCTCGTAGGTCAGCTGGTTGGGCTCATAGGCGAGGAGTTTGGCCACAGAGTTCTTGTCTTGCGCCACAGCCTCGCCCAGCACGTCGGCAAAGCGCTTGTCGGCCACAGCCTCGTGGCGCAGGTCAATCTGGCCTATGCGCTCTATCTCCTGGTTGGCGTTGTCGGCAAAGGTGAGCCGGTCTACAAACCATGCGTTGCCGTAGGCATAAGGATTGAGCAGAGGCACGGTCTGTCCGCCCTGCAGGGGGACGATGATATACTTGGTGTTGAGCATATTGAGCACGGGGAAGAGCGAGTCGCCGTTGACGCGGGTCATGTCGCCGTCGCTGTCGGCCACTGCCTTCATGATACGCGACATCTGGGGATTGATGTAAGCCTCTATCATCTCCTGGTAGCGGCGCAGCTTGGCGGCATGATAGCCTCCGATGCTCTTGTGGTAGTAAGAGGTCTCGTTCTCGTTGAAGGTATTGGTGGCGAGATTGAGCACACGATAGTCCAGACCCTTGTCCTTGAGGATGAGCTGGTCGGTGTGGCTCATGGGCTGGGGTGCCTCACGCACGCTCTTCTCTACAAACATGCCGTCATTGAGGTAGCGCTTGTTGACCTGCCACATGTCTACCAAGCAGAGCACACCCACGCCGGCTATCATATAGGCAGCCTTGAGCTTGTTGATGCGGTAGAGCAGCAGCATCACCACGCCCACGGTAACAATCCAGAACGAGCGCCAGCAGTCGGCGGTCATCACGGCCTGACGCATCTCGGTGAGATTGGCCATAAGGGCGTGACGATACTCGTCGGGTATCTGGCCGAGCGCCACACGCTCGGACGAAGAGATGAAGTCGTTGAAGAAGAAGCCGGGCATGAGGGCGAAGAGCAGAGCCACGCCGGCGGTGAGGCCGAAGCTCACGTAGACCCAGCGCATATTGCGGGTGAGCACCTGCGGGTCTTCCACGATGCGGCGCAGCGCCATCATGGCAAGCAGAGGGATGGTAAACTCGGCTATCACAAGGATAGACGCCACGGTGCGGAACTTGGCGTAGAGGGGCACGTAGTCGAGGAAGAAATCGGTAAAGGGCATGAAGTTGCGACCCCACGAGAGGAGTACACTCAGCACGGTGGCTGCGAGCAGAGCCCACTTCATGGGCCCCTTGACTATGAAGAGACCGAGGACGAAGAGCATGAGCACAAAGGCACCCACGTAGACGGGGCCGCTGGTACCGGGCTGCTCGCCCCAGTACTGTCCTATCTGCTGGTAGATGGGGTAGAACTCAGGGTTGGCCTTCTCCATGGCGGTCTCATTGGCTGCGAGGGGCACAGAGGCGCCTCCCTTGACATTGGGGATGAGCAGCGTCCATGTCTCGTCGATGCCGTAGCTCCACTGGGTGATGTAGTCGCGGTCCAGTCCACTGCTGGTCTGGTTGGCGGCGTTCTTCTTGACCAGCTCGCTCTTTCCGCGCATGCTCTCCTGGCCATACTGCCAGGTGTGGTAAAGGTTGCTCAGATTGATGCAGATGCCCAGCGCGGCGCCCACGAAGCAGACGGCGGTGGCTTTGGCAAAGCGGTCGAGGCGGTGGCTGCGGATGGCCTCAACGAGGAAGGCTATCACCATGAAGAGGATGATGAACAGATAGTAGTAGGTCATCTGCACGTGGTTGGCCTTGACCTCAAAAGCGGTGAAGATGGCTGTGAGCAGCAAGCCGCTCAGGTAGCGTCCGCGATAGGCCAGCACCACGCCGGCAATCATGGGCGGCAGATAGGCCAGTGCCATCACCTTCCAGATATGGCCCGCGGCGATGATGATGAAGAAGTACGACGAGAACGCCCAGATGATGGAGCCCAGCACAGCCAGCTCCTTGCGGAAGTCAAAGGCGCGTAGCAGGATGTAGAAGCCCAAGAGGTAGGCAAAGACGTACCACACATTCTCGGGAAGCCACAGATGGTAGGCGTCCATGACCTTCTGCAGACCGTTGGTACTCGAATACGACGGCGCAGTCTGATAGGTGGGCATGCCGCTGAATGTGGCGTTGGTCCAACGCGACACTTCGCCGGTGCGGGCGTGATATTCCGACTGCTCCTGACCAGCTCCGCGACCCGCCGACGAGTCGTGGCGGTAGAGGATGCGGCCGTCAAGGTCGGCAGGCATGAAATAGACAAACGCTATCAGCGCAAACAAAACTACTGCGGCTGCATCGAGCCAGTATTTCTTCAGTATATTCATTGTAGTTGGTATTGTTTACTCCTCGCCCGTTAAGGGCTGTAAGTATTAATGTATTATAAATCGCTGCAAAGATAATGAAAATATGAGAATAAGCCAACATAATCGGCAATTAACGTGACTTTTGCCCTTCTGCCGGCGGCCTGGCGAGCATCCGCTGCCACCGTCGGCGTGGCGGCAGAGGCGACGGGCGGCGACGGCTACCTGTCGGCGAGCAGTTTGTCCATCAGCCGTGGCATGGCGTAGCCCTCGCGCTCGTCGGGGGTGGCCCAGCGATATTCCTTCAGCAGCTGCTCTATCGGCGGGAGGCCATAGGGCAGCGGCTCATGGTCTGTCAGACGGGTAGCGTCGATACGGATGAGCTGGGCATAGATGGTCTGGTGGGTGAGCACATGCTTGACCACGCGCCCGGCATCGTCGAGCGACGCGGCGTCGCCCTCTACGAGCACAGGTTCCCACAGCGATCGCCAGATGTCATCGGTGCCGCGGCGGTGGAAGAGCACCTCGTGCGCGCGCGTAATATAATAATAGGTGAAGTAGCGGTCGCGGTGCTTCACACGGCCCTCCTTGACGGGGAAGGAGGCCGTCTGCCCGAGGCGGCGAGCCTCACACATGTCGGCAAATGGGCAGCTGCCGCAACCGGGACCTTTGGGTTTGCACTGCAGGGCGCCAAAGTCCATCATGGCCTGGTTCCAGTAGCCTGCCTCGTCGGTCGGGCAGAGCGCGTCGGCCAACTGCTGAAACTCGTGCTTGCCCTGGGTAGAGTCGATGGGGGTAGAGATGGCGAAGATGCGGGCAAGGATGCGATAGACATTGCCGTCGACGGCGGCATGGGGCAGCCCGAAAGCCATCGAGGCGATGGCGGCTGCGGTGTAGTCGCCCACGCCCTTGAGGCGGCGTATCTCCTGATAGGTATCGGGAAAGGCTCCGCGCTCCACTATCTGCCGCGCTGCGGCATGGAGATTGCGCGCCCGCGAGTAGTAACCCAGTCCTTGCCACAGCTTGAGCACCTCGTCTTCGCTGGCGGCCGCCAGGTCTGCCACGGTGGGATAGGCGTGCATGAACCGCAACCAGTACTTCGTGCCCTGGCTGATGCGTGTCTGCTGGAGGATAATCTCGGAAAGCCAGATGGCATAGGGGTCGCCGCATCCGCGCCAAGGGAGTTCGCGCCAGTGGCGATGAGCCCACTTGAAGAGAGCGGCCGAAAATGCTTTATTGTCCATAATCGTCACAAAATTACGCATTTTTTTCACCTTACTGGCGGCTTTCTCGCTTTTTCTGCCTATCTTCGCAGCAAATAATCAGAAAACCATCAAGCGTATGACCACCACCCTCTTCTCGCGCCCGCTATGGGCCATAACCCTCATGTCGGCTCTCGTGCTGACTGGTTGCAAACCCAAGACTTCGGCTGCCGACGCCACACCGCAGGAGAAGCGGGCGGCAGCGGCTCTGGCCCAGCCTGCCACGGAGCAGGAAATCAAGACGCGCTGTATCTCGATAGAGCGCGCCATAGACATAGCCGACCTCATAGAGACGAGCGGCACGGCGGTGAAGGGACTGCGCGAGGCTGGGAAGGTGGACGAGATGATGGGCGAGATGGGCTATGTGCGCAGCGCCATCAACGAAATCTACCAGGTGGGACGCGCCACCATCTACACCCAGGGCTGCGACGCCGACGAGATGGGGAGCATGGTCAATGTAAGTAGCGACAAGGCCACGCTCATAGCCATAGCCGGTGCAGGTCAACCTGCCACGGCTCCGCTCGTGAGTATTTCGATGACCGACGAAGAGGTGTGGAACAAGCTGCGCCACGAGATGGGCGCGCTGGGATTCCAGGGTCCTGAAGGCGAGTTGTCCAACGGCCACGGCTACAAGATTTTCGCCGACCGCTTCTTGAGCGGCAACGGTTTTGTCATCCACTTGAGCAGAGAGCAGTGAGCCGATGACAGAAGCATGAGTAGCCCATCGTGGACGCTACGCACCCCCGGCAACTCTGTAGGAGTTGCGCTTCACCAGCCCAGGGTTGAGGCGTGCAGCGCCTCTACCCATGACGGCGGTATTATTAGCCCATTGTGGACGGTACGCACCCCCAGCAACTCTGTAGGAGTTGCGCTTCCCCAGCCCAGGGTTGAGGCGTGTAGCGCCTCTACCCTGGGTATTGATACAAAAAAGGATAGCAACGCTGTAAGTGTTGCGCTTAGCCGAAGGCGTTATTCTCAACCTGATAATATCCACCTACCCATTCCTACTCATTATCCTGCTGCGGGTAACGCCTACGGCTAATCGCAACTCCCTCAGAGTTGCCACATTACTTATGCAGCACCCAGGGTAGCGGACTTCGCCCGCAACCCTGGGCTATGAAATCGCAACTCCTACAGAGTTGCTGCTGCTTGTGGAGGTTCCGAGTAGGAGCCCCTCCCCTGCCCCTGTATGGAAGTCCAATTTTGCTGTGTTTAAGGTGATTGTATGACACTCATTCGCCTTGGAAACGGCTGGAATGGGGCCTCTTATTGGCTTCTTCCCCTTGGGATTTTCTGGAATGGGGCTTGCAGGCGGACGCTACGCATCCAACGACAACTCTGCCGGGCATGCAAACAAATGGAAGGCGAAGCATGAAACGGGAAATGCAAACTTGGAAATAGTGGTATCGGTGCATGAAACCATGAAATCAAACCACGAAATGAGCGCCGAGGGCATGGGCAGGACTTTCTGCCCTACCCCGAAGATGGCGACAGCCGTGGCGGGGCATCCCGACATGGTCAATATGGGTGCGGAGGCGGCGGTTAGGGTTATTTAACTATTATTTAGGCCCACATATAGGCTTATTGGCGTAATTTTGCAGAACAAATTAAAGACAGAGATTATGAAGATAGCAATAATCGTGGCTATGGACAAGGAGTTTGCCCAACTGGCAAAACTGCTGGACCACGCCACGACCACAGAGCATCACGGCAGAACCGTGGTGACGGGAGAGATGGGGCGCCACACGCTCATACTGCAACAGAGCGGCATAGGCAAGGTCAACGCTGCCATCTGCACGGTGGAGATGATAAACCGCTACAAGCCCGAGCTGGTGATATCGACCGGCGTGGCTGGCGGCGCCGACCCCACACTCGACGTGCAGAACGTGGTGGTGGGCACCGAGTATGCCTATCACGACGTGTACTGCGGCGACGACAACGACTACGGTCAGGTGCAGGGCATGCCGACACGCTATAGTGCCGCTGCATGTGTGGCAGAAGCCATAGACCGCACCATGGCAGAGAGCGAGGTGACGCTGCGCAAGGGTCTCATCGTGAGCGGAGACTGGTTTGTGAACAGCCGCGAGAAGATGCGCGAAATCATGGGCCACTTCCCCGAAGCCCAGGCTGTGGATATGGAGAGCTGCGGCATCGCCCAGACCTGCCACATCTATGGCGTGCCCTTTGTCTCGATGCGCATCATCAGCGATGTGCCGCTGCGCGACGACAAGGCTGCCATGTACGTGGACTTCTGGGACCGTCTGGCCGACAACTCATTCGGCGTGACGCGCCGCTTCCTCGACAACATAAGATAAACCACAACAAGAGAAATATGGAGAAGATACCAAGTTTTACGATAGACCACGAGCAGCTGCTGCGTGGCATCTATGTGAGCCGCAAGGACCAGGTGGGCGGCGAGGTGGTCACCACCTTTGACATACGCATGAAGGAACCCAACCGCGAACCGGCTCTGCACGTGGGCGCCATCCACACGATAGAGCATCTGGCTGCCACCTATCTGCGCAACGATGAAGAATGGCGCGACCGCGTCATCTACTGGGGCCCTATGGGTTGTCTTACAGGGTGTTATCTGCTGTTGAGAGGCGACCTGAAGAGCAGCGATATCGTGGGGCTGATGAAGCGCACGTTTGAGTTCGTGGCCAACTTTGAAGGCGAGATACCCGGCGCTGCACCGAGAGACTGTGGCAACTGGCTGCTGCACGACCTGCCGATGGCCAAATGGGAGTCGCGCAAGTATGTGGATGAGGTGCTGACAGACATCAAGCCCGAAAACATGACTTACCCTAACAAGTAAGCCGACAGATACCGCTCCTGACGACCGCGACACCAGCCGCGCCGTGGCCGGAGGCTGAGAGAGGGTCGGAAAAGAAATATCCGCAATGCCCAAAAGGGAGGCATTGCGGATATTGTCGTATAGGGCGAGGCTGTAGAGGCGTCGGGGGCGTCGGGTCAGCCCAAGTCGAGGTCTACCTCTACGGGGCAGTGGTCGCTACCCATAATTTGGGTGTGTATCTTGGCTTCTGACACATGGGGGGCGAGGCTCTCGGAGACGAGGAAGTAGTCGATGCGCCACCCGGTGTTCTTCTCACGGGCGCGGAAGCGGTAAGACCACCAGCTGTAGGTCACCTCGTCGGGGTGCAGACGGCGGAAGGTGTCGACAAAGCCACTGTCGAGCAGACGGGTCATGGCCTCGCGCTCCTCGTCGGTAAATCCGGCGTTGCGGCGGTTGGTCTTGGGATTTTTGAGGTCTATCTCCTCGTGGGCCACATTCATGTCGCCACAGACGACGACGGGCTTGTGGGCGTTGAGCTTGAGCAGATAGTTCTGGAAGTCGCGCTCCCACTGCATGCGGTAGTCCAGACGGCGCAGCTCGTCCTGTGAATTGGGCGTATAGACGGTGACGAGATAGAACTGGGGCATCTCGAGCGTGATGACGCGACCCTCGTGGTCGTGCTCGTCGATGCCTATGCCATAGGCGACGCTCAGCGGCTCGTGGCGGGTGTAAATGGCTGTGCCGGAGTAGCCCTTCTTGTCGGCATAGTTCCAGTAGGAGTGGTAGCCATCAAACTGGAGGTCGAGCTGGCCGGCCTGCATCTTGGTCTCCTGCAAGCAGAAGAAGTCGGCGTCCAACTCGCGGAAGATATCTTCAAAGCCCTTGCCCACACAGGCACGCAGGCCATTGACATTCCATGAGATAAATCGTATCATAACGTAGTGTTTGAGGGTTAGAAACGGCGGCTCTCGCCACGGAGAAGGTTCATAAACTCTTCGCGGGTCTTGGCCTGGTTGAAGGCGCCACTGAAGTCGCTCGTGGTGGTGATGGAGTTCTGCTTCTCCACGCCGCGCATCTGCATACACATGTGCTTGGCCTCGACCACGACCATCACGCCCAGCGGGTGTAGGGTCTCGTCGATGCACTCCTTAATCTGCTGGGTGAGCCGCTCCTGCACCTGCAGTCGGTGGGAGAAGATATCGACCACCCGGGCTATCTTGCTCAGTCCGGTAATGTAGCCATTGGGGATGTAGGCTACATGAGCCTTGCCGTAGAAGGGCAGCATGTGGTGCTCGCACATAGAGAAAAAGTCGATATCCTTGACGATTACCATCTGGCTGTACTCCTCCTTGAAGAGGGCATCGGTCAGTACCTTCTTGGGGTCCTGCTGGTAACCTCGGGTGAGCACCTGCATGGCTTTGGCCACACGCATGGGAGTCTTCTGGAGCCCCTCGCGCTGTGGGTCTTCGCCCAGAAGGGCAAGGATATCATGATAATGGGAAGCCAGCTCGTCGAGCCCGGGCCGGTATTCTGGTTCTATTGTCATTGTAGTTGTCTGTTAGCAATCAGTATTGGACGGTGATTTTTCCCTTGACGATGGTGGCCGACTTGTAACCCATCTTCTTGAGTTGTCCGAGCATCCACGCCGCTTCCTCATAGTTGCGGTAGTTGCCCACACGGCAAATCCATCGGGGCGAATAGAAATGCACGTAGACGGGTTGGTTAGGGAATTTCATCTTTATGGCGTTGCGGACACGCTCAGCCGCGATTCGGTCTTGGCGGGTGTTACCTCCGGCGTAGGCCTGTACACGGTAACCGTTAATCTTGTAACCGTTGCGCATGACCTTCTTGCTCATATCCACGGCAGGTGTCTCTTCTTCGTTTTCGTTGTGATTGGCGGATGGGCTGTGGGGCGCATCCTTGTGGGGCTTGTCGCCGTGGGCAGCCACGGGCTTGTCGCCGGGCTTACGGGCGTCGGCAGATGTTGTGGGGTGATTGGTCTTGGTCTGAGTCTTGGCGTCGGCAGCTGGCGTCTGAACCTTGCCATTGACGAGCCTGTCTATCTCCTCACTCTGGGTCACGGTGACAGTACCTTTGCCCGCCTCGGTCTTGCGGATATGTTGCATGAAATTCTGCGCGCGGGCAGAAGTCAGCGAGCCGATGATGGCGACGAGAATGATGGCAAGTAATCTACTCATTTATCTAAGGATTAAGTAAAAGGGCATCGGGCTTCCCCCGACCCGTAGGTCATGAAGCCAGATGCCCTGTAATGGTTTAGCGATTATTTCTTCCAAGCGTCGATGATGCCCTTGAAGTCAGCAGCCTTCAGAGAAGCGCCACCGATAAGACCACCGTCGATGTCGGGCTTGGCGAAGAGCTCAGGAGCGTTGGAAGCCTTGCAGCTACCGCCGTAGAGGATTGATGTCTCGTCGGCAACTTCCTGACCGTACTTCTCGGCAACGATAGAACGGATGTAAGCCAGCATCTCCTGAGCCTGGTCAGAAGTAGCAGTCTTGCCGGTACCGATAGCCCAGATGGGTTCGTAAGCCAGGATGATGTTCTTCCACTCCTCAGCAGTGAGGTTGAATACAGAACCGTCGAGCTCGGCCTTTACAACCTCGTTCTGACGCTCTGCCTCGCGCTCCTCGAGAGTCTCACCGCAGCAGAAGATAACCTTCAGACCGTTGGCGAGGGCGAGCTGCACCTTCTCCTTCAGCATCTCAGCGGTCTCGCCGTAATACTCGCGACGCTCTGAGTGGCCGAGGATAACATACTGAGCTCCGGTAGACTTAACCATAGCGGCAGAAACCTCACCGGTGTATGCACCCTTCTCCTTGTCGGCGCAGTTCTCAGCACCCAGACCCACTACGTTGGCGTCGAGCACCTGGGCTACGCTTGCCAAGTGGATGAAAGGAGTACAGATTATTACATCGCAGTTAGGCTTTTCCTGTACCAAAGCCTCGTTAATCTCCTTTGCGAGAGCTACGCCCTCCTGCAGGTTCAGATTCATCTTCCAGTTACCTGCTACAATTTTCTTTCTCATTTTCTTGTTGTTTTTATTGAAGTTAAAGTATCTCATTTTTGATTCCTTGTTTCTCACCCAGCGGCTCCAGGCCCACAGTCTGTCGGCAATGACGAGCAACACGAGGGGCAGCACAAACCAGGAGAGGATGGAGGCTATCTTGCGCGCCACGCTGACATCGTCCATCTGGCCTATCTCTATCTGGGCGAGCGGGCCGTTGAGCTCTTCCGACTTGGGCAGCCCGTTGTGGCTCCACTTGCGTATCACGGTGCCGTCCTTGATGAGCACCAGACCCGGGTTGCTGCGTATGACAGTCTTCAGCGTGGTCTCGTCGCTCATACAGAAGGGGTACTCGGCTCCGGTGATGTCGCGCCAGTGCTGGATGGCATCCTCTCCGCTCGCCGTGAGGCAATAGAACGGCACCTTCTGCACCTGACAGTACTCGTAGAGTTGGTCTATGTCGCCGAAATTGGTATCATCGGCACTCTCGAGATGGGGCGAGACGAGCAGGAAAGTATATCCCTTGTCGTCGAGTATCTGCTGGGTGATGTCGTCACCGGTAGCATTGTCGGTAATGGTAAAGTCGTGGATGGGAGGCACATAGCCTTCTTCCACCAGTTCACTCTTGCGTTCTACGAATGTCCATGTGGAGTCGGGATAGTTGTCGAGGGTAAACTCGCGACGCTCCCCGTTTTTCTCCATCACAAAGGTATTCTCGTAGCGGGGCATCTTGGCGCCCTCGGGTATCTCCATACCCTCGCGGATGTTGGCTCCCACATGATAGGGGCGGAAATCGAAGCGCGGCAGCAGGTACAGGCTGTAGATGCTGGTGGCTACGATATAGATGACGGTATAGTTGACGACTATCCACTGGTTGTTCTCCGACACGAAGCGGAACATACGCTCGCGGCAGCGGCACACCACTACGGCACAGGCCGTGAGCACCACGTTCTTGAGCAGTGTCTGCACATTGGTGAGGGTGATGGCGTCGCCGAAGCAGCCACAGTCGCTCACGGGGTTGGCTATCGCTATCCACACCGTGATGAGGGTCATCACCGCCATAAACGCCAGTATCACCCGGGTGGTAAACCGACGGCGTATGGCGAAGAGGATGAAGATGCCCAACGCAAACTCGAGAGATGCCAACGCCACCGACGAACCCAGCGTGAGCCAGTCGGGCACGTAGTCGCCAATCGAAAGCGCCGTGAGATAATCGCGTATCTTGTACTGGGTACCCAGAGGGTCGATGGCCTTGACATATCCCGAGAAGATGAATGTCACAGCCAGCACCGCACGGCAGATATTGGTCGCTATGGTCTTAAGCCTGTTCACTCTCTTTCAACTTGATGGCACCAAATACGGCATAGTTGATTACATCCATATAGTTGGCGTCTATGCCTTCAGACACGAGCACCTGGCCATGCAGATCCTCGATTTCCTTGATACGTTCTATCTTGGTGAGAATAAGGTCGGTATAGCTACTCACACGCATAGAACGCCACGCCTCATCGTAGTCGTGGTTCTTGCGTATCATGAGTTCCAGGGCTTCAGCGGCATAGTGGTCGTAGAGACCGAGAGCCTCGGCGGGGGTGATATCCACGCTGTCGGCAAAACCTCGCGCAAGCTGGATAAGACCTATAATGCCATAATTGATAAGGGCGATAAACTCCGGACGGATGCCCTCGCCTACCAGCGACTCTTTCTTGATCTCGAGAGAGCGTATGCGCTTGGCCTTGATGTACAACTGGTCGGTAAGCGATGATGGACGCAATATGCGCCATGATGCTCCGTAGTCGTGGAGTTTCTTTTCAAAAAGCGAGCGACACTCGCTGACCGTATCCTTAAACTGGTCTTCTGTATTTACTGCCATATATATATAATAGGTAGTGCAAAGTTACTGATTTATCAAGAAACAGCAAAACTTTGCCGACACGATTTGCCGTGCCCGTATTATTTTTCCTGTTGGCGGCGGTGTATCACGCGCACCGTACCCACAAGCACATCATAGCGCACCTGCAGCGAGTCGCGGCGTATGCCGATAAAGTTGCGCTCGCGGATGGTCTTGGCAGCCTCCATCTCGGCGATGGTCGCCTGGAGAGCCGAGTCGGTGCGGGCGATGTCGGCCTGGGCGATGCGCAACGACGCATCCTGCCAGATGGGGAGCACACGGCGACGGGCCTCAACCTCCTTGGGATAGCGCTGGCGCAGCGAGGTGATAGAGTCAAGCACCGTCTGATACTTGCCATCGGCATAGAGCTGCTCTATCTGGGCCACAAGCGCTGCGGCATTGTCACTCTCTGTGGGGCCACACGACAGCAGCATCACAGCAGCTACTGCCGTCAAAAAGAATACCTTTGCTTTCATACGTGCAAACTTACACAATTTTTCTGAGGTGGGGAAACAAATGGCATAAAAGTTTTCGGGCTGACAGCCAAACCATACCTGGCTGCGCCCAGACCATTCTGCCGACCCGCACGGCCACACCTGCGCCGATTCCACCCCACCCGGCACAGTCTGTGACCGCAACCAGGACGCCCACAAGCCGACGGGGGCGAGATTTTCAGCCATCCACTTGCGAGGACGGCTTAAAATGAGTAACTTTGCAGTAACCTATCGGCGACGCCAGGTAACGGCGCGCCTCAGCAGACATAGATTATGAGAAATTATACTGACGCTGAGCTGGCTCAGCTACTTGACAAGGATATATTCAAGACCATCGGCCGCGTGGCCGACCACCTGCACATGGAGTGCTATGTGGTGGGCGGATACGTGCGCGACCTGTTTCTGGAGCGGGCTTCCAATGACATCGACGTGGTGGTCGTGGGAAGCGGCATCCGTGTGGCCGAAGAACTCAAGGGCCAACTGGGACGAAAGGCGCATCTGTCGGTATTCCGCAACTTCGGCACCGCACAGGTGAAGTACCGCGACCTCGAGGTAGAATTTGTGGGTGCGCGCAAGGAAAGCTACAGCCACGACAGCCGCAAGCCTCATGTCGAGGACGGAACGCTGGAAGACGACCAGAACAGACGCGATTTCACCATCAACGCCCTTGCCATCTGCCTCAACCACGACCGCTTCGGCGAGCTCGTAGACCCCTTCGACGGCGTGTACGATATGGAGGACGGCATCATACGCACTCCGCTCGACCCCGACATCACCTTCTCTGACGACCCGTTGCGCATGCTGCGCTGCATCAGGTTTGCCACCCAGCTCAACTTCTACATCGAAGACGAGACCTTCGACGCCCTGGGCCGCAATGCCGAGCGCATCAAGATTATCAGTGGCGAGCGTGTCATGGAGGAGCTCAACAAGATTATGGCCACGCCCACCCCGAGCAAGGGATTTGTAGACCTGCACCGCTGCGGCCTGCTCCAGATACTCATGCCCGAACTTACCAATCTCGACATTGTGGAGACACGCAACGGCAAGAAGCACAAGAACAATTTCTACCACACTCTCGAGGTTCTGGACAATGTGGCGCGCCACTCCGACAACATCTGGCTGCGCTGGGCAGCCTTGCTCCACGACATAGGCAAGACCAAGTCGAAGCGCTGGGACCCTCTGCAGGGATGGACATTCCACAACCACAACTTCATCGGCGCCAAGATGGTGCCCCCGCTTTTCCGCAGACTCAAGCTGCCTATGGACGCCAAGATGAAGTATGTCCAGAAGATGGTGGACCTGCACATGCGCCCCATCGTGATAGCCGACGAAGAGGTGACCGACAGTGCCGTGAGACGACTCATCAATGATGCCGGCGACGACATCGACGACCTGATGATACTCTGCGAGGCCGACATCACCAGCAAGAACCATGAGCGCAAGCAGCGCTTCCTCGACAACTTCGCCGCCGTGCGCGTGAAGCTCGCCGACCTCAAGGAGCGCGACTACAAGCGCTTGCTGCAGCCCGTCATCGACGGCAACGAGATTATGGAGATGTTTCATCTGCAGCCCAGCCGCGAGGTGGGAGCCCTCAAGCAGACGCTGAAAGACGCCGTGCTCGACAACCGCGTGCCCAACGAGCGCGAACCGCTCATGGCGCTACTCATGGAGAAGGCCCGCAGCATGGGCATCGTCTGACTGGGCCACAGCCCATATATAATAAGGTATAGGAAAACAACAATGCCTCCGCCTCCGTCGGAGCAGGGCTATAGAAAAGACAAGAGGAAACGGACTGCCGTTTCCTCTTGCTTGTTTATACGGGTGATGACAGATGCCGTCGGCACCTCACGCCCCTCACGCAGCCCAAGTCTGCCCGAGCCTCGCCCGAGACCGCTTAGCGCATATACCACACCCCATTGTAGCACACCATGGGCACCACAATCTCCTCGCGGGTGCTGTCGGCGAAGGTGAGCATCACAAAGGCGTTGCCCTGATGGCGCGCAGTGTCGACCAGAGCGCCTACGGCAGCGACATCACAGATGCCGCCACGCTCCTTCTGCTGCTGGGCCACATACATACGGGCATTGGCGATGAGCTGTTCGCGATAGCTGTCGGGAATACTGTCGGGGCGGTAAGTGCCGTCGACAAAGTGGTCGTACTGGCCATGGAGCAGATGGTCGTAATAGACCTTGGCGGTCTGCGCCACCACGTCGTCGGACTTGGGCTCAGGACCACAAGCCACGAAGAGCACGGCCACTACAGCCGCGAGTGTGAATATCAATTTGCGCACGTTGACGGTGATTGCATCTGCCCCCGACACAAGGCCGGGGGCAGACTATGGTTATTATTTCTGGCGTATGAACACGTTGATGGGACAACCGTGCATAGACCAGTTTTCGCGTATCTTGTTCTCGAGGAAGCGACGGTAAGGCTCCTTGATATACTGGGGCAGATTGGCATAGAACACAAACGAAGGGATTTGCGTGTTGGGCAACTGCGTACAGTATTTGATTTTGATATACTTGCCTTTGGTCGATGGGGGTGGCGTAGCCTCGATGATAGGCAGCATCACCTCGTTGAGCTTGGACGTTCCGACGTGGGCCTTGCGGTTCTGGTAGACCTCCTTGGCGGTCTCGAGCACGCGGAAGATGCGCTGCTTGGTAAGGGCAGAAGCAAAGATGATGGGGAAATCGACAAAGGGTGCCATGCGGTTGCGTATGGCGTTGGTGAAGGTATCGATGACCTTCTGGTCCTTGTCGGCCACGAGGTCCCACTTGTTGACCACCACCACGAGCGACTTGTTGTTCTTCTGGATGAGCTGGAAGATGTTCATATCCTGCGCCTCGATGCCTCGGGTGGCGTCAATCATCAGGATGCAGACATCGCTGTGCTCGATGGCACGGATGGAGCGCATCACGGAATAGAACTCCAGGTCCTCAGACACCTTGTTCTTGCGGCGTATACCGGCGGTATCGACGAGATAGAAGTCAAAGCCGAACTTGTCAAACCGTGTGTAGATACTGTCACGGGTGGTGCCGGCAATCTCGGTGACGATGTTGCGGTCTTCGCCGATGAAGGCATTGATGATGCTGCTCTTGCCGGCATTGGGTCGGCCTACGACGGCAAAGCGGGGGATGTCGTCTTCCACATCCTCCTTGGCCTCCAAGGGCAGACGGTCGAGGATGGTGTCGAGCAGGTCGCCCGTACCGCCACCGGTGGCGGCGCTGATGCAGAAGGGGTCGCCCAGACCGAGGCTGTAGAACTCGGCAGCCTCATAGTATTCGGCACTGTTGTCTACCTTGTTAGCCACAAGGATTACGGGCAGCTTGGCACGGCGCAGGATGAGCGCCACATCCTCGTCCCAGTCGGTGAGACCGGTCTCGACATCTACCAGGAAGAGCACCAGGTCGGCCTCTTCGGTGGCGACGAGCACCTGCTTGCGGATGGCGTCCTCGAAGACGTCGTCAGAGTTGACTACCCATCCACCGGTATCGACTACCGAAAATTCTTTTCCATTCCATGAACATTTGCCATACTGGCGGTCACGCGTAGTACCAGCCGTGTCGCTCACTATGGCGTGCCGGCTCTGCGTGAGTCGGTTGAAGAGAGTAGATTTGCCCACATTGGGGCGACCTACGATAGCTACTAAATTTGCCATTTCTGTGTTTGTTTGTTTTGCTGAAGTTTAACATTCTCCGGCCCTCGCCCTTGGTCGGCGAGAGTACCCCCTACGTCTCATCAGGGGGGAGTGATATATTATTCGGGGTTGTACCCGAAGTTGTTCAGTTCGCGCTGGGAGTTGCGCCAGTCCTTGTCGACCTTGACAAAGACCTCGAGGAAGATTTTCTTGTCGAAGAACTTCTCCAGGGCCTTGCGCGCCTCGCTGCTTACCTTCTTGAGCGCCACGCCCTGATGCCCGATTACGATGCCTTTCTGTGAGTCGCGCTCCACATAGATGACGGCATTGATATGTATATTGGTGTCGGTCTCCTTGAATCGCTCCACTGCGACCTCTACTGAGTAGGGTATCTCCTTGTCGTAATAGAGGAGGATTTTCTCGCGGATAATTTCGGAGACAAAGAAGCGGGCGGGCTTGTCGGTGAGCTGGTCTTTGCCGAAATAGGCTGGCGACTCGGGCAGCAGTTCTTTGATGCGCTTCATCAGCGGGGCGGTGCCAAACTTGTTTTTGGCCGACACGGGCAGTATCTCTGCATTGGGCAGCAGCGCGTGCCAGCGCTCCACGATGTCGCCGAGGGTTTTCTGGTCGCTCTGGTCTATCTTGTTGATGAGCAGCAGCACGGGTATGGTCATCTTGGCCACCTTAGCGAGGAAGTCGGCGTTCTTCTCGGGATTTTCCACCACGTCGGTGACATAGAGCAGCACGTCGGCATCGGCAAGGGCCGACTCCGAGAAGGCCAGCATCATCTCCTGCATCTTGTAGTTGGGCTTGAGCACTCCGGGAGTGTCAGAGAAGACTATCTGGCAGTCGTCGTCGTTGACGATGCCCATGATGCGGTGACGGGTGGTCTGGGCCTTGAAGGTGGCGATGCTGATGCGCTCGCCTACGAGCTGGTTCATCAGCGTAGATTTACCCACGTTGGGGTTGCCTACGATATTTACAAATCCTGCTTTGTGCATAGTTACATCCAAAATAGGCTGCAAAATTAACCATAAATCCTGAGATAGAGGCACTGAGAGGCAAAAAAGTAGTCTGCAAGGGGTCAAAAAAGTGCTTGCCGACGCCTTTGCCCCATCCCTCTGCGCGTCGGGCTCACCCATAGGCGGGCAGAGAAATATCGCCGCCCACGACAAAATAGTCGGGGAGATGCTTGGCAGAGAGGGAGAAAAAAGATAACTTTGCTTGCAGACAACAAAGTGATTATGCAACCTAAGATATGTTTTGTCACCACGGGCGACATACGCGTCAACGCCACCGCCAAGCGCGCGCTGGGCATGGCGCGTCCGCTCGACGGACTGGGATGGAAGGTGGCGGTAGTCCTGGAAGACACCGCCGAGAACCGCCACCGCGCGGCATTGGAGTGTGGTGACGCCACAGAGCTGGTGTTCTTCCGCCAGCACTCGGCGACAGACGAGATAAGGACCAAGAGCGCCATCGTAGCCCGTCTGCATCCCGACGTGCTCTACATCAGTGCGCCAGTGGTGCGCAACATGGTAGCCGCACCGCGTGGCTGCCGACGGGTGGTGGAGCACTCGGAGCTGGCGTCTCACAATGCCGACGTTCACGGACTGATGTGGCTCAAGGTGATGGCGATGGAGCTGTGGTCGATAGTCCAGGCCGACGCGCTGGTCTGCGCCAGCCGCTATCTGATGGACATCTTCGGGCGCCGGGCGCACCGTATGCTGTGCCGCACGCCCCGGCTCTACCTGCCCTACGCCTACAACACCACCGTGTGCCACCCCATGGTTATAGACCGCACCACGGTGGCCGACGGGCGCTATGCCGGGCGATGGATATGCTGCTACATGGGCAGCCTCACCGACAACTATGGCGTGCTGACCATGACCGACGCCATAGACCGTCTGCGCAGCAGCCACCCCGAGGTGCTGCTCATCCTCATGGGTCGCGGCGACGCCGAGGACGAGGTGCGCAGGAGAATACGGGAGCGGGGCATGGAGCGCCACATCATGCTCACGGGATACGTGAGCGAAGAGGAGATAGACTTCTACTTCTCGCTCGCCGACGCCTTCATCTCGCCGATGCACGACACGCCCCAAGACTGGGCGCGGTGTCCCAGCAAGCTCTATATGTATCTGCCCTACGACCGCCCCATCGTCACCTGCCGTGTGGGAGAACCGCTCGCCACACTGGGCGACAAGGGCGTATACTACCAGCCTGGCGACGCCGACGACATGGCGCATCAGATAGGGAAGCTGATAGACTCTGGCACGACCCGACTGGGCATCGACGCCAGCCGCCACACATGGCAGGCGCGCGCAGAGGTGTTTGACCGATGGATAAGAAAGGAGACAGGATTATGCGAATAGTGTTCTGGCAAAACTGTATAAGCCCCCACCAGATGCCGTTTATCACCAGGCTCGCCGACGACCCTCGCGTAGACGAGGTGGTGGTGGTGGCAGAGGTCGACGTACCCCCCGAGCGCCGGCAGATGGGGTGGGACTCGCTCTACGACGCCAACAACCGCTCGTGCCGCATCTATCTGCATCCCGGCGACGACGACATACGCCGGCTGCTGGACCAGAGGGCGGCGGAGAGCTGGCATATATTCATGGGCATCAGAGCCTTCGGCTACGTGTTCCATTGCCTCCGGCTGAGCATGGACTACCCCGTGAGGCGCGCCATGATGTCTGAGCGCCCCAACACCTACGCCCTGGGGCTGGCCAACGGCAAGCCGCTGTGGCTGCACCGCCTGCGCTTCATGCTGCGCGACAGGAGATACGCCGGGCATATAGAGCGCGTGTTTGCGATAGGCGCGATGGCGGCCGACTATTTCGGCTCGGCCAGCAAGCATTGGCAGGTGAGCCGGTTTGCCTACTGCACCGAGACGCCCGTCATCACCACGCCCCCACCCCATGACCAGCGGCTGCGGCTGCTGTTTGCGGGCTCGCTGGAGTGGCACAAGGCTCCGCTCACGCTGCTCAAGAGTCTGCTGATGACCAGAGATGGCGACGCCGCAGTGGTTTTTCATCTCGACATCATAGGCAACGGCAGTCAGCGGCGCAGCTTGCAGCAGTTTATCGCTACCCACTGTCTCGCCAACCGCATCGACATGGTGGGCACGGTGGCCCACAACCGCATGGCGGAGTGGATAGGCAAGAGCGACGTGCTGGTGCTGCCGAGCGTCTACGACGGCTGGGGAGCGGTGGCCAACGAGGCGCTGCTTGCCGGCAGCTATGTCATCGTGAGCGATGCCTGTGGCGCTGCCGACCTGCTGGGCGACAGCAGGTTGGGCAGGGTCTTTCATGCCGGCAACGCCAAAGGACTGGCGCGCATCATCGCCGACTGCCACTGCAGCCTCGACAGCATACGCGCCGACCGTCAATGGCGCCGCCAATGGGCTATTGAGCACATCAGCGGTCCACGCATAGCCCGATACTTCATCGACTGTCTCTGCGGCGATGACATCGAGCCGCTATATTAACTCTTATCACACAAGCAACTGTATATCATGGACATCGAACAACTACGCGACTATTGTCTCTCGCTGCCTCTGGCGACCGAAGACATGCCCTTCGGCGACACCACGCTGGTCTTCCGCGTAAGGGGCAGGATATTTGCGCTCACCGACCTGGAGCGCCCCACGCTGGTGAGCCTCAAGTGCGACCCCGAACTGGCCATAGCCCTGCGCGAACGCCATGAGGGCATAGCCGGCGCCTACCACATGAACAAGAAGCACTGGAACCAGGTGGCGCTCGACGCCCTCCTCCCCGACGCGATGATAGAGAGCATGGTGCGCCACAGCTACGGCGAAGTGGTCAAGAAGCTCACGCGCCGCGAGCGCACCGACTACCCCGAGCTGACGAGCATAGATACGAGGGTAGTCGATTAGACTAAGACTGAAACCACGCTGATAGCACCCGCCTGCGCACCGACCATCACCGCCAGCGCACCGACCATCACCGCCAGCGCACTGGCCCTCACCGCCAGCGCACCAATCGTCCTCACCACCACACAGCTCGCACCCACCATACCACAGAATTTTCTACTCAGCGCACCGACCCTCCTCGCCAGCGCACCGACCCTCCCCGCCATAATTCTCAAAAGAGTAAAGTGCATGACTGCCAACGCCGTCACCACGTTGACGGGCTCGTATCGGACGACGCGGAAGCTCGTATCGGACGGAACGGATGCTCGTATCGGACGATGCGGATGCTCGTGCCTTCCGACACGAGCCGCCAAAGGTGATCTCGGCGCTCGCCGGGATGGTCATAAATTCTGCAGAGATGGTCACGAGACTGACAAAGGTCATCTGGAGTATCGCAAAGACCATCGGCGTGCTACGCTGCGGCTATCCACTTACTCAGTACAGGCAGCAGAAGACTGCGCATAGCCATCAGCAGGCAGCGCAATGCCATCTGGGTGCTACGCTGCGGCCATCCACTTGGTTGTGATGAGCTATGGGGAAATCGGGAAGAAGATGAGGGAACGGGTGCCGCAGGCGGCGGCGCTTGGGAACGAAAAAAGCGTGTCGACATTGCCGATTGGCTTTGTCTACACGCTTTTATGATTGACCACAAAAAGAGTGGTATGCTGTTTACTTCTTTGCTACATCCGAGCCGTTGTAAGCCCACTTGTAGTATGAGGCTCCATGAACGAAGCCGGCACCAAAGGCGGTGAACACAATCTTGTCGCCCTTCTTGAGCAGATGCTCATTGTCCCAAAGGGCCAATGGAATGGTGGCGGCACTGGTGTTGCCATAATGGTCGATATTGATCATCACGCGGTCGAGATTGAGCTCGGCACGCTTGGCTACAGCCTCGATGATACGGAGGTTGGCCTCGTGAGGTACAACCCAATCGACATCCTCACCCTTGAGGTTGTTGCGCTTGAGTATCTCCAGCACGTCGTCGCTCATGTTGGTTACCGCATAGCGGAACACGGTGCGTCCCTCCTGATAGAGGTAGTGCAGACGATGGTCGACGGTGAAATGGGATGCGGGGCAAACCGAACCACCTGCCTTCATGTGCAGGAAGGGAAGACCCTTGCCATCAGTGCGCAGATAAGAGTTCTGCACACCCACACCTTCCTCTGTAGTGGCCTCGACCAGCACTGCGCCGGCGCCATCGCCGAAGAGCACGCATGTCTGGCGGTCAGTATAATCAATTAGTGAAGACATCTTGTCAGCACCGATAACGATTATCTTCTTGTAGCGACCACTCTGAATCATCGATGCAGCTACATCGAGCGAGTAGAGGAATCCGCAACAAGCAGCCTCAAAGTCGAAGGCGAAGGCGTTCTTCAGCCCCAACTTGCCTACCACGATAGACGCGGTAGAAGGGAACTTGTAGTCAGGAGTAGTGGTGGTAACGATAAGTGCGTCGATGGTATCAGGGTCAACGCCTGTCTTGGCGATGAGCTGCTTGGCTGCCTTGCGGGCCAGATAGCTGGTGCCAAGACCTTCCTCGGTGAGGATGCGGCGCTCCTTGATGCCAACGCGAGTCATTATCCATTCATCGCTGGTATCGACCATGCGCGACAACTCCTCATTGGTGAGGATATAGTCGGGCACGTAACCACCAATGCCTGTGATAATTGCGTTTATTTTCTCCATTATTCAGCTGCTTCCTTAACGACAGCTACTTTACCACGATAATAACCGCAAGTACTGCAAACGGTATGATATACATAGTAAGCGCCACAGTTAGGACATACGGCGAGTGTAGGAGCTACTGCCTTGTCATGAGTTCTTCTCTTAAGTGTACGAGTCTTCGACTGTCTTCTTTTAGGATGTGCCATTGTTGTGTAATTTTTAATTTAATCTTTAATATTCAGTTGCCTAAGGGCCTCCCAACGAGGGTCTACGTTATGCTCTTCATCCTCTTCACCACTTCGGGAGGTGGAAAGTTCATCAAGAACCTTCATCATGGCAGGGTTGCATTTTCCAGGTGCATGCACATGCCTGATAGGGATATTCAGAACGATAAATTCGTAGACAAACCATGCGACATCGAGTATTCCTTCGTCCTCGTTGACAGTCACAAGGTCATCGTCTTCGGAGTATTCGTCCCCAAATTTGACTACGAGCCTCTCGTCACAGGCGACAGGCTGAAGCATGTCGTCGAGACACAGGTCGCAAGGTACTATAACCTGACCTTTTATATCAAACATCAACTCAAAGAAGCTCTCATTCCGGCTGACTGTCAATCGCAAATCAAGCTGACCACGCTTAATGTCCGGGGCCTCAATGGCCTCAAAAAAAGCGTCGTCAAGTTTGATGTCGACGGTGGTCAAACCTTCTTGCAAACCTTTCAAGTCGATTTTCAAAGGTGCCAAATTGTACATTTCGGCTGCAAAGTTACTAAAATTCAGATAAACAGCAAAGGAATTGTCAGTTTATTTTACGCTCCCATTCAGCACTTTAGCATATTCGGCGATGGTCGGCAGTCCGCCATACTATACCTTATTATATATAGGGGGCATGGTTCAGGTGAGGTAGCTCACGATGAGACTGCCATTGTAAATCCACAGCCAAAGGGCGAGCATGATGGTGACAGCGCGCACCGCCACGCCCATGCGGCCGTGGGCAGAACGGAGCAGGTAGGCCATGGCGAGGGGGATGATGAAGGCCCACTGGGCGGTCATGATATACACCTCGTTGATGCCGAAGCCCAAGATGATATGGACAAACATGTCGAAGGCGAACCAGGAGAATGCCATCCAGAAGAAACGGCTGCAGCGCGACGCCCAGATGCCCGCTGCAAAGAGCAGGGCGACAAGAGCCTCGACGCAGTAGTAGCCCCAGTGATCGTAGGGGACTATCATAGGACGGTTGTCCTTGAGGATATCCTGGAGGAGGACATTGCGGTGGAGCTGGATGGACTCGCCAAAGAGGTTTTCGACAATGCTCGCCCAGCGGTCGGTACTGCGGTCGGTCCAGGCCATAAATCCCTTCTTGGACATGGGGTCGCCAATCTTGGGATTGGCATGGTTGCGGCGGTATTTCTCCTGAGCCAGACGGCGGAGTATCTTGTTGACTCCCTGCTGGATAAGTCGGGGGTCGTGGGTAGTGGCTGTGTCGGCATAAGCCCTATAGAGGCTGTCGCGGAACGCCTTGTCCTGTGCCTTGAGCTTGGCCTTGGCGGCTATCTCTAAAGGCTCTGCCCAAGTGTGGTGTTCCAACTTGGCGACGCCCCATATCAGCGCCGACGGCAGGGCTATGGCGAGCAGCATGTAGCGCCACCGGAAGAGACGGCGGCCGTTGACGAAGAGCGCCGAGAGGAAGACCTTGACGCCATTGTTGAGCGACACGCCCGCCATGAGGAAGAACATCACCACCGTCTGCCATATCTTCATCGCGGCGCCCGTCTGCAACTGTCGGCCAGCCACATAGAGCACCACCATCATCATGCAGAGGGTGAGGTTGAAATGGTCGGGCACCATCACGGTGAGCATGATATACGCCATCGAGTAGAAGAAGGCCATGAGGAGCCACGCATCGGAGCGGGTGAGCCCCACGATTTCGCGCATGATGCGGAAGAAGAACACGGTGCCGTAGAACCCGAAGAACACCTCGACCACTGCCACCACGATGACGGCACAGTTGACGCCCGTGAGCCAGATGAGGGCCTGGTTGATAAGGTATGGCACGTACATGAAGATGGCAAGCAGCGGGTGGCGTATGATATTATACTGCCAACCGCTCCACTCGGACACCACGGAGTAGCTCCACGCGTCGAAACCTGACATGTGGAACGTGTCGCGAGCCATGTCGTGATAGTTGACACCAAGGGCAGACAACTGCGGGAAATACTGGGCGACGACGAGGGCATTGAGCGTCGCTATCACCACGAAAGCCACCACGGCGACGAGCCGCTCGGCGGGTTTTATCTTGAACATTTTCAGCATAGCATGTATTTGACGATGTGATAACCATTATAGGCATAGAGCCAGAGGGTAAGTGCCACGATGACACCACGGCAGAGGGGACGCCAGCGGGTGGGTCGGGCCAGCAGCGCAGCCATCGCCACGGGGATGACGAATATCCAGTGGGCAGTCATGATGTATATCTCGTTGAGCCCAAAGCCTATCCCGACATGGAGCAGCATATCGAGGCCGAACCACGACAGACAGAGCCACAGCAGACGGTTGCGCCGACCCATCCAGATGCCTGCCAGAAAGAGCACGGCGATGATGGCCTCGACGACGTAGTTGACCGCCCAGCGATACTCGATAATCATGGGGCGGAAGCGGCTTTGGTCCTGAAGCAGGTAGTCGGGGTGCAGCTGGATGGACTCGCCGAAGAGATTTTCCACGACCGACGCCACGCGCGGCGAGGTCTTGTCGCTCCACCGCATAAACTCGCCCGGCATAAACGGCTTGCCCTTCTTGGGCTGCCGCTTGGGTTTTGGCTTGGCTGCAGCGGGTGCCGGCTGTGCAGGAGACGGCTGCTGCGCCTTGAGCTGTGCCTCCCGCTTCTGCTCGGCACGCTTTTGGGCTATAGCCGCATGGCGGGCATTCTCGCCGGGAGCCACGAGGTAGTGATACTCATAGCGTGCGCCGACCCAGATGACCAAGGCGGGAACCACCACAGCAAGCAGCAGGAACTTGGGGCGGAAGAAGCGGCGTCCGTTGACCACGAGGCCAGAGAGGAAGACCTTTAGCCCGTTGTTGAGGGATATGCCGGCAGTGACCACAAACAGCACTATCGCCGCTGGCAATGACATCTGCAGGCGCCTCGTGATAAGCAAGCCCGAATAATAGAGGACAAAAAGCAGCACGCAAAGGGACAGCACGAAGTGGTCGGGCACCATGGCGGTGACCATGACAAAGGCAAAGGAATAGAGGAAGAACGACAGCAGACGGGCGTCGGTGCGCGCGAGTCCCATCACCTCGACCAGCAGACGGTAGAGGAACAGGAAGGCATACCACGCCGCCGCCACCTGGATGGCAGTCATGATGAAGAGCGCACAGTTGATGCCGGTCATCCACATCAGCGCCTGGTTGAGCAGATAAGGTACCCACATCATAAACGCCAACAACGGATGGCGGTACACATTGTATCGCGCGTCCCAATTGGAGACGACATAATAGGAAATAGGGTCAAAGCCCGAGATGTGGAAATTACCAACAAAGAGATTCCAGTAATGGTCGGTAATCGGGGTGAAGACTCCGTAGTAATGGATGATGGTGAGGGCGTTGAGCGCCACCAGCAGCAGCGCCACAGCCAGCATCATCCACCGCTCGTCGCGGCGCAGCCGAAACAGGTGGCTCAGAGATATGGGTGTAGAGATAGGATTATGGGTCATAGACAGTAACGTAAATCTGTGGGCATTACCTCTTGAGAAAAAATCTCACCAGGATAAAGTTGACGGGGACGCAGATGGCAAACATGGGGATAGGTGCCCAACTCTCGTCGACACCGAGCCATATCGCCACATTGAGCACGGCTATCTGCAGGAGATAGTTGACGGCATGGGAGAGGGCGAAGCCGGCGCCATGGCTCACACTGGCCTTGACGCGGAAGGTGAAACGGATGGAGGCGGTGAAGTTGAACGCGAAGCTGATGGCATAGGCGATGGTCATGGCCAACGAGGGCGCCAGCCTGGGCAACAAGAGCCAATAGACACCATACTGTATGGCGGTGGCGATGATGCCCACGATGCCAAAGCGTACAATCTCGCCCACCGTCTGGCGTCGGCGGTTATCTGAAGGGCTTGTAGTATCCTTGGTCTGCATAGTCTAACATTTCTTTGTCGCCCCGGCTGTCGCCGAAGGCTGTCAGATGATAATTGTCGCGGTCGGGAAAGACCTCTCTGATACGGCGCACCTTCTCGGGACCATAGCAGTTGGGCGTGGCAAAGCGTCCGGTGAGTCTGCCATCGCGGGTCTCGACCTTGGTGCCCAACACGACAGGCCGGCGGTGGGTTCCGGCGACCTCGTCGAAGAACGGCGCCACCCAGTTGTCGATGCTGGCGCTCACGATGGCCACCTCGGCGCCCTCTGTCAGTGCCCTACCCAACTCGCGGAGTCCCTCTTGGCGCAGCAGATGGCGATGGCTGCGGGCGAAATCGCGGCAGGCGGCATCGAAGCGTGCCTCTTCCCACCCGCCGAAGAAGTGGGCAAAGAGCCTCTGCTTGGCTTTGTAGTTGGGATAGAGGTGCATGAGCATCAGTACAATCCATGGCGAGCAGAGCGCAAAGCCCCACAACATCGCCCATCGGCCACAGGCGTGGCGGATAAAGGCTATCAGCGTGTCGCTATGGGTAAGCGTGCCGTCGAAATCGAAGACAAAGACTTGGCGCATGGGTCAGATATAGATGATGAAGAGGAACGCCAGGAACCACGCAGCCACGATGAGCTGGGTCGAACGGTCTTTGAGTATCACCTTGGTAGGGTCGCCGCTCTTCTTGTCTACCACCGCTATCTGTATATACCTCAACAGACCGAGCAAAACGAAGACACTGGTGAGGTAGAGATAGTCGTTATGGAAATGGGCGAGGGTCTCGGGCGACACGGTGTACATGATATAGCATACCAGCATCACCGAGCCGGTGATGGTGATGGCCTGGTTGATGAAGGTGAGGTTGTAGCGGATGGTATTCTTGCGCGGCGCCACTCCCGTGGCCTCCATACGCAGCACATCGTCGCGCCGCTTGGCAAAGCTCAGGAAGAGGGTGAGCAGGAAGGTCATCAGCACAATCCACTTGCTCAGCACGATGTCGGTGGCGAAACCTCCGGCAAGGATGCGCAGCACAAATCCGAACGCCACGATACACACGTCGATGATGGCCTTGTCCTTGAGGCGTATGCAGTAGAGCACGTTGAGCACCAGGTAGAACACCACTATTCCGCCCACTGCCTTCCACTCGGTGAGCAGCGACAGCATAGCCATAGACAGTGCCACCATCACTCCCATCATGAGGTATGCCTCGCCCACCGATATCGCGCCCGAAGCTATGGGGCGATTACACTTGACGGGATGGGCTCGGTCGGCCTCAACGTCGATGATGTCGTTGAGACAGTAGATGGCCGACGCCGCAAAGCAGAACGCCATCCACGTGACGGCACCTGCGCCGAGCTGGTCGACATCGAAGATGGCTCCACCGAAGAAGATGGGGATGAAGACGAAGAAGTTTTTGACCCAATGGCGTACACGTATGACGCGCAGGGCACCAATAATTTTAGCTCTCATAGCCTAAGGAGTTTGATTACTACATTCAACAACTGATGTATCAGCCACGCCAGAGGTATGGTGATGGCCAGACAGAGAAGGGCGGTGGGCCAGTAGCCCAGCGCCAGCGGTTCTATATACTTCAAGATGAAATGGCAGTGTAGGAGGTATATCTCCAGACTTATTCCTCCTACGAATGTCAGCGCCGCAGCTACCCTCTGGGGCAGGCAGTGCAGGTAATGGCAGAGCCAGAGTGTGGCTGCAAGGGTAAGAGGGATGTATAGCATGCGTTCGAGGAAGATGGGGAAGCGCCCGTGTGCCGTCTGCTCGAGCGCGACGCAGAGTGCCAGCGTGAGCAGGGCGGTGACAGCCACCACGGGCAGGGCGGCGCGGGGCAGGGCATACTGCTCCTTGACCCACTGACCGGCTACGATGCCGATAAAGAAGATGGGCACGCGGCTCCAGAATATCTCGATATGTCCCACGGCATGATGTACGGGCGGCAGATACTGCACCGCCACACACCAGGCCATCATCAGCACGGGCAGGAGGCTCCACCAGCGGTTGCGCATGACCAGCCTCATGAACCAGGGTGCCCACAGGTAGAGCATCAGTGTGGCGGGGATGTACCAGAACGTCAGTTCGTCGTGTATCCAGAAGTCCCAGTTGACGGTAATGTCGCCTATCAGGTCGGACAATGACGACGAGAACCGCCGCGGTCCGAGATAGTCGGGCAGATAGAACGCCGTCGATGCCAGCAGCCATGCCGGCAGTATGCGCAGCAGGCGGCGACGGTAGAAATGGAGCAATTCGGGACGCTTGGTCCATGCAAACCACAAGCCGATGCCGCTCAGGAAGAAGAAGATGTCCACTCCCATGTTGCCCATGCGCTTCAGCCCGAAGAATGCGCTGCTGCGCGGCAGTGCCACGTGGAAGAACACAATCATAATGATGGCAATGCCCATCAGCACTCCGCGGTAGCGCGACAGGCTGGCCCACTCTATTCGTCTCGCATCCATCGTTCAGAGTTTAGGGTTAGGTATCTTGTTCATCAGCAGGCGGAAGAGCCATGCCAGACATATCGAGGCTATCAGGTAGAGCAACAGCCCGGTGTAGATGTCGCCGTGGCGACTTATGGGGATGAGCATCTTGCGCACTATGGGGTGACATACGAAGAGCGCAGCTGATATCTGGCCCATCCATTCGAGCCCGTAAAGCACGGGGTGGCCCACTCTCTGCCACCAGCCGGCTATCCACTTGACCATACAGATGGCTCCGACGCAGATGATGGCGGGAGCCACTGCCCACAGGCTGAACAACAGGCTGCAGGCATAGGTGAGCAGACACGACAAGATGAAGCCTGCGCCCCACAATGATGGCGACCAGCATTCCTGTCGCAGCCCTTCGCCATAGCGGGCATAGAGCAGACCGAGGCCGAAGGGCAGCATACCGCCCATGAAGTTGTAACGGTAACGGTTGATGGCATCTCCCTCGGGACTCATCATCAACTGCAGTCCCACGCAGACCACCATCAGCGCCACGGTCACGCCCCAGTGACGGCGGCAGAGTACCAGCCGATAGACGATATACAGCTGCAGCATCAGCCCGAAGAACCAGTAGGGTCCGGGCCATATCTGATGGTCGGGGTCGGGCAGCAGGTTGTTGACCATAACCAGCTGGGCCAGCACCTGGGTGACGGTGTAATGCCAGCTGCCGGGGGTGACGGCGTCGACCAGGACAAACGCCACGAAGCCCACGATCATCATCTTCAGCAGTTTCAGGTAATGATAGCGCACAAACTGCCATCTACCGGGCACTCGGGAGCCATCTCCGGGAATGGCGGGAGCCTCATACTTCTTCACCAGACCATAGGCACTGAGGAAGAGGAACACCGGGACGCCGTAGTGACCGAAGAACGACAGCAGATGCACAGGGAGATAGATGTCGGGATGGCTCAGCACCTGGTTGAGCACATCCACATTGTGGCGCACGAAGGTGTATTCGTTCTCCTTGACAATGGGGCTGAGCCAGTGGCAGAAGTTGTGGAGGAAAATGCCAATGATGGCCACACCTCTCAGTACATTGCACTCGGCACGGGTGAGCAGGGGCTGGGCTGAAGTATTGGATGTCATATTTATCAGTTATTTGAATGGGGTGGAAACGGTGTTGGCTGGTTTCGCAGGCGGCACCAGCTTGTCATAGTCGGTCTTTCCCTTGAGCAGACGGGGGCGCGAGGCGTCGTAGTCATCGCTCAGGATATTGTAGCGGGAGCAATAATCGGGCGTGGAGATGCCGGCGAGATAGAGCAGCAGATGTGGCAGCGCGTCGGTCATGTATGGACGCTTGCGTGCTTCTACTATCTGCTTGAATATCTGTGGATGACGCACGGCATAACGATGGGTGCAGTAAATCCAGAAGGGTATCTCAAACTCATACTTGGCCAGTCCGTAGTCGATTTCGGCTGAATGGTTGCGGCAGATGATGCCACGGTTTTCCTCGTAGCACTCTTCGCCGTGGTCGGGCATATAGATGACGATGGCATCCTGGTTGTCAAAGCGGTGGCAGATAGCGTCGACGATGGAGTCATTATAGAGCACGGCGTTGTCATAGTAGCTCACCATCTTGCGCTGCTTGGCAGAGAGCTCCGGACGCCGTTCCTCATAGTCCGACGCATAGAAGTGGGTGCGCTTGTGGGGATAGCGGTCGCGATAGGCCACATGCTGACCCAAGAGGTGGAAGATATAGAGGTTGCCACGGTTCTTGGCGGTCGAGTCGGCTATCTGGTCATAGTCCGAGAGCAGTCCGTCGTCATACTTGTGCACCTCGGTGTTGCGGGTGTCAAACTGGGCAGCACTCAGCGTGGGATTGTTCAGGAAGAAGCCGCCGCTGAAGTCGTAGACTGCCTCCTTGGCTTTGGGCAGGAATTGGTTGGTGAGGAAGGTGACATGATACCCGGCGCTGCGGAACACCTCGGGGAAAAGGGGATAGTCGCACCACTCGCCCGGCTGTCCCATGACGTGCAGGGAGAAGGTGTTCTTGAACACAAAGCTGGTGAGGTTCCACGGCGACACCACATCGGTAAACTTCACAAGTCGTCCGCGGCGCTCGCGAGCCGACTGCCGTGGCGTCGTAGGCAGCTCATAGCCATACTGCTGGGAGTGGTGCTTGCCGTAGCTTTCACCGATAATCAGCACGATGGTAGGTGAGCGGAAAGAGCAGGTGTCTACCTGTATTTTATCCACGTTCTGCACCAGACGGCTTATCTGCTGTGCGGCGAGCGAGTTGGCATACACGCTGAAGGTGAGCCTCCACAGGGGCGTATAGAGCACGGCGTGCTGCGGGTCGGTGAGCGTATGCTCCACCTCGCCTATCGTACGGGCTGAGAGGAGTTTCGCCAGCGCCGTCTTGTTGTGCCAGCTCGACACCATGGCCCACACGCCAGCCACCACGACCAGTCCTCCCAACACGGGAGCATACTTCTCGGCTACGGGCAACAGCCGCTGCTTCAGCCAATGGCGCTTCCACACCGCGAGGGCATGAACTCCGATGAGCAGGAACACCCATCCCACCGGACTGAACACCACCTCGGGCGAGAGGTAGGAGCGCAGAAACTCGCCCGCCTCCCTCGAGTCGGTCTCGTCGACGAGCAGCAGCATCGTGGGGGTTATCGTCGACCGGAATTTCCAGAAGCAATAGATGTCCACGATGGCCACACTGTATACTATTATATATATAAGGCGACGAACCCACATCCTTACCTTGCCTGGAAGGAGCATAAGCAGGGCGCAGACGACATAGATGTCGATGAAGAGTTCGAGATAGAGATTGCCATAGAGGTGTATGCCCTTGATGTTGGGCAGCGTGAGCCACTCGCCCACCACCCCAAGCAGGTACATGGTGACAAAGAATAGGGTGTTGGCCTTTATGGGGGCAAACAGGAGGGTCAACAGTCTGTCAATGACATGCAATGTCTTCGTTTTTTCTACCATAGATTGCAAACTTACTGAAAAAAAGCCAAACCACGACGGTTATTGCAGAGAAAATTGCTACTTCCGCCGGCTTTATGGCGCTTTCGGGGCATGGCTCAGGCTCCGAAGTCGCCGTGGAGGGTACGGATGATGCGGCGGCGTGCCTTTGCCCAGAACGAGTTGGTGCGGGCATAATAGCGTTCAAACTCTCTACGCGCCTCGAGGTTTTCCTCGATGGGCTCTATCTTCTCCACAGCGAGACGGTGGGGATAGAGCAGCGAGTCGTAGAGCCCTCCGCCACCACAGTTGGTGCCGCTGCCGTCAAAGCCTTCGTTGGCAACGAGCGAGCGACCCACGTTGAGCGACAGGATGTCGGCGAGGAAGAGCGTGGCATTCCAGCGGATGGCCCACGAGTCATTGATACCCTGGGTCTGACGGCGCAGCATACGCGTAAAGCCATACTTGCCGTTGAAATCAAATCTCCGCGTGAGCCCGCGGGCACGCAGCTCGGCGAGCAGTGCCTTGCCGTCGGGGTTGAAGTGGCGCCAGGCGCGCTTCCAGGTAGCCCAACCCCAGCTGCCGGTCCACTTGATGAGAAAGGTATCGGGCAGAGGGGCGTGGGTGAAGTCGCAGGCCTGGATATGGCCCACGCGCTCTTCGTCCTTGTAGGTCTCGAGGGCGTCGTTCATAAACCTCAGGAAGTAAGGAGCCACCACCAGGTCGTCTTCGACCACGATGACGCGTCCGTAGGCGTTGACCACCTGCGTCACACTGTCTATCACGTTGGCGGCGAGGCCGTAGTTGCGCTCACGCATCACGAGATGCACCTCTCTGAAGCCCTCTACGCTGCGGGCTATCTCCCTCACGCGTTCCACCGGTGCCGGGTCGGTGCCTGGCTTGGCTCCGTCGCAGTAGATGTAGAGGTCCGACTGCGCCGCCTCGGCATTGTGGAGAAGCGAAGCCACCGCCCGCTCCACGTGTTCTGGCCTGTTGTAAGCCAGGAGTATGATTGGGGCTGTTTCCATTATCTGTAATTGTTGATGTCTACGTTGCACGATTCGCTGCGAGTCTTCTCTATCTCGCCCTGCAGGTCTTTGAGCTGGCGCCATATCCTGACAAAACGGCCCAGACGCCACCACTGCAGGGTAATGATGGCCATGAGTTCCTTCTTCCACAGTGCCAGATGGTTTATCCGGTGTATATGCTTGTACTTCTCATTGGGATTGGTCTCCTGCGAGAGGTGATAGACAAACTCGGAATGGATGAAGGCGTCGTGGGTCACCTTGCGCTCTTCGCGGGCATGACTGCCATAGACGCGGGGCAGAAATCCGATGCGGTAGTGATGGTATGCCATGCGGTTGGCCAGGTCTTTGTCTTCGCCGTAGTGCTTGTAGATGGGCGCGAAGAGTCCCACACGCTTCAGGGCAGCCACGGGCATATACCAGATGGCTGCATCGATGAAGGGCACCTGCACCAGCGGAGCCTCGGGCTGGCTGTCCTTGCTCTGCACACCACTGTAGACCGCGAAACCATGCTCTATCTTGTCGCCGCTGCCGGTGAGGTGGATGGGCGAGAGTATGCCGTAACGGGGATGACGACGGCTCGCCTCAGCCAGTCTGCCTAAGGCGTTGGCGTCTATCCATGCGTCCTGGTTCAGCAGCAACACGGCGTCGTAGCCATGGTCTATGGCGTAGCACATACCGATATTGTTGGCACGGCCAAAGCCCAGGTTCTCGCTGTTTCTCACGAGCATCACCTGGGGATAGCGTCGCTCTATCTCTGCCACGGTCTCGTCCTTGGAGCAGTTGTCTATCACCATGATGTCGGTGGGAGTCTGCGAGTGGATGAGCGACCCCAGACAGCGATCTACCCACGGCATGAAGTTGTAGGACACGATGATGGTCAGTGTCTTCGTCGCCACGGGCGCAGAGGGCTCCAACTTGTCGGCGGTCGATGCGTCGGTCGCCTCGTAAGGTATCCTGCCAATACATGCCGACGCTGCCGAGAAGGTAGAACGGTGCGAACCGAAGATGCGGCAGGTACGCGAGAGCACATACATCTCGACTACAGCGTTGCGTATGCCGTCGGCGGTAGAGCGGCATGCCTCGGCGTCCATACTGATGATGCGGTCGCCAAACTCACCACGCATCAGGTTTTTTATCTCTTCCTCGTCGGTGGCGAGATAGAAGCGGGTGTTGGCTTGCTGCAGTTCCATACACTCCAGGAAGTCCTCGGTCTTGCTGCCCTGGATAGAGCCGGCATTGTCGGTACGGCGCACGTGCACTCCCACGGTATTGTCGCCGAAGTCGCGGGCTATCCGGTCTATCTCGGCCTGTATCTCGGCCTTGGGATGGAAGATGTCGTAGGCGTCGACGGGCACGTGGTCCTTGTCGGGGAAGTAGACGCAGCTCGAAATCCACACGTTGTGCGTCTTGCCATCGGCAAAGCAGCGGTCTATCTCGTCCTGGCTCTGCACATTGGCAAACATCCTGACGCCGTGGCTGAGCATGTAGAGGTAGGGGCGGTAGAAGTTCTTGCGGCGGGGACGGTCCCATCGCTTGAGGTCGTCGGCGGTGGCCTCGATGAGTCTCACGCCGTCGGTGTCGATGGGCAGGAAGAGCTGGTCGAAACGGCACGCCAGTCCGTTGTCCACGACCCAGTAGATGTCGATGTCGCTATGGGTCTGGCGCGCCAGCCTTATGCCGGCGCTGATGGCCTTGAGCCGGTTGCCCAGTCCGCCAAAGGGCACCAGGGTGATATGTGAACGGGGTTTCTGTGTCATCGTATTCGTGGTAATGGGATAAACTTGGAGACAAAGGCGCGGCAGGCGGTGAGCAGACGGCGCATGGGGCGTGGGCGCTGGCTCTTGACCATGTTGTGGCGGTACCTGTATATCTCGGCAGGGCTCCAGTCGGGCTTGTATTGGCTCACCATCTGCAGATAGGTGCCTGCCTCTTCGTGCTTGCCACAGTCGTCCATGCTGTTGGCCATGTCGATGCAGTTGAGGGCGTTGGCGCGGCGCAGGATGTCGCACACCTCGGGATTGCGGTCGGCGAAGTAGCCGATGAGCAGGTCGCGGTTCTTGCGCGAGATTTCAGCGCGGCGGGCCTTGTCGCCTCCGGTCCAGATGCTGGTGGCCAACTTGCGATAGACAGCCATCACGCGGTGCATGTAGTATACCTTGCCATACTGCAGGGTGAGCAGATGCATCACCAGGTCATAGCTTGTCACGCGGTCCATCCACTCCGGCAGTTCGCCGAAGACGCCGCGACGGTAGCACACCGACACGTTGGTGATGGGGTTGCACAGGGCAATGTCGTTGATGGTCATCTCGTGACGCTGGCCGCCATTGCTCAGACTCTTGGTGCCGTTGGCCTCGTAGTAGTTGACCACCCGGTGGAAGCACATGGCATACTCGGGGTGGCTGTCGAGGAAGTCGGCCTGTATCTGCAGCTTGTGGCGGTCGGTCCAGAAGTCGTCGGCCTCGCAGATGGCGATGTAGCGGCCGGTGGCTTCACGGTAGGTGCGCACGAAGTTGCGCGCCAGACCCACATTGTCGCTATGGTCGAGCAGCCTTATGCGGTCGGGATAGCGCTGCTGCCACTCGCGGCAACGCTCGGCGGTGGCATCGCTGCTGCCATCATCGCCGATGATGAGTTCGTAATCGAAGTCGGTCTCCTGGAGCACCACACTGCGTATGGCCTCATCGACATATTGTTGCTGGTTGTAGGCGAGCATCAGCACGCTCACCTTGACGTCTCTGTTCATAATGTTTCTTTCTTAAGCAGTAAACGGATGGCATCTTTGAGTATCTTGCTGCCGGTGGTATAGGCCAGCAGTGTATATACCGCCGCGCCCGCCACTATCTGCAGAGGCAGCAGCAGCCAGGGCTTGTCGACCACCAGACCCACACTCCACACGGCGGCAGCCATCACCATGGCCAGCAGCAGATAGGGAACCGTGTCGCAGAGTTGCGCCCACATGCCATAGCCGGTGTAGCGTTGGGTGTAATATATATTAATAAGGTGTACCACGCCTCTTACCGCCATCAGACCAGCCACCATAGCCAGCACGCTCTCGCGGGCAAGCAGGGCTATTGATACGGCGGTGAGTGCTATCTTGATAATCTCTATGCGCAGTATGCCCGAAGAGCGCCCGCTCACCTTGATGAAGTTGTTGTTGATGGCGGTGAGCACGGCGAAGCAGCCGCCCATGCACAGCAGCTGGAAGAAGGGTATGGCGTCCCACCACTCGCTCTTGAAGAGCAGACGGAAGAGCGCCGGCGCCACCATCACGCCGCCGATGAGCAGCGGGAAGGTGAGGAATGAGGTGAAGCGTATCGACTTGCGGTAAGCGTTGATGAGCCTGTCGTGCTGGTTCTGTATGTTGCTGAAGATGGGGTATGTGGCGTTCTGTATACTACCGTACACCAGACTCACTATGGGGTCGCATATCTTGTTGCCCTGGGTAAACAGGCCCAGTTCGCGCTTGGGGTAGAGTCGCGGGATGACGAGCGAGTAGACATTGATGAAGACCACGTTGAGCAAGCCCGAGAGCAGCAGACTCGACGCGAAGCCGAAGAGGTCGCGGATGATCGCCATGCTGAAGTAGCACTGGGGCCGCCAGCGGTTGGTGGTCCAGAGCAGCCCACTCTTCACGCCGGCGAGGATTACGGGCTGCCACGCCAGGGTCCACACGCCACAGCCGCAGAGCGCCATCACGATGGCAGCCAGCGACGACACGAGCATCGCCGCCAGATTGACCTTGGCAAGGTGGCGGAACCGTATCTGCTTGTTGAGTAGGGTGGTCTGGATGAGCATGGTGGCGTTGAGGGGCAGACTCAAGAAGACTACCGCCGAGAGTGCCACTAACTGGGGCTCGCCAAAGTATGCCGCTATCCATGGCGAACAGCCCAAGAGCAGCAGATAGAGGGCACTGCTCATCGCGAGATTGAACCAGAAGACCGATGAGTAGTGGCGGTCATCGGCATCGTGACGCTGGATGAGGGCGGCGCCAAAGCCGCTCTCGACCACCAGATTGCCCACGGCGGTGAAGATGGCAAGCATGGCCACGAGGGCATAGTCGTCGGGGCAGAGGATGTTGGCTACCACGATGACCATGGCCATCTGCAGGACCTGCTGACCGCCACGGTCGAGCAGGTTCCATATTATGGCTCCTATGGTTTTCTGTTTCAGCGTCTGTGCCATGCTTCAGCGGTGAAGGGAGATTGGACTCCTGCTATTTCTTGGGGTTGAGTATCTTGGCATAGCGCTCGCCGTCGGTGATGAGCTTCATCGCCTCGTCCATCTGCTTGTCGTGGCGCAGCGAGTTCTGGGTGGCACCGCGCTGGAAGTAGTAGGCAGCCATCAGGTCATTGTTGATGATGTTCTTGATGGCCTGCTTGTTGTATTCGAGGTCCTTGGCGACGTTGTGGCTGAGCTTCTTCTTGAGCGCCTCGAACTCGGGCTTGGCGTCGTCATAGTATCCCTCAAAGCGGGTGAGCTGTTCGAGGTCTTTCAGGAACTTCTCGCTGGTGCGGTCATAGGTGAAGCCCGAGTCGAGCACACGCTTCTTGAACTCGGCATAGTCTTCGTCGGAGAGTTCAAAGTCGGCAGGCTGAGCCACCGTAGGATGCTTGGCGATATAGTCTACTTCGTAGTTGAGCAGCACCTCGTTGGAGTCGCGCGCAGCCGCCAGATAGTAGGCGATATTGGGCAGCGAGTCGCCCTCGACCACCACGTCGGGCGTGATGCCACCGGCATCGAGCACCTCGCGGCCGTTGAGGGTATAGAACTTGCGCTTGGTAGAGTCGGCTATCACCTCCGACGAGCCGCCGTCATTGTGACGATACTTGCGTGCCTGTATGCAGCGGCCGCTGGGTATGTAGTAACGGCTGGTGGTCACCTTCATCTCGCTGTTGTAAGGCAGGTCGATGGGCATCTGCACCAGACCCTTGCCGTAGGTCTTGGTACCGAGCACCACGGCGCGGTCCATGTCCTGCAGGGCACCGGTGACAATCTCTGCCGACGAGGCAGAGTTGCCGTTGACCATCACCACAATGGGTATCACGGTGTCTATGGGCTCGCTGGTGGTCTTGTAGTCGTGGTTGGCACGCTTCAGCTTGCCACGGTTGGACACTACGGTCACGCCCTTGGGCACAAAGAGGTTTACCAGATTGGCTGCCTCGAGTTCCGAACCGCCGCCATTGTTGCGCAGGTCAAGGATAAGTCCCTTAATCTGCTGGTGGCGCATATCGATGAATGCGTTGCGCACAATCTTGGCGCTGTTCTCTGTAAATTCATTGAGCTTGATATACCCTATTCCACCCTGCTGCACGCCGTAATAGGGCACTGCGGGCATCTGGATGGACCGACGCGTAATCTTGAACCGCATCTCCTTGCCTGTAGAGGGTCGGCGTATCTTGAGTTCGAAGGTGGTACCGGCGTCGCCACGCAGATGGTCGCTCACGTAGGCGTTGTCCTTGCCCTTCATTGACTCGCCGTCGATGCTGAGTATCACGTCGCCCTTGCGCAGACCGGCTTCGGCGGCAGGCATGCCCTCATAGGGCTCCTCGATGACCGAGTTGCTGATTTGCGAGTTCCACCTTATTATACTGCCTATGCCCGCATACTTGCCCGTGAGCATGGTGCGCAACTCGTTGGTCTTGTCTTCCGAGTAGTACACCGTGTAGGGGTCCAGACTGCGCAACATGCCGTTGATGGCATTGCCCACCACCTCCTTGGCGTTGAGGGTATCGACATAAAGCAGGTCGAGATGCTTGTATATGGAGTTGAAAACTTCCAAGTTTTTGGCCACTTCAAGATTGTGGTCTTTGTTCTGGGCGTGGACAGAGATGCCCATCGCCAGAAGTATTACTATAAATACCTTTCTCATAATATGCAAAAGTACGAATAACACGGCACATTAGGGCATGAAATGAGCGAAAAAATATTTTTTTTTGATGTTTTTGAAAAAAATATGGAGAAATGTTTGGAGGTTTGGGAAAAACCCTGTACCTTTGCACTCGCAATTCAGAAATGATGCACACTGCTTCAATAGCTCAGTTGGTTAGAGCACCTGACTGTTAATCAGGGGGTCGTTGGTTCAAGCCCATCTTGAAGCGCTGAAAGTCCTAAGGAGTTCCTTAGGACTTTTTTGTTATTGGCAGTTCCCGTATCTTCCCCACCGTCCCACTTGCCGGCGCCACCACAGCGCCCACCCGATAAACGGCTCACCCGATAAACCATGGGGATAATTCTGGTCACGGGGCGTGGTGGCGGGCACCGTGGGTGCGGTCGAGTTCTTTGCCTATGTATTTGTAGGGTTGGGTGGTGGCATTGCGGCTGTCGCCCATGAGCGCGCCATAGGGGTAGTAGTGGTTCACCTCCTCCACGTTTCCGTGTGCGTCGGCCACTATGCGGTTGTTGCCCAAGTAGTCCTTGATGTAATAATGGTATGTGGGTTCTCCACTGTCGCCGAAGGACACATATCCACCGTCGAAGAGCAGGCGGCTGAGCACGCCATTCTCATAGACCCTGTTGCCTGCATACTCGCGCCACGTGTGCACCAGCTGGCTGCTGTCGCAGGCTATGCCGAACTCCTCGCCGTCGGGCACGGCCGGGGTGTAGGGATTGAGATAGTAATCTACCCTCAGCTTCTCCCCGTCGGCCGAGTAGGCGTAGTCTATGTGGCTGCCGTCGTCGAAATCTATGCGGCGCGGCAGGCCGTCGCTGCGTGACACGCGTGAGCCGTGCCTGTGCGTCATAACTGTATGCGTACTCCTCCGTGTGCGCATCGCTGCCTGCCCCCATCGCCGTCACCGTCCTGCGCCCCATACGGCCATCGAGGGTGTAGGCGGTCTCCTCCACCACAGCCCTTCCACCGTAGAAGGCCTGCGTGAGCGCCACGCGTCCCTCGGCATCGTAACCCAGCTGTGTCACCCTGCCCCCCCCCGCCGCCCACGGTGCTCACCGAGCCCGTGGCCAGCCCCCTCACGCAGAGCGTATCGGGGATGACAGCCATGCCGTCCGGACACAGCGCCTCCAAGAACCCGTATCCGTCGTAATACGAGGCCGTGAGCGCCGGGCGGCCGTAGTAGACGTATGCCGCTATATCGATTGCCATGTGTGCTAGATTTTCATCAATTTTTTTATGATAGTATGAAAAACCATTTTTTATAAGGTGGTGTCATAACTATTTGAATTGTAGTTTTCCAGTTACAAACTCTTCTATATTACTTTTTTATTAACCCGAATTTGGGTTATTATTTATCATGATATATGGTCTGTATTTGCCCGTCATCTTTTTTCAATACAATATGAGCAACACCTCCTTTGGCACTTTTTAGGGTTCCTGTGATTACCCAAAACCTCCCACCCAAAAGGGTTATGCTATAAGGCTTCTCATCATCCATCTCTTTCCTCCCATATTTGGCTGCGAGGATACAATCTGCTATGGTGTATGCCATTTCAGGCGATTCAATCATACCTTTAGTTTGATTATACACGCCTAAGGGATCATAGTCTTTGACATAACTTATGTCTTTGATATTACCCCTGAAATTGATGATATTACTTGGTTTTTCCCCTATATAGACATAGTTTGTTTTGCACCTATTGTTTTTAACCTTTGATATATTGCTTACTAAAACACCGCACCAAAAAGTTGCGAATACGATAATAATGTATATTCCCTTTTTCATAACTCTTGTTAATATATTGTATATTTATTAATATCATTTTCTATTGGTTCAATATAATTGATAGTATTTTCATTCACTCTAGTTGGGTCATTGGGGTCACTTGGCATATCATTACTTACAATTGTTATTTCCCCATTTTGGGGATTGTATTTTTGTAACGACCCATTTGGTGTGACTAAATATGAAACTTTTTTAATTCTATTATCATTTCCTATATCATTATTTCCATTTTCTTTTTTCCGCTCCTCCTTTGATATGAATTTACCGTTTTCGTTCCTCAAGCCAGA
>OIXA01000065.1_pt1 | contig 126700 bp, 103 predicted proteins | sample 1587721 | NCBI WGS metagenome assembly OIXA01 (sample SAMEA3888900, study PRJEB22519) | human gut metagenome | biome: human gut; feature: human-associated habitat; material: faeces | place: Denmark | collected 2013 | reverse complement strand
TAAATCTCGTCATTTTCTTCGTTTTCAAAAGTTTTCATAAAGAAAAGGGAGAATCATTGTGCAGACCTCATCTCTATAATCCGTGAAAAGGTAATATCTCAATACTTAAAAATCATGAAAATTATGCACCTATTTTTAAACTTGTTTTCATCTCTTTTTAGATTAAGATACTTGTATCAACGCCGATGAATAGAGCAACCCGGCTAGAGCCGTTTTTATTCATGACAACAAGGAGCCCCAAACATGTTAGAAGTCATCAAAAGAGATGGGAGTATTCTCCCCTTCGACCTATCGAAAATCAAAAGCGCGATCGAAAGAGCATTCCGTGCCGAGCACAAGGAATTCACCCCCGATATCATTGAGCTCCTTGCTTTAAGAGCAACGGCCGTTTTCAACACCAAAGTCAAAGACGAGAAAGTCAGCGTTGAAGACATCCAAGACGCCGTTGAAATTGCTTTGATTCAAACGAATTACATCGACGTAGCAAAGTCCTATATGGAATACCGCAACAAACACGCAGCTTTGCGTCAAGTTAAGAATACGTCCTTGGACTTCAAAAACGTCGTTGATAACTACCTTCGTATCGCAGACTGGCGCGTGAAAGAAAATTCCACCGTCACCTATTCCGTCGGCGGTTTGATCTTAAGCAACTCCGGTGCGGTTACTGCAAACTATTGGCTCAGCGAAGTCTACGACAAAGAAATTGCTGACGCTCACCGCAACGCCGACATCCACCTCCACGACTTATCCATGCTCACTGGCTATTGCGCCGGCTGGAGCTTAAAACAACTTATTCAGCAGGGATTAGGCGGCGTCGCTGGTAAAATCACCTCTAGTCCCGCCAAACACCTTATGACCCTTTGCAACCAAATGGTCAATTTCCTTGGCATCATGCAAAACGAATGGGCCGGCGCTCAGGCGTTCTCTTCCTTTGATACCTATTTGGCCCCATTTGCCAAAGTTGACCATTTAACCTATAAGGAAGTGAAGCAATGCATCCAATCCTTCATTTATGGCGTGAACACTCCAAGCCGCTGGGGAACTCAGGCCCCCTTTACCAACGTCACCTTGGACTGGACCGTCCCCGATGATTTGAAGAATCTTCCCGCCATCGTCGGTGGCAAAGAGATGCCTTTCACCTATGGCGATTGCAAAGAAGAGATGGATATGATCAACCGTGCCTTCATTGAAGTTATGATTGAAGGCGATGCAAACGGCCGTGGATTCCAATATCCAATTCCGACCTATTCCATCACCAAAGACTTCGATTGGTCGCCCACCGAGAACAACAAGCTTCTCTTCACCATGACCGCCAAATATGGCACTCCGTATTTCTCCAATTATATCAATAGTGACATGAAGCCGAGTGATGTCCGTTCCATGTGCTGCCGTTTGCGCCTCGACTTGCGTGAATTGCGCAAGAAGAGTGGGGGATATTTTGGTTCTGGTGAATCTACGGGATCGATTGGTGTCGTCACGATCAATATGCCACGCATCGCTTATTTGTCCACGAGTAAGGAAGATTTCTATGCCCGTCTTGATCGTTTAATGGACATCTCCGCCCGTTCCCTCAAGATTAAGCGTGAAACCATCACCAAACTTTTGGACGCAGGCTTATATCCCTACACTAAGCATTACCTTGGTTCCTTCAAGAACCACTTCTCCACCATCGGCCTCGTTGGCATGAATGAAACTTGTCTCAATGCCCGTTGGATTCATGAAGACTTAACGCACAAAGCGGCTCAAGACTTCACCGAAGAAGTATTGAATCATATGCGCAATCGCCTCTCTGATTACCAAGAACAATATGGGGATTTGTATAACCTCGAGGCCACGCCAGCCGAATCCACTTCCTTCCGTTTGGCCAAACACGATAAGAAGCGCTACCCAAACATCATCACGGCCTCCAAAGACGAAGGAACTCCTTTCTACACCAATTCCTCGCACTTGCCCGTCGGCTATACCGATGACATCTTTGATGCGCTAGATATCGAAGATCGTTTCCAAACCCTTTATACCTCGGGAACCGTTTTCCACGCTTTCCTTGGCCAAAGATTGCCAGACTGGGAATCCTGCATGAAATTGGTTCGTAAAATCGCTGAAAACTACAAATTGCCGTATTACACCATCTCTCCCACCTATTCCGTTTGTGAGGATCACGGCTATCTCTCCGGTGAACAATGGAAGTGCCCGATTTGTGGAAAAGAAGCCGAAGTCTATTCCCGTATCACGGGCTACTATCGCCCTGTCAAAAACTGGAATGCCGGCAAAACCCAAGAATTCAAGCAGAGAAAGACCTACGAAATCAGCGAAAGCCAGCAACCGCATCATCATGACGAAGTTTGCTGCTGCGCAGCTTCCAAGGAAGAGAAATCCGGCGGCCCCGTCAGCACGTTAATGCTCTTCACTTCTCCTTCTTGTCCGAACTGCAAAATGGCCAAAATGATGCTAGACAAAGCGGGCATCGCCTATGAATGCGTCGATGCTGCCACCCATCTAGAATTAACTCAAAGTTTCGGCATCAAGCAAGCCCCGACTTTAGTTGCTCCTGGCACGGATGGATTCACCATCTACGAAAACGCCAGCAACATCAAAGGGTTCATCAACACCCAAAAGAAATAAGCATGTTTGACACCATTATCATCGGCTGTGGCCCTAGTGGGATGACAGCCGCCCTCTACTTGCTTCGCGCCAACAAAAGCGTTTTATTGTTGGAAAAAGAAGGAATTGGCGGGCAAATCGCCGAAAGCCCACGCTTAGAGAATTATCCCTCTATTCCTTCAATTTCAGGCAGTGAATTCGCGGACAAATTATTTTCCCAAATCCAAGATCTTGGGGCAGAGTTTGAATTCGCGGAAGCCCTTGAAATCCAAAAAGAAGGGGATACGTATATCGTTAAAACGGATGGAGACGTCTATTCCGCTCGATCCGTTATCCTAGCAAACGGTTGTAAACATCGGAAACTAGGGCTTGAGAGAGAAGAAGAATTAACCGGCCACGGCATTTCTTATTGCGCAACCTGTGATGGAGCCTTCTTTAGAGACCAAAATGTCGTTGTCATCGGCGACGCCAATAGCGCTCTTCAATACGCGATTGCTTTAAGTGAAATCTGCAAGCACGTTCAAATCATGACCCTTTTTGATCGATATTTTGCTGATCCCATTCTCGTAAAACGCGTTCAGGAAAACCCGAAAATCTCCGCCGAGCACGAATGGTCCGCCATTCGATTCGAAGGGGATAAAGATTTAACGGGGGTGACCTTCCAAAACACCAAAACGAAAGAAATCCAAACCATTCCTTGCCAAGGATGCTTCATCGCGATTGGTCAAATCCCCCATAATGACGCCTATGCTTCTTTTGTAGATTTAAATCGTGGCTTCATCGTTACGGACGAAAATATGGCGACGAAAACACCGGGCTTATTTGCCTGTGGAGATACCCGTGTCAAAAAGGTTCGCCAAGTGGCGACGGCGATAGGCGATGGGGCAAATGCCGCCATGAACTGCCTCGCTTATTTGTCCTCACTCGTAGCCGCGTAGGGACACTTCTTCCACATCGTCGCGGAGAAGAGAAGCAAACTTCTCCGCTTTTTCTTTGCTAATGGGGTGGAAGCCGTGTTCCAAACATCCCGCTCGATCTTCATATTTTTGCAAGTAATATCGTTTAGCACCATGAATCCATTGCCCTATGGCTTTAATCGCTTCTTCATCGTGGAATTCTTCCATGATGGTGGTGCGGAATTCGTAACCGATGCCACTATTTTGCAGCAATTTAATCGAACGATCGATGGATAATAAATCGATAGACGTCCCTGCTGTTTTTGGATAATCCTCAGGAGAATTCTTGATATCCATGGCGACATAATCCACCAGCCTCTCTTGGATAAGTTTTTCTAATAAATTCGGCTTCCAACCATTGGAATCCAGTTTAATCACATAACCAAGCGCTTTAATTTGACGTAATTTGTCTTCCAAATCAGGAAGTAGAGTCGGTTCCCCTCCGGAGATGCAAACCGCCTCCAAAACGCCTTGCCGTTTCTTAAGGTAATCCAAAATCTGCGACCAGGGAATTTTGGGAGCGATAGCCGGATGAAGCACTAGTTCGCCGTTATGACAGAAAGGGCAGCGAAAAGGGCAACCAGCCACGAAAAGCGTCGTCGTTAAGCGATGGTCAAAATCAACAAGCGAAAGCTTCTCCCAACCGGAAAAATCCATACACGCCCCTTTTATTTCACCGTAATGATGCGTCCTTCTTTTCTTGGGGCAGCTTGAGGTTTTGTCCCTTTGGCATAGCCTAATGCAAGGTGGCCAATTCCTTCCCATTCGCCTTCTAGCCCCCATTCCTTGAGCCAAGTTTTTCCTTGTTCGGTCTCGAACTCTTCTTTGGCACGATGAATCCAGCAAGAACCAAGTCCCACCGCATCCGCGGCAAGCATCAGATTTCCCATAACAAGGCTTCCATCATAAACATGGGTGGAAATGTTTTTGTTCGCCAAGACAATCAAAATAACGGGCGCGCCATAGAAAGGATCAAAATTCGCGGGCCACCCACCAATTTTTGCATTCAATTCCCGAATTTCTTTTCCCAATTTCTTATTGTCAATTTGCACAATGACGGTACCTTGAGTGCCACGCCCACTGGCAGCGTATAGTCCCGCTTCCATCACTTCATCAATGAGATTTTGATCCGGAATCCGTTCTTCAAACGAACGAACGCTACGACGTTTTTGTATCGCTTCTAATACTTTATTTTCCATCTATCTTGACCTCTGAAAAGAGTATAGCACGCGGGCAAAATTTGCCTTATATAATTTCATCCACTAAAATATTTAGGATTCGTCGGAGGGCAAAACGTCGGAACGTTTCAGCCGGATAAGACGCTTGGGTGCGCCCAAGAAAGCTGTTCGGAGGTTTTTTATTGTGAGCAAAATTAAGCTATCAGACCATTTCACTTTCCGTCGTATTTTGCTGGCTGTTTTGCCCTCTATAACTATGATGGTTTTTTCGTCCATTTACAGCATTGCTGACGGCCTTTTCATTGCTGAATTTGTTGGAGCAGACGCTTTTTCCGGCATTAATCTTGCCTGGCCTTTTATTGCGATTCTTTGGGCTATCGGATTTATGATGGGCAGCGGAGGCAGCGCACTAGTAGGGAAAACGCTAGGAGAAGGCGACTCCAAGAAAGCAAACGAAATTTTTTCGCTAGTGATTTATTCTACGGCCGTCTTAAGCACCCTTGTTTCTCTTGTTGGCTACTTTGCCATGGAGCCCTTAATCCGTTGGATGGCTAGCTTATCAAACGATAACACGGAAGGTATGGTCCAAAACGCCTTGACCTATGGTCATATCCTGGCCATCTTCTTGCCTTTTGCTATGTTACAAAACGTATTTCAATCCTTCTTCGTCACCGCAGAAAAACCAATAACCGGATTCTTATTCATCCTATTTGGCGGACTTACCAACATCATTCTCGACGCGGTCTTTATCGCGGGGTTGCATTGGGGGATTGAAGGCGCTGCATGCGGGACCATCATTGGGCAAGTAGTCGCAGGCATCGGACCCATCTTCTATTTCTTGGTTAGAAAAGATTTGCGTTTGCGCCTCGGCAAAACCCATTTCGATATCAAAGTTCTAGCCAAAACTTGCACCAATGGGATCAGCGAATTCGTTTCTAGCATCGCGGGATCGATTGTTGGGGTTTGCTATAACGCTCAACTTCTCGCTTATATTGGGCCTAAAGGGGTTTCCGCCTATGGCGTCATCATGTATATGGCCTATGTTTTTTCGGCTATTTTTATGGGTTATTCCATTGGAATATCTCCTATTGTCAGTTACCACTATGGGGCGAAAAACAAAAAAGAGCTCCATGGGCTCTTGGTGAAATCCTTAATCATCATCGCAATCGCGAGTTTGGCCATGTTTGGCCTGTCCCAAGGCATCGGCCCGCTTTTTGCTAGGGCGTTCTGCGAAGGGGACGCCGAATTGCTTCAAATCACAAATGTGTCCATTCGAATCTATAGTTTTGTTTTTTTGGTGTGCGGGTTTTCCATCTTTGGTTCGGGCTTCTTTACCGCGCTGAATAACGGATTGATTTCCGCTATCATTTCGCTTGTTCGAGCCTTGGTTTTTGAGCTCATATTCGTTTGGACGTTCCCCCTAATTTGGGGCGTGACGGGAATTTGGGTTTCCGCTCCCTGCGCCGAAATCGCTTCGGCTATTTTGACCTCTTGTTGCTTCCTAATCGGATGGAAGAAATACGGTTATTGATTCTTTTCTTTCGCAAAATCCGTTTTAATCGCTTCTTCTACGTCTTTGCATACCGGCTGCAATTTGCAGACATGGCAATCCATTTTGACGTCGCGGAGCAAATGATCTAAGGCCTTAGTTCGTTCATCCACTTGTTCGTTAATCGCGCGAAGTTCTTCAAACGGAAAAGAGGGGTCCGTCACAAAAACAACGGACACTTTTTTAATTAAAGGCATTTCGCGATACGCGTTTAAAAGCAAGGAACCATAGGCATCGAAATCAAAACCCTTTTTAAGGGCTTCCTTTCCAATTCGCAACGTTTCCTTTTTCTCCAAAGGAGAGATTCGTGTCATTACTCCTTCCGCCCGAACCCGATAACGAATCGCATCCACGCGGCGGAGATTTTGAAATAAGGCTTCCTTGGTATCGCATAGTTTGCTCTCGTCCACTTCCACGAAAACCATTTTGCCGTAAGGCCCGTTTTGACGAAGGGGTTGAACGGAATCGCCACGAAACAGGAAAAAAGAGGGACCGTTTTTCTTAATTCCTTGGCGCGGGCCTCGTTATGGTGAACCATCTAATCGAGCAAAGCAGTCGCTTCTTCAAGCAGTTGCTCTTACATTTGGGATTGTTCGGAATGATGTTCCAAATTGTTATCGGTAAAACCGATTTTTTTATACGTAAGTTCTTTTTTTGAAACGGCTTTTCTTAAGAAAAAAGCCTACTTTTAATGGTATGTCGGTAAAAGCGTGCTTCAAATTCGGTGCAAGCCCTTCTCAGTGGGTGTAATCTAATGAATGTAAAGGAGTTTTTGTATGAAACAGTTCATGAGCGACGACTTCCTCCTACATGGGGAACTCGCGGAGAAACTTTATAAAGAACATGCACGAAAGATGCCGATCTTCGACTTCCATTGCCACTTGGTTCCGGAGCAAATCGCTTCCGATTACCACTTCTCTTCCATCACGGAAGCCTGGCTTGGTGGAAAAGGATACGGCGACCACTACAAATGGCGTCTCTTACGAGAAATGGGCGTTCCCGAAGAATACATCACCGGAGAGAAATCGGATTGGGAAAGATTCCAAAAATACGCGGAATGCATGCCCTACTTCATTGGTAACCCCATCTATGAATGGACCCATTTGGAGTTAAAAACCTATTTTGGAATCACCAAACCTCTATGCCCCGAAACGGCCAAAGAAATTTACGACGAATGCAACGAAAAATTGAAGACGCTGTCCGCTCGTAAAATGATGGAGCTCAACCACGTGGAAATCGTTTATACCACGGATGACCCCGTCGACGATTTGCATTTCCACGAGCAAATGGCCAAGGATCCAACTCTCCAAACGAAGGTATCCCCCTGCTGGAGACCGGATAAGGCCACGAAGATTGACCAAGTGACCTTTCTTCCTTGGCTCCATCAGCTCGAAACGGTGGTTGGACGTAAATTGGCCACGCTTCAGGATTTATTCGACGCGATGGATGAACGCCTTGCTTATTTTGTAAAGCACGGCTGCCACGCAAGCGATCACGGACTAGACACCTTCCATTACGCCCCCAGCACTTACGAAGAAGCCAACGCCGTCTATCAAAAGGCGTTAAAAGGCGAAAAACTCACCGAAAAAGATTTAGACGTCTATCAAGGGGCTTTGCTCGTTCATTTGGGTCGTCAATACCACAAGTATGGCATGGTTCAACAATATCATATCGGCGCTCTCCGCAATAACTCCACCCGTCAATTCAACGCCCTCGGCGTGGATTCGGGATATGACGCGGTCGGCGATTGCAACTACGCCGAGAAATTAAGCCTCCTACTCAATGAGTTGGATAAGACCGATGAATTGCCCAAGACCGTTCTTTATACCCTAAACGAAAAAGACTATATCTCCTTGGTGAGCCTTATGAACTGCTTCCAAAATAGCGAAAAAGGCAAAATCCAGCTTGGCACTGCCTGGTGGTTCAATGACCATTACGAAGGAATGATGAATCAACTCAAGAAGCTTTCCGCGGACGGATTGCTCTCCTGTTTCATCGGGATGCTCACAGATTCGCGCAGCTTCCTCTCCTATCCTCGCCACGATTATTTCCGTCGCGAACTCTGCGATTATATCGCTCATCTCGTCGAAGAGGGGCGTTACCCCAACGATGAGAAGCGTCTTGGCGAAATCGTAGAAAATATCTGCTATTACAACGCCAAATCCTATTTCGGGGAATAAGAAAGCAAAGGGGAAACGCCAATAACACCGACGTTTCTTTTTTTGTGTCTAAAAGCCGTGCATTTTTAAATAACCGCATCTCCAAGAAACGGCTATAATAATGGCGAATAGAACTTGTATACAAGATTAAGGAGGTTCTATGCAAAAACAAGAAATTACCCAAAAAGTCTTGGATTGCGGTGTTGTTGCCGTTATCCGCGCCTCTTCTATTGAGATGGCCGAGAAAGTCGCTACCGCTTGTGCGGAGGGCGGAATCGTCGGGCTCGAACTTACGTTTACAGTTCCGGGCGCCCAAGAAGTCATTGCTCACCTCGCCGCGAACAAAGAAGCCAAATATGTGGTCGGTGCTGGCACCGTTCTCGATGCCCCGACTGCTCGCACGGCCATCCTTGCCGGCGCCAAATTCATCGTCTCCCCAAGTTTTGATAAAGGCACGGCCGAAATCTGCAACGCCTATCAAATCCCCTATATCGCCGGTTGTTTAACTCCCACCGAGGTTCTCACCGCGATGAAAGCCGGAGTGGATCTCGTCAAAATCTTCCCGGGCGACGTCGTCGGGCCCAAATACATCAAGGACCTTCACGGACCCTTCCCCCAAGGCAACTTCTTGCCTTCTGGCGGAGTCAGTGTGGAAAACGCGGCCGAATGGATCAAAAACGGCGCGGCAGCCGTTTCGGCCGGCAGTTCCCTCATCGCCCCAGCCAAAAAAGGCGATTTTGAAGGCGTGAAGAAAAACGCCAGCGAATTCGTCGCCGTAGTGAAAGCGGCTCGCGAAGCGCTTGCTAAATAAAAAAGAGGCGATACCTGTATGAAATACGCGACTCTAGGCGAATTGATGCTTCGCCTTTCCACCCCGGGATATTCCCGCTTCGTCCAAGCCAAAAGCTTTGACGTCAATTATGGCGGAGGCGAGGCCAACGTCGCCCTTGCCCTCTGCAATCTTGGCGAAGAAGCCATGTTCATCTCCAAGTTCCCGCAAAATGAAATCGGGGACGCGGCGAGAAATTCTTTGCGTGAATATGGCGTGGATACGACCGGTATCCTCCGCGGAGGGGAACGTCTTGGCATTTATTATCTAGAAACCGGCGACTCCGTCCGTCCTTCCAAAGTCATCTACGACCGCGCGCATTCTTCGATTTCCGAAGCCAAAGCCAGTGAATTCAATTTCAAGAAACTCTTCAAAGGCGTTCAATGGTTTCATATGACCGGCATCACTCCGGCCTTAGGAAAATCCGCGCAAATCCTCACGGCAAAAGCCTTAAAGACCGCCCACGAAATGGGCATCACGGTTTCCTTCGATTTGAACTTCCGTTCGAAGCTTTGGACCAAAGAAGAAGCTCAGGCCTGCTTAATCCCCTTGATGGAATATGTGGATTATGTAATCGGCAATGAAGAAGACGCGGAAGCCTGCCTTGGCTTTAAAGCAACTGGCAGCGATATTAATAGCGGCAAAATCGATGCGGATGGTTATGCTCCGATGCTCCAGGAAATGTGTGAAAAGTTCCATTTCAAAGGCGCGGCTGCTTCTCTTCGCGAATCGCATTCCGCTAACGACAATGGCTGGAGTGGAGTTCTCTTCACCAACGGTAAATTCTACAAATCCCGCCATTACGAGCTTCGCATCGTCGACCGTGTGGGCGGCGGCGATTCCTTTGCCGCTGGGCTCATCTATGGCCTCTCTCATTACGACGATCCCGAAAAGGCCATCAACTGCGCGGTTGCCCACAGTGCTTTGAAGCACACGATTCCTGGAGACTATAACCACGTGAGTCTAAAAGAAGTCGAAGCCTTGATGGGTGGAAACGCCTCGGGACGTGTCCAACGGTAATCCATGACCAAGGACATCGAACCCATTTACGAAACGTTGAAAAAGGAGATTGTCACCCTTCATCTGAAACCGGGGAGCCGCATTCGCGAGAATGAGCTCTCCGCCTCCTTCGGCGTTTCCCGCACCCCCGTCCGCGATGTTTTAAAGAAATTGGAAGAGAATGGGCTCGTTCGAATCCAATCAAAATCCGGTACTTACGTCACTCCCATCGATTTAAATACCATCAGCGAAGTCCTCTATCTCCGCGCATATACCGAAACGGAAGTCATGATTGAAGTCGCCGAGAAAGCATCGAAGGAAGATATCCAAGCCATCCGTGATTTGTTAAAGCGGCAAGATCAGGAACTAGAGAATCAAATCCCGGGAACCTTAGAATTCGCCGACTTATCCTTCGCCTGCGATAACGCCTTCCATAAAGCGATTTATTCTTTAGCCCATAAAGAAAGCATGCTGGATTTCATCGACGAAGCTTTCCCTTCCTATTCCCGTTATCGTTACCTTACAAACTTAAGAGGAATCGAAGACGTGAAAAGTTTGGAGAAGATTCATGAGCGGCTTCTTGATGCTTTGCAGAAAAAAAGCCCCGAAGAAATTCGAAAAGTTTCTTTGGAACATCATTTAGCTGGACTACACGGCATCAAAGCCGTCGTCGAAAGACATCCTAAATATTTTGTCCAACAAGAATAGAGAAAAGAGGGCCCGCCCTCTTTTTTTCATCATTTCCACTTGGATTGTGAAAATTCAAATCAGGTCTTTCATTGTTTTCAAAGCATGCGTCATTCGTTTCATTTGGCTTGATAATTTTGTTTCCTCATAGAAAGATATGCCCATGAAAAAATCCATTCTCGCTTCGCTTATCGTTTATCCACTTCTAGCCATTGGAGCTTTTTGTTTGTTTTTCTTTGTTCGCAAAAATTACGCATTATCCGGTTGGATCGATCCGCTTTTCTTCGCTGGTGCCTTTGTTTTAGGCGGCGGGTTGCTTAGTTTGCTAGCTCGTTTCGGTGCTTTTGACACCGTGACTTATGGATTTCGCTCCATTTTCAAACATATGAACCCCAATTACACGAACGCGCAGGACCCTTACCCTGATTATTACGCATACTCGGAATCCAAAAAGGAAAAAAGAAAGCAAAATAAGATTTTTCCTTGGCCTTGGCTCGTCCTTGGAATTGGGCTTCTCATCGCTTCTTTTATAATTCGCGGCATCGTTTTTTAAAAATTTTTGAAAGAAATTGTGATTTATTAAAATTTTTCTTGCATCTTTTTCGAGCGGTCTTTTAATAACGGCATCTCGAAAGGAGAAAGGAAAATGAAAAATCGTAAATTCATTGCACCAGCCGTAGCGTTTGGTGCCATCGCCCTAGCCCTAACAGCTTGCGGCGGAAACCCCGGAACGAATGGAAACACCAGTTCTCCAAAGCCGGGCGAAGAGTCATCGGATACCTCCGTCACGACGAGTTCTTCCACCTCAACCAGCGTCGACCCAAGCACTGCCCCCATTGCCAGCGGAGCTCAACAATTCGTTAACTCATCTTATAAGGAACGCACGAAAATCCTTGGCAAACTTGAAAAATATGCTGTCGACCACGCGATTGCAGGCTTGCCTCTATACGAAGACTCCGGTTATCAACTCTTCAACCCGCGTGTTGTCAGAGGCACCAACACCTACATCACGAACTTTGGTTTCTCGACCCTTCGCGACGGTTACCTCAAAGGTTCCCTCGCCGGCGAATCCAACAGCAAATACCAAAACTACTACCATAACTGGGACGCAAGCGATCCCGCGACCATCAATGCGTGGAACGACCAAGGCTCCCAAGTCTCCGATCTCTTTGACACCATCGGAACTTCCTATTTTGGTCAACGTTTGAACTCCGATAAGACGGGTTATGAATGGTATGGCATCCTCTCCAAACAGGATCACATGTTCCCTGTCAGCGATGATGGCAAGACCGTGATTACGAAAAACCCAACCGCCGAAGAATTGCATCGCACCTGGCGTTTCTATGTCCGCACCGGCGAAGCAGGAAAAGTCACTTACCGCACCGCTTCTTCCCGTGCCGACCGCAAAGCCTTCGATGGCCGTTATGTACAACTCGAAGACTACATCACCACGTACAAGATGCTTCTTAACGGTGCCAACGCTCTCTATCGCGGCACCGAAATGGCAAAAAAGACTGGCAAAGGCGCCATCGCCGGCGTTGCCGACTACTACGCCATGACCAAAGCCGCTGGAAAACAAGGCGTCAATAATGCCGTCGACTTCTCGGGCGTAGGCATCAAAGCCGGCACCGATGCGGAAGGCGATTACCTCCAAATCACCTACCAAACCCCGCTCAACCGCTTCTACGCGATGTATTCTTGCAACGGTAGCCTCTATGAGCCGATGCCGGAAGACTTCATCAATCTAGTCGGTATCAAGAATCTCGCCGGTTATTCCACCGACAAGAGCACAAGCCCAGTGGACAACATCCTCAGCATGGGTCCCTATATGCTCGAAACCTGGGAAACCGATAAGCTCATCACTTTCCACCGCAACGATCAGTGGTATGAACGTCAAGAAAACCCGAACCTCTACCGTATCGAAGGCATCCACACGGATATTCTCCCCGGCTATGCGACGGATAAAAACATCGCCATCAAGCAATTCCTCAATTCCTCAAACCTCGATGCTTGTGGCGTCACCTCGGACTATCTCGAAAAGTATTCCTCCGATCCTCGCGCCGTCCAAGTCCCTGGCACCGCTGTTTGGAAATTGAACATCAATTCCTGCACTCCGGAACTTTGGGAAGAACTCTTTGGCGAAAAAGGCAGAATTACCCACACGACCAAAGAAAATTACTGGAACGTCAAGCCCTGGATGTCCAATGACAGCTTCCTCCGCGGCCTCTTCTATTCCATTGACCGTGCGACCTATGCGAAAAACCAAGGCGGCACTCCTTCCATTAACTTCTTCCCGGATAACTACATCTGCGATCCTGAAAACGGCGTCTCCTACAACTCGACCGCGGCTCACGAAGAAGCCTTGCAAGACTTCTGGGGCGACACCATCGAAACCTTCGGTTACGACAAAGCCCTTTCTCAAGCTTGCTTCGAAGAGGCAATCAAAGAGCTTAGGACCAGCGGAGAAATCACGGATTCCACGGAAGAAATCGGCATCGATGTTTGGTGGATGTATCCCAACCAGATTGAAGGCCAAGGCAAATTGATCGGTGGCTACATCAAATCTTCCTTCGACGCTGCCGCTACTGCTCTTGGATATAAAGTCCGTTTGGCAGTCAATCATCACGCCGTTGCGAAATGGGATGACGTTTATAACAAACACCTTCTCGTTGGCCAATTCGACTTGGGCTTCGGCTCTATCACGGGCAACAACCTCGACCCGCTCAACTTCCTTGAGATTCTTAAATCCGATGGTTCCACCGGCTTCACCTTGAATTGGGGCGCCGATACCAGTATCGTGGAAGATGGCGAAGATGCGTTGCTCTATGGCGGCAAGAAATGGTCCTTTGACGGACTTTGGGACGCGGCCGACCACGGCGTTGTCCTCAACGCAGAAGGACAACCGCTCGAACCGGTTGAAGTTGTCGTCTCGTCCGTAGTCCCGACCACCGATTCGGTCACGATCAAAGGCACTATTGAAATTCAAAACTTCGATGGACTCGTTGTCGATTTGGCGGACATTTTCGGAACGACCGTTTCCGATTATTCCGATTACTTCGAAATCTACCCGGATGGCAGTGTGACCACAGAAGATATCTCGGCGGTTACTTGGGACGAAGCAGGCAACTTCTCCTTCACCGTTAGCGGAACGCTGTTTGCCAACATCAAAGCTGCAGGCGGCATCCCCCTCTTCGGCGTGGACTTTGTTCAAACGATTGGTGGCGTCTATTGTGGCTTGAAGAGCGCTTATGCCTCCGTCAAGCTCCCAGCCCCCGCCACGCCGGAAGCCTAATTCAACCACGTCGATCCGTTAATCTTTAGCAGCATCGGACACCCTCCGGTGCTGCTTCTTCGTCAAAAGGGGCGGGTGAATCCCCTTTTGAAGGAGATGGACAAACTTGATATTCACTTTACAATAACAATTAGAAATCTTTTCAAAGAAAGGAGAAACCATGTTCCGCTATTCTTTACAAAGAATATTCCTGGCCATATGCACCACCGTCATCATCTTGACGTTGACGTTCTTTTTGGTGAAATTGCAGCCCTTTCCCACCATTCCTGGGACCAACGAAACCAAACTCGCCTATTATCTTCATCAACAGGATTTAGGATACGTAGTTTGCTATTCCTCTCCTCAGGAAGGTTTGGGATCTCTTCTCTTTTCGATGACCGCGGATAAGGGCGTTTCCTATTATTTCTATCAACGTCCCCTTTGGGATCAGTATTGCGCTTGGATCAGTGGTTTATTCCATGGCACCTGGGGCACTTCCACTTCCATTGCCCCTAACGTCGACTCCATGGTCGTCATCATCGGATCCTCTTGGAGCGATTCCCGTCTATGGACTACGGTGAAAACCAATATTTGGCCTGTTTTAATTTCGATCCCTGCCGGTATCGGGCTTGGCATCTGGGCTGCTTTGAAGAAAAACAAGATGACGGACCACATCATTTCGACCCTCGTCATGGTCTTCATCTCCGTTCCTTCCTTCATCACCATCAACATTCTTCTTTATATCTTCTCTTATCAATTGGGCTGGTTGCCCAGCCAATGGCCTTCCGTCAGTGCCCCTTTGCCCACAAGGGTACTCGGTTACATCATCCCCACGATGTCCCTTTCCTTTGGCTCCATCTGCGGATATTGCCGTTTTACGCGCGCGGAATTAACCGAAGTTATGTCGAGTGACTTCTTGTTATTAGCTAGAACCAAGGGCTTGACCAGATCGCAATCCATTAAGCGTCACGCACTAAAAAATGCCATGGTCCCCATCCTTCCTTCGATTTTATCGGAAATCATTGGTCTGCTTGGTGGTTCCATGATTCTCGAAGCCCTTTATGGCATCCCTGGCGTCGGGAGACTTTATATCGACGCGATCAATGCGGGAGACTACAACGTCTTGATGGCAGATATGTCGCTATATACGCTTATTGGGCTCATCTCGGGGGTCTTCCTCGATTTATCTTACGGATTCATCGATCCGCGCATTCGTATGGGGGCGAAGAAATAGTATGGAAAACAACAAAACCTTTACCTACCGTGACTCCAAAAACGTGGAGCATACGATTTCCTTCCAAGAAGGCGACTTTTCGCTTAGCCAAGCCGACGTCAAATTAACGGATACCAAATTGCAGTCGAAACCCACAACATTCTTCAAAGACGCGATGCGTCGCTTCGTCAAAAACAAATCTTCCGTCGTAGGCGCCGCTATTCTTGGTAGCATCGTCTTATTGACCATCTTCGTTCCGATTTTCAATACGCATTCTTTGGATACGTCCAACCCCAACTTGGCTTATCAAACCAAACTCGCTCCCAAACTATTCTCCCCGGGAACGGGATTCTGGGATGGCACATCCGTCTATAAAAACGTCGCGATCGACTTTGACTGGCAAGCCTATCAAAATGAAGGCACTTATGCCGGTTCCCCCGCCACCACGGCAAACTCCAAATTGCAGTTAGACGCCATTGTTGGAGACATCGAATATTCCAAAGTCGGCGAAAAGAAAATCAGTGACAACATCGTTTCCTACGCCCGCGGCGGCTCCATGCGCGTGAGCGCTTCCGCCGGCAGCAAAGACGACGCTTTCCTTCAATCTCCGGAAGGCACCTTCCATTTTGATCAATACGTCTATACGTTAGAAGTCCAAACCTCCGCCATTCCAGAAGAAGGATTTGTCCATGGAGAACAAGGACAATTCTCTTTGAATTTCTTGTACCGTGATACCGCGTCTTCTTCTTATTCTTCCATCGTTCTTCAAGACTTTGGAACCGAAACCGGCACCCACGTATTCCGTCTTTCGGATAACGAAACCCTTACGTCCTTTAATGGAGGAACCGCACTTGGAAAGTTCTATCTCACGATGAAACCCGATGCGAGCAAAGAAACTTCGGTCCTAGTGAGCAAAGTTCTTTTCTCCATCGAAGGCGAGGCGGCCGAATCGGAAAAGACGGCGATGAGCAATCTCTCCTGCACGGACGCAAACCTCACCTTAAACCGCCCAACCGTCGAAAGCGAAAAGGCTTACGCCTATACGTCCAACGCCGATTTGAACATCTTCCAAGCCGATTATGTTACGGGTACCTTCCGTTATGACTCCTATCAAGCGGCTTTTGGCAACTACACCTCTTCTAGCATCACGATGACCGACCTCCAAACCTATCAAGACAAGGGATGGATGAATTTTGCTTATCCCATCGAATCCTTCAAAAACGGATCCATGGATAAAACGGAACAAACTAAATTCATCAAAGGAATTGCAATGACGGAAGAAGGCAAGGCCCATTGCCCCTTGCAGGTCAATGAAGAAAACCCCATCACCGTCCGCGTTATTAAAGCCGGTAAGATTAAAACCGCTTCGTTTACCGGCACGATGTCTCGGTATCGCGAATTCGGATATTCCTCCATGCCAAGATTCCTTTTTGGAACGGATAACCAAGGACGGGATATGTTCAAACTCGTCTTCAACGGGCTCCGTTATTCGATCATCCTTGGCGTGGCCACCACTTTCATCAATATCGTCATCGGCCTAGTTTGGGGCGCAATCTCCGGTTATTTTGGTGGATGGACCGACATTGCGATGGAACGCGTCTGCGAAATTCTCGGCGGCATCCCCTGGGTTGTCGTCATGACGTTGATATTAATCAACCGTCCCGAAAACATGTCGACCATCTTGATGGTAGGCATTGCCCTCTGCACGACGGGATGGCTAGGAACCGCCTCGCTAACGAGAACGCAATTCTACCGATTTAAGGACCGAGAATACATCCTTGCCGCCCGCACATTGGGCGCCAGCGACTTCCGCTTAATCTTCCGCCACATCTTACCGAACGCGATTGGTACCCTGATTACCTCGAGCGTCTTGATGATTCCCTCGGTCATCTTCTCGGAAGCGAGTCTATCCTATTTGGGGCTCGTTAACGGCATGGAAGGATTTGGCAGCGTCCTTTCGTCCAACCAAATCTACATGACCACCTATCCTTATTTAATTTTGTTCCCCAGCGTCGTCATGGCCCTCGTCATGATTTCGTTCAACCTCTTCGGCAACGGGTTACGCGACGCGTTTAACCCCAGTTTGAAAGGAGGAGAATAATATGGCCGTCCAACTCACCAAAAAAGATCGTGCTCTCATCGAAGGGGACACCTCTCTTCCTTCCACGAAGGCTCTCGAAGTCAAAAACCTCACCATCTCGTTCCGAACGGATAATGGCAAAGTCCAAGCGGTCCGTGGAGTTTCCTTTGATTTATATAAGGGAGAAACCCTCTGCATCGTTGGGGAATCCGGTTCAGGAAAATCCGTCACCTCCAAAGCCATCATGGGCATCCTTTCGCCCAACGCGATCATTGAAGGCGGGACGATTCTATATAATGGGATCGATTTAACCAAAGCCAGCGAAGCCGAATTCCAACGCATCCGCGGCAAGAAAATCGGCATGATTTTCCAAGACCCGCTTTCTTCCTTGAATCCCATCGTTAAAATCGGAAAACAAATCACCGAAACGATGCTCATCAATGCGGATATGTTGAAGCGTTATTACGAAGATTTGATTGCGCCCGAACATACCGCCTATATGAATGCGGCTTCGATGCGCGACGTTAAAATCGCCGACGCGGAAAATAAAGCCACCCTTCCGCTCCCCGGATATCAGGACCGTATTGAAAAAATCGAAAGCGAAATTGCTGCCATCCAAGGTCAAATCTCCACTTTAAAGAAAAAGAAGGGGGACGTATCGTCTTTAAAAGCCGAACTCCAAAAGAAAAAGGAGGAGATTAACACCGTTAAAAAGGAAAATGCTGAGCATTTGAAGAAAGCCAAAGCCGATTCCAAAGTCGCGATTTTAAAAGCCAAGAAAGAATATAAGGAAGTCGCTCCGGGCCTATATAAAGCTCTCCAAGAAGCGAAAAAGAAAGCCAAGGTCGTCACGGAAAAACACCATGAAGAACTAAAGGCCGAACTTCAAAAAGGCTTAGATGGTATTGCCGCAAAACGCGCTTTGCTTTCCATTAAGCCCGAAGACCAAGCTCGTGCCGATGAACTCGCTTCCCAAATCAAGAAAACGGAATGGCTGTTCCGCTTCCAAATCGCGCTTTGCTACTTCTTGCCCAAAAAGCATTTGGCTTTGGAGCAGCAAAAAGAAGCTGCTTTAAAGCCCTTGATCGAGGAACGGAACCAAATCCTCGCCGAAAGCATCGCCTTGGACAAGGAAGAGGCGGAAATCCGTAAGACCTATCAATCTCAAGTTCGCATCACCAAAAAGATGGCCAAAGAAAAAGCTTTGTCCGTCATGCGCGAAGTTGGTATTCCCCAACCGGAAAAACGTTTCAAACAATACCCGTTCCAGTTCTCTGGCGGTATGCGCCAACGCATCGTCATCGCCATCGCTTTGATTTCCGAACCGGATGTTTTGATTTGCGATGAACCCACCACCGCTTTGGACGTTACGATCCAAGCCCAAATTCTTGAACTCATCAATAAACTTAAAGCCGCTCACAACATGTCGGTTATCTTCATCACCCATGACCTTGGCGTCGTCGCCAACATGGCGGACCGCGTCGCGGTCATGTACGCGGGCAAAATCTGCGAATACGGAACGGACAAAGAAATCTTCTTCGATCCCCGTCACCCCTATACCTGGGCTTTGCTTGCCTCGATTCCAGATATCGATTCCAAAGAAAAACTCGAAGCCATCCCCGGAACCCCGCCGGATATGATTTATCCGCCGAAGGGGGATGCGTTCGCCTTGAGAAACCGTTATGCGATTGGAGCAGATTTCAAATACGAACCACCTTTATTCCAGATTACCCCCACCCACTACTGCGCTTCGTGGCTCGAATACGAGGACGCCCCTGACGTCGTCCCACCCCGCATCGTCACCCAACGCATTTCCAACGCATTGAAAGAAGAGGAGGCTAAGCGCGCCCATGAAAAAGAATAATTCCACCAAAGACATCGCTTCGGCTGAATCCACCGACAAAGTGATTGAGGAATTCCAAGAGCAAGGAGTCCCTTCTTTTGACGCGGGAGCAGAAAAAATCACCCCTGAACAAGAAGAAAAGGAAGAAAAGGAATTCCATCATTTGGAATCCAGCGTTCCTACTTTAGAAGAAACCAAAGCCCGTTACGCGGAAGAAAAGGAAATTCGCAAACACCGCAAAGAAAATGCCAAAACCGCTTTAAACGTTGAAAAAACCAAACTCAAGCAGCTAAAGGTGAATCTAGGTAAGGCCAAACTCGATCCATCCAAAAAGGACGAGATCGCCGAATTGGAAAAATTAGTCGCGGCTCAACAGGAAATCGTGGACGAGAAAGACCTCGCGGTCAAACTGGCTCATATCACCTATAAGCCTGAACTCGCGGAAAGCAAAACGATTTTAGCCGTTCGTCATCTCCGCATGTTCTTCCGTCTTGGTGTATGGCCCAATTACGTGAAGCTCAAAGCCGTTCATGACGTTTCCTTTGATATCAAAGAAGGCGAAACCTTTGGTATTGTCGGCGAATCCGGATGCGGCAAATCGACGACGGGCCGTTGCATCATGCACCTTTATGACATCACCAGCGGTTCTATTTATTTTAAAGGATACCGCGTTGGTGCAGGCGACCGTTGGAACAAAAAGGAAATCAAATATTCCAATATTCATGCGAACGAAGCCATCGCCTCTTTAAAGAAGGAAGAGGCCACTCGCTGCGTTTCCGCTTCTAGTGCGGAGCAAGAAAAAATCCATCAAGAAATCCAAGAAAAAATCGCCGCAATCAATGACCGTCGTCACATGGTTCTGGAACGTCAGAAGAGCAAAATCAAAGCCATCCATTATGACAACAAGCATGCCCCACGCGCCCTTCTGAATGAAATTCAGATGATTTTCCAAGACCCCGTGGATTCCTTGGATCCGCGTATGACGGTCGAAGACATCATCCAAGAAGGTTTGCGCATTCAGGGCAAACACAACCGTTTGGAAAACCATCAAAAGACGGTGGAGATTCTTAAGAAAGTCGGGCTCGTCCCCGAGCACGCTTCCCGCTACCCCCACGAATTCTCTGGTGGCCAACGTCAACGCATCGGCATCGCTCGTGCGCTCATCATGAACCCCAAACTCCTAATTTGCGATGAACCCATCTCCGCTTTGGACGTTTCCATTCGCGCCCAAATCATCAACTTGCTGAATGACCTAAAAGAAGAAATGGGACTGACGATGATTTTCATCGCCCACGACCTTTCTACCGTTAAGTACTTCTGCAACCGCATCGCGGTTATGTATTTCGGGAATATGGTGGAACTTGCTACTTCCGAAGAGCTCTTCCGTCATCCGTTGCATCCCTATACCAAATCTCTTCTTTCGGCGATTCCTCAGCCGAATCCCTTCTCCGAGAAAAGACGTCAACGCATCGTATATCGCCCGGATGAGGTTCATGACTATTCGACGGATAAGCCTTCGTTCCGAGAAATCCTTCCTGGCCACTTCGTCCTATGCAACGACAAAGAAGAGGCCCGATACAAGAAGGAAATCGAAGCTCTGGATAAAGGGGACATCGTCCTTCGCGGCGGCGTCGAAGTCCGAAAAGACGAACAATAAGGAATTAGATATCTTTGAAACGTCTTTAAAAGGGGATAATGCACGCATTTCCCCTTTTAAATTTTGGCGTAGACTCTGGATAAATCAGAACATTGATTCTTCACAAAGAAACACTAAAACAAATCATTTTCTATTTTCATTAGCCTTACCGGAAATAATCCCTTTAAGTTTAGGAGTGGCCCAATCTTCAATTTGGAAGGAACCATCATTAATCTTCTCGAGGCGCCTAACCAATTTTTCGATGAGAAAAAGTAATTCAGGTGCTATTTCCTTTTCTCGATTTTCATCGAACTCGAAACCAGCGGGATTTTCATCGGTGAAATCAACATTTCTAAACAACGAAAACCATAGTTTTCGGGCCTCATCAGCAATTGTTCGAACGTCCACATCATCGTCGACAACGCGAATCTTGGTAATTTCGCGACCATTTTCATCGACGGCAACTCCAACAATAGGGCCAATATAGCAGTCAAACGCTAACGTAATCGTACGTTTCTTCATAATTTTAATCTCCTTATTCGTAATCAGCGGGGTGTCCAGGCATAGCCGTCGTAATGTAACCATTCGCCGAAATAGCATAAACCACTACATAATTTCCTTTCCAATAATATACGCTCCGATACCCTTCGCGGCCGTTCGTATCATATCGAAATGAAGTCACAAGTTTGCCTTTCGCGACAGTGTCACGTAGGAACGGGCCGATTTGATTCGGTTTCACTCCAAAAGCTCGATCAAAATCGTCGGCATGTCCATCTACAATGTGTCGAAGTCCATTTTTGCTGTTTCCTGTCTCTAGAAAAATGTGATTTCCATTTTCGAGTCGGGCCGCAAAAACGATTTTTTCCTTGGTGAACTTAGTCCCTTCCTCTTCCATTTCGGAAAGGATGTCTTTGGCCAGGGGTTCACCGCAGCCAATATCCATATTGGTAACGACGTTTGCGCGTCCTCCTTGAGTGGAAAGTGCGCTGTCGGATTTGCTACCGGATCCCATAAACGGCATCCTCCCCTTTGTAACGATCAATCTTAGAGTGCGGTGCGATAACACGAATCCCTTTGTTCATGGCATAACCGAGCAATTCCTCAATGTTAGCCTCAGTGAGAAACCCGTAAACGAGAATTGATTTTGGCTTGATGGTATCAACCATCCTTCGAAAGCCCTCAAGAAACATCGCTCGATTATCATTTCGCTTAATTAGTCCCATGATTCCAATGGCAACATTGCTGCCTTTCACGATTCCATCAAAACAATATTCAAAGGTAAACGGAAACGACCAACGAACATTAGGAATTATTTTGGCTTCCGTATTTGAAGCCAGCCAGCAGAAACAAATTTTTGAACGGTACACATTAAAAATTTGCAGAGCATTAGGGAAGTCGCCAAACAATGAATAGTCAGGCGCTACAATCCATTTAACATTTTTAAATCGCTCTCGAAATTTGGCTAATCTCCTCTCATCTTTGTAAATGATAGAGTTATAGAGCCCGTGAATACCATCAAAAACATGATCGTATTGATAGAAACAAACGGCGGTATTCTCCGTTTTCCGATATTCAGCAGTATCGGAAAATAATGCCAAATAATCGATAGAAGAAATGTCGTCAAAGCAGCCGACGACAGGCATATCGAAGTTTCCTTCAAAACTTTGCTTTTTTAGAAGCCAAACACCGAAAATATCCTTGAAGGATTCGCGGACAGCATAGTTGCGCTCCCGCTTATTGTAATCAGACATATTTAAAATCTCTCAATGGCTTTAGGCCGAAATTGACCGGAGCCGTTTCCAAGATGTAGCATATATTAGTCCTAACGGATACCACATCTGTTCGGCTGGCGAGGACGTGTTGCAAGCGCGTCTCGCCTTTTTGTTCCCAGTCCAGAACAATTGCGGATTATCTTACATCCGCACGAGGCACAAAAACTAAATAATCAATCGTTGAACACCCCCAATCTTGGGTCAACAAGAACACCGATGTCTTGAAGCCTATATTTGACGACGTTAAAACAAATGTCGTAACGTTTCGCCAGCTCACCAATGCCCCGTTTCATATAATCCTCAAACTTGATTGGCTGGCTGGGCACATTTTTCCAGCGCAATATTCGAAAGAATTCATTTTTTATTTGTTCTTTAGGCATAATCACAGCAGCGGTTAAAAAATCATTTTGTCTCTCAATAAGTTCAAGCGTTGGTTCTGTGCCCTTCCAATAAACTCTTTTTGAATCATTGGCTTTACATATAGAGGCGACTTCGTCCGCGTGTTCTTCGAAATATCGCTTATCTTTGATGACATGACAGCCTTCGTGAGCCACCGCGAAAGTTTCGGAACAATGCATCTTTTGTGATCCGAGAAAACATTTATTCACGAGTACCGTCCTTTTTTTGAAAAACCTTTCTTCGGGAATATCGTCGCATTCATACGATGATTTTTTCCATATGTACCATTTTCCATCGGAAAAGAATGTCATCGCCGAAATCTGTAGACCCGGCGATATAAGTTCCCATTGATATTCGAAGCCAAGTTTATCCAGAAAAAGATAGGAATCAAAGGGCGTAATTTTCTCAAGTCGATTCGGAAAGTAACGCCGATTGATAGTGAGTGCTAAATCTTCAAGTTCGTTTTTCGTATAGACGATTTTATTCAATTTATCGAGATCGCTTTGAATCATTTAGTTTTTCTTTTCTCCATATCCTCAATAATCTGGAGCCATTCTTCATCACCAAGATTAAGCTCTCTTGCCTTGCGCAAAGCAGCGGAAACGTTCTTGACTTCGCCGGCGTAAAGAATGACATCGGATGCCACCACATCACCTCTAACAGCCGCAGCAGCATCAAAAAGGGACTGTCTTTCTTCTGGAGTAAGATTTAATACTTCAGCAACTCTATCAATGTATTCGCCAGAAAGCGGTTTGCGTTGGCCTCGTTCGACGTCACTGAGATAGGGGGCGGAGACACCCAATTTCTCCGCTAGTTTTCGAAGGCTTATATCTTTTTCAACTCGTATCGATTTTAATTTTTCTCCAAAGTTCATACTATATTCTCCTGTAAACCGTTGGCTTACACTTAATTATCCTTGCTTTTTCCTTTTTGTCAAATATTCATTTAAAATACAGGAAAAATATTATTTGGGTTTGAATCTAACGTGTAATCAAGAATTGAATTGCTGCCTCCGCGGACAAAATCGAAAATAAAAAAAACACCCAATTAAGGATGCTATTTGACAACGATATCCAAGAATTCACTGTAATTAATGTATCTTACGGATTCGTTCAAATTAAATTTGGTGGAGTCGCGGGGAATCGAACCCCGGTCCGAAGAAAGTCCCCACACAGCATCTACAGTTTAGGCAGATTCGTTAACCCAAATCCGCCGAACCTGCCAAGAGCGAATAAGGGGTGGCAGTTAATTTTCGTCCAACTTCCCCTGCCAAGAAGCCAGCTTATCGCCTTATCTTGCGCCTATCCCATGCCAAGGCGTGAACGCATGGGTAGACGTGCTCGTCCGCGATACGCGGAACCCTATGTCGGGTGCTTAATTAAGCAAGAGCAACGGACGCGCAACGGTTGTTGAGCATCCAGGGTTTGACAGTTTTGTCAGTTATTGTTTTTTGGTATTAAGGTTTACCAGACCACTGCATCCGTGCGTTGACGGTTTCCCCGTCAAAACCAGTACGGCCCCAGAACAATTTGCCTTTTCGTGTGTTAAAGGCTAGGTAACTATAGGGGCAAAAATCAAAATATCCAAGGGGCAATTCAATTTTTTGTGACTTTTTTCTTACTCTTGCCCTTTAAAAAGATGGCAAAACCAAGCAAGGAAGCAACTAAAAGCAGCAAAACGGCCAACCATAGGTAAAATCCATATCCAAATCGCAAGCTGGAAACGGGAACGGAGGGATTGATCCAAAAAATAAATACAGGAGACAACGCGATTCCTATTATTCCTAATCCCAGCAGGCAAATAGAAAGAGTTATGATTTTCCAATTCCCATAGCTAAGCAAAGAACAAATCGCACCTAAAACAAGGAACTGAATGGTAAAAAACAAAGGAAGATTGGAACGAAAATAAAAGGAGGATTCCAGGCCGTTCGAATCAAAAAGGAACGACCCCCCTAGCAAAATTCGCAGAAAAGGAAAGGGAATTTGACTTTGAAATTCGTCGCACGTTACCCAAAAAGGAAGCAAGAAAAATAAAAAGGATAAAAGAACAGCCAACCCCGTGAAAAAGGGAAACCATTTGATGAAGAATAAAGCAAAACAGCGTTTTTTCATCCTTTGTATTATCCCCGAACTCCATGGATATCGGAACCTTTTTATTCCCAAAATCCCCTAACTCGTGTATCGTTTAGTTTGCTTAAGCAAAAGAGAGTTAAAAATGGCGAACAAAAAGAAAAAGAAAAACTCGAATAAAACCGTTGCGGCGAAAAAGGTTTCCAAGACCAAGAAAAAGATGTCCCCGGAAGCAAAAGAAAAACTAAAAACCAGCTTCCTTACTTTGGTCAACAACGATGCCTGCATCCGTGCTAGCCGCGAATACCATGGTTGGGGATGGAACACTTTGGCCGTGACTTTGGCGGTCGCTAGCTGCGTTATCGCAGTCGTTCCCAGTCTCGTGGGTCGTTTGCAAGTCGATTATGGCAACAGCGTCCTTTCTTCCCCGAACTACAGCTATGACGATGGTTTGACCAACTTCACGAAAAAACTCGCGGAAGAAGGCATTGACCTCATCATCGATAACAACGGTCACCCCTCCTTCGGTTCCACCGAATCCGCTTGGATTGAAAAGATGGCCGCGAAAGGAAATGAAACCGACAAGCTTTATTTCTACAAAGACGTTTCTTCCTCCAAGGGACAAACGATGTTTGAAGTCTTCGTAAACCCGACCGTCTTCGTCACGACCGCCGCTCACGCCGAAGTCACCGACACCACCTTCTTCGCCGACATCGTGGAAGGAAAGAACCCGATCAACCACACGACCCGTTCGGACCGCATTGAAGGATCGGACGCCCCTTACGCCACGAGCTTCTTGGCATTCGGCCTCGACTCCATCATGATCGGTCGCTATAACGCCAGTGGAAAAGGCGAACGCCTTACTGGCGAAAACAAAGCCCTAGTCGGCACGAACTTCAAGAGCTTCGCCTTTAACAAAGATAACCAAATGCTTCAAAATAGCGAGCTCAAGGAAGCGGTGGTCGCCAATTACAAAAACGTCTTCCGCAGCATGACCCAAGCCCAAAAGGAAGCGGGTGCTTGGCAATATACCGGCATCATGTTCGGCGTTTACGTCGGACTCAACGTCCTCTTTGGCTTGTTGCTCTTCCTCCTCACCCGTGGCAAACGCAACCCCCTCCGTGTCTACACATTCTGGGAAACGCAAAAGATGTCCTATTGGGCGAGCTTCGCTCCGGGCATCCTCTCCCTCTGCCTTGGCTTTGCCATGCAGTCGATGGCCATGATGTCCTTCATCTTCCTCTTCGGCATGCGTATCATGTGGATGTCGATGAAATCCATGCGCCCTGCGCAATAAGCCTTGCAAGCATCTTAAAAGGGCCTCGTCTTATGGCGGGGCCCTTTCTCGTTGTCTTTGTTAATCCCCGTAATCGGACCCGCGGGATTTGTCTTCCACGAAAATGCAAAGAGGGTCCGTGATGTCTTGAATTTCCCGATAGATAAACCCCTCACGGGTGATCCAGGGATTTTCGAAATCCGCGGTGAAGATGACCTTATGGTTCTTCTTAATCACGAGATCGATTGCCTCCATGATGCGGTCAAAGTCTTCCGCGCGTTTTTCTTTGAATCCGCGTAGACCGTCATAAAACCCAGGTTCGACGTAAAACGTATTGCCATTCTCATCGTGATAGCAGTTCACCAAATGATTCCATGGATCTTGGAAGGGTTGGTACTTGTTAAATTCTTCGTAAGTCATAAAATATCCGCCAAATAGTTTAGCATCCCTTGAGGGTTTACGGGTAAAAAGGTATCTTTTTAAAGAAAAATGGAATCGAAAATCAAAATTGTCTTTACCGATATTGATAACACCCTTTATAGCCATTTTAAGCATGAAGTCCCATTATCCGCGATTCACGCGATGGAAGACATGCAGAAAAAAGGGATTAAGGTTTTCCTTTGCTCTGGACGTAACTACTACTTAATCCGCAAATCGGGCATCTTGTCCGTGGTTCATCCCGACGGCATGGTCACGATGAATGGCAGCAACGCCATTATCGATGGCAACATCATTTATAAATATCCGATCCCTTCTAACGTCGTCGATAAGATGATTCTCTACGCCAAACGCCTCAAATTCGGCTTGACCTTAATCGAAGAAAGCGAAGGCCACATCAATATGATTGATGACCGTGTGATCTCCGCCCACGAAAAATACGGAACTCGTTTCCCGCAGCCACGTCACTTCCCGGACCATTATGACCGCGTCGTCTATCAAATGATTGCTTTTTGCGATGCCTTTGACGAATCCTTGTTCCTCCCCCATCTAGAAAACTGCAAATCCGCACGCTGGGATGAATATGCCGTCGATATCATGCTGAAAGATTCCGACAAATCCAAAGGAATTGAATCCGTTCTCGAATATTACGATTTAAAGCCTGAAAACATCCTTTGCCTGGGAGATGGCGAAAACGACGTGGAAATGCTTCGTTACGCAGGAATCGGAGTTGCCATGGGCAATGGAAGCCCCTTAGCCAAGCAAGCCGCCGATTACGTCACCGACGACATCGATGATGACGGGTGGGCCAAAGCTTGTCTCCACTTCGGCTTAATCGATCAAATCCGCAAATAAGAAGGGTCCGCCCTTCTTTTTTTGTTCATCCCCCGTATACTTTTCCATATGGAAAATAACCCCTTTACCCGAACCGAACGCCTTTTTGGAAAAGAAGCGATGGAACGCCTCGCTTCTTCTCGTGTTGCCATCTTTGGATTAGGAGGGGTGGGCGGCAACTGCTGCGAAGCCCTTGCCCGAAGCGGAGTCGGCCATTTCGTATTGGTCGATGACGACGCCGTATCCCTTAGTAACATCAATCGTCAACTTATCGCCACCTTCGATACCATCGGCATGAATAAAGTAGATGTCATGGAACAAAGAATCCATTCGATCAACCCCCAAGCCATCATTGAAAAAAGAAAAGCGTTCTATCTGCCGGAGCACGGGAATGAATTCCCTTTTGAATCCTATGATTACTGCATCGATTGCATCGATACGGTCACGGCCAAAATCGATATCATCCTCCGTTGCCAGAAAGCAGGCACTCCCGTGATCTCTTCCATGGGCGCGGGAAATCGCCTGGACCCCAGTCAATTGCGAATCGGGGACCTTTATTCCACTCACATGGATCCTCTAGCCAAAATCATGCGGAGAGAATTAAGGAAACGGGGCGTCAGCCATTTAAAAGTCGTTTATAGCGAGGAAAAGCCGACTCTCCCCCAGCAAGCGATATTAGAAGAGATCGCACACGACAAACCAAGAAGATCCATCCCAGGATCCACTTCTTTTGTGCCTCCGGTTGCTGGTATTCTATTAGCCGCGGAAGTCATCAAAGACTTAACGGGCATCACGCCGAATTCCGATAAGAAAGAAGCCGAAGCCAAATAGTCTCATTCATCTACTTGTGATAGGGCTCATGATGGGCGATGCGAAAAGCCCGATAGAGCTGTTCCAGCAACATGATTCGCGATAATTGATGGGGGAAGGTCATTTTCCCGAAACTGATAGAATCATTCGCCCGGGCTTTTAAGGCATCCGACAAACCTAACGATCCTCCTATTAAAAAAATTAACGAGGAACGCCCTTTAACAAAGGCATTTTCTAGGTAAGAAGAGAAAGAGATGGAGTCGAATTCCTTTTGGTTTAGGTCCATGGCAATCACATAATCGCCGGATTTAATCTTTTGAAGGACACGGGTTCCTTCTTTTTCTTTGATTTCCGCTTCTTCTTTGGGGCTTAAACCCTCTTTCGTGGCTAGGTCGGGGAATTCCTCCACGGTGACCTTCGCGTAAGCCTGGAGGCGCTTTAAATATTCTTCCGCGGCAGACCGCCAATAGGATTCCTTCAGGGAACCGATGCAATAAAGGGTGATTTTCATTCCCAATCGCCTCCAAGAACCATGTCCCATTGCTTGGTAGGAACAATTTGGATGGAATCGGGGTCAATATTCCGGGATTCCAGCAAACGACGGTAGGAAGAAACCGCAATGTCCGCCGTGTTGCATTCCTCGCTGATATGGCCTAGATATACCGCTTTGGTTCTTGGACCGATGACCTCGCTAAAATAAATCGCGCTATCGACGTTGCTCAGATGGCCATGGTCGCTATGGATGCGGTCTTTCAGGCATTGGGGACGTCTGCTTTTATAAAGCATTTCCAAGTCATGATTCGATTCAAAAAGGTAGTAATCGCAATTTTGGAGAATCTTCAAAGCCTCATCATCCAAATACCCGGTATCCGTCACATAGCCAAGTTTCTCATCGCCAACACGGATTAAATAATTCACGGGATTCGGAGCATCGTGATGGGCGGAAAAAGGAAAAATGCATAGACGTCCCACGTCAATTCCGCAATAAGGTTCAATGGTCTCAAATACCTCATCGGGATTCAAAGAGCATTGGGTGGCGTAGACGGCTGTTGTTTTGGGCATTAAAGAAACCGTGCCAATATGATCGGTATGATCGTGGGTAATGAAAAGGGCTTCGATGTCTTCCACCGATTTGCCAAGGATTTTAGTACCCTTCGCCAAAGTTTTGCGGGGCACGCCCATATCGATTTGGATCAAGGATTCCCCATCCGTGATGAGGGTGGCATTTCCTTTCGATCCCGAAGCGACGAAAACAATGCGGATCATTCCGGCATATCCACTTCGCCCATCATAGCCGCCTGACGGGTTTGATATTCATTGGAAGGTTCGCAGAAACGGGAATAGGCTTTTTGGAACAATAGGGTAATGGTTCCCGTTTGGCCGTTGCGGTTCTTGGCAATGATGATTTTCGTTTCCGACATATCGCCATTGGCCTTCTTTTCTTCTGCCGTGGGTTGAGGAGTTTCCGGTTCCGGCTCTCCTCCGTTTTGCTTTTCGGCCTTCAATTGATATTTGGTTTTGATGGATTGACCAGTAGCCGTGTAGTAGTCAGGGCGATACATGAGCATCACGATATCAGCGTCCTGCTCAATGGCGCCCGATTCACGGAGGTTCGCAAGGTTAGGAACCTTATCGGGGTTATTATCAACGCTACGGTTAAGCTGCGATAAGCAGATAACCGGTAACTTCAATTGACGAGCCAACGTCTTCAAGGCTCCCGAGATATAGGATACCTCTTGTTGACGGGCGCTCATATCGAGCTTATCGGAATAGGTGATACGGCCCAAATAATCGATGACGATTAAACCCAAATCCGGGTGAGTGGCTTTTAATTTCGTGGCTTTGGCGACCAAATCGCCCAGTTTGGAGTTTGGGGTGTCGTCAAAGAAAAGCTCCGTTTGAGAGATTTCTTCGATAGCAGAGGCCACTTTCACGCGGTCTTTGCCGTAGAGTTTTCCCGTTTGGATATCGTTATTGGAGACGCAAGAGCGCGATGCGATCAAACGTTCCATGACTTTGTCGGCGCCCATTTCGAGAGAGAAGAATCCGACGGGCACTTTCCCGCGAATCGCCGCTTCATAGGCGAGATTCATACCAAAAGCCGTTTTGCCAACGGAAGGACGGGCGGCAAGGATGATTAAATCACCTTTTTGCCATCCATGGGTCATCGCATCGAGGCAGTTATAACCCGAAGTTAAACCCGTTAAGCCTTTGTTATCGCTTTTGGATTTCTTTTCGATGTCCTCTCGAACCGCCAAGGCAACTTCGCGAGCGCTCTTCATGCCCTGAACGGAACGCTTTTGGGCAATGCGAGTGATTTCATCGTTGGATTGGAGGATGAAGTCGCCGATATTGGAAACACCCTTGGAATATTGTTCTTGAATGCGGTTGGTCGCTAATAGCAATTGGCGAAGGACGCTTTGCTCATGAACCATATCAATATAGGTATCGATGTATTCCGGGGAAATAACCGTGTTGAGTAATTGGAAAAGATAAGGAGTTCCGCCTGCTTGCTGATCCAATTTGGAATTGATGAGCTGGTCATTTAAAGTCTGGACATCCAAAGGAAGATGATGAGCGTGGAGTTCCTGCATGGCCGTGAAAATAATCCGGTTACGAGGATCGGCATCGCTAAAATCATCCGGTTGAAGGGAATCCAAACCAATTTCCGCTGCACTCGGGGAAATCAGCATCGAACCCAAAACGGAACGTTCCGCTTCTAAGTTACTTGGCAAAGCGATTGTCGCCATTATTTCTTCTCCGAAATGTGGACGTTGACAGTACCAATAACTTCGCCTTCTGCTCCTTTATAGAGTTCAATGCGAAGACGGGTGTAGCCAAGACCATTGGCAGGATATTTATCGATGAATTTTCGTTTATCGAGTTTGATGCCCCATTGTTTTTCCATTCCCTCGCAGATTTCTTTGGGGGAGATGGAGCCAAAAGCACGGCCATCGCTGCCGGTTTTTAACGTAAATTCGACATTGATATGCTCCAAACGGGTTTTGACTTCTTCCGCCGCTTTTTTGAGTTCTTTTTGGCGTTCTGCCTCCTGGGCGTTGTCACGCTTTAACTCTTGCTGAGTGGCATTCGTGGAAAGTTTAGCAAGCCCCCGCGGAATCAAATAATTGAGACCGTATCCATCACTCACCGTTACGGTCTCGCCTTTTTTTCCAATTTTCTTCACATCTTGAGTCAAAATAACTTTCATTATCGTAATCCTCCTAAATCCGTTTTGGCTTCATCGAGATAAGTCGCCAAAGCGTCTAATAATTTGTTTTCTACTACAGCAACCGTCGATCCCGGGAAAGAGGCCGCCGCCATGCCGAAGTGTCCGCCGCCACCAAGTTTTTCCATCAACAGTTGGACGTTGATAGAACCATCGCTACGTGCGGAAATCGCAATCTCGTTTTGCTTGATTCGCCCAATGACGAAGCTTGCGTTCACGCCTTTAAGTTCGCGGATTTGGTTCGCAACTTTGGCCAAGGCGCTTTTTTCGATGATATCGGAATCATCGGAGACGCAATAGGCAACTCCCGTATAGGGGCTGCGCATCGTCGAAGCGATTTTGGTCACTAAGTTGTATTCTTCGACTTCATCTTTCAAGAAATCATCTGCTTTTGCATTATCCGCGCCGAATTCCTTCAAGATCTCGCAGGCTTCGAAGGAACGAACCCCAGTAGCCTTGGATTTGAAGAAGGAAGTATCGAGGAAGATGCCCGAAAGCATAATCGTCGCGTATTCGGCAGGAATTTCAATACGCGGGTTCGCCGAAGAATATTTAACAAATTCGGCGATGATTTCACTCGTGCTGCCCGCCGAGGGATCGATATAAGAAAGAACCGGTTTTTCGATGAAGGCTTCGCCGCGACGGTGATGGTCGATAACAATCGTCTTGCTCGATTTTTCCAAAGCCTTATCCCCCATAACTAGGGTGGGAACCGAGACGTCGACCACCACGAATAGGGTGGAGGGGCGAATCGATTCTTCTGCTTCTTTTGGAGTAATCGTCATGCGGTCCAAACGTGCTTTATCAAACGTCGACTGGAAGGCAAGACGCGTTTTCTTTTCGGTAAGGCGGGGATCGAAAATGATTTTATAAGGTTTCTTGTAATGCTCGCAGATTGCAGCAACGCCCAAGCAAGCGCCCAAAGCATCCATGTCCATGTCTTTATGACCCGAGATATAGATGTTGCTCGCATCTTTTGCTAACCCAATTAAGGAGTTAGCGATAGAACGGAACTGGACGCGGCCCGTATTTTCCACCGCGGCCGTCTTGCCGCCATAATACTTGAGCTCTTCTCCATAATGACTGACAACCGCCTGGTCTCCGCCACGCGAATTGGCGATATCAATCGCATTCGAAGCCATTTCGGAGAGTTTGGTAATGTCGTCGAAACGATGGGCGAATCCAATCGAAAGGGTGGGGATAACCTGTTGGCCTTTTCCTAGCATTCTGACGTTACTTAAAACCGTGAAACCATCTTGTTCCATGCGGTCCAAAGAGGTGAAATTGCAAACGGCAAAATAAGAATCATTACGGATGCGACGAACCAAAACGCCCATCGTTTTTGCATAATCAAAAATGGCCGCGCGAACTTTGGTGATCAAGTCATTGCTATCGTCTTCGATTTTGCCGGCAACATCGGAATAGTTATCAATCATGATGATGCCGACGCAGGTGGCCTGTTGACGGTTATATTCGCTGACCTGCTCATAGTCGGTAGAATCTTTGAAGATATATAAACGTGCTTCTGGCAAATACTTTACGGAATAATCTCTACCATTGGCTTCGATTTTTTCGCTCATGTCTACCGGCGCATTCTTCAGTTCGGCAAGTTTTGGCTGCCATTCCAAAATATTGGCATCCAGCAAATCGATTTGACGTTCCTTGAACAAATTATTCGTCCAAAGAACAAGGTCGTTCTCATCGGTGACAACCAACCCGATTTGGCCGAAGTTATAAGCTTCTTGGACGTCGCTGCCGATAATGGAAGAAGCATCCAAATCGCTCTTGCGGCGGATATGGCTCAGTTTCACTTCCGTTACCCAAACCACGAAGAAATCGATGACGAAAATGCCAACGGTAATGAAAATCCAATATTCCGGCTTCACCATTTCGTGAAAGCCTTTGGGAAAATCGAAGAAATAAAACAAAGCCACCACGGCGATAGCCACGGCTTCGAACAGGAAAATACCCGCGGTCCACAATGTCATTTTATGCAAAGCATAAGACATGGAGAGGGAATGGTTGTTTTTGCGTTTCGATTTGCTTGCCATAGGTATTAAAAATTATAGGCATTCCAAGCAAACGCGGAAAGCCTTCTTTCAATTCGATATTCTGCTATTCGCCTTTTTGCTCGGATTCGCCCGTCTCTTCTTCTTTTGCCGACGTCTTTTCTTTGTCCTTCAAGGAAAGGATATAGAAGCATACGGCAATCGTGATGGCAACAAGGGCGATCGTGACGATGATGCCAATCACAGAGCTGTTCGCAAGGAAGAGTTTCATGAACTCAAGTATAGGGCAAAGAACGTTAAAGGGAAGAGGGGCGCTCAAAAATGGAAGCAAACGAAAAGGAAAATCGACTCGCCAAACCTTCCATTTTCGGTGTTTTGAAAGGTTTTGATTCGGTGTTTTGAAAGAATTTAATTCGGTGTTTTGAAAACTTTTTTCTCAAAAACCATTGAATTTCATAGGTTTTTTATGGTTTTTAGAAAAAATGACGAAATTCAGGCCAAGAAAAAAGAGGCCACCTCAAGGATGGTCTCTTTTGTAGGGTGTTTGAAGTTACTTCAACTTCTTTTCGGTTGCTTCGAACAAGCCATTGATATAGGCACAGCCCAAAGCGCGATCGAAGAGTCCGTAACCCGGCTTTCCATCTTCGCCGAAGATGTTGCGGCCATGGTCGGGACGAACGTATCCGTCAAATCCGTTGCGGACCAACGCTTCGACGATACCAGCCATATCGAGGCTTCCGTCTTTGCTCCAATGTCCCACTTCGCAGAAGGAATCATGGTCGTCCGTCCATTTGACGTTACGTAAATGAACGAAATGAACGCGGCCTTGCTTCGTGTATTTTTCCGCCATATGGATCAAATCGTTATGACGTCCCGCACCAAAGGAACCGGTGCAAAGGGTTAAGCCGTTATTCGTCGAAGGAACCGCGGCGAACATCTTATCCAAATCTTCTTCGCAGGAAACGATACGCGGCAATCCAAACACATCCCAAGGGGGGTCATCTGGGTGGATGGCCATCTTCACGCCAACTTCATCGCAGACGGGAATGACTTTGGAAAGGAAATAAACAAGATTTTGGAAGAGGTCTTCATGGGTCAACGTCGAATAGGCTTCGAGCAATCCTTGAAGTTCTTCTTGGCTATAGGATTCATCCCATCCCGGAAGATGGAGATGATGGGGATCCACTTTCTTGAAATCCTCATAGGAATAAGAAAGGGAATTCGAGCCATCTGCATTTTGATGGTGCATATCCGTGCGGAGCCAGTCGAAGACCGGCATGAAGTTGTAGCAGACCACTTTGACTCCGGCTTCGGCGACGCGGCGAACGTTTTCGATGTAATTTTCGATATAACGATCGCGGGTCGGGCGTCCGAGTTTGATGTCTTCGTGGACGGGAATCGATTCGATGACTTCCATCTCTAATCCCGCAGATTCGGAAATCTTTTTGAGTTTGGCGAGGTCTTCTTTCGGCCAGACTTCTCCAACAGGGACGTCGTATACCGCGGTGACCACCCCGCTCATGTTCGGGATTTCGCGGATATACTGCAATGGGATGCTGTCTTTTTCGCCATACCAACGGAAGGTGAGTTTCATGGGCTTCCTCCTTAATTCAATGAACACGCCGAATCATAAGCGGATTTGATCGCGTTTTCAATCGTGCAGGGCTGGTCTTCGAGGCAATCGCCGATCATGACCACGTGGGCATCCATTCCTTCAAAGCATTGTTGCTCGAGGCCGAAGAATAATCGACGAAATTCTCAAAATCTTCTAGTCCATCGGGGGCATAACCATAATGTTCTTTTACAAAGAGCGAATGGTATTTAAGCTCTGGAAGCGGTTGATGCCCCTGGTCAAAGAATAGAGGTTCAACCGATTCCATTCGCTTAGAATTTCTTCGCGATGAGAGGGAAGAGGGAAGGCGTCGAAGAGGCACGGATTGAAGGAGCGATGATGCTTCACGGTCATCGTGTCCCGTCCGAATCGATGCAGAGGAGGAAATCGTGGGAGCGAGTTCCAGAAAGCGTCATCACACTCCGCTATAGGACGAGAATCCGCCGTCGATGGGGACGCAAATGCCCGTGATGAAGCTCGCGGCTTCCGGGCTAAGAAGGAAGAGGGTCGCACCGACGAGTTCCTCCACTTCACCAAACCGTCCCATCGGAGTCGCGTCCAAGATTTTGTGGGTACGGGCCGTGGGGGTGCCATCTTCGTTCCAAAGCAATTTGGCATTTTGGGTCGTGGAGAAGAATCCAGGGGCGATCGCGTTGACGCGGATACCAAGATGAGAGAAATGAACGGCAAGCCACTGGGTGAAATTCTTCACCGCGGATTTAGCTCCGCTATAAGCCGGGATTTTGGTGAGTGGCGTATAGGCGTTCATGCTGGCGATATTAAGAATGGAGCAGCCTTTTCTTCCCACCATGTCTTTGGCAAAGACTTGGGAGGGGAGGAGGGTTCCGATGAAATTCAAATTGAAGACGAATTCGACGCCTTTCTCGTCCAAATCGAAGAAAGTCTTCATCTGTTTTTGGGCGTCATCGAGTTCGGCGAATTCGTTGTCCGTGGTCGCGCGAGGGTTGTTTCCACCGGCACCATTAACAAGAATGTCGCAAGGTCCGAAGTCCGCTAAAACCTTTTGATGGGCTTCTTCTAGCGCTTCCTTGCTCAAAACATTAGCGGCATATCCTTTGGCGACGAATCCTTCCGCCACGATTTTGGCAGCGGCTCGATCAGCGGCTTCTTGGTTGAGGTCAAGAAGGGCGACTTTGGCACCGCATTGGGCAATCGCTTCCGCAAGGCTGGAGCAGATGACTCCGCCGGCGCCGGTTACGACGACGACTTTGTCTTTTAAATCGATTTCAAATGGCAATTTCATATTTTGCCTCCTTTTTTAGAAAGTGGTGTTGGGCGTTCTACAGAACGCGTCGACGGGAGAAATACCTTCAAAATTTCCCCTACCTAATAGTTTATCGATGAAGACGTCCATCGTCACAACATTCTTGTCGTAGACGTTGATGTAATTTCTTACCTGCGGGGCATCGAAGAGATGAAACGGGGAACAGAAGGAAACGAAGAGCACGGGCAATTCGAACACATACCAAGGCACGTCCGCGGTTCCTTTAGATAATTTCCAAGAAATGCGCTGCACCGTGTTATGGGAATCGAAATGGGCTAATTGGATGACGAGATCATAATGATCGGTCAAATCATGGATTGGGGTCTTGTTGTTATAGATATTCCCCACCAAACGGAAGACTTCCATCGGGGGCAATTTCTTGGCCTCGTCCATCAAGGATTCGAAGATCGTTGAAATCGAATTCAAAGCTGCTTAAAGCCCCATTTAGCAAAAAGGTTGCAGGACCCCCTGCAGCCTTTTGTTCCCTAAACAAGTCTTTATTGACCGATTTCGGTTAGCCACGCATCCAAAGCGGATTTTCCTTCCTCGTTTACTTTGAAGCACCACTTGAAAGGAGGGAGGGTTTTCATTTTTCGAGTTAAAGCGAAGTCCGTGATGTTTTTGGGGCCTTCTCCACTCCAGCCATAATCGCCAAACGCGGCAAATCCCTTATTCGTGAAGAAGGGAATGGGCCTGCTCAAAAGCAAATCATAGAACATGGAAATCGCGTCCCCTGCAATCGTCGGGGTGCCAAATAGAACCAAACTCGAGGTGCGGATCGCTTCTAAAATATCCGCTTTGGAGGAAGCGTAATTCAGCGCGTCGATTGCGAAGAACGATACGGTCTTGCCTCTTTTTTCCAATTGGGCCTTCAAATACTCCGCCATTTCCGCGGTGTATCCATAGCAAGAGGTATAGACCAAAGTGATGTGATTGGCATCTAAAACAGGGAGCCATTTCTTGGCTTCTTCTTCAAAGGCGTCGATCACTTTATCCGTGTCTTTATCGACGACGGGGCCATGCCCGGTAAGGATGAGATCTAATGGCAAAGCGCGGACTTTAGCCACGGCTTGAAGGGCAAAAGAAGCAAACGGGGCCATGATGCATTCAAAATAATAATCAAAGGATTCCCGGTATTCCTTATAATCCTTCACCTTAGAATAAAGGATTTCATCAAAGGCATAATGGGTTCCGAAGGCATCGCAGCTGACCAAGGCTTTTTCTTCGACAATATAGGTGAATAAAACATCCGGCCAGTGGAGAAATAAACCCGAAAGAAAGCGGAGGGTATATTGCCCAACCTTTAATTCTTTTCCCGGAGCCATCACCAAGCTCTTGAACGGGAAACGGAGGATATTCTTCAAATTATTGATTCCGGCAGGGGAGGCAATAACCGTGATGTCCGGGCTCTTTTTCAAAAGGGCTTCGATCGCTCCACTATGGTCGGGCTCGGTATGTGCGACCACCAAATATTTGATGTCGATTAATGACGTTAACGAAGAGATGTGTTCGATGTATTCATCGGCAAAGCCCGCTTTGCTGCCTTCAAACAAAACAACCCCCTCCGTTGTTTTTAATAAATAGGAGTTATATGAGGTGCCGTAAGGAAGCGGCATGACGCTGTCAAATACCTTGAGACCATGATCGATGCAGCCAACGTAATATAGATTTTCTTTTAGTTTTAAAGATTCCATAAATAAAACCTCCACTTCTATTTTAACAGGCGTGGGGAAAGACGGATAAAGGAACGCTTGTCCATCGCCTCCCATTAGGGGTTGTAGCCTAAAAGTGTAGTGAGCCAGTGTAGTCCTTGTTCTCTACAATTCGTGTCCTGCGTCAAAGAGCGAAGCGTTTAACGACATTAGAAATACGTTGCTATCCAGTTTTCGTTGACAAATGCCTCACCCATTTATAAGTGTCAAGAAGTTGATAGTTAGGAGCAAAAATCTCTCTTTAAATATCAGAATGTTAGCACTTATAAATTCATGTTTTGACGAATATTTAGGCGTGCACCCCACCCAAAATTGCAGCATTCGTTAATACTTTTTTGCATTTTTGAATGATGGCTTTCGCCTCATCCATATTTAACCGATTGTTTTTTGCCACGAGGAGCATGTCTTGATCCGTAATCCCCTTGCCTTTGCCATTAACCGATGTAGTGTGTTCCCCAAAATAGGTCCGCTCGGGTGTAATATCATAAGCGGGGGACAAACGATACACTTTATTTGTGGCATCGAACAAAAATGAAAAATTCTTCGCATGATCGTCTTGGTTATCAATGAGAACATTAAAAACCATTCTTCGATACATCTCCATGACCTCTTCATCGTCTTCGGTTAAGATTCTAGTCAGCTTAATCAAGTCGTTATAATCCATTGCAGGGGCACGAAAATCACATTCCAACAATGCGGCGACGCTGATCATATGGACCTTATCATTTTGATGACGGTCAAACCTTTTGATTAGAAAATACTTTCCACCTTTTTCCGATGTGACTAATTCGATATCTGGAATACGGATTCCGCACGATTTGGCGAGGGACATGTATCGGAATTCAAGATCGACGATGTCTTTTGGATCAAAACGGGAGGAAAATTTAACAATCCAGTCTTCGCCTTTATAACGAATCAAGGATTTTGGTCTAGCTCCACCACTGGATCCACCCAATGAATAAAGCGTTCCAATGTCTTGTACTTCCTTCGAATCCAACAAAGCATTGCATTCTTCTTGGATAAGATCGAAATCAATGATGTCCGGCTTGGTAGCTTGGCTAAAATCAGGCACATATTCAAGCAAGCCCATCCCGGATGACCCTACATAAGCCAATCGGTCGAGGGGGGACAGAGAACGTATATCAATCTTCTTTTGCCTCAAAAAACGTTCTAACAGCAATTCACCATAACTGTCAGGAAGAGAATCTGCAAACACTCCAAAAAGGCCTCTAAAATAAGGGGAGGACGACACAAATAATTGTCTAGATAATGGGAGTTTAAATGGGTTAAGAGAAAATCCGTTTTGTACCCATTCGTCACTATATTGAAAAGCGATTCGGTGATCTTTGGTTAAAGCCAACGTGCCGACCAATGTTTTATTTGCCAATACGTCAATCTTCTTGATCATGCAAAACCTCCTCGATGGACGTATATTCTTTGCGAACTTCAAATAAGCGATCTAAGTCTTCGTAAAGTCGAAGGCTCATTGCAATTTTGATGAAAGAGGCAAAAGAGATATCCCCCGTATTTTCAAATTTCCTTATCGTGGCATATGGGACACCAGAAAGAACGGAAAGCCGCTTTTGGGATATTTTCCTGTTTTTTCGAATCGCAACGAGGCGTTTTGCGATTTCCATTTGTTGTTCGTAATATGTTTTAAAAAGTAATGCTTGTTCTTCCATTGCTACTATGATAGCACTTTTTAATCATTCTTTCAATTTATTGCTACTATAATAGCAATTTAATAACAAAGATTTTAATAAATGATTCCTTGTTTGTTCGTTGGAGGAACAGCAATATCAATGTCGGTAGAACTGAAGTCAAAAACGCACTTTCCGACGTTAAAGGAAATGTGCAGCACATCATTCACTTCAGAATAATGGAATTCTTTACCCCGTTGAAATTAAGCTGAGTTCTTCTCCTAAAGCCGAGATGGCGTCCCATTTTGATGTTTTGGACAAAATACCCGACCAAAAAAGAGGCATGGGAGCCATCGTCTGCCTTTATGATAAGAAGTTATATCTAAGAGATAATCTCGTGGTTCTTCCCGTGGAATATATCTAAAACTTTCTATCACAATTCAATGCAACAATAGATTTCTCATTTATTAATCAAGCATAGAAAAAAAGGCCGTCAATTTTGACGACCTTTTGGTGATTTCATTGAGTGTATGTAGCGGATTATCGTTCCGTCACATCTGCCCTGTCCCATGACGACGCCGATTCTCCGAAAAAGAACGAAATCGACTCTCTCCGGCGAAGCCCATATTCGACCCGTGGGATACGGAATCGACGGCAGCTATATTTCTCTCACCTTATCGCCTGCCACGCGACGCGGGACGGCCGGGGCTAGCCAGAACGAGTTATATACAAGTATATAAAAACGCTTCGACGTCGATGGATTCCAATAAATCCAGAGCGAGGGACGGACGACGACGAAAAAACCGTCCACGCGGGACGGTCTTGTTGATTTGCTGTTTCGTGTTTCGGGGAGAACGGTCTTCGTATGAACGAGGAGAATCGCTATCGTCCTGACACAACACCCATCAAGATTACTTGACGTCGGGAAGCAGACCCATGAAGCGGGCGTTCTTGATCGCCGTGGCGACTTGGCGCTGATACTTGGCGCTGGTGCCGGTGATGGAACGCGGGGCGATCTTGCCGTCGGGTCCAATGAAGCGAGAGAGGGTCTCGACATCTTTGTAGTCGACGTATTTGATCTTGTTCTTCTTAAAATAGCAAACCTTACGGCGTGCACGGGTTTTTCTAAAAGCCATTGTTCTTTACCTTTCCGGGCAGTTCCTTAGAAGGGAAGGTCATCTTCCATCAAAGGATCGAGATTATTGGAAGTCGATGAATTGCCCTGTGGTTTGACCGAGTTGTCCGGCGCGTTATAGGACGAGCCGACATCCGGGGTATATCCGGAATCGTTCTCCGAAGCACCATTCGAGGCCTTGGGCTCCATGAGCTCAATGCGCTCAGCAACGATTTCGGTGGAAGTCACCTCCACGTTGGAATCCCGACGCGTGTATTTGCGTTGGGTGAGACGACCAACAACGCCAATCAAAGATCCCTTGTGAGTGAACTTCGAGACGACGTCTGCCTGTTTTCCAAAAACGGAAACCGGCATAAAGATGGTGGTCTTTTGACCTCCACGACGCTCATCGGACGCAATGGTGAAGGAAGCCACGGTCATTCCCGAGGTGGTGGAGCGGGTTTCGGGGTCGCGGGTCAGGCGACCAACTAGAACGACATTGTTAAGCATGTGTTATCCTCCTGCTGCTTAGTCTTTATCAACGGTGATAAGGAAACGGATAACAAGATTGTCGAGACGGATCAAACGCTTGAATTCTTCAAGGCAGGCATTGTCGGCAGAGATCTTTTCGACAACGTAGAAGCCTTTCTTCAAATCGTGGATCGGGCTCGCAAACTCACGGACTCCCATCTCCTTGCTGTCACGAACAACGCCTTTGTTGTCGGTGAGGATCTTGTGGAGTTTTTCAATTTCAGCCTTTCTGCTGGCATCATCGAGATCCGCAGAGAGAATGAACATGAGTTCATATTTTCCCATAGTGTTTGCACCTCCTAATTTCGGTCTAGGGTCGTATCGAAATCGTACGACCATAGAAGTGTGTGCCGTATCCTTCAAAAACGGCAAACGCCATTATAAAGGGGGTAAGGGGGATAATCAATCTTGGACTTTACCAATTTGCTTCCTTTCATCTAATGAGACGACCTCGTGCCCATAACAAGAAGTCGCCTCACTATTTCTATAACCAAAAAAAGGGGAATTATGACGAAACTTGTTTCCAAATTTTAGGGTTAAAATGTAAATTTTTTATCTAATTTCTTCGATAAAATCTGGATAATTTGAAGTGACAAAAAATGCCACATTGCGTGGCATTCCTTGAATGGCTTTTTGGCCTTATTTTTCGTCCTTCATCGTCGGGAAGAGAAGGACTTCGCGGATGTTTTGCACATTGCAGAAGAGCATGCAGGTGCGGTCAATGCCGACCCCGATTCCTCCCGCGGGAGGCATGCCATACTTCAAAGCATCGAGGAAGGTATAGTCAATGTCGTTGGCTTCTTCATCTCCACGATTTCTCGCGGCAAGCTGGGCTTGGAAACGTTCCATTTGATCGAAGGGGTTATTGAGCTCGCTGTAGGAATTGCCAAACTCAAACCCACCGATGAAGAATTCGAAACGTTCGACAAAACGAGGATCCGTGCATTTCTTGGTAAGCGGAGAAACTTCGATTGGGTAGGTGTGGATGAACGTCGGTTGGACGAGACTCTTTTCCACGAATTCATCAAAGAAGGCCTGCATGATGTAACCGGTGCTGTTCCAGCTCTTTTGGAGGGGGACGTTATGTTCTTTGGCGAGTTTAACGGCGTCTTCAAACGAGATATCGTCGGTGAAGTCAATGCCAGTTTTTTCTTTGATGGCTTCGGCCATGGAAATCCAGCGGAAGGGTTTGGAGAAATCGATTTCGATATCACCCCATTGAATTTTGTCTTTGCCACAGATTTTCTCGGCAAGGTCTTTGAAGAGTCCTTCCGTCCATTCTCTCATGGATTGGAGGTCGCCATAGGCTTGATAGAGCTCAATGGTCGTGAATTCGGGGTTATGACGGACATCAATTCCTTCGTTACGGAAGATGCGCCCGATTTCATAAACGCGGTCGATGCCGCCAATCATCGCTTTCTTGAGGTTCAATTCCGTCGCAATGCGGAGATAGAAATCCTTATCCAAGGCGTTGTGGTGTGTGATGAACGGACGGGCCGAGGCGCCACCGGCAATCGGAGACAAAACCGGGGTTTCGACTTCGAGGAATCCAAGGTTATCGCAATAGCGGCGAATCTCAGAAAGAATGCGAGAACGGGTAATAGCGACTTTACGGGAGTCTTCGTTGACGATCATATCGACGTAACGATGACGGAAACGCTCTTCCGGATCGGTTAAGCCATGGAATTTTTCAGGCAACGGCTTCAAACATTTGGACAAATGGGTGTAATGCTCCACGTGAATGGTGAGCTCGCCGGTTTGGGATTTCATCAAAGTGCCTTCTAATCCGGCAACGTCGCCTAAATCCGACAATTTGAAAACCTTGTAGTTCTCTTCTCCAACGGATTGAAGACCAATCCAAAATTGGATGGAACCATATTCGTCGTGGATGTTGCCGAAGGCGGCTTTACCCATCTTACGGAGGGCCATTAAGCGTCCAGCCACATTGACTTTGATGGCTTTTTCTTTGAGTTCTTCGGCACTCAATTCACCGTAATTGGCACGGAGGTCGCGGATTTGGTCTTTCCAGTCATAACGACTGCCAAACGGATCCACGCCGAGTTCGCGATAACGAGGAAGCTTATCGATACGAGCTTTCTCTTGGTCAGTTAATTTTTCTTCGATCATGTTGTCGTCCCCCTTATGGGCGAAGGTATCTTACTCTAGTTCATGAAAAAAGGGAACGCGTAGCGGTCCCTGTTTCTCCGTTTTTAGGCGTGAGGCTGATGCAAATTGGTGACGTCTTTCCAGGAATTCGCGATACCACGTACCTCTTCTTTGAGCTTTTCTGCGTCTTTTTCCTGTCCCGATAAGCAAGCGTAAATCAGACGAGCGATTTGACGGGCTTGAGCCTCGCTGCAACCGCGAGTGGTGGCCGCGGCAAACCCGATACGAAGGCCAGAGCATTCGCTAGGTTTTAAGGTATCCCCGTGAATCATGTTCTTGTTCGTGGTAATTCCGATCTCTTCCAAACGAGCCTGTGCTTCTTTTCCCGTGATTCCAAAGGAAGCCAAAACGTTCAGCAGGAACAAGTGATTATCGGTTCCGCTGACCGAACAGCCGAGAGAACGAAGTTCATCGTCGCAGGCTTTGGTATTGGTTAATACTTGGGTCATATATTCCCGGAATGCAGGCTGCAAATCTTCACCAAAACAAGCGGCTTTTGCGGCGATAATGTGTTCTAATGGGCCACCCTGGGTATAGGGGAACACCGCGCTTTTAATGGGTTTGATCCATTTCTCGTCATTCGTAAGAATCATGCCTCCACGGGGCCCACGGAGGGTCTTATGCGTCGTGGTGGTCACGATATCGGCGTAGAGGCAAGGATTTTGAGTTAATCCCGCGGCAATGATGCCCGCGATATGAGCCATATCCACCATGAAATAGCAATGGATTGGCGAATGGGCGTTATGGCGGTCTACGAGTTCACGCAATGCCTTGAAATCAATCTCATAGGGGTAGGCGCTATAGCCAGCCAAAAGAAGGTTGGGATTCTCTTTCTCCAGGCATTCTTCGATGATGGCTAAGTCCAAATGTCCATCTTCTCCCAAGGGGTAGTGGACAAAATGATAGGTTTGGGCGGAGAAGGAAACAGGGGACCCGTGGGTTAAATGACCGCCGTCATTGAGGATTAAAGAAAGAACTTTATCCCCCGGTTTAAGCAAGACGTGATAAGCGGCAAAATTAGCTTGGGAACCGCTATGGGGTTGGACGTTGACATAAAGGCAATGGAACAATTTTTGTGCTCTCTCGGCAGCGAGGTTTTCCGCCTCATCCACGCAACGGCACCCTCCATAATAGCGATGAGCAGGGTACCCTTCCGCATATTTGGCCATCAAAATGCTTCCGCTAGCCTCATAGACGTCTTTGGAGGGGTAATTCTCGCTGGCAATAAGCTCAATGCCATTATTTTGCCGTTGCTTTTCTTCTTCGAAAATTCGTTCTAAAACTTTGTCTTCCATGGTGAGTTGTCCTCGTTTCCAACATTGTATTCGCAATGGAAGAAAATGGAAATGAGCCAAAAGAAAAAGCGGTATACACCGAATAAATTCGAAGGTGAATACCGCGATTTTTCTTCACTTTATTCGGTCGCTTTTCCGCCGGTATAAAGCTGATAATATTTGCCTTTTTCTTCTAGTAGCGATTCATGGGATCCGCGTTCGATGATTCGACCGTTTTCTAGAACTATGATGACATCCGAATTTTGAATCGTGGACAAACGGTGAGCGATGACGAAGACGGTACGCCCCTTCATAATCGCATCCATCCCCTGTTGAACCAGCTTTTCGGTGCGGCTATCGATGGAGGAGGTCGCTTCATCCAAAATCAGAATCGGAGGATTCGCACAGGCGGCGCGAGCAATCGAAATCAGCTGGCGTTGACCTTGGGACAAGCCTGCCCCCGCCCCGTGCAGTAAGGTGTCATAGCCTTGCGGCAACATGCGAATAAAGTTATCCGCGTTGGCCAATTTTGCCGCGTGAACCACTTCCTCATCCGTGGCGTTGGGGTTGCCGTAACGGATATTGTCCTTCACGGTTCCGGTGAAAAGATTCGTATCCTGCAAAACCATGCCGATTGCAATGCGGAGGTCATGCTTTTTGATTTTATTGATGTTGATGTCGTCGATGCGGATTTTGCCGTCGGCGATGTCATAGAAGCGGGACAGGAGGTTGGTAATCGTGGTTTTCCCTGCTCCAGTCGGCCCAACAAACGCCACCTTCTGGCCCGGTTCGGCATAAAGGGTGATGTTATGGAGAACCGTCTTTTCGGGGACGTAGCCAAAGTCCACATCGTACATATTGACCTTGCCTTTCATCCACGTATAAGTCGTTTCCGATCCATCCGAATGGGGATGCTTCCACGCCCATTTTCCCGTATACGTATCGCTTTCTTTTGGATTTCCATTCGCATCTTTGCTAGCACGCACCAGGGTGACATAGCCTTCGTCGATTTCGCTCGGCTCGTCCATAATCCCAAAGATGCGGGAGGCTCCAGCCATTGCCATGACAAGGAAGTTAATTTGGTTTGCAATCATCATAATCGGCATGGTGAAGGAACGCCCTAACCCCAGGAAGGAGACGATGACGCCGACGCCAATCGTCGGCCACGAGAAGGCGATGCCGATTCCGCCTAGCAAAACGATCGTGCAGTAAAGCAAATTCGAGATGTTGTTCACGACCGGTCCAAGAATGGAAGAGAAGCGCTGTGCCTGGGTTGTAAACATGCAAAGTTCTTCATTCAATTCATCAAAGCCCGCTTCCGCCGCTTTTTCGTGATTGAAGACTTTGATAACCTTCTGACCACTAACCATCTCTTCGACGTATCCATCCACTTTCCCTAACGCCACTTGCTGACCGACAAAGAAATGGGTGGAGCGTTTGGTGACGAACAAAACAATGGCGACAATAATAACGGTGAAGCCCAACACGATGAGCAATAACACCCAGCTCGTCATGATCATGGCAACAAGGGCAACAATCATGGTGACAATCGAATTCACAAGCATCGGCACGACGCGGGAAGTCATTTCACGCAGCGTATCGATGTCGTTGGTATAAACCGACATGATGTCGCCATGGGAACGGGAATCAAAATAACGCAAAGGAAGGGTTTCCATATGCGAGAACACACCATCACGAATCCGTTTTTGGGTTCCCTGGCCAATCGTAGAAACCATTAACTGATACCCATAGGTGGCCAAAACACCAACCAAATAGATCCCCATCATGATGAAGATGGCCGTGCCAAAATCAGGCGGTAAGAAGGAAAGCAAAGGCGAATTTGCGGCCACGAGTTCGCTTTCTTTTCCTAACATCAATAAGACGTAGTGGCCAACAACAATTTGGCCCGTGAACAAGGAACCAACGACGCCAGCAATCGCGCTAACGATGATAAGCAAGGCCGCGCAAGGCATTTGCCAGGGGTAATAACGGATCATCATTTTGAAAAGACGACCCATCAAAGAGAAGCTTTGCTTTAACGATAATTTTGGGCCTTTGCCCATCTTTTTACTCGGCATCGAAATCACCTCCTCCAAGCTGTGTTTCCACCAATTCGCGGTAGACAGGGGAGCGGGAAAGCAATTCTTCGTGGTTCCCTTGGTCTAGAATTTTTCCATCATCAAGAATCAGGATTTTGTCGCAGTCTTTGATGGACAAAATGCGTTGAGCAACAATGAATTTGGTAACATCCGGGATTTCCGTGCGGAACGCTTCACGAATGAGGGCATCCGTATGCGTATCCACGGCGGACGTGGAGTCGTCTAGAATCAAAATCTTAGGATTTTTAAGTAAGGCTCTAGCGATGCAAAGGCGTTGGCGTTGGCCGCCGGAAACGTTCGTCCCGCCTTCTTCGATCGGGGTGTCGTAACCCTTTGGGAATCCGTTGATGAATTCGTCGGCGCAGGCGATATGGCACGCATGCTCGATTTGTTCTTGGGTGGCGGATTCGTTCCCCCATAGTAAATTGGAACGGATTGTGCCGGTGAACAAGACGTTTTTTTGCAAAACAACCGCGACGGCATCACGCAGCGTCTTTAAATCGTATTCTTTCACGTTATGCCCGCCGACAAGGACTTCTCCTTCTCCGTCTTTTACATCATATAGACGCGCGATTAAGGAGATGAACGTGGATTTGGAAGACCCCGTTGCACCGATAATACCAACCGTCGAGCCACTGGGAATATGAACGTCCACATCATGGAGAACGTCTTTATCGCCGTCTTCAAAATATTTGAAGTTCACGTGGTTGAAGTCTACCGCACCATTAGGAACCTCCATCAAAGCGTTTTCCGGCGAGGTGATGGTCGGCTTTTCAATCAAAACTTCGTAAATACGTTCTGCGGAGTTACGGCTAATCGTAATCATGACGAAGCACATCGAAATCATGTTCAGCGCGTTTAGGATCTGCATCGCATAGCTAAACATCGAGGTGAGTTCGCCCGTACGGAAGGGGCCCGCCCCTCCTGCTGCAACGATAATCTTCGCGCCAAACCATGACAAAGCAAGCATGGCCGCATAAACGGATAACTGCATAGCCGGGCTATTGAAAGCAAGAATATGTTCCGCGTGGGTAAACCCGCGATAAATAAAGTAGGAGACGTTGCCGAATTTCTCATTCTCGAAATCTTCGCGGCCAAAGGATTTGACAACGCGGATTCCGTTAAGGTTTTCTTGAACGGAGGCGTTCAAATCATCATAGGCGTTGAAGACCCGGACGAAAGTTGGGTGAACAATCGCTGAAATGCCAAATAAAACCGCGCCCAAAAAAGGAATAATGGCTAAGAAGATTAAGGCCAAATGCCATTCGGTAATCGCCGCCATCGTCAAAGCAAAAACCATCATAAACGGAGCACGAACCACCATGCGGAGAATCATTTGAACCGAGTTCTGAACGTTGGAGACGTCCGTCGTCATACGGGTAACAAGGGATGCCGTAGAGAATTTATCGATGTTCGCGAACGAATAGTCCTGAATCTTGTAATACATCTCTTGGCGGAGATTCTTGCCAAAGCCGGCGCTTGCTTTTGCAGCGCTGAATCCGGCAAGCACGCCCGAGGTGCAACTAATGATGGCTAACCCCATCATAATGCCGCACCACAAACCAAGCGAATTCCAGTCTAACGGAGCCTCAGCAGCGTCTTGAATCACGTTTACTGCACTTTGGGCAAAATAAGCAATTAAGACTTCACAAACAACCTCAATTGCCACAAAAATCCATGCAAAACCCACTTCTTTTCCATATCCGTGCAGATATTTAAGCAAGCGGCGACTCGCATGATATTCTTTCGCTTTTCTTATTTCTTCTTCGCTTTTGCGTTTGCCTTCTTCCATGAGACGGCGCTCACTATCACTTATCACTCTCTTCATGGAGAACCTCCTCTGCGTTGAGTTTTACAATTTCCATCAATCGTTCCAAAGTTGCCTGTTCTTCCAAGCTTAAATGGGAAACAAGTCGATTTTCGTATTGGTCAATAATGCGATGGGCGTTTTCTTCGTGAGCCCGACCTTTGGCCGTTAGAACAATACGTCTTTGCCTGCGATCTTCTTCCGCTTTTTGGTAAACAAGATAGCCAGAGGAAACGAGGGACTTGATGAGCTCGGAAACGCTTGATTTCGATAAGCCAAAGGATAATTGGATGTCGGCAGCCCCCGCTTCCGGATGGCGATAGAGGTATCCTAATAGCCTTCCCTGCTGTGTGGTGATTTCATCTCCCATGTGGGAAGCAATCCAGGCTTCCATGCCGTGACGAATGCACTTCGCGGTTTTCGAGATGGCTAGTCCAAGATTTTTTTCTTCTTTTTCCATGCTTAAAATTCCATTTCGTTCGGTAACGAACTTTATTTTCTCTAAATTTCATACAATTTCAATAGGGATGATAAAGATTTTCTCAAGAAAGTGCTTTCTTCCAAACTTCTAACAACCGTTCCATCGACCAGGCAGCATTCGCCGGACTAGTCGATGGGAGCGTGATGATTTCAATGTTCGAAGGAACATTTTGATAACGATAAAAACAGGATTCCGATTTCTTCCCGTTCAGAATGATTCGACGAATAGGCGCTTTTTGAAGAAATTCTTGAATATTGGCCGGAACTACATTTCGGATGGAGGAATCGCTACTACCCACGATGTCGCATTCTTCAATCGCATCATATAGGGCAACATGATGCCTTTTGCATAGATTAGTTTTAGTCACAATATCTTGGCTAAATTCCTCTCCATAAATGGCAAAAAGCAAAGGCCAAAAACGATTCATGGGATGACCATAAAAGAAATTTTGTTTACGGGACAAAACGCTAGGAAAGGATCCAAGAATCAAAATCTCGGAATCCGGAAATAGCAAAGGGCCAAACCCATGACTAGCATGTGCCGCGGTCTTGGATGCCATGTAAAACCCTCATCAGTTGTTCTTTGGTATGCGTTTTGGTCGCGATTTCGTTTCTGACTTTCTTATAGCCAGGGAATCCGGAGAAAAAATGAGGGATAATTCCACGGAGTTCACGAACTCCAACAATTTCACCTTTTTGATCTATCACTTTATTCGCCAAATCTTCCGCCCAAATAGCCTGTTGAATGACACTTGGAGAAGGTAGCAATTCTCCCGTATCTAAATAATGGTTAATTTGAGTAACAAGGAAGGGATTTCCCACCCCTCCTCTAGCTACCATTACGCAGTCGGCTCCCGTAATATCCATCGCCTCTTTTGCCTTTTGTGGAGTGAAGATATCTCCCGAAACGCAGAAGGGAATTTTGATATGCTTTTTCATATCGGAAATCGCGTGATAATCCGCTTCGCCCGTATATCCTTGAGCCTTGGTTCTGCAGTGAATAGTTAAAAAGGAAACTCCAGCCCTTTCTAATGCTTCAGCAACTTCATAAACATTAATGGAATTTTCATCCCATCCAAGACGGATTTTCGCACTGACAGGTTTCGTGGATACGCGACAGATTTCTTTCATATATTCTTCCAGGGCCACAGGGTCCTTCAGCCAAGCGGATCCGGCCCCTGTTTTGGTAACCTTAAAAACTGGGCATCCTAAGTTAATATCCAAAATGTCAAAATCCGCACATTTTTCAATTATGTCAATCGCTTTAACGGCGTTTTGCGCGGAAAAACCAAACAATTGTAATCCCACTGGTCGGTCTAACTTTGAAGTTTGAAGGTACTCAAAAGTACGGGAATTTCCATAATCGATGCCGCAATCAGAAATCATTTCACTATAGCTTAACCCAACGCCAAACGGTTTCATGAATTCGCGATAGGCGAGTGTAGTTACCCCTGCCATCGGACCAAGAATTACATGGCCTTGAATTTCAATATTTTTGATCTTCATAAAATGGAAACTCCTTCCGTGTTTTTATCGAGTATTTGTATCAGACTATCTGGCAAGCTTTGTCTTAAGATTTGTCGTACTTCCTCTTCCACTTTTCTTCTTTTAGCATAGGTAAGCAATGTAGAATAATTGCACTCATATTTTTGAAGCATTCTTATTAATATCGGTTCCAAGTCGACCCCATAATAGAAATGCTTAATCGTTCGATCCGCAAGCAGGTCTACCACATACTTTTCTAACCGCAAGGATCCGTCTTTATTCACTGGGGATTTTGAAAACAATTTTTTAACGATGATTGACGAATTTTCAAAGTACATTTCGAGGTCATGTTCTTTGGGTTCAACCATCACGTTTCTTCCAAACTTATGGTGAAGCGAATAATAGAGGGAGAAGGTATTTTCTTTATCGATTTCAAGAATCGTCGCATCGGGCCCGCCAGGCATGGAAAGGAGATTATCAATCCAAGAAGTTTGGTATATGCATAATGAGGAATAAGGGAAACCTTGTTTCGACAGTTCTAAAATTTTTTTATTTTTTGTAGAGAGTTCAGTTTGGAAAGTTTCCAAAATTCTTTTTCGAAACAACCCGTACCCGATACTCGTAATTTCGTGTCTAGACACCAGTTCTCCAATGACCCATAAGCAGCTATTTGGAGAGTAGTCCGGGAAAACACGATAGACCAAGTCGTAAAGCTGATCTTTGGAATAGATACCCTGCCCCATTAAATCGAGAATGTTTTGGTACCCTGAGTTTCCCATAGTCATATTATAAAACATCGAAGTTTATATAAAAAGCCATTTTTTAAAATAGTGGCTTTTTATATAGAATTTAATCCTACTAATATACAAGTAAACATCGATATTTTTTCCGAAGTAATGTTTAATTATAATAAATTGGAAAATTTCTGATTTCTAGATTACTTATTTAGGTCTAATTCTTTTGTTTTCTATAGTTTTAAATCTTTATGAAAATCATTTTCACGCTCCACGTTTCTGGATTAGTTTCCGCGTCCCTCTTTCTCTTGCTTAGCCATTTTTTAGGAACGTCGTCCTTTCAGTTTTCTTCATAGTCCAAAACGGGGACATGATTTAAATGCATTCATCAACCAGACGAAACGAATTCTAAAATTGTATATGAGTTTCCATTTCGTATTTACCGATTAGTTTCTTGGCCGCCAATATAAAAGAATCAAGCATTACTCCATCCGTCCTATCTTATAAGTTCTTATTGTCTTCCATTTTATCCGCGATTTTTTGCTTCCATTCGAAAGCAAAATTGGCCTTTTTCGTCTCTTGCCCCATCAAACATAGAAGCCTGTTTTTAGGCTCGTAGAGACGTTTTACGAGTTAGACGTAGAAATATACGTCCTATGCCCGTTTTGTAAAACTAAGCCCTTATTTGGCTTTTTCATTTTCCACTGAAACGCTCGTTTTTACCCTTTATAACTCCCTTCAGGAGACGTTTGACGGTATGAGGTTATTCTCGCGAGCAACCCGCTGAGCCCCCCTTATCAGCGATATACCAGGCTAGTGGAACAGTGCCCCTTAACAGCCTTAAAACCTTACATGAGAAAAACCCCGCGCACGAGGCACGGGGCATTTGAAGAATATAGAGATTACCTTGCTTTCAGATTATCGTTAGAAGGCTCTTCGGGTTTATTTTCCGTAGATTCATCCTTCTTGTCGGAGGACTCTTCAGGTTTCTGTTCCGCAGGTTCTTCCTTTTTGTCAGAAGACGCTTTAGCTTCAATGGAAGGTTTAGCTTCCATTTCGACTTTCACGCTTCCTAAATGGGAAGTATCTTCCGGCAAATAGCCATTCTTGCAGAGGAATTCGATTTCTTCTGCCGTGATGGTTTCTTTTTCCAGCAAACGGTTGGCAACAAGGATAACTTGATCCTTATGTTGCAAGAGGACTTTTTCGGCGTTTTTATGGGCTTCATCAATGATTTGGCGGACCGCCTTATCAATTTCATAAGCCACTTGGGTCGAGAAGTTCTTTTGGGTGTTCGCATAGTCGCGTCCAAGGAAGACCGATCCCGTATTCTTTTCATATTGAATGGGGCCAAGTTCGGACATACCGAATTCGGTAACCATCAAACGGGCCAAACGGGTTGCTTCTTCGATGTCGTTAGAAGCCCCGGTAGAAACGTCCTGGAAGAAGATTTCTTCGGAGGTGCGTCCACCAAGCAAGCCCGTGATTTGAGCGATGAGTTCGTTCTTTGTCATGAGGAAACGGTCATCTTCCGGAGTCATTAAGACGTGACCACCGGTATTTCCACGAGGAACGATCGTGATTTTCTGCACTTTTTCGCTGTAAGGCAAATTGATGCCGATAACCGCGTGTCCCGCTTCGTGATAAGCGACTTGTTTCCGTTCTTTTTCTGACATGCCTTTGCTGGATTTAGCAGGTCCGGCGATGCGGCGATCAATCGCCTCGTCGATTTCCGCTAAGCCAATCGTCGGCCTATTGCTACGAACGGCAAGGATGGCTGCATCGTTTAAAACACTATCAATATCCGCGCCCGAGAAGCCAACCGTACGCTTGGCAAGCGCCTTGAAGTCCACTTGGGGATCGATGTTTTTTCCACGCGCGTGAACCTTAAAGATCGCTTCACGTCCCGAGCAATCCGGCAAGGAGACAGTGATCGTGCGGTCGAAACGTCCAGCACGACGAAGCGCAGGGTCCAAGACGTCGTCACGGTTCGTCGCGGCGATGACAAGGATTCCGGAATTGGCTTCAAAGCCGTCCATTTCAACAAGCAACTGGTTCAAGGTCTGTTCGCGTTCGTCGTTTCCTCCGCCTAACCCAGCGCCTCTTTGACGACCAACCGCGTCAATTTCATCGATGAAGATTAAGCACGGGGCTGTGGCTTTCGCTTGTTTAAAGAGGTCACGGACACGTCCGGCACCAACACCAACGTACATTTCAACGAAGTCCGAACCAGAAATGCTATAGAAAGGAACGCCAGCTTCCCCAGCAACCGCTTTGGCAAGCAACGTTTTACCGGTGCCAGGAGGGCCGATAAGGAGGACGCCCTTAGGCAAACGAGCACCGAATTTGGCATATTTCTTTGGATCTTTCAAATAGCCGACGAGCTCGACCATTTCGGCTTTTTCTTCGTCGCATCCTGCCACATCGTCGAACTTCACTTTCGTATTATCCGCGCGACGCGCCGGCGATTTATTAAAGGACATAATGCCGTTTTGTCCCGCGCCCATGCTGCTAAGACGGGAGAAGAGGAAGAAGGCAACGCCGATGACAATCAAGGAAGAAAGGATCGTCGGTCCCCAAGTGTCTAACCAAGAGACTTCGAAGGCATCTTTGACGGTGAAATAAACAACGTCTTGCTTATTGGCAAAGGTCGGGTCGCTGGTCTTGGCTTGTTCCAAACGGGAAGCAAAGATTGAAGAATAGGAAAGGTGGGTGGCCGTAACCGTCCCGTAAACGGGGGTGAGGGTTCCAGTTCCATCATCCGCGGTTCCGATTTCGCCCGTATAATCCATCAAGAAATCGTTATTCCATTTTTCGGCTTCGATGCGGACGTTGAAAGCAAAGCTGCGATCGGCTTCGTTGAGATAATAACCGCTAACCACGACGGCTTTGTAGCTTTCCGAAACCGTGTATTGGTAAACGCGGCGTTTGTTTGCCTTGTATTCTTCGTAGCTCAACGCTTCGGTGGAAAGACGATATTCGTCCTTTTTTCCATCTCCGTCCGTATCGGCGTGAGTCAGCCCAACGCCCATATAATTGTCGAGAACAGAGGCGGCCCAAGTTTCGGACCGGTTGAAAAGCGGTTTAATGGCTACGAACGTGATGATGCTGATGAGGGCCAAAATCAAAAGCATCGGAATGAAATTTCTAAAACCATTACGTTTTTGTTGTCCATCATTCATGTGGAAGCTCCTTTCTATTTATATCTTTATTCTTGCGTGCGGATTTTCCGCTAGTGCAACATTACACGGGTTTTTATCCCCGTCAATCAAAACACAACTTTTTTCTTTATTTTGTTTCTTCCGGTAGATGCAAGTGGAGGACCGAAGTATGGTATTCGCGGAAATCCATCGCAAACCGGGGAACGTAGATGATTTTCCCGTCTTTATTAATAAATACGGGCCAAATCTCGCGGATAGCCGTCGGCATTTTCCACATAGAATAGGCTTTGCGGACGTTTTGGAGATAGCCATGGGCCACATAGCTATCTTGGGGCAAGGCCGTGCGGATCGTCAAAGGATAATCTGCTTCGGTGATGCCGCGATCTTCCGCGCCCATCGAGAAATCAAGGTCGAATTGCTCCGTAGATAATTTGCCGGGTTTTTCTAATGTATAGGTATAGGGGAGGAGACTAGGATTATGGCCAAGGAGGACGATATCGTATTCCTTTAATAAATAGGCATCGCCTTTAAGGTGGTAGGCCCCATTCGGCTTAGGGGAAAGCATGAAAGCACGGAGTTCCTCCACGTCTTTCGCGCTTAAAACAATGGAAGCGTCCGCGCGAGCGACGAAACTAGCCAAGGTCGCGACGAATTCATCGCGGGGCAAAGCAAGCAATGCACGGATTTCGAGTTCTTCCCCGTCGTCGATTCGTTGTTTGATTTCGTTGCGGAGCAAAATGAGGTTCGACTTTTTGGCAATCATCTCATCCAAAATCTGAGCACGCTCTACTTCGTTTAAACGAGCGATCCGCTTACGGATTTCACTACGGATGAATTCCGATTCTGCTTTTTCGCTATTGCTGGAATAGGGGACATGATTTTCTTCGTTGTATTCGAGTAAGTCTTGATGAGTGAAGTGAAGCAAGGGGCGGATGACCATCATGCCAGCGACTTCCTGCATCGGAGACAAAGCATATCCTCCCGATTTTTCCATGCCTTCCTTTTCCATCAAATAGGATTCGATGACATCGTCTTGCTGATGGGCGACGAACAAGCCACTCGCATGGTGTTTGGCATATTGTTCTTGGAAGAAGGCATAACGAATCTTTCTCGCCCAAAGCTTGAAGTCCGTGCCTTCTTTTTGCTTGGATTCTTCAGGCAGAGCATCGCAATCCAAATATTCCATTTCAAGGCCGGATTTCTTGCAATAATCCGCTAAAGACGCCGCATCTTCGTTGGAGGTGGCAAAAAGATGGTAATTGATGCAGCAAACAATCGGCTTGCCGCCTTTTTTCTGAACCATATCAAGCAACGCCATGGAGTCAGGTCCATAGGTGCAGGCAATCAAATAGGTGGCCTTCGGGTCAAATTTAAAATCCAACATCGTGATTCTCCTTTCGCTCTTCAAGGCGATCTTCGAGCACTTCGTAAAGGGAAGACGCCGTTTGCTTATTCGCATAAGGACGGATTTCTAAGACCTTCACTTTGAGGTGGTGACGGCCGAGTTCAAGTTCTAAAACATCTCCCCCGTTCACCTCGCTCGATGGTTTGGATACCTTCCCATTGGTTTTCACCGCGCCGAAGTCGCAAAGTTCCTTTGCCGTTTCTCTTCGTTTCACCAACCGGGACACTTTCAAAAATTTATCCAAACGCATGTAGAAAGTTTATCACAATACCTATAGGGATTGTGGTGCGTGTTTTTGATAGGTTTTATGAATCGCCTTGAGAACTTTTAACGTCATGGTGAGCCAATCGTCCTTTTTGGTGACCGAAACAAGCAGGCGTTTGTTTACATAGGTGACTTTGATGGAACGGAGACAGGAATACAGGGCATCGAATAATTCTCCCGCGATTCCATCGACTTGGGTGAACAAGGAAGACATCGCGATATCCACGCGAGTGGGGAATTCTTTGAGGGAATCGAATTCCTCGTAATCCGTGATGAGGTCGATTCGTTTCTTGTTGATAAGCGCGTTGACTTCGGGAGGAATACGCCCATATATATCGCGGATTTTTTTGCTAAATGATAGGATGTCCCCCTCGGATTTGGCATCTTCGAGTTCTTGGTAAAGCTGAATCTTGTCGCTTTTGGAGGCGTAATCCCCCGGGATATAAGCGTCCACGGATAGAACTTTATTTTCTTTCATTGGCTGCTCCAACACCCCGGTCTTTTTACTTTCGACCGCTTCGTTTAATAGCTTCAAATAAAGGTCTAAGCCCACCGAATCGATGAAGCCAGCCTGTTCAGGACCGAGGATATCCCCCGCCCCGCGGATCATTAAATCCCGTTGGGCGATTTTATATCCCGAGCCGAGTTCGGTAAATTCTTGGATGGCTTGAAGTCGCTTCTGAGCCTCTTCGTTCATCCGTTTGTTTTCTTTATACATCAAATAGGCATAAGCGATGCGGTTGCCGCGTCCCACACGCCCTTTGATTTGATAGAGCTGCGACAAGCCAAAATGGTCCGCGTCTTCCACGATAATCATGTTCGCATTGGGCACGTCGATTCCATTTTCTACAATCGAAGAGCAAACCAGCACATTGACCGTCCCGTCATAGAACCGTTCCATGACGGATTCGACATCCGCCTTTTCCATTTGGCCGTGCACGACTCCCACTTCGGCGCCCGGAATGCGGGCCGCCAAACGATTCGCGCAGGAATAAATCGTCTCCACGCGATTATGGACGTAATAAACTTGCCCCGTGCGGGCGAGTTCCCGTTGAATGAGTTCATCCACCACATCCTGCCGGAACGGGGTGACGTAAGTTTGAATCGGCATGCGGGAAGAGGGGGCCGTATTGATTTCCGAGATCGGGCGAATCCCTACAAGCGACATCTGAAGCGTTCTTGGAATCGGAGTCGCAGAGAGGGTTAATACATCCACATCCTTCCTCATCTCCTTGATTCTTTCCTTCTGTTCCACCCCAAACCGCTGCTCTTCATCCACGATTAATAAGCCTAAATCCTTGAAGGAAAAGTCCTTGGACAACAAGCGATGGGTGCCAATCACAAAATCGATTTTGCCTTCTTTAACGAGCTCGATGTTTTCTTTTTGAACGGAATCGGGAATTAAACGAGAAAATTGAGCCAAATGGACTCCGAAGGGTCCAAACCGCTCGCTGGCCACTTCAAAATGTTGACGGCATAACAAAGTCGTCGGGCAAAGAAGGGCAACCTGCTTCCCCGCACAGATCGCCTTAAAAGCCGCGCGAAAAGCCACTTCGGTTTTGCCAAATCCCACGTCTCCGCAAAGGAGGCGATCCATGATTTCAGGCGACTCCATATCCTTTTTGACGTCTTGAACCGCCTTTAATTGATCGGCAGTCAGAGTATAGGGGAACTCGTTTTCGAATTGAGCTTGCAAATCATCATCCGGAGGGAAGCTATACCCCGCGGTTCGCGCACGGCTGCCATACAAGGCAATCAAACGGTCCGCGAGTTCATTGATGCGGGCACGGATTTTAGCTTTCTTTTTGTCCCAGTCGTGCCCGGACAAACTGGATAGTTTCGGCGCGGCCCCTTCCCGTCCCGCGTATTTACGAACCAAACGGAATTGTTCCAAGGGAACGTAAAGGAATTGGTTCCCCGCATAAGCGATATGGAGATAGTCCCGATGCACCCCATCCGTTTCAATCGTCTGGATATCCAAGAATTGACCAATACCCTTATATTCGTGGACCACGTAGTCCCCTGGTTTTAAATCTTCATAGGATTTAAGAATCGTGGCTTCCTTGAACCTGCTGGTGAACCTCGAGGCGACCGCCTTATGACGGAATAGCTCGCTGCTAGAAAGAAAAGCGATGTGGAGAGAAGGGATCTCAAATCCATCGGAAAGGTTTTTCTCACTGATGCCAAGATGGCCTTCTGGCAAGGTGTAGCCTTCCGTTTTCTCGAATTCGATTTGAGCATCGCGAAGCAAGGATTCCACCGTTTGACGTTGATGGAGTTCCGGCAAGAAAAGAACGACTTTATCGTTTAACGACAAATAGCTTTGAATGGAGGGAACGATGGAAGAAATCGAAGTACCCGTTAAAGAGATGCGATGGGCTTGGAAGGAGATATCATCCGGAGAAGTCGCGAATTGGCTGGAATAGAGGACACTGTGTTTCTTGGGGGATAACGCCTCATCTAAAGGCATGTATTGACGTAATCCCCGCAAAGCACGCCCTTCCGCGTAGAGTTCGCCTAAATATTGCTCCGCCTCTTGTTCTAAACGGGTGGAGGCATCAATAAACGGCCCTTTATTCGTAATATAGACGATTTCGGGATCGAAATAATCAAGAACGCAGTGGGAAGAAGCAGCCGCCAACCCATAATAAGGATAGAGTTCCGGACGATAGGATTTGGAGACGAATTCTTCTAAGACGCGCCCCACCTCTTGGTTCAGGGTCTCTGCCAAAAGGGGGTTGATGGAACCTAAATCCTCCTGCCCCTGTTTTTGCATCTCCGATGCTTTTTTCACGAACGCGGTGATTTGATCGTCGCTCAAAAGCATGTCCGTCGCAGGGAGAATCACGCAGGAAGAAAGGTTTTGCTTCGATTGTTGGGTCTGGATATCGAACAATTTAATTTCTTCGATTTCATCATCGAAAAATTCGATACGGATCGGATCGAGGTAGGAGACGCTATAAACGTCGAGAATGTCGCCGCGGCTTGCATATTGCAACGAATGTTCCACCTTGGAATTGGCCGTATAGCCCGCGTCTAACAAACGAGCTTTGAGTTGCTTTAAATCGCAATGGTCCCCGACTTGAAAGCATAACGTCTCTTCCTTGAATTGCTTGGGGGAAGGAAGATAACGCAACAAAGCGGAAGGATGAGTGACAAGAATCTTCTTGGAGCTCGTATCCTGCAATTGGCCGAGGGCATAGAGGCGTTGAGAGAGCAATTCGCGGCTGCTAGAAAGCGCGGATGCCCTTAATAATTCGTCGCTAGGAAAGAAGACGACTTGTTCTTCGGGCAAAAAATTAAGGAGGAATTCATAGAGGCGTTGGGCACTATATTGGTTCGTCGCGATTAAGGCGTAGTTTTGAGGCTTAGAATGAAATAACGAGGCGAATAATAGACCCGCGCCTAAAGTTTCTTCGACGACGAAAGACCCCTTCTTCGCCCGAAGAGGGGGGATGGCATTAGAAGTTAGAACCGCATCCAACAATTCTTTCAATTCGATAAGCTCCTCACTGATTAAAATGATTCATCGCGTAATTCCAGTCGTGAAGAAGGAAATCCCTCACCGCCTTGGCCGCGGTTTGAACCCCTTCCTGGGTTTTCGCTAAACTTTCGCCCGTTGGCTTGGATAAAACGTAATCCACCCCGGTATGGACGGGTTCGCCAATTCCGATGCGGATCCGCTTAAAACGGTCGGAACCCAAACATTGGATGATGCTTTTCATGCCGTTATGGCTACCCGCAGAGCCAAAGGGGCGAAGACGGATTTTCCCTTCTTCGATAGCCATGTCATCATAAATCACGATCAAATCTTCTAAGGGGATTTTAAAATAGGCCATGAAGGGCTGAACGGATTCCCCAGAGAGATTCATGAAGGTCTCTGGCTTAAGAAGGGCAATCGGCTCGGAGAAAGAAGGGTGCTGACGGAGGATGCCATAGGTGCCCTTAAAATCATGACGGTCCAAATCGCATCCAATCATTTCGGCAAGCGCGTCAATGGCCATAAAACCCATGTTATGACGGGTGCCTTCGTATTCTTTGCCGGGATTGCCAAGTCCAACGATTAATTTCATGCGTTTTGCTCACTGGCTAGCCGATGGAGAACGGACAAAATCCGATTAACCCCTTCGGTATCTTTATAAACAAAGGGCTGCTGCAAAGCCTGTTGGAGGAAGCTATTGTCTTTGTCTTCGCCTTTTCCCATGGCAAGGGCCTGTTGGAGGCCGAGTTTCATCATCATCTTGTCGCGGAAATTCAGTTTGCTGTAATCAAAAGATCCGCGGAGAGGATAGAAACGAAGATGGTACAAATCGAGGAGGTTCGCCGAGATCAAATTGTCGCGGACTTCCTTATAAACCGCGGACATGCCACAGGAAAAGAGGATGACGTTTTTCTTTTCCATGTCTTCCCAACGGGAGAGGAAATCATCGATTCCCTGGATTTGGCTGCCTTTGACCCAACCGCCATAAACGATCGTGTCATAGTCATCGAGATTCATTTTCCGGAATTTTTTCTTGTTGAATTCAATCGCTTCCGTGCCCATTCCGAGCGCGATTTCTTCCGCATAGGCTTTCGTGCTGCCCGCGGAGGAGGTGTAAAGAATTAAGGTTCGCATAGCGAACTTATCCTATCACACCCTCTACGCATTTGCTTGGAAATTTCCTATACTTTTCGCGGTTATGAAAAATTGGTTTTTGGACTTTGCCCGTGGAGCTAGCCTAGGAACGGGAATCTTGCCGGGGGTAAGTGTTGGCACCGTCGGATTGATTGTTAAAATCTACGATAAGCTCATCGGGGCGATTGATGGCCTCCGTCACCACTTTGGCAAGGCGTTTTTGACCCTGCTTCCCATTGCTTTGGGCTGCATGGCTTCCGCCGTCTTATTGCTCCTATTTTGGCAAAAGGCCGCAAGCATCTATTTCCCCTTCCCCCTCATCGCCGCTTTAGCGGGTTTCGTCGCCGGGGGAACCCCCTTGATTATTTCTAATATTCATCGTCAAGAAAAAATGGGTATGGATATCCTTCGGGTTGCTTTAGGTTTTTTACTGGCCGGGTGCATCGGGGTTTTATCCTATTTAAGCGCGGCAGGAGTATTGCCAAGCTTATCCTTTCAAGAAGCCTTTGATCACCCTTATCAAAACGCATGGATTTTCGTGGTCGTGCTGCTAGTTGGTTTCATCGCCGCGGTCGCTTGCTTAATCCCGGGGATTTCGGGATCCATGGTTCTCTTCATCTTTGGGTTATATCAACCCGTGGTAAATCTATATATCTCCGCGGGAGATGGGTCCCACGTATCGATGTTCCATAACCAAGAGATGCTCGTCCCCGGCCTATTATTGACATTGATCCTCCTTATCGGAGTCATCGTCGGATTGCTCGCGACTTCCAAAGCCATGAAGGGATTATTAGAAAAACATCCTCAGGGAACCTATACCTGGGTTTTGGGGTTTATTTTGGGTTCTGTCGTCTCTATGTTTTTCAATAATCAAATGTATACGGTCTACACAACCCCGAACACATCGACGTGGTATCAATATTTAATCGGGGCCCTAACTTTTACTATCGTCTTCGGCTTGATGCTATTTTATTTTAGAAAAAGTAAGAAACCGGAAAGCAATGGGGTCGTCGAAAATTAATTATTGACGAAAATTATCCTCAACCTATGATGAAACCACATCCGAGGAGTATTCCATATGCCAAGAACCGCTGAGCAAAATAACGCGATCAAGGATAAACGTCGCGAAAAAATCTTACAGTCATCCCTCCGCGTGTTCGCCAACGCGAATTACGATAAAGTTGCCATTGACGATATTAACAAGGCGAGCCACTGCTCCCATGGCCTTTTCTATCATTATTTTGTTTCCAAGGAAGCCGTGTTTCGCTATGTCTGCGAAGAAATCGTCTTCCCCTCTAAAATCACCGAGAAGATTCAAGCCATGCATCCTCTCCACGGCATGGAAGGAATCGAGGCCGTGGCGAAGTTCGTGGAAGAACTTCAAGAGGAAGGTCCGACGGAACGTTATGTCGCCCTCCTCATTCTTCGCGATGCTGGATTAGAACGAGTGAAGGAATCCGGGATTGATTTGCATAAGAAAGCAGACCTTGCCGGAGATTTCTGCCGTTTCGTATCCGAGGCCCAAAAAGAAGGCAAAATCATGGAGGGAGAGCCCCTAGATATCGCCTACGCCTTCCTTCAAGTCGCCTATGCCGCGATCAATAAGCAGCATAACGTCGGTATTCCGCCCCGTACCCTCGATGCGAAATTCCTCTGCTCATTGATTGCAAAATAAAACGTTCAGCAAAAGATAGCCGTCCTCGATTGGGGGCGACTTTTTGTAATATCGACGCCAGCTTAACAATACCGGACTAATGAATCGTATTCATAATTTATCATAATTTCGTTTTCCAATCATAATTCATCATAATTCATCATAATTTTGTATTTGGCTGGCGGAAAACAACGAACCCATTTTGTTAAACGAACCATCCTTTAAAAATTCGAAATTTTTTAAGTTTTTATAGGCTGATAGTAAAAAAGCCCGATAAAATGGGCTTTTCGTACTTTGTTAAATTAACGAATTTTTCGTCTTAGTAACCCCATGGTGATAAGAATTAAGACCATCGTTAACCCCGTATCCGCTAAAACGGCAATCCACATGGGGAACCCAGGGAGGAAGATGGAAAGGAGAAGGATCGTTAATTTCACGCATAAGGAGAAGATGATATTAAAGAGGACCTGCCCACGAACCTTCGAAGCAATCGATAAGGCAAACGCAACCTTCAAGGGGTTATCATCCATGATTACAACATCCGCGTTATCGATAGCAAGGTCGCTTCCTGCTCCACCCATTGCAATACCAACATCAGAAACGGCGATGGAAGCCGCGTCGTTAATCCCATCCCCCATATAGGCGACGGCTTGATCCGCGGCATGGATTTTTTCTTGAAGTAATCTGGTTTTATCTTGGGGCAATAATTCCGCATGGTATTCATCTAACCCCAGTTCTTGGCTGACTCCTTCTGCCACCGTCTCCTTATCCCCCGTTAGCATCGTGATTTGGACTTTTGCTTGATGGAGGCGCTCTACCATTTCTTTGGACTGGTTACGCAAGGTATCCCTGCAAACAAGGAATCCCCGATACTTATGGTTCGCCGCGACGTAAACAATCGACCCCACCGCGTTCACGGTTTCGAATTCGACATGATTCTCTTCCAGCAGCCTTGCATTGCCGACTAATACTTCTTGGCCTTTATAGGTGCAAGCAATACCCCGTCCTGCCACCTCGGTATAAGAAGTTAAAAGGGATTCATCATAACTAGCCCCACCAGCAAGTTTAATCGCCGTGGCGATAGGATGGTTGCTACGGCTTTCCGCGGCTTTAGCTAGTTCTAGCAATTCTTCCTCCGAACCATGGATGGCTTTGGATTCAGACAAAGCGAAATCCCCGTTGGTTAACGTGCCGGTTTTATCCGTGACTAAATAACCAAGACGAGACAATTGGTCGAAGACCGCCGCGCCTTTGATGACGATGCCATTTTTTGAAGCCAACCCGATTCCTGCAAAATAGGCCATCGGGACGGAAATCACAATCGCGCAGGGGCAAGAGATGATCAAAACGTTCAAGGAACGGTAAATCCAGGTTTCCCAAATCGTCCCATCGCTCATTCCCAAGAATAAAGGGGGTACTACGGCGATTAAAACTGCGAGACAAACAACAATGGGGGTATACCAGGAGGCGAATTGATCCACGAAACGGGTGGCCTTGGATTTGCTCTCCGCGCCCTCTTCGATGAGTTCAAGGATTTTAGAAACCGTGTTGTCTTTGTATTCGCGCTTCACCAAAACCACGATGGAGCCTTCTTTGAGAATCGTTCCCGCGTTCACATCCTCGTTTAATTTCTTTTCCACAGGGATCGCTTCCCCCGTTAAGGAAGACATGTCCAGGTGTCCGCTTCCTTCAATGATCGTTCCATCCGCGGGTAAAATCTCTCCTACGCGGACCAAAACCTTATCCCCGATTTGAAGGGATTTCGGATCCACGTCCTGCGTGGATTCGCCGGAAACGAGGTGAGCAACGCTTGCCCGGAGTCCCACGGCATCCCGAATCGCCTTATGGGATTTGGCATCCGCGACGTCTTCTAATAATTCTCCGATTTGGAATAAGAACATGACCGCGATGCCTTCGATGAATTCATTGGCTTCCGGGCCGAAGGCGCGGATAGCAAAGGCGCCAACGGAAGCAATAATCATCAGGAATTCTTCGTTGAAGACATGATGTTCTTTGACGATATCTTCTACGGCTTCGATTAAGACGTCATAAGCAAGAATGAACCAAGCAATCCCCATGACGAGGAGATTGACCCATAAGGGGAAATGAGATTCGTTGAAATAGAAATACCCTGCCGCGGCAATCCCTCCGCCTACAACCAAACGAGCAATCTTGATCCAGAATTCTTTGTTGAAGACGCTTTCTTTTTCCATGGCGTTATCCTCCAAGATATGAACAGTCATTCATATCATCAAGCATATTATATGAATGGATTTTCATATGTTCAAGGAATATCGAAAAGAATTGAAGTTCAGGGATTAAACAATCGAATGGGAACCGTTCAATCGGTATCGATAAACCGTTTTTTAGGTTGAAAAATATCTTACATACTTTGTATGATGTTCAAAATTATTGAGGAGAATGGAACATGAAATTTGAAGATGTTACCAATGTATATCCTGGCAAAGAGGCGTACCCCGAGAAAGAACGCCCCTTAATTTTGAAGCTAGGGCAAAAAATCACCGATCGTAAATTCCGCAAGGTCAATTACAAGGATCCGGAATATTATGGCTTGGCCGCTTTCGTCAGCGACGAAGAAGCCAAAATCGCCCTGAAAATGAAACTCCGCCAGGAATATTCGATTGAGGAGATGATGAAGCTCACGAAGAAACTGGGATATAGTCAAAAGGAACTCGAAGACAAATTGTTCCATATGGGCTATACGGGCTTAATCGAATGGCATTATCACGAAGTGAGTGGAGAACGGAAAAAGTATTACGTCCTTCCCCGTTTTGTCATGGGAAGCGCCGAATTCTCCAACATGAGAAAAGAACAAATCACGGAGAAGCCCCAAATCGCCCGTTTCTTTGAACGCATGACTTTTGATCCTTTGAATGGCTTAACCCCGATGATTCCTCCAGGAGGAGCCGGCATCGGCATGCACGTTATTCCCGTGGAAAAAGCCATTGAGCATGAAACGAGTTCCATCGATTTGGAGCACATCACCCATTGGCTTGATAAATACGAAGGGCATATCGCCGCTTCCGCCTGCTCCTGCACGATGTGCGAGGAAGTGTTAGGCCAAGGATCGGGACGCGATGCGGAAGATTGGTGCATCGCCGTTGGCGACATGGCCGATTACTGCGTCGATACCCAAAAAGCCCATTACATCACCAAGGAGAAAGCCTTGGAGATTTTCCAAAAAGCGGAAAAGAACGGATACGTTCATCAGATTTCCAATAACGATGGCCCGAATAAAATCATCGGCATCTGCAACTGCGACCCCAAGGTTTGCCATGCGCTACGGACCTCTCAATTATTCAATACCCCGAACCTCTCCCGCAGCGCTTATGTCGCCCACGTGGAGAAATCCAAATGCGTCGCCTGCGGACAGTGCGTTGAATATTGTCCGGCCGGCGCGGTGAAGCTTGGCCAAAAACTTTGTCTCAAAGATCGTAGCGAAGTCCAATACCCAAAGATCGAAGACCCCGCGAACACCAAATGGGACCGTTCCAAATGGAGTGAAGCCTATAACGATACCAATCGCATCAATTGTTATCCTAGCGGCACCGCTCCTTGCAAGACCGCATGCCCCGCTCACATCGCGATTCAGGGCTATCTCAAATTGGCGGCCCAAGGTCGTTATGAAGACGCATTGGCTTTAATTAAAAAGAACAACCCCTTCCCCGCAGTTTGTGGACGTATCTGCAACAAGCGTTGCGAAGAAGCCTGCACCCGTGGAACCATTGACCAAGCGATTGCAATCGATGCGGTTAAGAAATTCCTCGCCGAAAGGGATTTAGACCCCAAAACCCGTTACATCCCTGAGAAGGAAATCCCTTCGGCGGTCGATGGATTCGAATTCAAAGAGAAAATTGCCATTATCGGCGCGGGTCCTGCTGGATTAAGCGCGGCCTATTTCTTGGCGTTAAAAGGCTACCGTCCCACCGTCTTTGAAAAGAGCCCCCTCCCTGGAGGCATGCTCCGTTATGGAATTCCCTCCTATAAATTAGAGAAGACGATTATCGATGCCGAAATCGAAGTCATGAAGGAATTAGGCGTTGAAATCCGTTGTGGCGTTGAAGTCGGTAAAGACATCACGATTGAAGAACTCAAGAAGCAAGGCTACTGCGCCTTCTATTTGGCCATCGGCTGCCAAGGCGGCCGTCGTCCGGGTGTTCTTAACGAGAATGCGGAAGGCTGTAGCATCGCCGTGGACTTCTTGCGTGATGCGACCGACCATCAAGACCAAAAGATTGACGGGGATGTCGTCGTTGTTGGCGGAGGCAACGTCGCGATTGACTGCGCTCGCGTCTCTAGCCGCTTTAACCCCAGCAAGGTTTCGATGGTTTGTTTAGAAACCAGGGAAGAGATGCCCGCCTCTAAATTAGAGCAGCAAGAAGCCGAGGAAGAAGGCGTGAATATCCTTTGCTCCTATGGCCCCAAAGAAATCAAAGTGGACGAAAAAGGACATGTGTCCTCCATCGTTTTCAAAAAATGCACCCAAACCAAGGATCCCGAAACTGGACGCTTCTCTCCATTATATAACGAAGAAGAGACGATCGAATTACCCGCAAGCCGCGTGATCTTCGCGATTGGCCAATCCATCGTTTGGGGCGACTTGCTAAAAGGAACAAGCGTTGAAACTAAGCCCAATGGGGCTCCGTTAGCAGAACCTTATACCTATCGGACCAAAGATCCCCAAATTGTCGTGGGTGGAGACGTCTTCACCGGACCGAAGTTTGTGATCGATGCAATTGCCGCTGGTAAGATGGCTGCGGATTCCTTGCATCGCATCGCTCATCCGGGAACAAGCAAAGACGAAGGCATCAACAAGATGGAATTCGTCGCCTTGGATAAGAATAACATCTATATCGATGACTACGATCATTCCGCCCGCCAGGAAGAAGGTTTGGATGGCTCGATCGATGCGAAGAAGAGCTTCCGCGATGCGAGAAAGACCTTAACCGAAGAGCAGGTGAAGATTGAAACCGCCCGTTGCTTAGGATGTGGGGCTTCGATTGTAGATACCAATAAATGCATTGGTTGTGGCATCTGCACGACCAAATGCGAATTCGATGCCATCCATTTAACCCGCGATATCCCGGCGGCCTCCGTCATGGTGCCCTGCGAAGATACGATGAAGCAGGTGTTCCCGTATATGATTAAGCGTCAATTCGCGATTAAGAAGCATCAACGCGAGCTCAAAAAGCAAGCGAAAGAAGCTTTGAAGAAATAAATGCACGAGCTTTCGATTGTTTCTAACATCGCGGATACCTTGCATGATTTCTTCCAGGACCATCCGGTTCAAAAAGTCTATTCCGTCACTTTATGCGTCGGAGATGTAAGCGGGGTCGTCCCCTCTTACTTAACCGACGCCTGGGGATGGTTTATGAAAGAGGATGAAATTCTAAAAGATTCCGTCCTTAAGATTGAGTCTATTCCCGCGGTTACTACTTGCTTAGACTGCAAGAAAGAATACGACACGATCCGTTATGCAAAAGTATGCCCTTATTGCAAAAGCGAGAACACGGTCCTCAAGCAAGGGAACGAACTCTATATCAAAGAGATCGAAGCGGAGTGAGGTTATTCCTCCTCCGTTTTTTCTTGGAGAGGAATAAAGGTACGGGTCTTGCCTTTCGATTCATCATAGACGAGGACCACTTCTTGTTCCTCGTCTTTTTTGCCTAGCAGCATTTTGGCTAAATCGCTATAGTCGTTATGGATGGATTCCCGGATGGGGGCGATGACTCCACTTGCTTTTTCTAGTAACGCTTCCTTGTTTTTAGCAAAGATACCGAAGTCTTTTGCACTTCCAATGACCGTTTCGCCTTTGATTTTCAGTTGTTTCAGCAACGTCTCCCCTTCATTTTTCAGTCGGAGGGCATAGCTATTCTCCACATAATGCTTTAATTCTTCGTAGAGTTCCGGCAAAGCGGGATCGGCGTAATTCTTTTTGTTTCTCGAAGCGATTTCGACCATCTCCGCTTGGACTTCCATCCTTTCGGCTTCGAGGCAGATTTCGAGTTCAGGGGATAAAGACGATAAACGGTCTTCAAATTGCTTGAAGCGCGTTTTTACCTGTACCCCATGGATATCTTCTTTTAAAAACGAATCTTTTTCTCTTTCAAAGCGGAGGCGGTATTCCTCAAAGATGGCCCCGCATTCATCACGGATATGACGGATTTCCTGAAGGTCCACTTCATCAAGTTCCTGACGACCCGCAAGTTGACGTAATCGCTTACGGCTTCTCATCAATACCCCAGCCTTCTCATCGTCATGGATTAATAACAGCTTCTCCGTATTCTCCGAGAATTTCCCTAACTGCTCATAAATCCGATGCAGGTAGTATTGGCCCGAAGCGATGGCCATCGCTTGGATGCCAATCCCCACGGCATTCATCGGATTGAAGACGCTTAAAAAGGCAAAGCTCGAGGCTTGGTTCACGACCGCCCCACCGTTTTGGATGATGTTGGAGGTAACGTTGCCGCTTAATAAGTTCGATAAAGTAGAGGGGTTCGTCACCGCGGAGAAGACGCCTTTCGGAGAGACATTACGTAAATCAGCAAGGGAATAGACTTTCTTGCTTACTTCCATAAAGCTCTTCGTCACCGTGCCATTGAGTTTTTCCCGTTTAATGGCTTTGACTTCTTGGTATTTTCCTTCTAACCGTAAAGGACGGGTAAAAGTTAACGAATTCCCTTGATCGTCCTGCATGAGGATTTCTTGGATTTTCTCAACTTCTAAGGGCTTCTTCTCTTCAATCGGCTTCCTTTTTTGCTTTTTAAAAAATAACGTGGCGAAAGTACCAAATCCAGCAGCTAAGACGATGAGAAGGATGATGAGGACGACCATAGTTAGTTCCAGGACTCATTATAGAGCAAATCCGCTTCGGAAGAACCTAGTCTACATAGGGTCGTCCTCTTTCATCCCGAAGCTCCTGTTTTTAGGATATCCCTATTTCTTTTTCGTTCGATTTTGTATTTTTAACGCTTTTAGAAGCATGAATAAGGGCAGGAAAGACAAGTTAATGAATAAAAAGACACATTTAGAAGAAAATGGGAAAAGACCCATGTAACCGCTTTCAACATAATAAAGTCACATAAAGAAAGGGGATCGTCCCATTATGAAAAAGAAATTTCTTTTTGGCCTCTCGTCCATGATGGCTTTGGCCATGGTCGCGGGAGCCACCACTTCTATCGGCACGATGCATGAAACCGTCGGCGTTCATGCAGCTGCTGCCGATTCTGGCGACGAAATGCCAGACAACTGGACATTTACAAAAGCCGCTGATGGCGATAGTGCCAAGCACGTCTATGATTTGGCTCACGGCCATTACGTAAAAATCGTTTCGACCTCTAACGGCCTAGCAAAGCTTCGCACCGTTACTCCGATTACGGGAGGCAAAACCTATAACGTCGGATTCCGCGTGAAAACCACGGGATCAGCCAGGCTTTATATCAACGTTGTGGAATATAAAGGCAACGACGCCACGGTTGCTTCGGAAATCGGGGGCATGGCCGATCAAACCGACTGGGTTCACAAGAGAACCCGTTTCTCTACTCGTAGCGACACCACTCAAATCGCCGTTGAACTCTTAATCCGTGGCGAAGGCGAAGTTCATATCGCCACTTTAACGATCAATGAAGGCGTTGCCGAGGATGCCGATCTCACGAACATGAGATTCTTCACCGGTCCCGAAACAAACGCGACCACGGGAACAGCGATTACCGACGCGAATTTGTCTCCGGATGGATTCTCGGGCAAAGCGGCCAAATTAACCGCGGACACAGGTTTATACATGCCCTGGAACGTGAGGAACCAATTCACCGGACGCTTCACTTTGCGTTTCCGTTACCGTTATGTGGACCAGAAAGCCGCATCTGGTAAATCTGGCGGATTAAAACTAATGACTCGTCTGGATACGATCGATGCCGCAGGCAACCGCTCGTATTACGGGACCGCGCCCAAGGCCGGGTGGACCAATTTCGGCAGATGGGAAACCTACGAATACCAAATCATAGCAAAACCCGGCGTTGCTGAACCCGTTTATGTCACGTTGCACGCCTCCCTTCAGGACGCGTCTAAGGAATCCGCGGACTATTACCTCATTGATGATGTTGAAGTTCTAAACGAAAAAGGCGAATGCGTCATGAGCGGTGGAACCTTTGACAATGCAACCACAGACAAAGGCGATGCTTTGCTCGGCTTCGTTGATGGCGGGGACAAAGTCGTAGACAACTGGACCGAAACGAACTTCGTCGCCTTGCCCAAGGAAAACTACATTTACGATGGATTTAACGGCACCCGCGCGGTTCATCTAAATAAGAATCAAAGCATTGGGTTTAGTTTCCCCGTATTGCCACGAACCGAAACATTCACGTTATCGTTAAAATATCGGAAAGCAGAAAGCACCCACCTCTTCGCTCGTCTAGATCATTACAATCAAAATTTGGATCTTGCGAACGAACGTCAATATTATGCCGACTTCACCATGAACGAACTCAACAAGTGGGCGGAAGCCAGTTACACCTTCCACACCGTCCGTTCTGACGGCGCTGCCGGACAAGCAATAGACGTCAGCTTCCTTGTTTTAGCAGCAGGTAACGGAGCCATCGACCTCGATTCCGTGTCATTAAAAGATAGCACGGGTCTAGAATACATCGCCCAAGGGAACTTCAATGTTCCTAACGGAGGCGGAGCCCAAATGGTTAACAATGCCGCGACCTATCTCCAAGACGACGGAACAATCATTTATACCGCTAGACGCAAAATCAGCAATAAATCCACCTATACCGCGGAATCCTATATCGGAATCGATGAAATCGCCCTCGGCATCGAAAATGACAAAGAATACACGTTAGGATTTGAATACGTGGGAGGCGCCAATGGTGACTGCGCATCGGTCAGTGATGCTGACACATGGCTTCAAGGCAATCAAAAGGCCACCACGACGTGGACACCGCAATCCATAAAATTCACTGGAAATATCAATAGGCAAATTCGCATCTACGCGGTCAATGGTTGGAGCACAGACGCCACTTACCCCGGTGCCTATCGCGCCGCCTATATCCGCAACATCTCGATTAAGGATTCGAGCAAGAACGAATTGTTCACTCCGTTTGCTAATGGTAAATCCGTCTTGCCACAGGGCGCCTTCTTCGTGAACGGCAAGAGCATCAATATCGACGCCTTGCTCGATACCTACTTCTGGCCAAGAGCCAATAAGGACTATACAAGCGTTGCCGAAGCAGATCGCCAAAAGTCTTGCCAAGACAACTATAAAGAAGTCATGAGCAAGCTTGGTTATCTGTCCGATGAAGATCGCGCCTACTTCAATACGGCCGAGGAATATGCGAACGTTCGCGCAATCCTTGAATACTGGAAAGCCGCGAGCGCTTCTTCTAGCGTCGGCACTATCCTAAAAGTCGATAACAATTCGACCACAGTCTGGGTGGTTGCCGCGATTGGCCTTGCCACCATCGCCGCCAGCACGGTCCTCCTTCTCCGTCACAAGAAGAAACAAAACTAAGCCCCCTCGAAAGGAAAAGGCGCGGAGTTATCTCTCTCCGCGCTTTTCTTGTAGGTGTTTGGCTTACTTAATTTCCCAGCTGATATCCACGGATTCGCTGATTTCTTCGGGTTCAGGGCGAAGGTCAAGGGTTTGTTCTTCTGCTCTGTTAAACCGGGCCGCGCACAAAACGATGTCATGAGCACGGTACTCCAAGGAATGGATTTCACCGAGTTCCACCCCAGAGGCCTTCGCAAGGAAGGCGGCCTTCTCTTTGGCTTTGTTAATGGCCAATTCCAAAACCTTGTTCTTCTTCTCTTCGATGTTGGTTAACCCATAATCCAAACGGATGGAGGCTTCTAAAGGCTTTACCGCCTCGATTAAGGCGCTTAAAGCCTTCGTATCGAAGTCCATGTCCACCTGGACGTCCATGTGACCCATAAAGCCTTTTTGGATGGAACGATATTGGTTGTCTTCCTTTTCGATTTCATAACGGGCTTCCACTCCAAAATCCGCGGTGTGGATTTGTTCCACGGGGATTCCATGTTGATCGAGTAGTTCCATGGCTTTGTGATTTTGAATCATCGCGTTTTGAAGGGCGATGTCGTAGCTATCGTTAAAAACTTGCATGATTAAATGCAAACGAACGGTTTCAACGGGGAAAGTCAAAGTGGCTTCCTGGTTGATGGAGATGAGTCGACGATTGGTTTCATTCATTTTATTGTTACCTCTATCTATTTTTATAGTCGCGTTTTGGTCAAATGGGAAGGGGAGATTGTCCCATCCCTATACAACCCATTTTTCCTATTCGTGTGTTTTAGTGTGATTTTTTTCAATTTTTTAACACTAAAACACACGAATGCTATTGATAATGGGGGAATTCACCCCCTGTCCCGCCTCTTTTTGGATTTGGGGATTCTAGGTAATGCCGCGAAGCACAAAAGTGGTTGTATCATATGAGACAGTCACTTTCCTAGACGCAGGAAAAAGGCAAAAGTCTTATTTATTAATGGCTCTTCCGTCTTCTCTTATAGAAGGCGAATAAGCCAAGGAGCCAAATACCTAGGGAAGCAAGAAGAATCAGAATGGAATAATTCGTAGATAAGGGGCTATTCAAGGTACCCAAACCTCGCAAGGTCGTCCCCTCGTCTTGATGTCCCCCTCGTCTTAATACTTCAAGGCGGTCATAAACACTAACCCCATCTTCTAGGCTCATGACGTTTAATTGGTTTTGGAGGGTTTGGGGGAATGCGTCATATTCTTTTAATAACAAGACCAATGCCTCCTTGCTTTCTGGCAAGAATCCATCCTCGTTACAGATGGTCTTACCAATCGTCATAAGGCCTAATTTACGAACGTATTGATTCGCTCGACGAGTATAGGCCCCTTCTACCGAACTGGCTTCTTTAAAATAGAAACATCCGGATTCAATTTCAAAGCCTAAAACAAGGGAAGAGGATGCAACATAACGTTCCCCGTCTTTATTTAACGAACCGGTTTGAATCACGGGGTTAGGAATCGAATGTCCATTCACCTGGACATTCGATATCGCATCTCCGGGATTTAAATAAACCGAATCGTTAGAAGTAAAGGTTTCGCCTCTATCATCCCAAGATTCATCGAAGGAAATAGAACGAAGAACAAAGGGCCAAGAGAAGGAAGACGGGAGATAGGAGAAATGAAGCTTCTCGTGATTCGAATTACGGGGTAGGGAATCGCTATAACGAAGGGAGATGCCAATTTCCCCGTCTATGCTAGCGAGAATATTTTTCTTGCTGAAGACGAGGGACAGTAAGGTGGTATCTGCTTGGATATCGTTAGAATCCAAATAGGAGAAATTAAGTTTCCCATCCCCTTTGTCTTTGGAAAGAATCACTTTATTGGGATTAGACGTAGAAGCACGAACTAATCTTAACGTGTCGCTAGGATAGCTAACGGTGAAATCCCCACAGGCCATATGACTTTTCGCGTCGATTAAGCAATCGACCCGTAGTTCTTCCTCTGTAACGCTTAGATTGCTCATCCGCATCCTAGGCAGGGATTCGGTGATATGTAAATCCACGGATGCATCCGATCCATTACAGGGATTTTGACTCGAATCTCTAACCTGGGATAAGGATGCACGAACCGTGGAGGTTACGTTTTGATCCACCTTAGCCTTTAAGCTTAAGGTAGCAATATCCCCATAGAATAAGGTTCCATGCATGGAGGCGTTCGCCCAGGAAACAACACCTTGTTGTTTGGTATTAAGGTTATTCTGGCCATCTAGGAAGGATTGAGAATAATCGAGCGAGACGAATTCAAAATAGGAATAATCAAACGTCAGGATCAAACGGAAGGTAGATAGATACACATAAGAGTCGGAGTGGATAATAACATCTACATTGCCCCCTTCTAGGATATTTTCATTGCTAGACGGGGACAAAGAGATCGAAACCGTATCCACGTAGGTATAGGTGTTCTGACTGATTTTAGAGGTGCAGTAAGGCGAATTTAGCGCGACCGAATTCTTGTTCGATTCGTAGACATCGCCTGTTGCACAAGTAAAGCGAATGCTGCCCACCGGAGCATCGTTATGAACATAGAAAGATAGACTTAATAGGACCATGTTATCCGCGAAACTAAGTCCATCCTTATCCGCGGACAAAAAGGAGAACGCGACTTGTCCTTTGGTTGTTTCCTTGCAGTTATAAAGGGATATTGATGAATCAATGCTTTGACTACTAAAATCCAAGCAATCCGATGGGTAATATAACGAGCAAGAAAACGCGGATATTTTGTTTAGACCCGTGGCTTCTAGCTGCAGAGTCATATATCCGCCTTGGGTCGCATCATTGCAGCTTAAAGAGAGCTTCGATGAAGGCGCTTCATCGATTGCTAAAGGCGACAAGGCGAGAGCCAAGGCAGATAAGCCTGCAAGTACAGGAATCATAGATATTCCTTAAAGGACGTAATCGCTCCATTCGCGTATTGGAGGATCAATAACGCTTCATTCGCGGTTAAATGGCCATTGCCGTCTAAGTCGGCGCGTTCAAATTGTTCCGCGGTCAAATTCTCTAGATCATTGGCAGCACGGATCGTTAATAACGCGTCGTACAAATCAATGGTTCCGTTCCCGTCCACGTCCCCTTTTTCGTTCTCGCTGACTTTGCTTTGAACGATTACTTGGTGGGGCGAGACGTTGGAACCAGAATAGGTATGGTTAATGCCATCAAACGCATCGATGTAATACTCTAGGCCCTCGCTAGTAATCGAAGCAGCAGGGATCATCGCAGAATATTTGCTGTTACTTGCCTGCATCAACGTATCTTGGAAGGTATCCGCGCCTTTAACCCGATAATACAGGGTGACCGATTGGGCGCCAACATTATCGGTGACGGTCGCGGATACCATTAAGTTAAAGCCAAGATAAGCAACGCTGATGGGGGTGTGATAAACATCCGGAGCCATGGAGTCATAGGTGGTAACCACGGTTTTACCAGATGGCTTAGACTCGGACATGTCGGTTAAGACAACCGTGAAGTTGTAATAATAGGTAACACCCGGTTCGACTTCTTTATCCAAATATTCCGTTTCGTCGTAATTGAGAAGGTGTTTATTAACCTTGGTATATAGTCCGTCCTTGGCCGTGCTCTTATAAAGGTTATATCCAGCCACGGTAGGATAGTCATCTTGGAACCAGGTTAACTTAACCCCGTTAATATCGGAGCTGGCCTGCAGGTTCATGGACTGGGCGGACGTAACATCAATCTTAAATGACAAACGATAATCGCGAACGAGTTCCAGGGCGTGGTTGTCGTCCGCCCTACCGTTATAGATTAAGAACTGGTTAATTCCGCCTTCATATTTGGAATTAAAGGTATACGTCCCTTCCCAAATGGTCTTAGAGCCTTCTTTCCAGTTTCCTTCAACCGTGTAATCGGAATAGGGATAAACCGAACCAAAACACACCTTTAACGGAATGCTGGTATCCATGTTTCGTGACATGGTCACCACGCATTTGTAGGTGCTGGCACCCACGGAATCCTGACGAATGCCATCCGCATCCTCGAAATGTGCATCGAGGGCGATTGGATATGCGGTTGCGTAGTCAGGGTTATTTAGGCCTTGAGAGTAATCAATGACAGTGGACTCGCCATCGTCGTAATAGTCGTGAATGATGTTATCAATTTCCTCTTGAGTCATTCCCCAAAAAAGATTATTAAGTGCAATAAGAGATTTCAAATACGACTTACCATTATTGCCATTCGTGCACACCCGAGTACTAATTATAAAATTCCCATAATTACCCTTTGTCGTTTTAATAAAGATATTATTCGAAAAGAAATAATCCTCCAGTTGGGTTCCCCGCAAATACCACTCAAGGCGCACATGGGTTTCATATCCATATTCGCCCCTTATTTCAGAGTTTTTAAAAATACAATCGCTGCACGACTTCAAAAAATATAATTTTGCATCGCAATTTTCGAAGGCACAATTTTTAGCTTGCCAAACATATAAGTCACTGGAAAAATTAGAAAAGTGGCATCTAATAACGTCGATTGCGGCCACGTGAAAATTAAAGCTATATGCCTTATCCTCTTTATTGCAGAAAACAAATTGACAATCAATAAACGATGTTTGAGCGCATTGTTGATAAGAATCTTGCACCCAATTAAATAAACGGCAGTGCTCAAATTGTAAATTCACTCCTTTTATAATAACGGGATAATTCCAAAAACGTTCCGAAGGTTTAAAAACCACGTTTTCATCTTCCGTCCCTTTCGCAATCAGGGTTCCATTATTAACAATCTTCACACCATCGGTGTAAGTGTCTGCGTATTTATCGGTCGAGGATGCGTAGTATTGAATTGTAACTCCAGGCTCAATCGTTACTGTTATGCCTTCTTCAACAACGAGCGTCCTATTAAGCACGTAGCATTTGTCCTTTGTCAGGGTCGTATCTTTGTCAATGACCTTAGGCAAAAGAACGCCTTTTTGAACAACGATTTGCGCAACCTCATCTTCATTGGAATAGATAGTTTTATCCTTATCATCTAGCCCGTTTTTCCAACTGATTTTTACGTGAATATCGCACATATAATCATTCGGGCAATTATCAGCCACCTTAAATTGGAGAGGCGTCTCTACCCCAATAACTTTATTGGTTTCAGCATCTTTTACTTCACCGCAATCCTGCAAAGAATAGGTTCCGATATTTTTCATCGAAATCATTCCAATGGATGGGGTGATATATCGGTCTGCAGCGCCGGCTTCGTTTAGAGTGTCGATACGAACTTCAACATCTTTGGCAACGCCGCCTTTGTTCTTTAAAATAACACCTAAATTAATGGTTTCACCGGCATCGATTTTTCCATTGTTGTTGTCATCACCGATGTTATCAAAAGTGTAATAGTCATACAGAGAAATGAAGGGGCTTGGTTCTTTGGTTAAAACATTATAAATGTCCAATCCCAAAGGGATATTATGATTATAATGGATTATACGATTGCAACAACCGACCAAATACCCTCCACTGGAGCAAATTCGGGACATAACAGCTTTCGTTGGGAACACCTTCCGGTCGGGGTGCAAACTGCGTAGCAACGCCGCTGCGCCAGAAACAATCGGAGCAGCCATCGACGTACCACTCCACTTCGCATATCTACTATTTGGGATAGACGAATACACGTTTTCGCCAGGCGCATACACTTCATATTCGACTTTATTGTCTTTTTTTGCATCATAATTTGTAAATGAGCTTTCAACATGCGAAGCCGATTCGCTCATTACCCCAACAACAAACGGAAATGCCGCTGGATAAGTAGGCTCACCATCCAAATGGTGTATGTCTGGTTCATTTTGTAGACCACCATTCCCCGCCGCAGCCACAAGCACGCATCTTTCGTATGCCGTTTCTAATGCTTCTTGAACAACGTAAGAAACGCCGCTTCCGCCAAACGACATATTGATAACATCCGCGCCATGTTCATAAGCATAGGTAACAGCTTTAGCAATTGCCGAGTTGGTAAAATAGCCGCTTCCATTGCCTGCTTTAATTGCCATGACTTTGCAGTTATAGGCAATGCCCATGGATCCTTTATGGTTATTGGATGCAGCGATGATGCCCGCGACATGGGTGCCGTGTCCATGGTCATCCATGGGGTCGCCAGCATCCGCGCCTTCTGCCCCATCGAGGACATTCGCCCCATAGACGTCATCCACATATCCATCCCCGTCATCATCAATCCCGTTCCCCGGGATTTCGTTGGGGTTCGTCCACATGTTCGCGCGTAAATCTTCGTGATTATAATCGACACCTGTATCGATAACCGCGATCGTGACGGTGGGATCACCACCAGGAACGCCTTGTGCTTTCATGTATTCCCAGGCTTTAAAAACGTTCGCCGTTTCAAAATGTGACGATTGCTCAGCAAGTGGATTCGTTGCTACGTCTGCAAAACCAAGAGCACCGCCCTGCCCGATATAGTCGTAATCGACCATATCGAAATAAGGCTCTGCTCTTAATTGCTTTAAGACTTTATCAATACGAGCATCTTCTTTTAGACTGGCTTGATACCAGTCTCCCGAAGCATATAACCGGGTTAATTCCCTAATTCCCAACGAATTTAGGGTTCGATCACTCGGTAAGTTTTTATCGCCACTTATCTTAACTAATAGATGATCATCCGCCTTGGGGATGTTATCTAATTCCGCCTTGCTTAATCCTTCGTCGAAGGGAGCAGCAAGTTTCCCTTCTTCGTTGATTCCTGGTTGATTCTGTGAAGCAGGAACCTCGTTCCCACAGGAAATCAACGTCATTGATGTGCCGGCCATAAAGAGGAGGCGCAGCCATGTTTTTTTCATCATATGTTCACCCCTTTACCAAAGAACTTGATGATGGCTTTTGTTATCTCCCCTTCATAGCAAAAAGGGGACTTAAAAGCATTCCTTGGTTATTAACACTTTACCCCCGTTGGGGGATTTGTTCAATGTTGGATAACAACCACGACAGAAAATCAATATTTACAAGGAACAAGGATTAAATTTAGGCTAATACCCGTTTAGGTCAAAGTATTCATTCGGCAAAATTCGATTCTTTTTTAGTCGAGGAGGAAATGTAAAGCTGGGCGAACACCGTTATCATTACCGACTTTGCCACGAGGGATTTCGAGTTCCTTTGTACTACTAACGCGACCACTCGAGAACACATACCTCGTAACGGTGGAGCGGTAATATGGAGAGCGAAGCCACCATATACAGGGTTCGCCATCCGCGTCAACGCACACATCATTTCCAAACCCATATTCGTCATTTACTGCTTCCACGTAGCTTAAAAGAAAAACTTTGTCATTGGTATTTTCACAAGCACATGGGTTATCGTTGAATCCAGTGCTCGTTGACGAATTGTCAACCATGGTCGTTATGATTCGTGAATCGTCCAAAAAAGCCCGATTCAAAAACTCACCGTTAAGCCAAGAACGAATTTCGGAATATTTGTAGTTGTTCACGGAAAAGCCAGTTTCTGCGTCGGGGTACTGTTCGTTGTAGCGCCGACTCGCCAATACTTTTTCTGAAATGACAAAGGCGTCGTTGCCGTCCAAAGACAAGAGCCTCCAGCGAATCGGTTCCACCCTTCGCCAAATCGAGCTGTCTTCTTTTGCATATCTGTTAGTTCCATGATGATAATAACCATCCGAATTCGGCTTTAAACCATTCAAAGCGTCGATAATATCCTTGTCCGTTTCCCTGGTTTGGGGCCATTCTCCGTTTTGCAGTCGTGGAATCGTTCTAGTTACCGCCTTCGTTTTCACTGTAGAAGACAGATTACTCACGGATTCATCCCAGCCAGCAAACATCGTAACGTTTGCTTCGTCATAAGACCAAGGAAGCAGCTCACTCGGGCAATGAGCCCTAGTTCCTTGCTTGAAATAATCCCCATATATAAAAGAACCATTAGAGTTAAGAAAGTCGACACGATAACCAGTAAACGTGGTTGTATTATAAACGGCAGTAAACACAGTCGGAGCAGAGACGGCCGTTAGCGGTTTATTCCAATCATTAAAAGAATATTCCGTGACTGTCGTTCCAATGGCTGTTTTATCTCTTATTGGTTTCGCGCCACTATACGAAGGAATGCCTCCGTCAAAAACAAGTGAACTTTGGAGCACGGCGCCATCGTAATCGACAAAGTCGCATCGATAATAGGTCGTCTCCACAAATTGAGCGGTGAATATAGTCGCGACTTTAACGTTCTTCAACGATTTATCCCAGCCAGTAAATTCGGAACGAACAACCGTTCCGCGCCCATCGTCATTATCGGGTTTGGACGGCGTCATTCCCGTGTAGTTGACGCTACCGCCGACGCCGCAATAAGCATAGCCAAGAAGGGAGCCGTCGTAATTGTTGAAAGTGCACTTGACGGCATTTGGAGCGTCAAATGTTGCCGTGAAAATGGTGTCTTTCGTAATGTTGGTCAAAGGCTTGTCCCAGCCCGAGAAACGCCATTCGATTGTTTGATCACCGCTTACCTCAGGGGCTCTTTTTGGGGTTTCACCTCTATAAACGACATTTTCACCATGATTGACCTTAGAAGTTTGCAGAACCGTGCCATCGTAGTTAACGAAAGTGCAGTCATAGCGGAGCCATTCGAATTTCGCGGTGAATATCACAGGTTTTTGGATATTCGTCAGAGGTTTGTCCCAGCCGACGAAGGTCCATTTCACAACGTCCTCGCCGTCTTTTTCATCAGGCTTCGTCGGCGTCGGGCCGGCATAGACCACATCCGTCCCCTTTTCGAAATAGAACTCCCAAAGCTTGGTGCCGTCGTAATTGTTGAAAATGCAGGGGGCATACGTGACGGCGTCTTGACCTTTGTCGCCCTTGTCCCCTTTATCGCCTTTGTCACCTTTATCTCCTTTATCGCCCTTCTCGCCCCTGGCAGGGATGCCCGTGTCGGCGCCGTCCACATACCAGTGGCCGTTGTCACCGATCGTGATGTTTGGAGTGTGGCCGTCCTTCCCGGGGACGCCCTGAACCCCCTGGGATCCGTCTTCCCCGTTGGTGACAACAAATTGGCTCGTCGAGCCGTCGGAATACGTGATGGTGTAAGTGTCGGCTTTCCCTTCCGTTGCCGTTTTGGCTATCGAGACGACGGATACACCATCCTTGCCGTCTTTTCCGTCGCTTCCGCGTATGTTGCCCGTTTTGACCCAAACGGATTCTTTCATTTCGTACAAATCCCCCGTCGAGGTGTCGACGTAGAGATCGCCGTCGGAGCCAGCGCCATTGCTCGGTGCCCCTTCGCCCGTGCGAATCCTGGAGCCGTCCTTCCCGTCGGCCCCAGGATTGCCCTGGTCGCCTTTCGGACCTTGCTCGCCAGCATCGCCCTTCTCGCCTTGGATTCCTTGTTCGCCCTGTGGCCCAGCTGGACCCTGAAGAGAGCAGCTAGACGCGGCGGCTAAAGCCGTCAGCATTGCGCAACTAATGAAAAATCTTCTTTTTGCTTTATCCATATGTACCCCTTTATTTCGTGCATAAAAACTTTTCGCAACAAAATGCGAAAATAAATGAAATCAACTTAGATATAAAATATCCTTTGACATGAGACACCCCTTTCTCATTTATTTCTTCAAAAATATACCCTTTGCCAATCGGGACTGTCAATTTGGGGACGTTGAAGGATTCCTAAGTGTAGGCGACAGCAAAAAGGAAGTTCCGTGCTAAAAAACCAAAGCAATTAGCTGGCGCGAGCTGTATTCTTTTCCGTTTTTTCTTAAGCAAAAACCCCTCTTAGAAACACACTTCACTTTTTTCCCACAAGCAGACAGAACGATCCAAAGCGATTTGGTTTTCTTGTTTATCAGTAGAGCGTCCATTATTAAATTGTTTGTTCCAGGCTTTACCGTCCAACAAACAAGCTTCCACTTAGACATGGAATAATCGAAATTTCTTTTTCCTTTAGTCAACAAAGCCGTTTCAATCGGCTCATACTTGGTCGAACCCGTATACGCGAATGGTGAACACTCGCCCAAGAACAGCAATGCATCCATGGCCGCCGTCTCTTTATTTAAATAGATTTCGAAGTTTTTATCGATGAAGTCATTAAACACCAAATCATCGCCGATTTCGGTGTTTTTTAGCGGAACCTTTTTCTGGGTATCCGACATTTTAGCCTCATAATTAACATTGAGGCCATACTCAAATTGCTTCTTTTCTATCGAATTTATTACGACATCTATAATCTCATCAACATTTGATAAGTCAAAATAATACAGTTCATAGGTCTTAGCCTCCGGATTGCGTCGGATCCTGAACTCAAGTTTACCGGCATCCCGTGCACTATTGGAAACCCAAAACCAACTCCATTCATCCCCATAACGACTTGCGATAATTTCTTTAGGCAATGCAAATGCGTAAAATTTTCGTTCGCTTTTATGAATGATACTTGGACAAAAGGATTTTACGAATTTTATAAGTTTTAGCAGGGCTAATTTTTTCGAATTTGGCAATCTTTCTATGAATGTTGGTTCCGCCTCTAAAAAGTACTTATTTGTGGTTGAATAGCACACTTTCCCGCCCAACGAACGTTTTGAAAGATACCCCTCGTCAACCAATTCGCCAGCGTATTTAAGAACAACGAAAAGATTAGCTTTTGGCAATATGCCACGTAAAGAAGGATTCTTTTGATAAAAAGCTACGTCACCAACCTCATCCGTTCCGCGAAGATAAGATGTTAGTGTAGAGGCAAACGGCAGCAGCGCTTCATTGCCATAGTTTTCTATCGCCTTGACCAAGCGATAGATCAAAACGTGCGTTCCGCTTATCTCCGCCATTATTAGTCTTCCTCGTCGTCTCCTTCGAAATCATTGCATAACCGGCACGCGAAGTCGCACAAATCGGAATAGGACTTAACGGAAGAAAGCATCTCGTCTAGCTTCAAAAGACCGGCATAGGCATATTGGAGGAAAAGTTTCATGGCATATTCTGCCTCGCCATCCTGAACATCGGTGAACGCTCTTTTGACCCTTTGGTCTTTATCGAGATTTAGATCAGGGTCAACGAGAATCATAAGGCGATATAAATAGAGAAAATCGGTGTAACGATTTTTCCATGCACTAGCGAGAATATTCATCTTTTTCGACTTATCGAGTTTTTCTTCTTCTCTAATTTTGATGCGTTTTTGAAGCGCTAGCGCAGCAGCCGCATATAAGCAATCGATGCCAGCGTTGAAAATTTTAACGGCTTGGGGTTTGTCCTCCCCATTTCCTAATTTCCAATCAACTGAATCTGGACTTTTTTCACCACCATGATCGGCACTATATTTTTTTATGATATCGCAATATTTACCATATATTTGGTAATCATCATTAAAAAATCTCATTGCTCATCCTCCACAAAATGAGAGTTTGTATTGGTTGAATTTGTTAAAAGGGAATACGACTTATCCAAATACGGTTTCAAGGCATCGGCGGCCAAGGCGTAATCCTTATCAAGCAAGGTAATGATCAACTGGCTGCAATGTCGCGGAAGAACCTCGCAGGCACGCATAATATTCTCACTATCGAGGCTCGAGAACGGGGCGTCCATAACCAGCGGATACTCGTCGGGCATATCCAATTCACCATCGCCACCACCAATCGTGTCCTTATTCTGAGCGAGATAAATCAAGCCACCAACAAACGCTAGATTTTTAATAGTTAGTTGCCCGGTTGACAAACGAATCTTTTTTCCGGATTGAAAGGGGGTAATGCTATAATTCGCTGGATCAAGCTCAAGTTCGGTAGCATCACTGCCAACAATTTCGCAATAGATACGATTAACTTCCCGTTGCAAGGCACCAGAAATACCATCCTTCTTTTTATCCAGGCGATCTTTGGCAGTAGCGTAAACAGTCTCAATATAATTCAAATATCGTTTCAATTCATCGTTTTTCGCGCTTGCTTTAGCAAGTTTTTCTTTTCTTTCTTGATAAATTTTTATCTGCCTTTCCCATTCGGGAATCGTGTTCTTCACCGAGGCATCCACGGCGGCTTCCGATTGGAGAGCTTGTTGTAGAAAATCGTTCGCCTGCCGCCTCCAAACGCCAACATCGCCATCAAAACCAGACAAAGTGTCTTCATACGTTTTGATATTTGATTCAGCCCTTTCGATCGCCCCAATTACAGCTTTTAATTGTGAGGCGGCATCTCTCATGGATTCTGTCGCCGATTTTGCGGCATCAATTTTCGATTCGAACGTTTGTTTTAGAGAATCGAGCATCCCGCTATAGTCTCGCGGAAACAAATATTCCTTGGCCTCAACGAGGTGCTTGTAGTGATCATCCCCTTCATGAATATGGGTTCCGCAAATGCAAACCCCTCTTTTCAAAATTTCATCAACAGAGTCTCCGGTCTGATAACGGTATGCCCGCTGTGTAACCTTCAAGTTAGCGTACTTTTCACCCAATCCTGCATCGCGATAAGCCATAGCTATTAGCACGCCACCTAAACCAGGGCGTTTTCCCGCATTCGAATCACACGAAGCACAAAGGGCGCCAAAAAGCCTCTCGCGAGACTCTCTTAAGTCTTTTAGATTTTTCCTTTCGGCAACAAGTGCATTTTGCAATTGCTCAGCCTCTGCGCTCGCTTCTATTCTTGCTTCCAACTCTTCAAAAAGAGATCTGTTTTTCCTGGCGTCTTCCTCACGTTGAAGATTGTTTGCTTTTTCAACCTCTAATTTGCTTTTAAATTCATCGACCCTGGCTTGGAGCTCCGCCATTTCGGCAGGGTCATCCGATTGAAGATCTTGTTCAAACCTGTCCCATAACTTCCCCCTAGCGTCCGGCGCAAAATATTGGACAAGCTTTTCGCGGACATCAAGGCCCATAATGTTCCTAACCGCATCTTTTAGATTTTTGGTCCCTGAGACGTCGTCAATTTTGTTGTTTTCCCCATCATAGAAGAAATAGTTCTTAAGATTTCTCGGGAGAATACTTTCAATTTCACGGTCGATTTCGCTATTGGCAATCGGTTGGGTATTTCCATCCCCATCCATTTTAACAATATATCTCGTTGGGTCTCTCAATACAGGTGAGAAATGTTGTTCGTGATCCCCTTTTGTATAAATATAGTCTTGCTTAGTTGTGATGGTGTAGTCAAACCCATTATGTTCGAGTTCGATGGTCACTGAAACGCTTACAGTCTGGTTAATTGAGATTGAACCATTTTCCAAGTCGCGATTGACCAATATGGGGTCCTCTTTATAAACGCTAGAGTCGCCATAAAGACACCAGATTAGTGCCTTAACCAGCGTGGTTTTCCCAATGTGGTTTTCGCCATGAATGATTGTTACTTTTTTTCCAGGCAAATGAGTGAATTCAATTTTTTGATCAACATATTGCCTAAAATTTTTTAGGGCAATCGAATTAATTTTCATCGTCGACTACCTCCCGAACCATTTTTTCCAATGCGTTCAAAATTTCGGATTGGGTTTGATTTGCTCCAGTTCCTTTTCTAACAATTCTGATGGCCTCTTGATATATTTGAGCCACCTTTTCTTCATCAACGGCACTATTCATCGTCGTCCTCCGAATATTCAAATTTATCCAAATCATAAGCAGAAATAATCTGTTGTTTAATCTGGTTGCTATCAGCAGAATTATCCGCCAACCGACTAAATTCCTCAACTCTTGTTAATTCTCTTTGAACTAATTTGGATTCGATGCTCTTTTGTTCTTTTGAAAGAAAACGCATATCTTCAAGCGGACGCGAAATCGTCACAAAGTCAAATATCTCAGCAAACGGCTTTTCTCTTGGATCGAATAAGCGCAACACCCTGCCCCGTCTCTGTACGTATTCCTTTGGGTTTGTGCTGCTCGCCAAAATAAACGCCCTTTGAATACACGGGATATTCACACCTTCGTCCAAACATTTTATTGCGACCAATGCGTTGATTATCTTCTTTTCAAAATGTTCTTTTATTGTTTCTCTTTGCTTAATGTCTTCTTGAGCAGTAAAACGCTCCACGGTCATTCCAAGTTTATCGTGAAGTTCGGACAGCACGGTCTTAAGCTGAGTTTCTTCCAACCCATCGCTTTTGTCGGAATAATTTACAGCTCCGCAATAAACCAAATTATAGTATTGGCTAGCGAATGGCTTAATTACTTCCAGCAGCTTTTCAACTTTCATTTTGCACCCGGCAATAATAAGAGCTCTTTTTAGAAGCAGCCTTTTTAAGCGATCGTCTTCAGGGTCTTCAAAAATTGATAATTTGGATATTCTCTTCGATAAATCGATATACTTCTCCAACTCATCTTCGTCGAACCAAACCAAAATCGGATAATAACGGTAATGAGAAAGGTGATGCTCGTCGATTGCTCTTCGCAAATCGTAATGAATGCAGCATTTGCCGAAAAAATTATAAAGTTTTTCCGTTCCAACGCTATCGTGGTGGCGATCCATTGTGGCCGATAGGCCGATACGATATCTGAAGTCAATATTAAGAATTTTACTCGTCTTCCCGGCACCAAGATTATGGGCTTCGTCGGCAACGAATATGACCCTCTTCCTAACTTTTTCCCGTTGTAGGGCTTCAATGACAAAATCATGCATCAGGCTTGCGGTCGTAATAATCACGCATTCGAACTTTGATTCTCTTAGCTCAACCGAAGTGGCTTTCCGTTCAAAACTACTTTTCCATTTTTTAGAATCGCCAAATGCCAAAAGAGGTTCGATTCCAAATTTACGACAATCGTCTTCCCATTGAACAGCCAAATGTGTATAGGGGACAACAATAAGACAAAAGAATGATTTTGTTTTGACGCACGGATCGTTAACGAGCGTAGCTATCCCGCCCAATGCGGTATAGGTTTTTCCCGTACCGGTAGCCATATCAAAATATCCTCGGTAGCCATTCGACTTAAGGTTACTAATGGCGTCTTGTTGGTAATCATGGAAGTGAATAGCCCCGCACGATGGCAACGCATTAATTTTAGAGAAGAGTTCATTCTCCTTGTGTTTTTGAATGTAATCTCTATCCAATTCAATCAGTTTTTCTTTAGGGAGATAATCTCTGTAGACAAAGAGCTTCTCTTTCACTGCCTCGGGGAAGTGGTATGTATGGACGAAATTCATTTTCCCATTCCATATTTGGTTAAAATACATTCTTTTTTGAACGGCTCTATTAAAAGGATCATCTCCTTTCCATGAACAATAGACATCAAAATTCTCCAGGTTATACATGAGGCCAGATGGTGTCTCATTTCCGGAACCGGAAAAGGCAACCATATTACCAGGCAAATCATAAAACACACCAATTTTTTGATGTTGCATCGCCGTGGAACAATCGTTTTTTATGACGGCTACACGAATATCCAAAATATTATTTGCAATGAGATAAGTAAGCAAAGAAAGATAACCTTTTTCGAATTCGTCCGAAGGGTCTTGAAACCTATCCATGAAATTCCGTTCCAGAACATCGCGTTCATCGTATCCCTGTTTAATGGCTTCCTCTTCTTGCTGCGACAATCGCGTTGAAATAATAAGTCGCATCCTCCCCCCATTAGTGATAAGCGGAGACAATCCTGGCGCGAGCATCTGGAAAGCGATGCCAGAGAAAAAACCTGTCATTCTGTCGTAAGAAACCGATTCTTGAAGACACGGAATATAGAAATCGTTTATTACGTCATCCTCGTTCGTATGGTACTCAATTTTCAAATTCAATTTGTCTAGAGCCATTAGACTATCCCCTTCAATATTTCAACCAATGAATCAATTTCTTCTTTTGTTGTAAATGCACCAACGCTAAGTCTTACGGTCCCTTCATATGGCAGTGAACCAATAAATGCATGGATTAATGGTGCACAATGATAGCCTGTTCTCACAGCAATTCCCTTCGAATTGAGAAGCGCACCTACTTCTGACGATGTGTATCCATCGACGCCAATGGAAACGATTCCGTGCGGTTCAATTTTTTGGGGATAAAAAATTTTTACTCTAGGGATGCCGCGCAATTGCGAAATTAGATAATTTGACAGCATTACCTCGTGCGAAGATACGTCGGTTTTTTTAAGCCATTCAACGCTCTTAACAAGCGCTCCAATTGCAATAACGTTTGGACTACCCGCTTCGTATTTTTGAGGAAGCGACTCAGGCATTTCAGGATTAAGCGAGTCGGATCCAGTTCCACCACAAATAGCGGAAAGAAGATGCCTATCATGCAAAATAGCAAAACCACCAGCCCCAAAAATACCATATAACGATTTATGGCCTGCAAATATTAAATAGTCGCAATGCGCCAAATTCGGCAGGGGGAATACGCCTAAACTCTGAGCGGCGTCCAACACGTTAATCGAGCCATACTTAGAAGATTCGTCGAAAATAACGGATACAGGTAGTTCAAATCCAGTAACATTGGATATATGGGAAGCAAATACTGCGCTCGGGTTGTTGAAAGCAAATTGTCGGCGCATTTCTTCAATGTCTAACGACCAATTGTCCTTTTTAAAAGGGAGAATTTCTACTTTTACACCATTCTCCTCAAGACGATGGAGAGGCCTCACGATTGCATTATGTTCAAACGGGGAAATATAAACCGTATCCCCTTCGACAAGATCAAGACCAAGGATAATTTTGTTTAATGCATCCGTCGCGGAGGAGGTAAACACAATATGATCTGCAGTAGCCCCCGGTATTAGTGACGCAATATTCAAGCGAGCTGCATCAATAATCTCCGTTGCTTTAGAGCTTTCATCCGACTCACCTCGCCCCGCATTAAATGCGCACGTTCTCAAAAGTTCATCCGAATAATCATAAACGACTTGCGGCTTTGGAAAAGTTGTAGCAGCATTGTCCAGATAAATCATTGCCTTTCCCCTCTATTGCTCAGGATTCTAGTCAAAACCGTGGTTACATCTTCTTCTGTAACCGAAGCCCCAAACTGTTTTATGGCATCGCGAATTCTGCTTTCGAGCAAATGAGCCAATGGCGAAGAATATTCTAAGTTCCCCTGACTTTGAATCATTTCTCCCACTCTTTTTAATTCTTCTCTCCGATCATCGGCGTAGGAGGACTCAACATAATCCTTCCACCCAACCAATCGAGTAATAAACAGTTTTTTGCTTCCTCTGTCCCAAGACTCAAACGACTGGCCAAGAAGTGCCCCAGAAGCCTCATTAATAAAGGTCGCGTCATCGTGTGATGACGATTTGGTAATCAATTCCGCAAAATCAATGTATTGCGAATTTCCAATAAGATCACCCATCTTATAATCTTTGGATTTAAGGTAATTTTTGAACCCAGAAAGTAAGCTACCATGGGGGAAACCAAGCATCACTGATAAGCCACAAAATTCTTTTTCAAGAATAGTAGATTCTTTTTTCTGGAGCGACTCGACAACAGTTCCTATGTTGCGAACCGTTTCTTTGAGGGTTTTCCCGCCAAAAGTTTTAGGGAGAAAATCGAAAAGGAAATCGGTGGGGTTGATATCATATTTGGACAATTCTTTAAGGAGAGTTTCTTCTTCGTGAGAAAAACTATTCGGGTATTCTTCAACTGTGCCCGTCCTAACAACCTGAGGAAGGTTGCCATACCAAGTCTTGCATAGCGCTAAAGCAAGTTGTGCATTCCCAACCTTTTTTGCGCCATTAGAGAAAAGTTCTATAAGTAACGCTAAATACTCCCCACGCTGCCTTGCTCCTGCGCGAATTGCCAGACGATAGTTTTCGCCAACATCTTGGCAAGCTTTATCAAGGTTTTGTGCGTTCAGTTCAATTTCTCTTTGGCGAAAATATAAAATGACAGAGGAGTCAGCTATACGATTGAATTCCGAAAGCCCTATAGCATAAAACAGGGGAACAACACCGGCACGAATCCCATAGGGTTCTTTCGTTAAATCGTCAGTAATGTCTTTAATCAAGACACGATCAGAGCCATCTCCAAGACGTGCCTTGATAACTTCAACAACCGGGCGGATGAACGTGTTCGGATTGTCAATGCAGTCTACGAACACACGCCAAATCGTGTTTTGTGCGCTGGTCTCAGAATATGCGTTTTTCCATTTATTTTGATCCGCGCCATGTTCCAAAAGGAAATCCACCACATCGTTCCTAGCCTTCCGATACTGTGCAGTAATTATGTTCCGATTCAGCATCTCGTTATTAACATAGGGACTTTGCGGATAAAGGGATTCAAAAACTTTATTGATAAAAACCGCTGGTTTCGTTTCCAATATTTTGCAATGAAGGTACACGGCCTCAGAGCCGTCGTAAGCATCAGAAATGAGATTCTTAATTTCCTCTTTACATTCATTCAATACAAATGGCACCGCATCCTCAATAACCCGTTGGTTTGATGCATCAATCATTTTTTTATAAGCCGCATAGTATTTGAGCAATTTATAAAGGCTCTCATGGCTGTGGGGTCGAGGCAGTTGAACAATTACCTTTTCGTCACCAATCTCTTTGAGTTTGTTGGCAACCCTTTCTGAATCGATATTATCTCCTTCAATACGCAAAACCAGAGCATCGTATGGCAGTTTTCCAAGTTGCTTAAAACTAGGAAGCGTTAGGAATGTTTCGTAATCGACGTACCAATATTTTGCAAATCTCACAATGCGGTGAATTGCATTATAAGCATTTGGTGTCAAATATTGGTCGGACTCTAAATCATTAAGGTAATCAAGGGGTTTGATCTTCCTAAGCTCCTTGCTAAGCATGGCTTCTGCTTTATCGTTAATTTCCTTGCTGCCCACAAACGAAAAATCAATCGTTTCGTCTCGTAGCCCAACGCGTAGAACGCCGTTTTGCTCCATTTCTCTGACTAATCCACGTACTTTGGCCTCATCAATACCTGTTGCGCATGCAATTGTTCTATATGTGGGCCTTAAAGCTCGATAATCGTCAAGGATTTTAATAACAGCCAAAGACTTAACAATCGCCAATTTGTTCTCGTCCTTTTCTTTAGAAGCGATCGAATCAACAAGATAGCAAACATCACGAATACGTTGATCTTGTTCATTCGTAAAAAGATCCGAAAAATAATCGTAAACAGCCTGTGTTGCAATAAGATTCTTGTCGTCTCCCATAAGGTAACGTCGCATTCCCGTCGAATCATTCCCGGAGAGGAACGTGAAGAGAGTTCTTTCATTTTGAGCGACTAATTCGCTAACGCGAACAAGACAATAGGCAGCCAACGGATTTAAGGGGTAGCAGCCATAGGCAAACTGCATAAAATCGTCAGTAGAATCGAGCAGTTTCAATGAGTCAACGCCGTCGAAAAGCCATTGATTGTCAGAAACATATTGGTGGAAAAAGTCACTGAACCCAGCATTTTTGACAATTACATTAGAGATCAGTTCCATGTTTTCTCTCATCCCTCGATGGAATCGAAGCGTCACAAAACGGCCGTCGACCGTTTTCAAGAGATCATTGATTTTGGAGTTCTTTTCCGAATATTGGCTAATTGGTTTATGCGCAATGCAGCAAAGGTACAACGAGTAATGGTTGTCACTTCGACAGGCCTTCTCTGCAAAATCCTGGATAAACTTCAAATCATCGCCCAAACGTTTAGATTTCGATTCAAGAAATTTACTAAATTCGTCAAAAACAACAATAAGACCCAAATACCCTTTTTTCTTAACTTCGGCGCTGACTTCCGCAAATAATCTAGGAACATCTTCATTGACTAAAGGATTGAAGCGCTGCCCAATTGTCACGCAATCATACAAACGTACAAAATCAGCGTATGCAGTTGGCGAATAGTTCGATAGTCCTTTGTCGAGCGTTGCTAAATCGCACGTTTTTGAACAAGCGGAAAGGCGCCCTTGTGCGGTTGTAGGATCTTTTTGCCACGCTGATAGAATTTTGCGGCACTCATCATAAGATGATTCAGGCACCAAATTATCAAGTCCAGCCGCGCTCAAACCATTTCTCAAAGCAACCATGAAAGACTGTTTAAGATTGTCGTAATCAGAATTAACAACAATGGGAATAAAACGTTTTTTGGCCGCTGTAAATTTTCTAAGTTTTTCTGCCAATCGTTGGTTTACTGCGCTGACCCTATGTATGAACAAATCCAGCGCTTCTTTATCAGCAATGCCACACGCAACCTGAAGTAAAGCCAGGGTTAAGAACGATTTCCCTTTCCCATAGGGACCAACAAGAAAAGACGATTGATTCTTGTTAGATGTAAACGCGTCAATGTAAGATTCAAAAACGTCACAAACATCAGACGTAGGAACATACTCAAGCAATTTTTGGCCGTTTGTTAGGTCAAAATCAATATTAACGGATGATTGAAACCCTTCCGCTATATGGATGTGGTCAATAATATTCATTTGGCATCTCCGTATTCATTTTGAAAAAGGTCTTTTAGAAGGTCCGTACTCCTGTTTTGTGGCAAATAAATCGTGTTAAGACCAGCCGTTTTTGCGATGGACAAAAACCCTTGGTTAGCCAACGATGCAATTACCGACATAAGCGTGCTTCTATCCAAATTAAACGCCTTGCACGGGCCAGAACGCGACGCCACCAAATCTTCAAAAGCAACGGAATCCCCTTTCCCTGCGAGATTAAGAATTTGGTAATAAATCACCGACGGGATGATTGCTTCGGTTGGAATGGCCGTCTTGCGATACTGACCTTTCCCGGTGGATTTGAGTAGTTTCAGTCTAGACAAAGGCGAATCCATATTGTCTTCCGGATCCAAACGTTCGGATGATAAATATGTTCTAATAAGTACGCTGAAATCATCGCTGACATATTGTGGATTTGCTTTTGCGTCAAAGTTTCGTATGTAATCTTCGCAAAAAGAGTCTTTTGTGAACGCTTCGTTAGGGCCCATTTCATTGAAAAGATAATAAAAGAGAGGCGCCTCGCATTTATTCTCGATTAGATTTAGATGAATAATATGCCATGGGAGCATGGATTCGAGATATCGATCATTTTTTACAATCAATTGCCCCAATTCAGACAATTTCGCGTTCTTTTTCTTGTCTTGCTTTGTAATGCCAGCAGAATCGAGCCAATATTTAAGAGAAGAAACCATGTTGGTACCAATGCCCAAGCGAATGACGCCATCTCTTTTTGAAAAAACATTTTCATCAGGAGTTTTTTGCATTTCAATTAACGCTTTTTGGATCCAGCCATCACGAAGAACAAACGATTGACTTTTTTTATAATTAATTTGTCCCATTTTTAATCCTCAACACTTTCTTCATATAGCACCCGCTATCAAAATGAGCGATGCATTCATGACAATGTCTGCATTTTTCAGCGTTTATTTCATAGCGAACATTGTCGAGCGACGCGTCCCCCGCGGATATTGTTTTAACTACTATCGCGCCAAAAGGACAAACCGATTGGCATGCACCACAAGCGATACAGGTTTGGAATTTTGTAATTTGATCCGTTATAAGTAGTTCGGCATTTTTTTGAACTTTAAGTTTACCTTTGTTTGCCAGAACCGCCACTCTCAACATCTTTGTTCCCTTCGGTCCACGAAGTTGCAACAATGGCTGTTTTGTTGAGGGGTCTAAAACATACACTTCCCCAAGCGCTTGGTTGCCCATATCAAAATCAAGAACACCAAACGGCGTAAATAAAGTGTAAAGAAAATCGTCAATCGGCCTTCTTAATGTGAAATTGATAGCTTTCTCGTCGAATGCACATGGTTTGAATGAAACTACAGTGTTTTGTCCCATTTCCAACCCGTTTCCGCCTTGCCTTGCTTTCCAATTGCCAGAATCAATGTATTCCTTCCAATCGGGCTTCCCAACCGACTTAGCAAATTCATAAAGGGTGTTTTGAAATTTTTCGAACTCGAGTGGCATATAGATAGACGAAAGAAAAGAAGACCAATCGCTATTATTCGGACAGCACCAGCATCCCACTCTTGAAAAACCAAGGCGGTAAGCATCATTGAAATCAACATTGTTCGCGATTAAATAGAGCCAGTTATCAAACGCAGTCCAATCAATAATTGGGGATGCAACACTTTGTTTTTTAATTTTTGATTGATCCGTGTCGCGCTCATAGTTCGAACGGGACTTCGATTCAAGCCTACGCAACCCAAAGAACGTGAGAACCCTGGGCAATCCTCCAAACACCCCTTCGATCGTCTTAGTAATAGCCCCCGTTTTAAACACGGTACAGCACCACCTCATAACGCGAGAAGGCGGACCGATTTTCTTGCAGAGATCATTGAAATCTTGGTCTTCATTTTTAGCCACAAGAATTGGGGTGCGGGGGTAACGTTTTCGGAACCGTTCTACATAAGTATGTGTTGAGGGGTATTCCAATGTGGTATCGCCATAAACATGTACAATGGATTCAGTGCCGAGTGCCCTCATTACCAAATGGCTAGTAACAGTTGAATCTTTCCCACCACTAAAACTGACAAACATTTCACCAATTCCAAAATTTTCGGAACGATTTCTGATATAAGAAATAGCCTCATCGGTTATAGACGCCAAACGAGCTTTGTTTGCAGCAACAAAAGTTTTGATGGCATCTGACTGAAAATAGTTCTCAACATATGGTTTGTTCAATTCGCCGTATTTCTCAAGAAGTTCACGAACTTTTGATGGATTATTTTTTCGCAAGTCGGCGAACGAAAGATGCAGTTTCTTGCCATCGACCAAATAAAGACTTCCAGTTGATGCCCATATCGCTTTTCCGGCAAATTTCATCGGAGTGCCTAGCAAAACCTCGATTAGCAAACGCTCTTCGGGAAAAACTGGTCTCAGATCGCTTCCAACTTTTTTTAGTTTTTTTCCACAAATCGGACACACATCGTCGAAACACGGCGTATTGCAATCATTGCAATAGAAAATAGAAACCTCTTTTACCGAGGCTCTTTTATGACATACGGGGCATTCGCTTGTTTCACAAATCAAGTCGTTGCAATCGTGACAGACATACTCAATCATACTTGTTTGGGTCTCAACGTGGAAATTATAGCAAACCACCCAAACAAGTTGAATCAAATCACGCCGTCTGCGTAAAAACCTCGCCATTTCCCATGGAAATTACAGTAACCTTAACTTTATAAACCTGCTAATTAATATATTTTCTTAAACAAAAAATCCTTTTTTATCGAATATTCAAAATAGCTAGTATGGCTATATTTTGCCGATGAGTGTGATTCTTTGGCATAAATTTATGTGCTGTTTACTCCCCCACTTCTTTCCTTTGGAAATCCGCAATCTCCGGATAGGACTTGCCGCTACGGAACTCCTCCACAAACGCTTTGGGGGTTACCCCCATCTTATTACGGAAGCAAAACACAAAGTGAGACGGGCTAGAAAACCCACACATGGAGGATATCTCTTTGACGGAATGATTCGTGTTCTTTAGTAAATCTACGGAATATCGAATCTTCTCGTTCATGAAATAGTCTTTGATAGGCATGCCATATCTTGCCTTAAATGCCCGTCTAAAATAATCGTAGCTAAACCCAAAATTCTGGGCGATCAATTCCATGGATATATTCTTCATGCAGTTGAGTTTGATGAAGGATTCTACATAAGCGAAGGGATCGGATTTCTCGTTTTTGATCGAAGTGAATCCCCGTTGAAGGGACAAGATGATTTTTTCCGTTAATAGATTCAGCATCCTCCCATAATAGGGGGATTGGCTCTCCATTTCCTTTTGAATCAGCTCCATGTCTTTTAGGATATCGAACCGACTTTCTTCGTAGACCCCTGATAATAAGGGTTGGTCCAGATTCTTTGCTACGAACCCAATGTAAATCAAATCGACGGGCCCTAGTCCTTCTTCCCCATGCAATACATTGGGTTCGATCAAAGAAAAGGTCCCCGAATGAAAAGAATAATCCTTACCCCCGATTCGAGAGATGCCATTCCCTTTTCGATACACGACGATTTCATAACAGGGGTGAAGGTGATTCTGGACGGAATAGGAGGATTTATGGTCATGGGAGACCACGAATTTCAAATCGGTTTCGTACATGGGATTATTTTAGAGGATATCCTCATGTCATAAAATGGGTAAATTCGATTAAAACTATGAAATGTAAGCCCTTTTGATATCACATTTCGGACTTCGCAGTTCCTTTTGTATGAAAAAGTGACCCTTTTGGGGAGGGAACCCTTCCCCTAGAGCGAGGGGTTTTTATAATGCAGATAGGGAAAACGAGAGGATGAGCCGTTTTAGGCCTTCTATTCTAGCTTTCCAGGCGTCTCTCCCTTCTTGGCCATTCTTAAGAAAGAAGCGGGGATCAAAGAAAAAAAGGGATGGTTTACCCCTATTTTCCTTTCACGCCTACTTCCGTATCAATCGATAAACATTTATAAAAAGGAAGGAAATATGAAAAAGACATTCTTGCTTGGATTAAGCGCCGCCTTGTTAACCGGTTCAATCGTTATGATGGGCCAAAACGTAAAAGGGGTTAACGCGGCGGATTCCTCTTCTACGATCCAAATGGGCGACATGATCATTTGGACCGCTATGAAAGAAGGCAAAGCCTTCACGGATTTTGATAACGTGGACTTGCAAGTTCTGCATGGCAACTTAGAGACCAATACGATTAACGAATTCTCCACGTATAAGAAAGAAGATGGCTGGGCCGGTTCTTTGGGTGCGGATAGCGATGCCGCCCACTGCGTCAATTGGAAGTTATATACCTCCAAAAACGATGGCATCATCGCTAAACTCACCGCGAAAAAGCCCCTCAAAGTCACGATGGCCAAAGAAAATAAAAACGGCGTATCCGAATGGATTGATGGAGCGAAGTTTGGGGTTTATAAAGGTGGAACCGACGGTACTTTAAATCCCGTGAAAGCTTCTACGGTCATCACGGGAAGCGAAACCGCGGCAGACTTTGCCGTTTCTAGCGATCTAGCCGTTGGGGAAAGCTATTATTTTGAATTCCGTTTTCAATGGGACGATACCCGCAACATGGATCCGCTTCCTAGTTTCAACGTGGAAGCCATTGAAACCCCAGACCCTGTGGAACCCCCGGCACCGGTAGTTCCTACTCCTAGCGATTTAAGCGGAGAAAAAACCGTTACCCTCCCCACGATTGCTAAAGAAGAAGCCTTATTAGAAGGCGAACCCTTAACGTTAGATGGATATACCCTCCAAGCCTTGCAGGGAACCTTTCATACGGGGTTTACCAAATACGGGAATTATCAACTCGCCGAAGATAACGAAACAGGATTACTATCCGCGTCCGGAACCTTTGATGGGCGCGATACCGCGGCGGTTACCAGTTGGAGAATCAAAACCACGGATACCTCTTTCCCCGCGTTTGTGATCGAAGCCACCCGCGATATCCGTTTATCCATCACCCATGAAGCCACATTAGAAAATTCCTGGATCGATGAAGCGGGCCAATTCTTTGGGCTTTATTTCCAAAAGGGGGCAGACACCTATTCGTTATGGGAACGTTCTGTCACCGAAAAAGTGAATCCCGCGAATGCTTTTGGCGGGGAAGTGATGCTAAAAGCAGGCGACAAGGCCATCTGGTTATTTGGCAGCAACCAAGGCTATGAACGCAACATCGCCATCCAGCCCCAATTCAGTTCCGATGGCATCTTTGATCAAGCCGCTTATGACGCCCAAAGCAAAATCACGACGGAATCCACGAACATGTGGGATGCGTTAACGAAGACGATCAATAATTCCTATAACGATGCCGAATATCATCTCTTCGATTATGGGTTCTATTATGGCTCCGTCACGAAGATGAAAAAATTCACTTCTCACGAAGGGGATGGAACCGGAACCGAGGCCGATGCGTTATGGTCGGGACCCGCCAAGCAAAGCGCGGGATTCCAAAGATGGCAATTCCAGTGCAGTTCCACCGACGACGCGATCATGAAGATCACCGCCAAGGAAAACGCCAAATTCGATTTCACCCATACCGCGATTTGGGCTGACGCCTGGTGCGCGGTCAACAGCGCTCTTCGCTTCTATGCTCTTGCTGAAGATGGCACCTTGTTCTTAACCGACACCAAAGTCATTCAAACAGGAACCGAGGCTAATGCCTATGCCTATTCCATCAGCTTAAGAAAAGGCGAAGCATTGCTCATTGATTACACGACGTTAGATGGCAACTATTACAGCTTGAATTATGCACCGAGCTTAAGCGTGGATACGGAAGCCTTCTCGGAAGAAAATGCGGTGGATTTTGAATCCGCCCGTGCTTTGGCCGCGGCTAAATCGAACGCGGTGACTGCGTTAGAAGACAAGGCTAATGAACTCGGAGAAGGCAATTACACGACCCGTAACTGGGGTGATATCCAAGCCATCAAAGAAGAGGCGATCAAAGCCATTGATGCCTGCGCGACGATTGATGAAGTCAACGCCGTGAAAAACAAAGCGATCACCGATATGATGGCTGTTCCTACCGCCGAGCAACTTCAAGCCCATAAAACCGAAGTCCTAAATGAATTCGAAGCCTATTTTGCTTCCCTTTCTAAATCGGATTATAGCGAAGAAGACTGGGCGAAAATCGAAAGCCAGTACGCCTACTATAAGAATGCGTTAAATGCCGCTCAAACTACCGCGGATATGGACCGCGCTCTTGCCGCCTTCAAGCAAAAAGTCGAAGCCATCGAAAAGGTGGAACCGAAGGCGAGCAATAACGTCGGCTTGATTGTTGGCATCTCCGTTGCCGCGGCTGTGGTAGTGGCAGGCGCTGCAACCGGCATCATCATCGCCGTAAAGAAAAAGAAGGAAAAATAATGGCAGCCCAAGGAACTTTAGTCGCCCAAGCTTCCCTTACGCCCAAGCGTCCGAATAAGTGGGTCAGCTACTTTAAACGCAGCTGGCCGCTCTATGCGATGCTTCTCCCGATGATCGTCTACCAGCTCATCTTCTCCTATTATCCGATGCTTGGTGTTGTCATCGCCTTCAAGGATTGGAGGATTTTAGGCGGCATCTGGGGCAGCCCCTGGGCCAGCACGAATGGTTCCTTGGATTTATTCAAACACTTCAAAACGTTATTCGGGGATCCCGATTTCGTGGGTAAGTTAATCAATACCCTGCGGATATCGGGATTACGGATCCTCTTCGGATTCCCCGTTCCCATCCTCATGACCATCCTGCTTAATGAAATGGGGTCGAGACGTTTCTCCAAAGGCTTTCAAGTCGTCTCCTATCTTCCCCATTTCATTAGCTGGGTCGTCATCGCGGGGATTCTTACTTCCCTCACTTCTTCTCAAAGTGCTTTCCAAGAAGCGATGAAAAGCATCTTTGGAAAGGAGCTACCCTTCTTCACCGACGACAACTTCTTCTTAGGTATTGTGATTGTTAGCGACATCTGGAAAGAAGCCGGATGGTCCACGATTATCTACTTTGCCGCGGTGGCTTCGATTTCCAAGGAACTCTATGAAGCCGCTTCCATCGATGGGGCATCGAGATTCCAAAAGATTTGCTCCATTACTCTTCCGGGCATGGTCCCCGCGATCAGCGTCAACTTGATTCTCACCGCGAGCAACATCATCTATGGGGGATTCGATCAAATCTATAACCTCTATAACGATACGGTTCTTGGTAAAGGCGATATCATCGAAACCTACTTGTTCCGCATCGGCATTCAAGAAGGCCAATACGATTTGGCCGCGGCCATGGGGCTATTTAATTCCGTCATCTCGTTGGTTTTGGTTTTAATCGCCAACAAACTCATCAAATTAATCGGAGGGGATTCCATATGGTAAAAAGCAAACATCCCGTTCGCAGTTTCTTTGCCCGTTGCTTTGGCAAAACCCCGGGGGACATTGTATTCCATTGCTTGAATTACCTCTTGTTCCTCCTTCTCTTTGCTGCCTTCCTTTACCCCTTCTATTACGTCTTAAAGGAATCTCTCATCGTCCAATATCTAAAACCCGATGGCAATCCGGCGACCAAACTCTCATTAGAAAGCTATTTCATCATTCTGAATAACGATGGATTAGGTCAGTCCTTCCTCCTCTCCATTGGAATTACGCTTGCTTATACCGTCTTGGCCGTCTTAATCACCATGCTTTCGGCCTATCCCTTGTCTAGAAAGGAATTCAAGGGGCGGAACGCCGTCTTGATTTTCCTCGTGATTTCGATGCTATTCAGCGGGGGATTAATCCCGTATTACCTCGTCATCACCCAGTTAGGATTAAAGAACAATCCTCTCGTCTATATCCTGGTTGGACTAGTAAGCCCCTTCAACATCATCATCGCCCGTAATTTCATCAAGGGTATCCCCGAGGAAGTGTTCGACTCCGCTCGGGTAGACGGGGCAAGCGAAACGCGCATCGTCTTCCAAATCGTCTTTCCGTTAAGTGGACCGATTGTAGCAACGATTGCCCTCTGGGTAGCCGTAGGGAAATGGAACGACTGGATGACCGGCGTTTTGTATATGCAAAACCGGAAAGACCTATGGATGGTTCAGCAGTTTTTGCGAAATATCCTCATCACAAGCACCGCGGGAGAAGGCGTGGTCGACCCCGATGTCATGGCGATGGCCACTAGCGTCAAAATGGCGGCGATCGTCATCTCCGTCCTCCCCATCATTCTTGTCTATCCCTTCGTTCAAAAGCACTTCGTCAAAGGGGTCCTCCTTGGATCCGTGAAAGGCTAAACATGCTCCAAAAGAAAATCATAATCGACACCGATATCGGCGATGATATCGATGATCTCATTGCCCTCGAATATCTAGCAAAACGCCCCGACGTGGAATTAATCGGAATCACCACAGTTTGGATGAATTCCTTTCTCCGGGCCAGGATGGCTAAAAAGGTCTTAAGCCTACTAGGCAAACCCGATATCCCCGTCTATGCCGGATACGGAACTCCTCTAGGCTCCTTCCACCATATCCATTTAGACGAAATCTTTTGCCAAGCCGTAGACGATTTAAACAAGGAGAAATACTCCCCATTAAACCAGCCAGGACACGAAGAGGAGGCCATCGACTTCATCGTGAATGCCGCAAGGAAATATGGGGACCAGTTAACGATATTAGGGATTGGGCCTTTAACGAATATCGCCAAAGCCATCGAAAAAGACGAAGAGGCCATGAAGCGAGTCCACCTCCATATTATGGGTGGGTGCTTCTTCCGTCCGTTTGTCGAATGGAACATCGAATGCGACTATCTCGCCGCAGAAAAAGTCTTTGCCAAAGCGCTCGACTTGGTCGCCGTCGGAGTCGATGTCACGGAGAAAACCACCTTTAGCAAAAAAAGCCAAGACGTGTTCCATTTAGACCATACCCCCTATGGCCAGTACCGAAACCGCTGCATCGAATTATGGCAAAAGGCAAACCCCACGCGAATCATGACATTGCACGATCCTCTTGCCGCGATGAGCGTCGTCGAACCAAGCATTCTAGAATTCTTCCCCCGCCATATCCATGTATGCGTGGATCAAAGCGGGTTCACCACGGGATTAACCTTGCCGATTGAAGATTTAAGGGGACCCCTCTATGTAGATAGGATGTCTAACGGCTATCCTTTATGCCACGTGGCATTCAAGGTTGATGTCGATGCCTTCCAAACTCAAATTCGCCAAATGATCGAAAAAGGAGCAAAACAATGAAAAAATCCGCTCAATTATTCTTAGGCCTTCTATGCCTAGCCCCGCTTAGCCTCACTTCCTGCGGAGGGGGTACCACTCCAGAAGAAGACGGGGTGACAACCCTGGATATGTTTTTAAACGGCGGCAACAGTTTCGATGGGTTAAAACGCGACTCGATTTGGAAGAAAATCGAAGAGGACACCGGCGTTAAAATGGCGATCCGCGGCGCAACCCATAATAGCGATTATTACACGACCCTAAACCCCATGATTAATACGGGTTCGATTCCCGATGTGATTTTCGCCGTCCCCAATAACGCGGGCAATAGCTACAACAACTGGGTGGACCAAGAAATCATTTGGAACATCGATGAATTGCTCGCGGAAAAACCAGGTGAATACCCCTATATCGAAGCCATCCTTGGTAGCGATCAATTCAAAAACCTCACGTTTGGGAATAATGCCCATACGTTATTGCCTTATCTTTCCAGCGAATCCGGCTGGGGCATCTATTATCGGGCGGATTGGCTCATTAATATCGGTTATTACACTGAGGTCAACGGAGTCAAAACCGCGAAGACCCCCGAGACGATCGAAGAATTTCAAGACGTGCTCATGAAATTCACGTTGAACGATCCCGATAAAGATGGCAAGAACAACACCTATGGCATCTCTCCTTTCGGCAAAGCCTTCTACATGAACCCCTTGTATCATGCTTTTGGAGTAACCCCCGACTATGATTTAGATCGCAACGATAAGGGCGAATACATGTTCTTAACCCCTGAATTCAAGAACTTCTTAACCTGGGCCCAAGACATGTACGCGAAGGGGTATATCGATCCCCAATTCGCCGTGAACAACAACGAGCAAGACCGCGATAAGTTCTATAGCGGTACTACCGGCATCCTCATCACCAATGCGGAGATGCACGTGAGTTGGATTGCCAATTCCTTTGAGAATGCAAACGGCAAAGGAAAATTGATTCTTGGCAAAGCTCCGATTGGCACCAAAAACCTTGGGGTAGAAGGAGCCGGAGGATTCTCTAGCTGGGGCGGATATTGGGGCGGATTCTCCATTTCCAAACTCTGCAAGAACCCCCATGCGGCGATGCGCCTATTCAATTACCTCTATTCTCCTGAAGGCAGCAAATTACGTTCCTATGGCATCAAGGATCAGCATTATTCCATCGATGACGAGGGAAATTACATTCCGAACCTAGAAAGAAGAAACGAAGAACCTACAGGAACATTCTACCAAACCAAAAACGAAGACGGGGATTCCATGCCGACGGGCTATTACAAGATGGGCACCGGCGTTTTTGGCAGCGATATCGATTGGGACAGCGCCTTGCACTTCCAAGTCCGTCGCGACCCGAATGGATTGGATGCCAATTACAAAGACTTGATTGAACAGGGCCTAAAGAACAACACGGTCGTCCGTAGCCGTCTTTATAACGTCACGGGCTATTACAGCTCCTACACGAACAAAATGAAGAAAGTGGAGGACGCTTCCAACATCTTTGCCATCAACGCGATCATGGGCAAAAAGAACCTAACTACCGATTGGGATGCTTTGATGAATCAAGTGAATCAATCTTCCTATGACTATAAAAACATCCAACGCATGTTGGAAGAATTAGCCAAGAAAGCGGGGATCATCCAATGAAATTAAAAAATGCTTTGCTGGGAATTGCTTGCCTAACCGCTTTATGCGCTTGTGGCACGAATGCCGGAGGAACTTCTTCCATGGATTACGGGGATCACTACGATCCGAAGAATGCAGTCGTGGATAAGAAATTCATCTTCGGGATGGGGGATTTGTCGTGGAGTGAGAAATCCTGGACCGAAATTGATTGGCAGCAAACCCACGCCTTGATGAATAACCTAGGCGTTCGTAGCGTTCGCGTCTGGCTTCACTGCAACTGGGTCATGTCCAATTCCACGACCTATCACCAAAAGGGGCTCGATTTAGCCAAGCAAATCGTATCGAGCCACGTCCAAGCAGGACGGCAGATCATCGGGATGAACCATTCCAATTTCCATAAAGCCGGTTATAAGAATTCCTCCTCGACGACCGCCAAGCCAAGCCGCGACATGAGTGAGGGCAGTTACTACCTCGAATGGCTCGCCGATTATGAAACCACGTGGTTTAATCTTGTCTCCGCCTTCCCCGAAATCGAATACTGGGAAATTGATAATGAAGACAATAACGACGTCTTCTTCCCGCGTTTAGAAGGGGGCAATTTCTCCTTGCGGGAAAAGGCCGACATCTATACGGATATGCTTTATTACGCTTCAAGAGGCATCCACCGAGCGAACCCCAATGCCAAAACGATATTAGGGGGACTTGTTCTTTCCGGGGCTGAAACCTTCCTTCAGTATCTCTACGACAACATCGCTTCCGGGGATTTTGGTAGCATTTACCCCGACGATTATTTCCAGATTGCCTGTTGGCACCCCTATATGCCGAATTTCAACCGGAAACTCTTCTTAGAAACCAATGACGGCATCTATGGCGTTATCAAACAAAATGAGAAGAAAGACAAAAAGGTGTTTTTCACCGAAATGGGCTTCTCCGAAGCGGACGTCTCCGCCAAACGCATCGCCGAGTTTGTTCCGGCCTTATATACCCTTTGCAAGGAGGAACTCCCTTATCTAGAAAGCGTCCATTATTTCCGGATGTACGATGCCTTGGATTCTACCTGGGGCAGTTCCGGCGAAAAGACCTTTGGTTTATTTACCGACCCCAAAAGTCACGGAGTGGAGAACGAAAACCCCACTTTGGCCGCGCCGAAAACTTCTGCTTACAAATACCAAGAGGTAGCAGGTGGAACTGGTTCTTTGACCCTCTATCAAGATAAAATAGCCTAACCATGTTTTATTCCAATTGGAACCGCGGATGGGAATTCGCCAAAGGAGACGCGAGAACGGATTCCTGCGCCTTCTCCCAAGTCGATTTGCCCCATAGCAACGTCTTACTTCCCCTATCCTATTTCGACGAAAAGGATTTCCAATTCGTTTCCACGTACAGAAAACGCTTCCAGATTCAAAACAAAGGGGGACAACGTTTCCTTTTGTCTTTTGAAGGGTTTGGGAATCGAATCGAAGCCTATTTGAATGGTTCTCCCTGCCTATCTTCCGTCTATGGATATACGAGGGAGCGGGTAGACATCACCCCTTTTGTCCAAGAGGGAGAAAATATCCTTGAAGTCATCTTAAATAGCGAGGAAGACCCCGATACCCCTCCTTTTGGAGGATTGCTCGATTATCTTTGCTTTGGCGGCTTGTACCGCAAAAGCCATTTGGAAATCGTTCCTTCTACGTATTTAGAAGGGGTCCGCATCACTTACTTGGGGGATAACCAAGCTAAAATTGAATTGGATAAAGTAGGTGAAGCCCCCTTAAGCGTCGAAACGATTTTCTCGTTTCAAGACGAAACCTATACCTTTCACTTAACGTCTTCGGAGACGATTGTTACCTTCCCCTCCCTTCATTTATGGTCTCCCAAGGAGCCTAATCTCTATCACGTATCCCTTTCTTTTTTAGGGAGGGAGATGTCTTTGGAATACGGTTTCCGCATCATCGAGCTAAAAGGCAAAGAACTATGCATCAATGGGGAACCCATCAAACTCTTTGGCTTAAACCGTCACCAATCCTACCCCTATATCGGTTACGCATCGACGGAAGGGATGGAACGTTACGATGCCAAGAAGCTATATGAATTAGGTCTTAACTTTGTTCGTTTATCCCATTACCCTATGTCCGAAGCCTTTTTAAACGAATGCGATCGACTGGGCTTAGTCGTTCTCGAAGAAATTCCCGGATGGCAGCATCTAGGGGACGAGTCCTGGCAAAAACGGGGGACCACTTATCTTCAAAAGATGATTCAACGGGATTACAACCACCCCTGCATCGTTTTTTGGGGCGTTCGCATTAATGAAAGCCAAGATTGCCATGACTTCTATGTCCGGAATAACGAACTAGCCAAAAAGATGGATCCCAGCCGATTAAGAGCAGGAGTCCGTTGCTTTACGAAAAGCGAATTATTAGAAGACGTCTATTCTTGGAACGACTTTTCCTTTTCCATGGATAAGCCCGTCGAAGAACCCATAGACGTCTTGCCCGATAACATAGACGCGCCGATCCTCATCACCGAATTTGGGGGACATACTTATCCCACGAGAAAAACGGATAACGAGGGACGGGAATTGGAACAAGCTTTGCGTCACGCGTTGATCCATTCTGCCGTCCATGAAAAGAAAGGATTTATCGGGGCCAGTGGGTGGTGTGCTTTTGATTACAACACCCACCATACTTTTGGTTCCGGCGATAAGATTTGCTATCACGGGGTATGTGATATCTTCCGTCAGGACAAAATGGCCGCGTCCTTTTATAAAGGCCAGCGAGACCGAAGCAGGGGGTTATTCTTAGATTGCTCCTCTTCTTGGGCTTTTGGAGAACGGAATTACGGTGGCGTCACCCCGTTATACATCTTCACCAACTGCGACGCGGTTCTCTTTGAAATGGAAGGACAACCAAGCATCTATTTGGATCAGGGTGACCCGCGATTTGCCTCGCTCCCCCACCCCATTTTCCGTATCGATAGTTTGCATGGGGCGTGGGGCTTAGATTGGAAGAACGCCAAAATCACGGGGTACGTGGATGGAAATCCCGCAATTTCCAAAACCCTCTTGGCGGATCCCCTGCCCACTTCTTTGTCCCTAACCCCTTCTTCCAAGCGAATCGCGGACGATGACGCGGTTTATTTTGGAGTCCAGCTATTAGACCAAGCGGGCAACCCTTTGGTTCGCTCCACGGATATCCTAGAAATAACCGTGAATAACGGAACCTTAATCGGCCCCCGTATTGTCGTCTTAAACGGAGGAACCTATGGCTTTTACGTCAAGGCAAACCAGCCCGGAAAACTAAACGTATCCGTTTCTTGTCGCGGGTTAAGTACAAAGCAGGAGGTAGCAGTCTATGCTAAAAACAGTATTTGAACTCGGCTCCATTAACCAAGATATTTCCATCGTCGCCCCCCTATTCCCCAAGCAAGGGGAAACCGTGAACGGGGAGGGTTTAAAGCTAGCCTTAGGCGGCAAAGGGGCCAACCAGGCGGTTGCCTTGCATCACGGAGGTGCGAAGGTTCAACTCCTAGCTAAAGCCGGCAAGGATGCTTTTGGCGAAAACGCCTTAAAAGCCCTTGCTTCGTTTGGTCTTGATACCAGCACGGTCCTAATCGACGAAGCCGAAAGCACCGGTACCGCGGTTATCATCCTTCATGATGGAGATAACCGGATTATCTTGTCCCATGGATCCAACTACGCGATTAACGAACAAGAATTGGATGCCTTTTTAGGTAAAGCCAAGCAGGGTGATATTTTCCTAAGCCAATTTGAAAACGAACCGGGACTAACCCTTCAGGCCTTTCATAAAGCCAAGGAGAAAGGCTTATTTAATGTTTGGAACTCGTCTCCCATCGGGGACTTCGATGCTTCCATGTTAAAAGACATCGACATGCTGGTCGTAAATGAAAAAGAGTTACAAGCTGTCTTATTAAAGGCAGGCGCTTCTTCGATTCACGACCTTCCCGTTTCTCGGTTACTAATGACTTTTGGATCCAAGGGCAGCAAATACGTGGGCCCGGAGGGGACGTATTCCATCGAAGCCAAGGAAATTGAACCTGTGGATACTACAGGGGCCGGGGATACTTATCTAGGATTCTTCTTAAGTGCTTTTGCTAACGGCAAGTCCATCCCTGAATGTTTAGAGATGGCCACTACGGCAAGCGCGTTAGCCTGCTTAAAACGCGGGGCTAGCGAGGCGATTCCCCTTCTTCAAGACTGTCGTTAAGACCACCATGATATAACCTTCCAAGTTGTTCCTTTGGAAGGTTTTTTTCTAGGGAAGAGAAATTAAATAGCAACGAGAACAAAATGCTGACGGCCCCACCAAAAATAATATAGAGGACCACAAGAATAAAAAGATATCCTATCGGCCAGAAAAGAAATAAAACATAGAAAAGATTAGAAACGAATAAGGTCGATAAAGAATGAAATAAACGGGTAAAGGGCAATAGCAGGGCGTTACGGACCAAGGAAATAAACGGGGTTTTGAAGAAGAGGATCTGGAGAATGAAATAGGGTTTAGCCAACGCGAACAAGAAAAGCAAAATGCAGGAAATGATCAAGAAAGCGAGTTTCATAGGCGCGGAGAAATCCACGTAAAGGTAGAACCCATAATTAAACAACGTAAAGGCGAAGAAAAACCATTCGGCAAAATAAAGGAGGAGGAACGGCAGCCAGAGTTTTTGGATGGATTTCCAAAAGGAAGAAAAGCCCGCGTCGTTATGTTGAAGGGTTTCTCCAAAATATCCATACGCCCCTGCAGCTCCAATAGAAAGGAACAAGAAACAGGGCAAGGAGATGCCAATGGTTAATAAAATCAAAGAGAAGAGTTGCTCTCCCGTTGAACTGCCCCCTTCTAGCGAAGCCGAATAATGGATGTAACTAAGTCCCATGAAGAAAATAAGCGGAAACAGGGCAACAAAATAAAGCAAAGACACATAGAAAATCGTGAGCCAGTTCTGCTTCAAAATATAGAAAAACTGCTTTCCTCTACTGGAAGGAAGGGTGGCGGATTTCTCTTCGTTTTCAGGTGATTTTTCCATCCCAAAAATTATAGCAAAAAGGGGAAGCGATGGAACGGGAAGGGCATGGGAATAACTCCCTATAACACTTTTATAACATTCTTCCTTTGGACAAGGCCTTCACTCCCCATATAATTTCTCCATCATGATTATCTATGAAGGGACCAAGGATCAATTCGTCCAAGAGGCGTTTGATAGCACCTTGTCGTTACGCTTATTACGTAAATTCCAAGAACTGGGGATTAATGGAGGCGGACATGCCGAACAAGAATCCTGGAAACAATCGCTAACCCGCGTCGCCTCGATTTTAGATAACGAGGATATCCCTGGGCTTGCCCAAGTGGCTTTGGAATACCGGATCCCCACGACGGGGAAACGCATCGACTTCATGATTTCGGGGCAGGACGAAAAAGGGAAAGACAACGTATACCTGCTCGAATTAAAGCAATGGGAGACCGCGGAATTATCCAACTACGAAAACTGCGTTCGTACCTTCGTGGGAGGGGCAAACCGCTACGTGCAGCATCCCTGTGCCCAAATCTATAACTACGCGATGCTTCTTAAGAACCTCAACCAAGAAATCCAAGACGGGGATATTTCACTTTACCCCGCAGCCTATCTTCATAACTACAAAGAAGAAGACCGTAAAAACCTCACGGACAGCCGTTATGAATTCTATTTAAAACACGTCCCCCTGTATTTATCCTCGGCCATGGACCGTCACGCCCTGCGCAACGACATCAAACGTCATATCGTTAAGCCCTCTAGCAAAGACTTATTTCGCATCATTGAGCACGGCAAACTCAAACCATCCAAATCCTTGCAGGAATCGATTTTGAGCCTACTAGAAGGTAACCAAGAATTCTATATGCTTGATGAACAGCAGGTGGCCTATTCCGCGATTCTCTCTTACGTTCAAAAAGCATCCAAACAGCCAGGGAAAACCGTTATCCTCATCCAAGGCGGGCCGGGAACGGGCAAATCCGTCATCGCGGTTTCTTTGCTCGCCGAATTGATCCATCAAGGCTATTCCGCTTCTTACGTCACCAAAAACGCGGCACCCCGTAACGTATTTGCCACCGAATTAACTCGTGGCCATAAATCAAAAGCCTATATCAAAAACCTCTTCAAAAGCTCGCAGGGATTCGTAAACGAAGCGAAAGACCGTTACGATTGCCTACTTGTAGACGAAGCCCACCGCCTCGGCGACCGCTCCACCTTCTTCGACAAATCTGGGATCGATCAAGCCCGTCGCATCATTCATGCCTCCAAAGTCACCGCATTCTTTTTGGACGAAGAGCAACGCATCACCACCAAAGACATGGGTTCATTGGCTCAATTACGGAAAGACGCCGAAATGGAGGGGGCCAGAATCATTGAAAGCCCGGACTTAATCCTCCATAGCCAATTTCGGTGCAATGGAAGTGATGGATTCATCGCCTGGATCGATAACGCGTTAGGAATCCGCGAAACCGCGAATGAGCAATTCGATCTCGATTATGACCTCCGCGTTTATAGCGATCCCAACAAAATGAGGGACGATCTTCGCAAGCTGAACCAAATCAATAACAAAGCCAGAATGCTCGCAGGATATACCTACGAATGGAATTCCAGCAAACCAGGGCACGAAAAGGACTCCGACATCTTTTTAAAGAACGGTTTTGAAGCCCAATGGAATTTCTCCGGCACTTCTACTTGGGCCATCGACCCCGATTCCTTCGAGCAAGTTGGCTGCATTTATACCAGCCAAGGTTTGGAATTTGATTACTGCGGGGTCATCATCGGGCTAGACCTCCGTTATGAAAATGGCAAAGTCATCACGGATCCCACAAAGAACGCCAAATCGGACAAGTCGACGTTCTCGCCCCAATCTTTGAAAAAGGGTCCATCTCCCTTAGGAGACATGATTATCAAAAATACGTACAAGACTTTATTAACCCGTGGGCAAAAAGGATGCTTTATCTTCTGTGAAGACCAAAACCTTGCGGATTATTTGGTGAAGTTAGGGGCCAAACGGGCGTAACAGGCTAAATTAGTCTCCAAATTTTGCCGCGTTCATCCCATTAATTTAGTCAAGTTCATGGTTCGTATTTCCTCATTCTCCATTGTAGGTTAGTTACAAAAGGTGGCAAACTTGCCAGTTTTTGTAACATAAGTATGCTTTGTTAGTTGCAAAAAGTGGCAAACTTGCCAAAATATGTAAGCGAGAACAAAGAAAGGAAGTCATGATGGAAATCAAAAGAGATGCCTATTTGAATCAGTTGGTTACACGAATGCATAACGGCTTCGTCAAAGTCATCACAGGACTAAGGCGAAGCGGAAAATCCTATTTGTTAAACAAAATCTTTTATTCTTATTTGGTTTCTCGTGGCATTCCCGAGGACCACATCATTCGTTTTGCTTTCGATTCCGCGGACGACCTAAGCATGATTGGAGAAGATTTCATCGAACTAGAAAACCGCAATCAAAAGGTGGACCCCAAGAAATTCATGTCCTTTCTCGGAAGCAAAATAAAAGATGACGAAATGTACTATTTACTACTGGATGAGGTGCAAAATCTTGGTTCTTTCGAAAGCGTTCTAAACGCTTATCTAAGAAAGGATAACCTCGACATTTATGTCACGGGTTCCAACTCTAAATTCCTTTCCAGCGATGTATTGACCGAGTTTGAAGGGCGGGGCGACGAAATTCACCTATTCCCTCTTTCTTTCAAAGAATTTTATTCCGTTTTCCAAGGAACCAAAGACGAGGCTTACGAGCAATATTCCATCCATGGGGGACTGCCCTTCGTTGTCTCAATGGTTACGAATAGCCAAAAAGAAAACCATTTAAAATCTTTGCTAAGCAAGGTGTATCTAAACGACATCATCAAGCATAACAATTTGAAACGGGATTCCAATATCGCCGAACTATTGGATTTAGTTGCTTCCGGCATTGCTTCTTTTACGAATACAAGCAAATTGGAAGCCCGCTTTAGAAGTATCAAAAAAGTGGCAATTTCTAGGACAACAATTGATCATTACGTCGATTACTTCATCGATTCCTTCTTGATATCCAAGGCCATTAAATACGATATCAAAGGAAAGATGTATATCGACACCCCTTATAAGCTGTATTTTGAAGACGTTGGTTTAAGAAACGCTGCAATTGGTTTTCGGCAATATGAAGAAACCCATCTAATGGAAAACATTATCTATAACGAACTAAGGCATCGTGGATTTAATGTCGACGTAGGCGTCGTGGAGACCCGAACGATGGACGATGGCAAGCAAGCAAGAAAACAATTCGAAATTGACTTCGTCGCTACCAGCGGAAGCAATCGGTATTACATCCAATCCGCTTATGCGATTCCCGATGAAGCAAAATGGATTCAAGAAACGAACTCCTTCAACCGCTTAGATGATTCTTTCAAAAAAATCATCGTAGTCAAAAACCCTGTGGTTCCTAGACGAAACGAAAAAGGATACCTCATCATTGGCCTTTATGACTTCTTGCTAAACGAGAATAGTTTGGAGCAATAGTTTCCCATCGCGGATAGAACGAAAAAGGACCCGGTTCCCCGGGCCCTAAATGAGATACGTGCCCCCTTATTTAATATGGAGGATGGCTTTCCGTTTCGCCTCAAATTCCTCTTCCGTGATCATCTTTTCGTCAAGGAGCTTCTTCCATTTTTCCAGCAATTCCACGTCGTTATTCAGTTGCTCCGCAGAAGTGGCTTCCTTTTGGACTTTCAAGGCCTTTTCGAGAATGAGGTAAGTCATGTCCAAGAAGAAAGCGAGGATCACGATGATGCTTCCGACCATGGCGATGATGTAGCTAATGGAAGTATCGTTGGCACTGGTTTTGGCGGATTCCCCCAAAGAAACGATAGCCAATCCTAGACTGATGCAGGCGCAGCCAAGGACCAAGGCAAGGCCAAGTCGAGACAAGGCTTTGTTCTCCACGAAATAAAGGAAGATGCCAACGAATAAGCAAAGAACGGTGAATCCGCCCATTAAGGCAAGACCCGTGGCAAAGCCCCTGATGCCCAGAGTTTCATCCAGGTTATAGGAAAGGATGCCCGCGACGACGAACACCACGCTTCCCAAGATGAGGAAAATATTTTCGATTAGTTTAACGATTTTCATGTACGAAACCTCCCTTCGTTAAACAAATGTAGTCTTATGTTGGACGATTAGGTGGTTGGTTGTCAATTAACAATGGAAGAGACTCTCGCCTGTTATGTTTCTAGTCGAAATTTTCCAAAGTCTTTGATTTTTCTCGACTAGAAAGGAGGATTTAACAAGAAATCAAAGATATCGATGATGCGATAGCCGTTTTCATCGATAAACGTATCCAATCCATTTTTCGTGACGATGATCTTTTCAAAGGAATCATCAATCGCGTGAAGACTTCTTTTTTCTCTTTTTAAAGTCTCTTCATCATTCATGTTTAGGCAGGATTGAATGTAATATTTTTGATTCCCTTTCGTGGCGATGAAATCGACTTCTAACGATTTTTGTTTGTAAATTTTCTTTCCATTGATATCGATTCGATCGGTCATCTCATTCACATCCACTTCTCCTACCGATACGTGGAAGCCGCGATACCTTAGTTCGTTATAAATGATATTTTCCATTAAGTGGGTTTCTTCGATTTGGGAGAAATTCGTCCGTGCGTTCCGCACCCCGATATCTTCAAAATAAACCTTAAAAGGCGTGTTGATATAGGCTCTCCCTTTAATGTTGTATTTGTTAGCAATGGAGACAACGAAGGCGTCTTTGAAATGATGGATGTAAGTGGCAATCGTGTCATCGCTGACGGAAACGCTTTTTCTTGCTCGAAAGGCTTTCTCTAGACTAGATGGGCTGACCCCCGATCCCACGCAAGAAGCTAGGACCCCAAATAAATCGGATAAGGTATCCCCGTCTTTAACATGTTTTCTCCCGATGATGTCCTTCAGATACGTCTCTTGGCATAAATCCATCAAATAGGATTCTCGGTCTTCTTCTTTTTGCTGATAAACAATGGGAATGCCTCCGGTAACAATGTATTTCTTCCACGCTAAATCCGGAGACAGCTGGCTGCCCGATACGAACTCGGAAAACGATAAGGGGAGCAAATGGGTGGAGGATTTCCTTCCCCGGAATTTCGTCTCGATTTCCGAAGACAGCAATTGGGAATTACTCCCCGTAACATAGACATCGAAATTGGCATGGGACAAAAACCCATTTAAAGTGCCAACAAAAGACTCCAATAATTGGATTTCATCTAACAATAAATAGAACTTCTCCGTGTCATTGGTCACGCTTTTGATATAGGCTCGGAACTTCTTGGAATTAACGACATAGGCGTCTTTCCCGACGCTGATTTTCGTTTTTTCTTCGGGGTAAAAGGAATCAAGAAGATCAAGATGTTCATCGTTATCAAAAGCGAAACGGATGATGTTTTTTTCCTTCACCCCGTCCTTTAACAAAGAGCCATAGAAAATCTGGTTCATCAAATAGGATTTTCCACTTCTTCTTGCTCCGGTAATCACTTTGATTAATGCGTTATTTTTCTTGGCAATTAACTGATTCAAATACCATTTTCGGTCAAAATACATAGTCGATAATTCTCCAAGTCTTTGATTTTTTTCGACTACATTATATCGCAATGACCCTTAATTGCAAAATTCAAGTCGAAATTTTCCAAAGTCTTTGATTTTTTTCGACTAGAAAAAGGGGATTATTAGATAAACCCTAGAAGGGTTTCGCTCTTCTTTATCGATCTATTTCCTTATGGGGCAGGAATTATATTTTCCCTCTATTGGGATACCAATTTCAACGTTCTTTTTTATCAAAGCGTTTTCTTGAAAATTGGGGCTTTTTTTGTCTAGAAAACTGGAATTAAACTATAGAGCGGTTATGAAGCAAACGCAGAAAGCAGCATGGCATCCGTCACGGGGCCTTTCCCTCTTTTTTTGGTTTGCCTCCATGCCAACGCGTGTTGGGGAAACCCAGAAAGGAATCATTTCATGAAACACGTTTCGAAGAAGTTTTTCGTTCTCGCCCTCGCTGTTCCCGCGCTTCTAGCAAGCTGCGGTGGCGTTCATGGCAACGCCATTGACGCCAAATGTGACGCTTTGCCCGAAGGCGCTTATGTCTACCGCGGTCAGCAAAGCGCAAAGAAAGTCAATTTCTATTCCGCTGTCATGTACACTCTCCGCGACCAAGCCCGCGAATTCATCGGAAAGAAGGCTTTTGGCATCACCAAAGGCATGACCGAAGACCAAGTCTTGGCCAAGCTCCATGAAGGCGAAGCTGTCTGGGGACATATGTCCAGCACTTCTAGCGCCGGCACCGTCTATCCGACCTATTACCTCTATCAACACGGCTATACCCTCGGATTCAAAACCCGCGAAGAATATAACAAGCTCTCTGCTGATGATAAGAAGAAAGCCGTCATCGGCATCAACCAAGCACAATATCCGGATGGCGTCGATATGCTTATGACCGGCACGATCGATGTCTCCTGCGGATTCATGGATACCCGTTATGGCTCTGCTTTCGTTCAAAAAGACGGCAAATACGAAGGTAACGAGAACCTCTTCGCCAACACCTACACCGTCGGCATCACCGATCCGATCATGAACGATACGATCTCCGTCCGTGCGGCCCTTTCCGACGCCAAGCGAGAAGCCATCTGGACCGCTTTCTCCGGCGCGACCACCGATGGCGATATCAAGACCGAAGATACCGGCGCTTGGTTGCTCTACCAAATCTATTCCCACACTGGCTACGCCAAAACTACCGACGCTGCTTACAAGGCCGCCAAAGACATGTATGTCTGGCAGCAAAAGCAAAACGGTAAAGACATCACGATCAACGAAAACCCGAAATACCCGGCGAAAGAGACCACGGACGCTGACAACGAAATCAACATTAAGCTCGTTCCTTCTAACGATGCCCAAACCCTTGAAAGCCGCGCCAAGAAACTCGAGCCGATCCTCAACCGCTTGGTGGGCAACAAATTCTCCTTCAAGATTGGTGTTGGTACCAAAGACGGTGGATACGAAGCCGTCACCAGTGCTCTTGCCGCCGGTCAAATCGACGCAGCCTTCCTCCCCGCTGGCAGCTATGCTCAAGCCTGCGCTTTGAACGAAGGAAAAATTCAAGTCTATATGTCCGCGACCCGCGCTGGATACAAAGTTCAAGCCGAAGACTTCGCCGGTGACACGGAAACCAGCATGTTCGACGATGAACACAAAGAACTCCAACGCAAAGCGATGAACGGCGAGGTTAAACCCGACGGCACCGCCTGCTAATTTCGATTCGATAAGATAAAGGCTTTTGCCCCCTTGGGTCCGCCCAAGGGGGCTTAGGCACAATTAAAGGGTGGTGTACCTATGGTTGAATTCAAACACGTCGATAAAGTCTATCCGAACGGATATAAAGCCCTCTCTGATGTCAATTTGACAATTCACGACGGGGAGTTCGTCTCAATCATTGGGTTATCGGGCGCGGGAAAAAGCACATTGATCCGCTGCGTGAACCGCATGCACGATATCCAAGGGGGAGAATTGCTCGTAGATGGGGTGGATATCTCGAAACTACGGGGCAAGGCCTTGCGGATGGAACGAAGGGGCATTGGAATGATTTTCCAGTCCTTCAATCTGGTAAAGCGTTCTACCGTTTTCAAGAACGTTTTAGCAGGGCGTGTTGGCTACCATAATTGGTTTGCCACTTTCCTTGGCTTATATAGCAAAGAGGAAAAGATGCTGGCCTTACGTTCCTTGGATAAACTAGGGATTTTGGATAAGGCCTATGTCCGTGCCGACCAGCTTTCTGGCGGCCAGCAACAACGCGTTGCCTTGGCTCGCGCCTTAACCCAGGAGCCCCGTTTAATCCTCGCGGATGAACCGGTCGCCTCCTTGGACCCCGTGACCACCTTGTCGGTAATGGAAGACTTCACCCGCATCAACCAAATGGGCATCACGATTCTAGCGAACATGCACCACGTGGACATCGCCAAAAAATATTCCACCCGCATCATCGGGGTTAAAGGAGGACAAATTGTTTTTGACGGCAAGCCCGAAGAGGTCAACGACGAAGTCATCAAGACCATCTATGGACGCGCTTTGAATTCCAACGAAACCTTAAGCGGTTCCCTTGAGAAATGAGGGGATTATGAAGCCGAAAACCCAAGAAGAAATCCTGGAGCAGGCCAAGAAGGTCCAGCGAAAGGAAGAAAAGAAAAAAGCCCGAAAAGAAAAATGGGATTCCCTTTTCTATTACAACCAAACCTTGGATATCTCTCCCGCCCAAGACGGGTCGATGGTGAGAACGATTCGCAAGAAACGTCCGATCTTCCCAATTGTAGCCATTAGCCTTGCCGTCGCCATTTTTATCGCCTGTTTTTTCACGGTAGATTACAGCGCGAGGATGGTCATTCACTGGGAGGAGATTGGTGGTATTTTTGTTTCTTTGTTCACCCCAAATAAGAATTCGCTGGGGAATTCCGCGGGATATTGGAATTACCTTTGGAACAAAGCCGTTCCCACGATTTGGTCCACAACGGAGATGTGCTTTATCGGGACGTTGATCGGGTCGATCATCTCGATTCCGGTTTTCTACCTTTGTGCTCGTAACATCACCCATAAACCCGCGGTCTACCAGCCCTTCCGCATCTTCAACGCCTTGTTGCGCACGATTCCTCAGATGGTCATGGCCATCTTCCTCCGCTTCTTCTTCGGACCCAACATCGTGACGGGTATCGCTTCGATCGCCGTCTTCACCTTGGGCATCATGTATCAGCTCATGTATGAATTCATCGAGACCTTGGAGATGTCGCCTTTTGAAGCGATTCGTTCCAATGGCGGCGGACTCCTTCAGTGCATCCACCTGGGATTGCACCCTGAAATCCTCCCGATGTTTTTTGCAAACTTCCTTTATACCTTCGAAATCAATATCCGTGCTTCCGTGATTTTAGGTTACGTCGGAGCAGGCGGATATGGGTATTTGCTCCAGCAGGAATTCGGCGAATCCCATTATGACTGCATTGGGGCTTTGCTTATCCCCTTGTTCATCGAAGTCATCTTGCTTCAAGTTGTTTCCAATATCTTGTCGAGGAAATCCAGATGAACGATATCTTTAAATCTATATCCGGTTATACGGGACTCATCTTCTTAGTCCTAGCCATCGTCATGATGATTATTGACGAGGTGTCTTTAAAAAAACCCAAGCATTATGAATCCACGGACGCAGCCTACGCAAGACGCCCACAGAACTGGATTCTCTTGATCCTATTCGGTTTTGCTTTGCTCTGCGCTCTTACTTATGTCCATTTTGATTTGGACATGAATTATTATCTCTCTAACATCGGGGGCAATTTTGGCGAGGGATTCAAAAGCATTGGGATGCTGTTTGATTTAAGCCATCCCACCTTCTGGCAAATCTTCTTTGGATTTGGGGAATACGAATTCACCGAATCGGTCATCTACATGATCATCAAGACGTTTGGCATCGCCTATATCGGAACCTTCATCGCTTCGTTAATCGCGATTCCCTTTGGGTTACTCGCTTCCCATAAGCTCTTCGGCAAATGGGCGTGGATCAGCGAAATTATCCTCATCGTCATCCGCACCTTCCCCGAACTCGTATTCGCGATTTTATTAATTCGTTTCTCCGGCTATTCCTTCCTTTCTGGCGTTTTGGTCATCGGCATCCATTCCATTGGGATGATCGGCAAACTCTACGCCGATCAAATCGATGGGATTGAGATGGGACCCTTGGAGGGCATTTATAGTGGCGGTGCCTCCAAATGGCAGGCCATCCACCTTGCCGTCATGCCCCAGGCTTTGCCGGGTCTATTATCGGTTGCCTTATATCGCTTTGACATCAATATCCGTACCGCGACCATTTTAGGCGTTGTCCTTGGCCTAGAAGGTGGAATTGGTTATTACCTCTCCATCCAAAGCACCCATTACCATGCATTGGGAGCCTGTATCTTTGGCATCGTGATTTTGGTTGTTGGCATCAACTTGCTCTCCTCCTACCTCCGTAAGAAACTCGTTTAAGCCCTATGCATACGTTAATTTTAATGGCGGGGATCCCGGGGTCAGGGAAATCCACTTGGTGCAAAAAATACCAAAAGGAACACCCGAACGTTTTCATCGTCGACACCGATGAAACGAGAAAGAAAATCACGGGGTCCTATTTGGTGTTCCCGCCGAAAATGGAAATCATCTTCGACGAGATGATTCGCGAAACCAACGAAATCTTCAAGGCCTACGAAGGCCAAGAATGCACGGTCATCGAAGATTCCATCTTCCTCGATGATTATCGTCGGGAATATTACATGGAGCGGATTCAGGGTTATGACAAAGCCATTCTGTTCATGGTGAAGATGCACGATTATTCGATCTGCTATAAGCAAAACAAGATGCGACCCAAGGAGAAATGGGTCCCCGAGGACGTGATGGATCATATGAGGGAAATCTATGTGGATCCTTCCCCGAAAGTCCGTGCTTATTTTGACGAAGTCCGCGTTGAGTGGTGGAATTAACCGGAAACAAATAACGTCATAATGACAGCTTTTGCTTAGGACTATTGACGATAAGAAAAAACGCTATAAAATAGAAAGGCGCAAGGAAACTTGCAAAATCTCGGTATCCGTCGCCGTATAAATCGGAGCTTTAAAATCTCGGTATCCGTTGCCGTACAAAGCGGAGCTTTAAAATCAAGCGGGGACGTCCTCTAAAAAGGGTGATGATCCCCACTTTTCTTTTTCAATAAAACCGCAAGCAAAAATTTTTCGCCAAGGGGTATTGACGATGGGGAGAAATGCCCTAAAATAGAAGTCGCAAGGAAACTTGCAAAATCTTGGACGGCCGCTGCCACATAGTGCGGAACTTTAAAATCTTGGACGGCCGCTGCCACATAGTGCGGAACTTTAAAATCAAGCGGGGAAATATCATCATCTTAAGAGAATTGCATATCCCCGCTTTTCTTTTTGCCTGAAAGGAGCCATCCAAAGTATGAGCATTCATCTTTTTTCCGTGTCCGACGAATACATTTCGCGACTTTCTACCATCGATCACAGGGTTTTATCCAATCACGAAAATGACCGAAAACACAATCGTCCCTATGTTGGTTTTCTCGTCTTTATCGAACCCTTTCACTACTTCCTTCCCCTCTCCTCAAAGGACCCTAGAGATTATGGGGAGGATGGCAAACTGAAGCCATCCACCCAAACAATCCTTCGCATGGTTCTTCAAAACGGAACATTTTTAGGGAAGGTTCTGCTTAACAACATGATTCCAGTCCCACTAAGTCAAATCCAAGAGATTTCCTTGAACAAACACGCCCGTTTCTCAAACCAAGAAGACAGCAATTACGGGCTGCTTTTGATAAAAGAGGCTCGTTGGATTGATGAGCACAAAGACTCCATCATAAAAAAGGCAAATTGGGTTTATCGATACAAAATCAATGAAAAGAATCGGGCTTATTGGTCCGGAAGAAAAGTACCTGGATTTTTAAAGGCAACCGTCGATTTTAAAAAAGTGGAAGAATTTATGATTCAGAACTACGACGGCGAGACGCTTATAGAGAAAAGCAAACTGCAATCCTTTGTCCTGAAATAGTAAAAAGGACCCCGTCCATGCGAGGTCCCCTGCCGAGAATCGGTCTTATTTGCTGGAGTTATTGTTGCTGTAGTCGAAGACGAGCGAATACGAGACGTTGCCGTTTTCGTCAACGACTTTGCGGAACGCGGCTTTGGCTTCTTTGCCACTTTCGGTCTCAAGAGAGACGCAATAAAGGGTTTCGCCAGATTCTTTATCGACGCGCTTCTCCATCTCGAATTCGAGCCCGCCGATTTCATATTCGATCTTGTGGGATTCGCCTTCGGATTCGATGCCGATCTTGAAGGCATTCACGGTCACGCCGTTAGAAACAACGCGATACGCGAATTCCATTTCGGCTTCGCCTTCTTCGATTTCGTGTTCTTGGGTAACGGCGACGTAGGAATTTTCACCAGTCCAAAGGGTGAAATCGACGTTGGATTCGCTATCTTTACCTTCGGTTTCGGCTTTGATCGTGCTACTAAATTTCCAAGTGGTGTTTTCATCGATCGTTGCAACACCTTCAAAATTGGTGGTGACTTCCGTTTCATCCTCTTCGGTTTCCGTTTTCGAACCGGTCATGTTGTAAAGAAGGGTGTAGGTCTTTTCTTTGCCAGAAGTATCCGTGTAGGAAATGGTTTCTTGGTAGTGGTAGGTCACTCCATTGGATTCGAATTCGCCTTCGACCTTTTCAGAATTGACTTGGAATCCATTCTCTAAGAAGAGATCGAGGGTCGGAAGGATTCCTTCCATCGAGAGGTTGAAGTTGAAGTCAACCGAGGGAAGGGCGGCGGCGCGAAGTCCCGCGGATGGGGCAAGAACAGCGGCCTGTTGGATGGCAGAGGCGGCTTGGAGGGCCATGGTGTCCTCCGGGGTTTGAGCGGCAGGGGTTGCTCCTCCGTTGCATCCTGCAAGCATGACCCCCGCAGCAGCGGCGGTCATCATCGTCATGAGCACAATTTTCTTTTTCATTTTAGGTTTCTCCTTTTGGTGCTTTCACCTATAAATACGAGCGGGGAGAACCTTTTATTGGAATTTTTGGAAGATTTTTAGAAATTTATTTTTTGGGAATCGTAAACGTAATTTCTTATGGCGCCCTCTACATAGACATGAACTTCTTTAAAGGTGATTTCTACAGGAGGAATCTTCACTTCCACGTCGAAGGTATAGACGTTTTGGGAATAGGTAATATTTTCGAAAGAGAATTCGCTGCTACCCACTTGGATTTCAAAGGAAGTCTCCGCGCCTTCGTCATCGCATTCAAATTCATAGGTGAACGATATGGTCGGATCTTCCCGGGTCAGCGCGTCTAATCCTTTATAACGTTTTAAACAGAAGGAATTCTCGCTTTCCGCTTCTTCGGTCTCGTTAGCCTTTTCTACCACGAAGACATCCCAAAGGGAGGAAGTATTCACAAATTCCATCGAAATCTCTTCTTCAGTTTCGTTTCCTTTTTGTTCTACTTCTTTCTTAATCGTCGTCTTATAAGAGGAATCCCCCTGGACGAATACACCGGAGAAGATGGAGGACGTTGGATTCTCCATAGAACTTAAATCCCCGTAATAGAACGAGAAAACTTCTTTATTTAAATAAGAATAATGACTGACGTAATCATAGGACTCGTCTTTTATGGTATACGGCTTGTCTAACTTCTCGCTGGAAATGGCCAGATCATTCGGGGTGAATTCATAGCAAGAGGTGAAGAAATCAAAATACTCATCCAATTTGGATGCAGCCTTCTTCAATGGTTCTAAATAGTCTTCCGTCTCCGACAATAGGTTTAATTTCTTGGCCTTGGGCGCAAGGAAAGAGGATTGGCCGCCGTTAAAGGAAGCAAAAGAAACGAGTTCACGAAGAACCGTAGGCGAATTGTCCGGCGTATAGGGGACCTGGGAAGAGGGAGAAGAGGGGCGGAGGAAGATGCCCAAGCAAATGCCGGCGGCCGTTAAAGCTCCAACAAGAGGAATGCCAACGAACCAGCCCGTTTTCCTCTTTTTGGGCAGGAAGGAGGGATGGGGTTTGCTTGCCTGCTGACGTTTTTGATAAGCAGCAAGGATCGAATCCGCGGTCGTCTTGATTTGATAATTCTCATTTTCTTGAACCGCGTCTACGATTTTCTTATCGTCTTCAAACCGTTTCATAGGGAATCTCCTTTCTGATTTTCTTAAGCGAATTGGAATAGGACCAGAGGATGGTGCCGAGGGGTCGCTTCTTCCACTCAGCGATTTCTTGGAACGACATCTCGTTCATCACGTGGAGGACGAAGATTTCGAATTCTTTGTCCTTCAGGATGCCCTGGATTCTCTCTAGCAGTCGTTCCGCGTCGAGGTTGCTGTTTCGGTCTTCTTCCTGCCCTTGGGTATCCCAATCTTCATCCGTTAAGTAATCGTGTTTCTTCTTTTTCAGGGAATCGAGAGCGAGGTTGCGGCTGATGACCATCAGGTAGCCCATAATGGAGGCGCCTGGTTTGACTTCATCCACCGTTTCGAGGAAGCGGACGAATGTCGCTTGGAGGATGTCTTCGGAATCCTCCCGCGATTTCGTCAAGGCGTAGATGTTATAGAAGATGGGCCGTTTGGCTTCTTCATAGAATTCGGTGAACGAGGAAAAATCCTTCTTTTGGAAGGCAGGGAGGTACGATTGAAACTTCTTCTCCTGCTCGTTCATCATAAGTGAATACGATTCTAAACGTGTTTTTATTGGAATAATAAGAAAATTCGTTAAAAGAATCGGTTTTTAGATTCGAAAATATTTCGCGTACCGGCCCGATTGAACTAAGCGAATTTTCTTCTGGGCCAATAATTCCTTCAGGGCCTTTTCAATGCTGTTCCTGGTGTAGCGAAATAAAATTTCTTCCAAATCGGCTTTAGAAATAGGCAAATCCGAATCCGTCACCGCCTTAAGCACTTTTTCCGGACAAGTTCCTTCCATCCCGTTGATGGAGGTCATGTAAGTCAATTTCCGATACCCTTCTAAAATTCGCCCCAAAAGGTAAACCACGAAGGGCGTGGAATCGTTTTTCCCTTCGTTCCAATTTAAGCCTCCTTGATACAGTGAGTCACAGTAGCCATCTAAATGACGGAGGATCAAATAGGATAATGGGTAATACAAATCGAGTTCATATCCGTACTTTAAAAGCAAAAAAGTCGTTAAAAGCCTGGATACGCGACCATTTCCATCCGAAAAGGGATGAATGCAGACGAAATGAAGAATGAAATTGGCAATCGCCACCAATCGATCCGTGACGGGGTTCGACATTTGAAGATCGAACTGATATAGCAAATTTCCCATCAAACCACGCACTTCTTCTGGACTGGGCGGAGCAAATACCACGCGGGAATTCCCCTTATCGTCTTGAGAAACAATATAATTTTGTTGTTTTTTGTAAACCCCGCCGAAAGCCGGATTCCAATCTTCATAGAGAACGCGATGAAGCCTGCAAATAAAATCCTCGTCCAGACGTTGGAAAGCATAGGTTTTGAAGACAAGTTCCAAAGCTTTGTTGTACCCAAAAAGCATATAGTCTTCATAACTAACAGGGCTTTGATGATCCTCAAGTAATTCTTTTTCACGATTTGGGCTCACCTGAATGGATTCAATCGCGTTCGAAGAGGTTGTGCTCTTTCTTTTAGATTGTTCGTGTAAACGATTCAGACGTTTTAGTCGAGGCATGTTCGCATTAGAACCACGATATCCCTCAATCGAACGCACTAAAATTTGAACTTCTGGCTTTGCTGCAATAGGCAGGCATTCCGCTTCCAAATCAAAAAATCTCATGCCCTTATTCTAATGGCCAATCCTTAAAATACAATTCCAATTAGGTATTTTTTGCCAATTTATACCTAATTAAAATTCTAAACTGTTCTTATCAAGCAGAAATTCCTCGATTGCCATTGAGATAATTTGTTCTTACGTGAGCTGTGATTTTTAGTTGTCGTAGACGGCACCATGGGCAACAAACCCCGTTCCTCGAAAGGTTAGTGTTTCAAGCAGCCAACAGGGATAACAAGAACCCCGTCGTCACGCCGATACCCATATTCCGTGGCCGTAATAACCATTTTTAGGGTTGGCTTTAAAAGGGGGCATTGCTTTTCTTTTTCATTATAAGTTTCGATCAGTCTTTCTATTTCGCAAAGATGCTCGGCGCCTTTGTCAATTTCATTCCCGCCTAATTTAAATTCAATTAACGCGTAACGCCCATCCTCTAAATGCAAAACGCCGCCTGCTTCTAAACCATATCGATCATGGTAATAAGACATCACGCCATTTTGCGGTTGAGAATAGATTTTTAAATCGCGAATGCATAGCGACTCGAATAAAAATCCCAAAGTCTTGAAATCACGATAGAAATATTCTGGCGACAACCCCAAAGCGGCAACCGCAATGGATGGGTCGACAAGATTTCGTTTCTTTCCACTTCTTAAATTGGACTTGCTACGAATTGCAGGACACCACGCGTCGATATCCTCAACAATGTAAAGATCCGACAAGGCACGAATATAGTCGGAAATAGTGGCATCGGAAACGCTGAAGTTTCTTTTGACGTCCGCGTAGATTGTTTTTAATTCCGCTAAAGTACAAATGTTTCGGGAATAAGACTGGAGGATTGCTTTTGCTAGCATCGGATTCCTGTTGGTTTTATCTACCCGGGAAACATCCACTGAATACGTTTGTTTAAAAAGTTCTTTGGCGATCATCTGTTGCAAATGAACATCGCCAAATTGTATAGCCCTAGGCCACCCACCTACGCAAATGGCATTAATAACATCTTCGATTTTCATGTTGGATTTGCATCCAGAAAAAGAGGTGGGATTGGCAAACAGTTCTCGGAGGCTGACCTCTCCATTCGAGCGCCCTAGCTCATATAGGCTCATAGGATTCATTCGTATGGTCGCAATACGTAGGGTACCGGTGTGTGGCGTATCAACTTTTGCCGAACTCGAACCCGTCAAGTAATAGGACCCAACATCCTCGGGGTGGTCATCACAATCCTTTCGAATCGTGCCCCAAATTTTTGGGGCATCCTGCCATTCATCAAAAAGTATAGGCTTAGGATCCTTTAAAAATTGAATAGGGGAAGTGGAGGCAATCATTAAGAGGTTTTCTCTTTCTTCTTCATTTTGAAACTCAATGATGGTTTTTGCCCTTTGTTTGGCAGTCGTGGTTTTTCCACAGCCTTTTGGACCGACGATATTTACGGCATTAAAAACGGACGTCACATCATTTAATACCTGATCAATAATACGCTCTTTATACATAAAATCCCCTTTGCATGAATTATATCGAATTCATCGAATATTTAAAACCTTATTTTTAGTTTTCGTTGCTTTTCATTTTGAATTTTCGTTGTATTTTGTTTTGAATTTTCGTTGCGTTTCGTTTCGAGTTTTCGTTGTATTTTGTTTTGAGTTTTCGTTGAGGGGGTCCCACCACACTTTATCAGCGGTTTTTAAAATTTTGGACCAGCAAACGTTCTCTAATGATAAAATAACGGCGGTATTTAAGCGAAGCTTATCAAGACAAATAAGGACCATATCAAAGGAGCGTTTTCCATGAAGATAAAAGCAGTATTCAGTGACTTTTCCCATCGCTTTGCAGAAAAAGAAATTCACGTGGATTCCAAGGAACCCATCAATACCTTTATCGACGAGAAAAACCCCCAGCAAACCATCAAGGGTTTTGGAGGCGCCATCACCGCTTCTAGCGCAGCCGTCTATGAATCCCTGAGCAACGAGAACAAGCAAAAGGTCATCGATCTTCTTTACGGAGAAGACGGGCTTCATTACAACCTAGGAAGGCTCACCATCGGAAGTTGTGACTTTTCCCCCGTCCTTTATGATTACAGTTCCAAGGATGATTTAAGCGACTTTGATCTTGCTTATGATAAGCAGCATATCCTCCCCTTCCTTCGCGACGCCTTTTCCAAAAAGAAATTGAATCTCCTTGCCAGTTGCTGGTCTCCTTTAGCCAAATGGAAAACCAATAACGATAAATGTCACGGGGGAAAATTAAAATCCGATTGTTACGAAAAACATGCGGACTATATCGCTCATTACTGCCAGGAAATGGAAAAACTAGGTTATCCCATCTCCGCCTTAACGATTCAAAATGAGCCCGAAGCAACCCAGACGTGGGAATCTTGTCGTTTTGACGAAAAAGAGGAGGGACGTATGGTGCTTTTGCTACACGAACTGCTTCCTTCTACCCACCTCTATGTATGGGACCATAACCGGGACGTTATGTTTCGGCGAATCCAAAACCTATTCAAAGACCCTGCAGTGGAGCAAGCCACTTATGGGGTTGCTTATCACTGGTATGATGGGGATAAAAACAAGGAAATCGCTAGATGTCGGGAGAAATATCCGTCCAAAGAATATCTATTCACGGAAGGGTGCATCGAGATTTTGAATTTACCCAAAGGATATTTAAATAATGAGAAAGCCATATGGGCCAGCGCGCTTCGTTATGCAAGGAATTATCTTTTGGACCTCCAATATGGCAGCAATGGGTTCGTGGATTGGAACGTCTTGCTAGACGAAAAAGGCGGCCCTAATCACGTGGGCAATTATTGCGAAGCCCCTTTAATGCGAAATGGGGATGCCATCAAAATCAACCCCTC
>OIXA01000063.1_pt1 | contig 127102 bp, 99 predicted proteins | sample 1587721 | NCBI WGS metagenome assembly OIXA01 (sample SAMEA3888900, study PRJEB22519) | human gut metagenome | biome: human gut; feature: human-associated habitat; material: faeces | place: Denmark | collected 2013 | reverse complement strand
GATGCAGAAAATTTCAGTAATTTTGTCCTTGCTAATCATTAGTAATTTGTTTTTTATTTCACTATAAAGTTACTAATAATCAATGAATTAGCAAAGGGTAGAACGAACTATATTAGCTCGCTTTACCCTATTTTTTACGCAATCCTTATCCCGAACTCGCGTGTTTAGCAACTGATGGTGGTGATGTGCAGGCCCTGGGGGTCGGTGGTGTGGGTGATGGTGGCACTGATGGCCTTGACTCGCTCGCTGATGGAACGCAGACCAATGCCGGGGGTGGACGATGCAGGGGACGGAGCGGCACTGGCGGAAGACGGAGCGGCGGTTGGTGAGGGGGACTGTGGGGTGGCTGCGGTGTGGGCGATGGTGAGCGTGGTGTGGGGGGCGACGGGGCTGTGGGTGAGGGTGATGCTGATGTGGGTGAGCTGCGGGGTGTGCTTGATGAGGTTGGTGATGAGCTCTTGCGCGATGCGGTAGAGCTGGTGGGCCTGGGCGGCGGGCAGGGCGGCCCAGTTGTGGTGGGCGGGGGTGGCGCTGAAGGTGATGGCTATGTGGCCCATTTCATGGAGCTTGCAGGCCAGGGCTGAGAGGGTTTGGTCGAGGGTGGCAAAGGCGGTGTTGGGGGGCATGAGCTGGTGGGAGATGTGACGTATGTTTTGACGCACGGCGTTGAGCTGCTGGGTGGCCTGGGCGGTGGAGGCGGTGTTGGTTATCTGCATTTCGGCCACGAGGAGGTCGTTGCACACACCGTCGTGGAGCTCTTGTGCCAGACGTTTGCGCTCTGTTTCGATGCCGTCGATGTAGCGGCGGGCCTGTTCGAGCTCGGCCTTGCGCTGCTGGTGGCGGTGGCGCATGATGGCGCCTGCTATGGTGATGATGAGCAGCAGGGTGGCTACGGCAAGGCTTGCGCCAAGGCGCCACTGGCGTGCTTCGGCTTGTGCGGCGTCCTTTTGTAGTTGGGCTATTTTGAGTTGTTTCTCCTTGGCATCGTAGCGTGCGGCGGCATCGGCTACTTGCTGCTGTATGTTGAGCTGGTGGAGGGAGTCGGCTATGTAGTATGCCTCGCGGTAGAAGTAGCAGGCGCGTGGTGCCTGGCCTGTGCCCTCGTAGGCGCGGGCTACCATGAGCATGACTTTGTCGCGCTCTGATGATACTGCGGGGCCGTTGTGGTAGAGCATGAGGGCGGACTGCAGGGCGGGTGCCCACTGGCGTGTGACGAAGTAGTAGTTGACCTTGGCGTGCTCGAGCTGCATGCGTTCGGTGCCACCGGGGGCGAGGCCGCTGACGATGGTGTTGGCGCGGGCTATGAGGGCTGGTATTTCGGTGTGGCGCTTGGGCTGCTGTGTGAGCAGGGTGATGAGTGGCGACAGGCAACTTGCCTCGGCCAGTGGTTCGTGGGCCTGGCGTGCGAGGTTGATGCCGCGCTGCAGGTATTGCTCGGCTTGTGCAAAGGTGGCGGGGTTGTAGGTGAGGATGGTGCCGAGGCCGGCATATACGGAGATGCGCTGCGCGGGTTCGGCGGCGCGCTCATATTTGAGTGCGTTGAGCAGTAGGGTGCGGCAGTCGTCGGGGCGGCCTATGCGGCTGCACATGGCGCCATAGTTTTGGTAGGCTGCAAAGGCCAGCTGGTGGTTGTGGTGGCGTGTGGCGTAGGCTATGACTTGGTCGTAGCATTTGGCTGCCTGGTCGAAGTGTTGCAGGCGGCTGTGGCAGATGCCCATGCTGCACAACTGGTTGTGCTGCTGGTCGGCGAGGTGGTGTCTTTTGGCCGTTTTGTAGGCTTGGGTAAAGTGGCCGAGTGCTTGCTGTATGTGGCCTTGTGCGGCAAGTGCCTCGCCACGTGCGGCCTCGAGGGTGACGATGTCGGGGCCTTGGGCTTTGTGTTGGGTGGCGAGTTGGGCGTAGTGTAGTGCGGAGTCGGGGCACGAGGTGCTGAAGGCTTGTGCCATTTGTGCCAGCAGGTGGGGGTTGTGCGGCTGTGTGCGCAGGAGGTGGCGCAGGGAGTCGGCTTGCGGCTGTGCGGCTGCAAGCACGGGTGTGAGCATGAGGGTGATGAGGAGGGGGAGGAGGAGTTTTTTCATAGTGTGTTGGGGTTTGGGGGTGACGGGTAAGTTTGCTTTAATATAATATATATGTGTAGCGCATACCTGCTCGTCAACCTGTTTACTAAGGATTTTGCCTATGAATTGCAAATATATAAAAAACGTGCCAACTGGCAAGCATGGTATGCTTTGCAGTTGGCACGTAACGTGTAATTGCTTTCTTTTTTATTTATTGCGCGCTTTAGCACCTGGGGTACACTCTATCACTTCTCTTACCCCAATCTCTAATGGGGGGGCGCATTTCCTTATCACTACCCTACCCTTTTCCACGAGACGAGGCTACTGATAAATGCCCGACGCGGGACGCGTCGCCCCCATTAGAGTTTGCGTTTGGAGGTTGCGCTTTGAGGTAGAGCTTTGAGATTGCGCTTGGTGCTTGCGCTTGGTGCTTTTGCGTAGAGCAATACTTTTTTATTTAACTATCACCTTGCGCACGCTGCCGTCGGTCATTTTGATGATATTGAGGCCGGGCTGCGGTGTGCTGATGCGTCGTCCGTCGGGGGTGTAGCAGGCTGCTGCCTTGGCGGGGGCACTATCGGCAGTGGCTGCGGCTACGGCTGTGGGGTCGGGGCATAGCTCGATGGTGGTGGGGGTGTTTGCCTCGATATCGAATGCGATGCTGAAGGGAGTGGTGACGTATTCACCAGTGTTGTCATCCTCGTATGCCACAACGCCCGACATGGTGTAGTGGCCAGGCTCAAGATCCATGCGGCTGCGGCGATAGAAGTTGGAGTTTGGCACAATGTGCGTTTGTTCATTGCCATAACACATGTTCAAGCGTTCAAAGCCCGGCACACGTCCGCCCTTGTAAGAGAAATTGACACGAACGGTTTTCTGGGTGTAAACTGTCACGGTGGTGTCGGCCTCAGAGGGGCTGATGGTGAAGAAGCGTGCGGGGGCGAACGTTCCACCTGACCATACTGCGAGGTTGGCTCTGCTACCCGTTGAGATGCAGATGGCACTGTCGGCGGTGGCGGTTTCCAGTTTTTCTAACCAGAAATAGTTGTCGGGGCGGCTGAAATAGTGGTATGACGTGTAGTAACTGCCGTCCTCGTCCACATAGGTGATTGGGACCTCGAGCCAATATGACAGACTGTATAGGGTGTCTTTTTGCAGTTTTGCCTCGCGCCAGGTTATGATGCGCTCGTTGTAGCCAGGGCTGAGGGGGATTTCCTCGTCGGCATAGTAAAGGCGGCCCTTGGTGAACTTACTCAGGCGGTAGCGGTGGTATTCAAGTACATTGTTGTACACATAGATGCTGTCGGTGCCCAGGCAGTTGACGCGCAGCAGTGCAAACTCCCGGTCGTAGATAGTCTGCGTGAGGGTGTCGGTGGCACCGAGGGTGAAGGTGTGGATGTTGGCAGAGTCATACGGGGTGAAATTTTTGCACACGTACCATTCGTGGTTGCCCTCGGGCAGTATGACGGTGAGTGTGTCATAGGGAACGGGGGTTGCGGTGCCGGGGTTGAGTGATTTGGCGCAGCCTTCGTGATGGGTGGCAAATGCGCTACAGCGGGTTGAATACCAGTCATCGCCAAACTGTCCGTGTATGTAGAGTTTTTCGCCTTGCTGCAAGAGGTGGCAGGGCACAATGAACTTGACGGGGTGCAGTTTGCTGAATGGGGGGAGTTTTGCTCCATCGAAGTGGAAGTCGTCCTGTGTTAGCTCAGTGCGTGGGGTGCCAAAAAGGCCGTACACACTGCACTGATTGCTGAGCACGCTGGCTATGGTGTCGCTCTGTGCGCCATATTGGGCGTTGAGGGCGAGAGAGAGGTAGGTGGTGCTGCCCTCGACAAGGGTGGTGACCACGAGGTCGTTGCCCTTGATTTGGCGGCTCACCTCCTTGCACGCTACAGACATTTGCTTATTTTCCTGCCATGAATAAGGTGGGTTGACATAGGTGTGGGCACTAAACTGCAGGTGGTCGGCATAGGGCGCGGCATCGGCCAGTGTGGTGGTGACGCGCAGTGGCTTGCTTTGGGCTATCGACAGGCTGACGGGTTCGGTGCTGGCGGGTATGGTTACTTCGCCTAAAATATAGCCGAGGTCGGCATTGTAGGGCATGAGGAAGTCGGGGTCGGTGGTTTGCACCGTTGGCATGCGGAGCTGGAATGTTTGCCGACCCGGGAGCACATAGGCGGCATGTGTGCCGTCGGGGGCGGTGAGAGTGTTCAAAAAGATGCCGCCCAAGTTGTAACAGCCGTATCCGTGGTAGTTGCCTTTGCCCTTGGCACCCGGCTGCGGCTTATAATATACCGAAGCTAACTCGCCGTTGGTGACGGGGCACAGCTGGCCCTGGCTGTCGGCGATGTAGAAGCGGCACTCCACGGCCTTGCGGTAGTCGGTGGTGACGCAGGTGGTGGTGTCGGCCACTACGATGGAGTCGGCATGCAGGGCGAGTTCGCTGCTGTTGGGCACTACAAGGTAGCGCAGGGTGTCGCCCTTGTAGGCGTAGCGTGCAAAGGGTTCTGTGAGGTCTTGCATATTGGGGGCGTACCCTCTAAAGCCGTTGCAGGTGCCTATGCGCAGGTCAGGGGCGAGAATGGCTGGCACGGCATTGCCGTCGCGTCCCACGGGTGGCATGAAGGCCACGCGGCGGGCTTGTGTCAGCTCTGTGTGGTGTAGTGTTACCTCTTCGGCATCGGTGGGGTCGATCTGCCCTGTGATGATGCGGCTGAAGTGGGGGTTGTAGATGCGGTAGTAGATGGGTTGGCCCGTGCCGACGCCAACATAGCGGCGCAAATTGTCAAACTTGAATTCAATCTTGTTTGTGTTGCCCCACCACGCGTTGCCGTTGCCATCATCGGCGTTGAGGATGAGCTCGCGGCTGTAATACTTGTGGACACGGTCGGTGCTGGAATTTCCATCATTATAGTAGTCGCTGCCAAAGTCGAGGGTGTTGGCGGCGTAAAGACTGGTGTCGAAAAAGTCGCTGGAGTTTGAGAATGTGATTTTTAGCGTACCGATGTCGGCAGCAAGGGTTTGTGCATCAATGCCTTGCGGGGCATCGAGGTGCAACATGATGTTTTGCGCGTGCAGGGCTGCGGTGTGGCAGCCAAGGCCGAACAAGGTGGCGGCCAGCACGCGGCGTAGGTGGTTGGTAAGTTTCATACGTATTATGTGTGTTGTTAATAAGTAGGCGTTGACGTTATCAGTGAACGTGTTGGCGGGTTAACAGGCAAGGTTGCCAAGTTTTTGTATGGTACAGTTACTTGTCAACCCGTTAGCCAAGCGTTCTGCCAACGGCATTGCATTAGGTTTCTGTTGCAAATATATAATTCTTGTTTATAGTTTTTGTCATTAAAAATAATGAAATTTTCCCCCCCAATACGCTCGTTTTGTGCTCAAATTGCTACATTTGGGGACACAAAGATGCTTCGTACAGCACTCGCAGTGGTGCAAATCATTATTTTTAATGAGGTGCAAACAAAAGCAAACGTATAATTTTGCAGCTTAAGAAAATTATCTGCCATATCATGCCTGAACAATACTCCATACTCATCTGCGACGACCACGCCATACTGCTCGAGGGGCTTAAGGTGTGCCTGCAGCGCACGCCCGGTGTGGGCAATGTGCTTTTGTGCACAACCATGCACAATGCCATGCAGCTGCTCGACTTTGGGGGCCACGTCGATTTGTGCATTGTGGACCTCGACTTGCCCGACGGCTCGGGCATAGCGCTTATTGAGCATGTTAAACGGGTGCTGCCTGAGGTGCGCACAATGGTTTACACCTCGCACGAGGAGATATGGAACATCAATGCCATTATGCGCTCTGAGGCCGACGGGGTGGTGTTTAAGAGTTGTGGCGTGGAGGAGCTGCAGCTGGCTGTTACCAATATTGCGAGGGGCGACAATTACTTTTGCAAACGTTTTCAGCAGCTGGTGCGGCACATCGAGATGCACATTCCCGACTCGTGCGGACACCTTACCACCACGGAGCACAATGTGCTGCAACAACTGGCGCGCGGACTGAGGGCTAACGAGATTGCACGCATTCTTAACGTGAGTGTGAACACTATCAACACGCACAAGGCGCATCTGTTGTCGAAGTTTAACGCTACCAATACTACGGAACTTATTATCAAGGCTTTTGTAAAGGGCATGGTGGAGTTTAAGCTCGGGCAGTAGGGCCTGGCGCTAAAAAGTAACAAGACTCCGACACACGTATAGCGTGTGTCGGAGTCTTGTCACTTTTAGAGGGTTAGTTCTTAGTTCTTAGTTTTGAGGTTATGAGGTTATAAAGTTACCTCTGCGTATTGAGTAAACAATGGTAATCTTATAACCTTATAACCTCAAAACTAAAAACTCCCTCCCCCCCCTACTCGCTCAGCGAATGGCCCTTGCGAGCCACCTTTTTGAGCTGCATGTCAAAGCAGAGGGTTGAATACGGGAGCAGCACCCCGCTGGCCGACGAGCCGTAGCCCAACTGCTGGGGGATGTACACCAGCCAGCGGTCGCCCACCTGCATGTGCATAAGGGCCGTGGTATAGCCCTCCACCAGGTTTGACACGGCAAAACTTGTGGGCGTAGAGTACTGCGCGCTGAACACGTAGCTCTCGTTTTCATACACCCCGCTGTGGTCAAACACGCGGCCCTTGGGGTAGCTCTTGGTAGGCATGAGGTGGCCTATATAGTTCACGCGCACACTGTCGGTGTAGTAAGGCGTCAAGCCGGGTGTGGCGGCACTTTCTATCACGCGGGCCACCACCGTGTCGGTAGATTGGCTTGCAAACGGCTTTGAAAAGCTGGGCAACAAGCGCCACGGCGTGTACGCCTGCCAGTTGTCGGGGTGGGCAGCCTTGGCTTGTGCCACATCGGTGCGGGCCACAGCAAGCAGACTGTCGTAAAAGGCGGCATTGCGGTTGCGCCAGTTGGCAAACTCGGCATCATCGCTCTCGCCCGTGTTGTCGCTGCACGAAGCCATGGCCATGGGCAGCACCATCAGGGCAAGGGCCGCAAGCGTATTAAGTATTTTGCGCATAAGTAGAGATTTAATATCTGAGTTTTTGCGTTCACACCCACACATATCACCGCCATCAACATAAAAATTGGGGGCTTATGGGGCATACAAGCCTCATAAGCCCCCATTACGTTACGTGGTAAATGCGTGTGTGTATGTGTAAAATCTATGTGTAATCAGCGAGACACTTACTGCAACTTTTTGAGCAGTGAAGTAATGCTCACCTTGTCCTCGATGAGGGCACGCAGGTCGCTGATGGCCACACGCGTCTGCTGCATGGTGTCGCGGTCGCGCAGAGTCACACAGTTGTCGTTGAGTGTGTCGTGGTCGATGGTGATGCAGTAAGGCGTGCCTATGGCGTCCATGCGGCGGTAGCGCTTGCCAATAGAGTCCTTCTCCTCATACTTGCAGTTGAAGTGGAACTTCAGGTCGTTCATTATCTCGTGAGCCTTTTCGGGCAGTCCGTCTTTCTTCACGAGCGGCATGACGGCCAGTTTTACGGGAGCCAGCGGGGCGGGCAACTTGAGCACCACGCGTGTTTCGCCATTTTCGAGCTTCTCCTCCTGGTATGAGTGGCACATCACGCTCAAGAACATGCGGTCCACACCGATTGATGTTTCAATCACATACGGTGTATAGCTGCGGTTCTCCTCAGGGTCGAAGTATTCAATCTTGCGGCCCGAGAATTTGGCGTGCTGCGACAGGTCGAAGTCGGTACGCGAGTGAATACCCTCCACCTCCTTAAATCCGAACGGCATCTTAAACTCTATGTCGGTAGCAGCGTTGGCATAGTGAGCCAGCTTTTCGTGGTCGTGGTAGCGGTAGCATTCATCGCCAAAGCCAAGAGCCTCGTGCCAGGCCAGGCGGGTCTTTTTCCACTGCTTGAACCAGTCCATCTCCGTGCCGGGCTTTACAAAGAACTGCATTTCCATCTGTTCAAATTCGCGCATGCGGAAGATGAACTGACGGGCCACAATCTCGTTGCGGAAGGCCTTGCCTATCTGTGCTATACCGAAAGGTATCTTCATGCGGCCAGTTTTCTGCACATTCAGGTAGTTCACAAATATGCCCTGTGCCGTTTCCGGACGCAGGTAGATAGTGCTTGCGCCATCGGCAGTAGAGCCCACCTCGGTTTTGAACATCAGGTTAAACTGGCGCACATCAGTCCAGTTGCGTGTGCCCGAAATGGGGCAAACTATCTCCTCGTCGAGTATAATCTGCTTCAGCTCGTCAAGGTCCATTTTGTTCATGGCCTCGCTGTAGCGTGCGTGCAGGGCGTCGCGCTTGGCCTGGTGTTCGAGCACGCGGGGATTAGTCTGGCGGAACTTTTCCTCGTCAAAGGCATCGCCAAAGCGCTTGCGTGCCTTAGCCACCTCCTTGTCTATCTTCTCATCATACTTTGCTATCTGGTCCTCGATGAGCACATCGGCGCGATAGCGTTTTTTCGAGTCGCGGTTATCTATCAAGGGGTCATTAAAGGCATCAACGTGTCCCGAAGCCTTCCAGATGGTAGGGTGCATAAATATAGCCGAGTCAATGCCCACTATATTTTCGTGCAGCAGCACCATGCTCTGCCACCAATACTGCTTGATGTTATTCTTCAGTTCCACGCCGTTCTGGCCATAGTCGTACACGGCTGCCAGGCCATCGTATATATCGCTCGAAGGGAATACGAAACCGTACTCCTTGCAGTGTGATACAATCTTCTTAAATACGTCTTCTTGTGCCATATTAATTGATATATATTGTTATGGCCGCAAAGTTAGCAATTTATTTTATAAGTAACAAGTTAATGGGGTTGGGGGGAGGGAGTTCTAAGTTTTGAGGTTAGGAGGTTATAAGGTTAGTTCTTAGTTTTGAGGTTATAAGGTTATAAAGTTACCTCTGCGTGTTGAGTAACAATGGTAATCTTATAACCTCATAACCTCAAAACTCAAAACTAAGAACTACTCCCCCCCCCAAACCTCCCAGGCTCGCGCCGCACAGCCTCCATAATAGCCGCGGGCGGCAATTCCCGTTCAAGTTGTGCCTTCATAAAGTCCATATACGGAGCCACGTGGTCAAAAAACTGGTAGTAACCCTTACACAGATAGTTCAACCCGGGCTCGCCAGCGGCCGTATGTGCAAAGCGGTTGCGCGGACACTCCCCGTTGCACGCAAACAAATACTTGCACCCCCTGCACTGCCCCGGCAGCGCCGTGCGCTTGGCCTGCCCAAAGGCATGCTGCCGCTCAGAGTGCATCATGCCCACTATCGAGTCAGTCATGATATTGCCCAACTTATACTCCGGAAACACAAAGTGGTCGCACACATACACATCGCCGTTCCACTCTATAGCCCCCGCATGGCCACACGTGGGAGCCAGCGTGCAAATGCCCGGTTGCTGCCCCACCCAGTTGGCCAGTGTGGCATCGAACAGCTGCACAAAGTACGTGCCAACGTCCTCACGCACCCATTCGTCAAATATCGCACACAAAAAGCGTCCCCACTGCTCGGGGCTCACACTAAAGTCGAGCACACCACCCTCGCCGGCCTCAGTGGGCGACGCCAGGCCGCGCCCGTCGGCATGATGCTGCCCGCGCTCCACCACGGGCGTAAATTGCAGGTAGTGACACCCTATCTCCTTAAAAAAGTGGTAAAAGTCCAGCGGATAATCGCCATTAAAGTCATTCACCACGGCCAGCGCGTTCCACTCCACGCCATGGCGGTTCAGCAAGTCAATGCCACGCATCACCTGTGCCCACGACGGCCGGCCGCCCTTGTTGCGGCGGTACTCGTCGTGAAACTCCTGCGGCCCGTCTATGCTCACGCCCACAAGCCACCCTTGCTCCTTAAAAAAGCGGCACCACTCATCTGTCAGCAGCGTACCGTTTGTTTGTATGCAGTTGTCTATCCTGCGGCCGCCAGCATACTTCTGCTGCAGCTCCACCGCCCGTTTATAGAACGACAGCGGACGCATCAGAGCCTCACCGCCGTGCCACGTAAACAGCACCTCGGGCATAGTCTGCGCACCGATATATTCGCGCACAAAGCGTTCGAGCATCTCCTCGCTCATCACCTCTGTCGGCCGGTCGGCATAGAGCTTGCCTTTCTCCAGATAGTAGCAATATTTACAGGCCAAATTACAACGTGCCCCCGCCGGCTTGGCCAGCAAATACAGCGGCGAGGCAAATGGTGATATATCCATTATATATAATATTTTAATCCGTCGGCAGAATTTCAAGCTAAAGAGCCGACAAGTTGACAAGTTAAAGCACTTCGCCCTACAAAATTAGCACAAACACCCCACACGCCCACCCTCCGCCACCCAAAAAAGAACCATCACCCCACCCACCCCGCACACAAACATCAAAAAAAAGAGCGAAGGAGAGCGCGCGCCATTCGCACCCACTCCCCCACGCATCTGCATATTAACCCGTCGCCCCGTTACTGAACCACCGCGTTAATCTCGCTGCCCTGCAAGGCCGCGCTCATAGCCCCACTTGGCGTAAAGTGCGTACGCACCCGTGCAATGTTGCGTGCCGACACTTTAGCCGCATCGTCCTCGCCATTCTTCGACACGATAGTCAGTCTGAACGACCCCACACCGCCAAGGCGCACAGTATTACCCTGTTTCAGCTCCTTCAGCACCACATACTCCAGTGCCGAGAGCGCACCTCTCACATCAGCACGCGTCAGCGTACACTCCTTTTCCACAGCAGTCACCACATCGTCAAACGACAAGTGAGCCACCTGCACAATACTTGGAAAATAAACCTTCAAGCCACTCTTAGGGCTCTTCACCGAACTAATCTTATACTTAATCATGGTATCAAAAATAAATAAAGTAAATAAATAAAGTAAATCAATCAAAGCAACCCGCCATCACACCACCCGCCATCACACCACCCGCCTATTAGGCATATTGAGCCTATTATGCCCATCGCCTATTATGCCTATCACCCGCCATCACACCACCCGCCTATTAGGCCTCTTATGCCTATTATGCCCATCGCCTATTAGGCATATTGAGCCTATTATGCCCATCACCCATCACCCGCCATCAAGCCACCACCATCACTTCACCTCATAGCAAGGGCAAGCCTTAGCCGCATAAGCATTATGCCCATGCACCCCCGCCCCGGGAAAATTCAGCCTCAGCAGCTGCACCAGCGCCTCCAACGCCACACGTTGCCGCGCAGTCCGCGTATCCTTAGGCGTACGTCCGTCAGCAGCCAGTCCACCCACATAACACACCCCCACACTGTGCGCATTATGCCCACGGCAGTGAGCACCCACCTGAGCCAGAGGACGACCCTCATGCACACTACCGTCAAGATACACCACATAATGATACCCCACGTCCACAAACCCACGCGCCTTATGCCAGCGCCTGATGTCCGCCACACTCACATCACGGCCCTCAGCAGTAGCCGTACAATGAATAATAATATCATCTATCTTACGCATATACAATCCATTTTTACAATCACACCTTCCGCACACCGCCATGACGCGCACTCACACTCACCGCCACACCAAATATGGCCCCGGCATATATCAGCCCCTGCGACACAAACCACAGCACCGAATCACTCAGCTCCCCCAAAGGGTCCACCACAAAGCCAGCGCCAGCCAGCACAATACCAGCCACTATCATCAGCATGGCCGAGGCAGGAGCCCAAGCCGACCCCACAGAGCCGGCCGGGCCTTTACCCGCAGCGCCATCAGGCATTGCCCACCTCCTTGCCGCCAACAGCCGCACCAATGCCCTTCAGCAACTTAAACTTCAGTTCCTTCATCATCAAGCTGCGGGCCATCTTGCCACTCGGCGTAAAGCGGCAGCGCAAAAACTTTATGTCCGAAGCCGACACATCCTCCTCATGCTCACGGCTCTTCACCACAGCTATCGTCGGGCGGAACGACCCCAGCGTGCCAAGCCTCACCGACTTGCCCTGCTTCAGCGCATCAATTATCACATGCTCCAAAGCCTCGAGCACAGCCGCCACATCACTCTCCGACAGCGTGCAAAACTTCTCCACCTGTTGCACCACCTCATCATACTTCACAGGCACCGAGGCCGCAATGGTAGGAAAATACTGCTTCTTGTCAAGCTTAAAATTCTTTCTCGAACGTACTACAAAATTAATCATGGTCTATTACTTCAATTTGGTTAGTTAGTAAAACAATTTGGTCATCACAAGCGCGCCGCACATACACCTTATATATATATACATCATAGCCGGCTTACCAGGCAAGGCAGCGCCCTCATCAAATCTCTGGTGCAAAGATACAACCACCCCATCCCCAACACCAAAAAAAGTGTACAAATTGTACACTATTTCTGCCCCACCGCCCACACCCGCCCCACAGTCGGAGCAAGCAAGCCAACAAGCCTATCCCCTTATTATGCCTAATGAGCCTAATTGCCCATTATGCCCACCCCCCTATCATGCCTAATGAGCCTAATATGCCTATTATGCCCACCACCTACCATGCCTAATGAGCCTATTATGCCTATTATGCCCACCCCCATCATGCCTATTGAGCCTAATATGCCCATTATGCCTATCCCCCATCATACCCCCCTTACTTACCATCCCATCAACTACCACCCCGCCCCCAGGTTAAATAACCCAAAAACACCACAAAAAACACGCCCCACGTCCTCCACCTCCCAAAAAATACCGATATTTGCCCACAAACAACCCCCTAAAACACAATATACAATCATGAAACGCACACTACTCACCCTCATCATAGCCATCATGGCACTCACAGCACGCGCCATCAGCTACGACGACGCGCGCCAGCAAGCATGGTTCATCACCGACAAAATGGCCTACGAGCTCAACCTCACCCCCGAGCAGTACGACCGCGCCTACCAAATCAACCTCGACTACCTCATGAGCCTCAACGGCCCCACCGACATCACAGGCGCCTACTGGCAATACCGCGACATCGACCTCCGCTGCATACTCTTCGACTGGCAGTACAACCTGCTCAGCACACTCGACTACTTCTACCGTCCCGTGCGCTGGTACGCCACACGCTGGTACTACCCCGTCTACGACCACTACCGCATAGGCTATTACTACTACACACGCCCCAACATCTACATCACCTACCACGGCTGCACATGGCACCGCCGCCGTCCCGACCGCCCAAGCCCCTACGCCTCATGGCGTCCCAGACGCGGTGCCGGCATGCGCGGATACGGCCCCGCCACACCACCGCCACCCACACACTACAACCACCCAGGCCACCACAACCGCCCCGACAACAACTACAACTGGCCCGACAACAACGGCCATCACAACCACCCAGGCCACCCCTACAATAACAACAACGGCAACTACGGCCATCACAACCGCCCCGACCGTCCCAACAACTACAACCACCCCGACCGTCCCTACAATAACAACAGCGGCAACAACGGCCGACCAGGCCGTCCCAAAAACAATAACAACAACTCAGGAGCCCGTCCAGCCTTCCGCGACACCTACACCAACTACCGTCAGACAGGCCACGACACCCCCCAGCGAGGCACAGGCCGCCCCACCAACACCCGTAGCGGACGAGGTTTCGGACAAAGATAACACCACACATTATATAATAGCATAGCTTGGCAGCCGCTAACGCGGCAAACATAAGAACATAAGGGCTGACGCCGTAGTATTACATATAGTAACCGCTACGGCGTCAGCCCTTATGTTTCTTGAGGCCACCCGGACGTCAGTCCGTGGCCGTCAGCCGCGCAGCGGCCTTATGTCCTTATGTCCTTATGTTCTTCTGTTTCCCGCGTTAGCGGCTAACAAGCACCCCCCCGCCACACATTTTCCCTCCGACACACACCACAAAAAAAAACTAATACGTAACTTTGCACGCACATAGATAAAAGGTATTAGTAAAATGCAAGACATTCGTAACATTGCCATCATTGCCCACGTAGACCACGGTAAAACCACACTCGTAGACAAGATGCTACTCGCCGGACACCTCTTCCGCAAAAACCAAAATGCAGGTGAACTCATTCTCGACAACAACGACCTTGAGCGCGAGCGCGGCATAACAATCCTCTCAAAGAACGTATCAATCAGATACAAAGACGTCAAAATCAACATCATCGACACACCGGGACACTCCGACTTCGGTGGCGAAGTCGAGCGCGTGCTCAACATGGCCGACGGCTGCATACTCCTCGTCGACGCCTTCGAAGGCCCCATGCCACAAACACGATTCGTCTTGCAAAAAGCACTGCAAATCGGCCTCAAACCCATCGTCGTAGTCAACAAAGTCGACAAACCCAACTGCCGCCCCGAAGAAGTCTACGAAATGGTATTCGACCTCATGTGCGACCTCGGAGCCACCGAAGACCAACTCGACTTCCAAGTCGTATACGGATCAGCCAAAAACGGCTGGATGGGCCCCGACTACAACCAGCCCACCGACAACATCAACTACCTCCTCGACAAAATCATCGAAGTCATACCCGCGCCACAGCAGCTTGAAGGCACGCCACAGATGCTCATCACATCACTCGACTACTCCAACTACACCGGCCGAATAGCCGTAGGACGCGTACACCGTGGCACCATCAGCGAAGGCATGAAATGCACCATCGCACACCGCGACGGCACACTCGAAAAAACACAAATCAAAGAAGTGCACACCTTCGAAGGCATGGGACGACAAAAAACCGACGCCGTAAGCTCAGGCGACATCTGCGCAGTAGTCGGACTCGAAAACTTCGAAATCGGCGACACCATCTGCGACTTCGAAAACCCCGAGCCGCTCCCCACCATCGCCATCGACGAGCCCACCATGTCAATGCTCTTCACCATCAACGACTCACCATTCTTTGGCAAAGAAGGCAAATTCTGCACCTCACGACACATTGCCGACCGACTCAACAAAGAACTCGAAAAGGACCTCGCACTCCGCGTGCGCCCCTCCGAAACCGAAGGCTCATGGATCGTCAGCGGACGCGGCGTACTCCACCTCTCAATCCTCATCGAAACCATGCGACGCGAAGGCTACGAGCTGCAAGTAGGCCAGCCACAGGTTATCTACAAGGAAATTGACGGACAAAAGTGCGAGCCAATCGAAGAGCTCACCATCAACGTGCCCGAAGAGTTCGCATCAAAAATGATCGACATGGTCACACGCCGCAAGGGCGAAATGACCTCCATGCAAAACATGGGCGAGCGCGTCGACATCGAGTTCAACATACCCTCACGCGGCATCATCGGCCTCCGCACCAACGTGCTCACAGCCTCACAAGGCGAAGCCATCATGGCCCACCGTTTCAAAGAGTACCAGCCCTACAAGGGCGAGATACAGCGCCGTTCCAACGGCTCAATGATATCACTCGAAACCGGCACCGCATTTGCCTACGCCATCGACAAGCTGCAAGACCGCGGCCGCTTCTTCATCAACCCACAGGACGAAGTATATGCCGGACAAGTAGTAGGCGAGCACGTCCACGAAAACGACCTCGTGGTCAACGTCACCAAAGCCAAGCAGCTCACCAACATGCGCGCATCAGGTGCCGACGACAAGGCCCGCATCATCCCCCCCGTCGTATTCAGCCTCGAAGAGGCCCTCGAATACATCAAGGAGGACGAATACGTCGAAGTCACACCAAAGTCCATGCGTATGCGCAAAGTCATACTCGACCACCTCGCACGCAAACGTGCCAACCGCGAGTAATAACTACATACACCCCCACACAAGGCTGGTGCCTCAGCGTTGCAAGCAGCAACGCCAGGCGCCAGCCTTTTTTTATTATGCCACATCATGCCCACCGCCTAATAAGCCTATTAGGCCTATTATGCCTATCACCCATTATGCCTAATATGCCCATTATGCCCATTATGCCTATCCCCCATCATGCCTAATATGCCTATTATGCCTATCACCTATCATGCCCATCATGCCTAATATGCCCACCCCCATTACGCCTATTCCTCCTAAAATTCGTATCTTCGCAGCACAAACCAATCCCTCCAACACAACATGAGCACACACCGCACCATCACACTCATCTGCGCCACACTCATCAGCGCAGCAGCCATGGCACAAAGCACCATCAAGTTCGGCTACATCAACGCCGACTCCATACTACACACCATGCCCGACTACCACCAGGCACAAGCCGACCTCCAGCAGCTCACACAGCGCTACAAGGCCGAAACACAATACAACGAGCAAACATTCCAGCGCCAATACACCGAACTGCTACAAGGACAAAGCCAGTTCACGCCCAACATACTCGCCAAGCGCCAAGCCGACCTGCAAGCCGCACTCGACCGAAACATCAAGTTCCGGCAACAAGCCGACTCACTCATAGCCGCCACATGGCAACAACTGCTCGCACCCGTGCGCCAACGACTCAACCAAGCCATCAAAGACACCGGACTCGAGCACGGCTACGAATACATCATCGACACCTCAACAGGCGCCTACCCCTTCATACACCCGCAAGCCGGACAAGACGCCACACCCTACGTCATCGAAAAACTACAACCCCTACGCGATGGACAACAACACACCCAACACTAACCCCCACACACCACTGCCGCCCATCACACCAGGACAGGCACGCATAGGCATCTTCGACAGCGGCTACGGCGGACTCACCATACTGCGGCAAATAAGGCAACTGCTGCCACAGTACGACTACATATACCTCGGCGACAACGCACGCGCACCCTACGGCTCACACTCATTCGACATCATCTACCGATACACACTGCAAGCCGTACAAGCACTCTTCCAGCAAGGCTGCCAGCTCGTCATACTCGCCTGCAACACCGCATCGGCCAAAGCACTGCGCACCATACAGCAGCGCGACCTCCCCACACTCGACCCCACACGCCGCGTGCTCGGAGTCATACGCCCCACCGTCGAAGCCGTAGGCCCACTCACACACACCCACCACATCGGACTCCTCGCCACACAGGGCACCGTCAACTCCGGCTCCTACACACTCGAGCTGCACAAACTATGCCCCGACATCACCGTCACATCACTCGCATGCCCCATGTGGGTGCCACTCGTCGAAAACTTTGAGTACGACTCGCCAGGCGCCGACTACTTTGTCAAAAAGCGCATCGAAGGCATCATGCGCCTCGACCCCGACATCGACACACTCATTCTCGGCTGCACACACTACCCGCTGCTCATGAACAAAATCGTCAAGTACACCCCACCCGGCGTGCGCATCGTGCCACAGGGCGAATACGTGGCAGCAGCGCTGCGCCAGTACCTCATGCGGCACCCCGAACTCAACACCATGCTCTCACAGCGCGGCACATGCCACTACCTCAGCACCGAGAGCCCCGACAAATTCAACCAAAGCGCCACCATGTTCATGCACGAAAATGTCAGCGCCGAACAAATAGAGCTATAAGGCACACACAAGCCTATTAAGCCCAATAAGCCTAATATGCCTAATATGCCTATTGAGCCTAATATGCCTAATATGCCTAATATGCCTAATATGCCTATCAAGCCTATTATGCCCATCCCCCCCAATAACCCAATCAACATCCAACTATGAAACTCTGGGAAAAATCAACACAACCGCTCGAAGAAATCGACCGCTTCACCGTAGGCCACGACCGCGAGCTCGACCTCTACCTCGCACCCTACGACGTACTCGGCTCCATGGCCCACGTCACCATGCTCCACAGCATCAACCTCATTGCCGACAACGAACTCCAGCCACTGCTCAACGAACTGCGCCACATCTACCACACCACACAAAACGGACAGTTCGTCATCGAAGACGGCATTGAAGACGTGCACTCACAAGTAGAACTCATGCTCACACGCAAACTCGGCGACATGGGCAAAAAAATACACTCCGGACGCTCACGCAACGACCAAGTGCTCGTCGACCTCAAACTCTACACACGCCACAAACTCCAACAAGTCATCGAGGCCGTAAAACAACTCTTCGACGAACTCCAAAAGCAGAGCGAACGCTACAAACACATCATCATGCCGGGCTACACCCACCTGCAAGTGGCCATGCCCTCAAGCTTCGGACTATGGCTCGGAGCCTACGCCGAAAGCCTGGCCGACGACATGCTCTACCTCGAAGCCGCATGGCGACTCACCAACCGCAACCCGCTCGGCTCAGCAGCCGGATACGGCTCATCATTCCCCCTCGACAGGCAAATGACCACCACACTGCTCGGCTTCGACTCCATGGACTATAACGTGGTGTACGCACAAATGGGACGCGGCAAAATGGAGCGCAACGTGGCCTACGCACTCGCCTCAGTGGCAGGCACAGTGGCAAAACTCGCCTTCGACGCCTGCATGTTCAACTCACAAAACTTTGGCTTTATCAAGCTCCCCGACGAGTGCACCACAGGCTCAAGCATCATGCCGCACAAAAAGAACCCCGACGTGTTCGAACTCATACGTGCCCGCATGAACCGCCTGCAGGCCCTGCCACAGGAGATGACACTCATCATGAACAATCTGCCCTCGGGCTACTTCCGCGACCTTCAAGAGCTCAAGGAGGCCTTCCTGCCCGCCTTCGACCACCTCATCGACTGTCTGCACATGACCACCTACATCATCGAGCGCATCAAGGTCAACGAGCACATCACCGACGACCCGCGCTACGACCCCATGTTCTCTGTCGAGGAGGTCAACCGCCTGGCAGCCTCCGGCACCCCCTTCCGCGACGCCTACAAAAAGGTGGGCCTCGAAATCGAAGCCGGACAGTTCCACCCCGACAAAAACATTCACCACACCCACGCCGGCAGCATTGGCAACCTGTGCAACGACCGCATAGCCCAGCTCATGAGCGACACGCTCGCCCGCATCGACTTCGCCAAGGTAGACGCCGCCATAGCCGCCCTGCTCAACGAGCCAGCCAAATAACACCCCACCAAACTTAACACAATAGGCATAATAAGCAAGCCACCAAGCAAGCCTGTTATGCCTATTGTCATTAGGCAAGCGCCCATCAAGCCTACAATATTATGCCTAATATGCCTATTAAGCCTATTATGCCCATCTCCTAATATTATGCCTAATATGCCTATTATGCCTAATATGCCCATCGCCTAATATTATGCCTAATATGCCTATTATGCCTAATATGCCTATCGCCTATTATGCCTATTATCCCCACCAAGCCTAATATTCCCCCCATGCCCAACACCCCCATCACCACCCTCCCACTCGACCGCCTGGCCCTTCACCTTGCAGCCAACCACGTGCCCAACGCAGCACACATACTCCAGCAAGAAGAAGGCCGCCGCCGCATGGCCAACAAAGTGCCACTCTGGGCACAAACCCCTGGCATAGAGTACCCACCCCGCCTCGCCCTCGAGCAATGCTCCGGACAACCCGCAGCACAGTACAAAGCCAGCCTTGTAGAGCAACTGCTGCCCCTCCCCGCACAAAGGCAACACCTCGTCGACCTCACAGGCGGACTCGGCGTAGACTTCTCATTCATGGCGCCACTCTTCGCACAAGCCACCTACGTAGAGCAGCAACCACAGCTCTGCCAGCTCGCAGCACACAACATGCCACTGCTCGCACTGCCACAAGCCCACATCGTCAATGCCGACGCCACACAACACCTCGCACAGCTCGCACCCGACAGCGCAAGCCTCATATTCATCGACCCCGCAAGGCGCTCTGCCACAGGCCGCAAAACAGTGCTCATCGAGGACTGCCAGCCCGACATCATAACCCTCGCGCCAAGCATGCTCAAAGCAGCCCCCGTGGTAGTGGTCAAACTATCCACCATGCTCGACATAGCAGCCGCCGTGCGCGCCCTCGGCTGCGTCAGCCAGGTGCACATCGTGGCCACCGCCGGCGAGTGCAAGGACCTCCTGCTCGTCATCACACGCCAGGCCAAGGCCCAGGGCGGCACCAACCCCCTCATCACAGCCGCCAACATGCTGCCCGACGGCACAACCAGCGGCTCTCTCACCTTCACCCCGCAAGACGAGGCCAACGCCACACCGCCCATTGCCGCACAACCGCTGCGCTACATCTACGAGCCGGGACCGGCCATCATGAAGGCAGGCGCTTTCAAAACCACCGCCCTGCACTACCAGCTGCAAAAGTTGCACACCAACACCCACCTTTACACCGCCAGCCACCTCGTGCCCGATTTCCAGGGCCGCACCTTCGAGCTGAAAGCCACCTACACCTTTGGCAAGGCGCAACTCAAGGCACTGCGCAGCGTCACCACGCAGGCCAACCTGGCCGTGCGCAATTTTCCCGCCTCAGCCGATTCCCTGCGCAAAAGGCTCAAACTCCGCGACGGCGGCCCTTACTACATCTTTGCCACCACACTGGCCGACGGCTCACACGCCCTGCTGCTGTGCGAGCGCGTGTGAAACTCATAACGCAAGCACACTCCCTTTTTCTCCTTTCTCTCCTTTCTCATTTTCCCGACGCGAGACGCGTCGCCCCCATTAGAGCTTGCGTTTCTTCAAGCACCAAACGCTAACACCAAACGCTAACACCAAACGCTACCTCTAAACGCTAACACCAAACGCTACCTCTAATGGGGGCGACGCGTCTCGCGTCGGGAAAATGAGAAGAAAAGAGAAGAAAAGACAAGAAAGAGAAGAAAAGACAAGAACCTGATACAAGCCATACCCCCACCAACAACGGCAGAGCAAAAAACCTTTCGGAGCAAATAATTTTACGGAGTGGCACATGTGTCTTTCAAGCCTCACGCAACGGGGCATCTTGACATAGGGACAAAAAAAATGGGATACCACTGTATCCCAACCTTGTTAACCTTAAATCTAATACTATGAAAAACACGATGCAAAGATACGGCCTTTTCACAAAAATGCAAGCCCTCGCACCACAAAAATGCATATATGCAAGAAAGTTTAACAACATCACATAACTTATTGCACACTTCTTCGCATCGTGTGCAGATTTATTGCGTTTTTTCCCTAACCGCACGCCATGCGCCACAACCTCCAAACGGCGATGAAAAAACAACAAAACAGCAATACCCCCCAACTCCCCACCACCACCACACCCCCCCCTCAGCACAAGCCGCGTTTTCTTAATAAACAATAAAATTCAGTCCCCTTTTTACCCCGAAAATTAACACCCGTTTAGACAATCACGGGACTTCGAGGCTCAAAAAACAGATGCTGATTTTCAACGATTTACGCCACGAATTTAACATTTCAGATTTTTGGAGTGTCATATTTTGACACGCAAAAAAGCACAATTTTACCGATTTGGAAAATTGGAAAAAGCGTATTACATTTGCATCGGTATTAGTTACAAAACGCAACCAAATTGTATGTTACTTAGTGTGCTGGGCCGAAAGGCCAAATTGTATATCGGGTAAGCACTTCCTTTTTTCGGAAACCGACACACAAGTACTCGGGGAGGCGTGACGACCTCCCCATTTTGGTATACAGCCCCCACAGAGGGGATAAACAGCCCCCACCGAGGGGCATACAAAACCTTACAACATAACCATAAAACCAAATTTTACCATGAACAACGGCTATGTATCCGTGCCGCGCGAATTTTTTGACAGCATTCAATGGCGGCGCAAACGTATTTTTACAGAGAGCGAGGCATACCTCGACCTGCTACAAATGGCCTACTATGGCTCCGAACCAACTGAAAGAATGGTGGGAAGAAGAAGCTTCATCGTCAAACGCGGGCAAATCATCACGACCACCTCGTTCCTTGCCGAAAGATGGGGCTGGAAATTACACCGGGTGCGCTATGTGCTACGTGCATTAAGTGTCACTTCTTTTGTCACCTCTATTGTCACTTCGGGACGAACGATAATCACTGTAAATCAAGGTAATACAAGCAACTGCTCAGAAAAAAGTGTCACTTCTTTTGTCACCTCAATTGTCAACAATAAGAATAAGATTACAAAGAAGAAGATTACAAAGAAGAGTGTAGAGAGTAGTGTGGTGTGTGACACCACGCCCCACGCCCAAGCTGAGGGTGAGGTGGCTGAAGCTGAGGTGAGCCAAGTGGCTGAGGTGGCAGCAGTGCCCGAGGCAGCAACCGAGGTTGTCGAAGTAGCAGCAGAGGCCAAGGCCGCAAGCATCGTACCCGCCGCAGAGGCCAAGGCAGAACCCGCAGCAACCCCCAAGCCCGCAACCCGCCGCCGAACGCCGCCCATGCAGCGGCCCACCGTGTGGGAGGTGGAGAAATTCTGCCGCACACAAGGACTGCAGCTGGTCGATGCGCAGCGCTTTGTGGACTACTACGAGGCTAACGGCTGGAAGGTGGGACGAAACCCCATGCGCTCATGGCAGGCCGCAGCACGCAACTGGCAACGGCGCGAACTGCAATACCAACAACCGGCCGCGATGGCCGCAATCAATCAAACTAACCTTTTTACCGAACCAAACTGTGCCAATAACCATGAACATTCCTATGCAGTGCAACCCGCTCACGACGGGGCCAAATTCCAACAGCAACAATCCCAACAACAACTCCAGCAACCCCAGCCAAGGGTATTCAGTTACCAGTCCCAGCCAAGCCTCTGGCAGCGGCAGCAGTGCGCTACAAAGGCAGGCGCTTGCGCTGAAGCTCTCGAGCAGTATGCAGCTCGCCAAATGCGGTATTTCGCCAGCATGGGGGCTGAAGAACCCGACTTTTGAGGCGGTGATGCGCAACTACTCGCCCGCCAACTGGGGCGTGGTGGCGCAGTCGGCACGGCGGGCCTACCTGTGGGTGTGTCCCACGGTGGGGGCTTTGGCACCGCTCTTCGGGCCACGCTGCCCGGTGATGTGGCTCGACGAGCAGGTGACGCACTTGTTCCTCACATCGCAGAGCCGCGACGCCTCGGCAGCCGCAGCACAGATTGAGGCTTTTGTAAGCTCGTTTGTGGGCACCGTGGCAGAGTTCAAGCTTACCGAGGTGATGCTCTTCCTGGCACGCTACAAGGCTGGTGTGTACGGCCGTTCGTTTGCTGCCTTCGATGTGCGCAATGTGGGGCAAACGTTCCACCACGAGTTTGTGCAGCAGCGCCGCCAGGAGTTGCAGGCCATTGAGGCGGAGGCCACAGCAGGGCGCGATGGCGAGGAGCGCCGGTTGCGTGCAGCCCATGCCGTGTCGCGTGAGGCTTATCTGCGTTTGCAACGCGACGGAGGCCGTGTGGGGCTCAAGGTGTGGCTCAGGGCGGCAGCGTTGTCGGCGGGCCGTGTGTGTGGTGTGGCGCAGTTGCTTGGCACGTGTGCCGAGGCCATGGTCAGTGCGGCAGGGCGTGGCGAGGCGCTGTGTGTGGAGGTAGGTGTGCAGCAGTTGCCGGCGGTGGTGCGTGCCGAGAGCGAGGGCTTGCTACGCGTATCAGACTCGTGGGTGTGCCCCGCGGAGGGCAACAAGTTTACCGGGCTGCGGAGGGCCTTGCAGCCATGACCGTACGCAACTCTACCTTAGTGCGCCGCTCTGAGGCGCGCCGTCTGGCCATGGCGCACTATGAGCCGGGCAACCAGGCCCGCAGCCTGAAGTATGTATGGCGCCACTTTGCCGAACCGCAACTGGGCATTGGCTACCGCACGTTTTTGAGATATATACGGTGAGGGGGGGCCTATTAGGCATATTGGGCATAATGGGCCTATTAGGCATAATAGGCATAATAGGCATAATAGGCCCAATAATAAAAGAGCTAACGCCTTAGCGTTACTATTTGCAACGCTAAGGCGTCAGCCCATTAGCCTATCAGCTGCCTGTCAGCAGCCATCAGTCAATAATCAGCATGGCATCGCCAAACGGCCCGAACTTGTAGCCATGCTTGAGTGCCTCGTCGTAGGCGTGCATGGTATAGTCGTAGCCACCGAAGGCGGTGGTGAGCATGAGCAGTGTGGAGTAAGGCAAGTGGAAATTGACAAGCATGCTGTCGGCCACGGTGAAATCGTAAGGCGGGAAAATAAACTTGTTGGTCCAGCCCTCATACTCCTTGATGTGGCCGTCGGTGCTGCAAGCCGCCTCAAGGGCACGCTGCACGGTGGTGCCTACGGCGAGCACTTTGCGGCCCTCGTCCTTGGCACGGTTGACAAGCTGGCAGCATGGGGTGTCAACAAACATTTGTTCAGAGTCCATCTTGTGCTTGGTGAGGTCCTCCACATCGGTGTTGCGGAAGTTGCCAAGTCCACAGTGCAGGGTGATGAATGCGCGGTCGATGTCGTTTATCTCCATGCGCTTGAGCATCTCGCGCGAGAAGTGCATGCCGGCCGTAGGGGCTGTGACGGCACCCTCGTGCTGTGCAAAGATGCACTGGAAGCGCTCAAGATCCTCGGGTTCGCTTTCGCGGCCTATAAAGCGTGGTATGGGCGCCTCACCCAAGGCGTAGAGCGAGCGTTTGAACTCGTCGTGGTCGCCGTCGTAGAGGAAGCGCAGTGTGCGTCCGCGGCTGGTAGTGTTGTCAATGACTTCGGCCACAATGGAGTCGTCGTCGCCAAAGTAGAGCTTGTTGCCTATACGTATTTTGCGTGCGGGGTCGACGAGCACGTCCCACAAGCGCAGCTCCTGGTTGAGTTCGCGCAGCAGGAACACTTCGATGCGTGCACCGGTTTTCTCTTTATTGCCGTAGAGTCGCGCGGGGAACACCTTTGTGTCATTGAACACGAACACGTCGTGGGGGCTGTAAAAGCTGAGTATGTCTTTGAACATGAGGTGCTCTATGTCGCCAGTGGTGCGGTGGAGCACCATCATGCGGCATTCGTCGCGGTGGGGGGCAGGGTACTGGGCTATGCTCTCCTGCGGGAGCTTGAACTTGAATTGTGAGAGTTTCATATCTTGCTGTTGGTAGTTGCGAGGAGGTCTATTTCTTCTCTTGTTTCAGGTCGTCGGGCAGTTGGTTGGGGTCGAAGCAGCGGGCGGCGGTGAAGTAGCCCACGCGGGTGCGGCGCAAGGCCGTGAGGTGGGCACCGCTGCCAAGGGCCTGGCCAATGTCGCGCGCCAAGGCGCGAATGTAGGTGCCCTTTGAGCACACTATGCGCAAGTCGAGCTGCATGGTGGCGGCATCGAAGCTGACCAGCTCGAGCTCGTGTATGTGCAGGGGTTTGGCCTGCAACTCTACTTGCTGGCCCTGACGGGCCATATCGTAGGCGCGCTTGCCGTTGACCTTGCAGGCCGAAAAGGCCGGTGGCACCTGCATGATGGGGCCGCGGAACTGCTCGAGGGCTTGCTCTATGGCCTCACGCGTGATGTGCGCCGTGGGATAGGTTTGGTCGACGGGGTGTTCAAGGTCGTAGCTGGGGGTGGTGGCACCTAATTGCAGGGTGGCGGTGTACTCTTTCTCGCCAGCTTGCATCTGCTCTATGAGTTTGGTGGCGCGCCCCACGCAAATGACCATGACGCCTGTGGCAAGGGGGTCGAGGGTGCCGGCATGGCCTATCTTGACTTTCTGGCCGCCTAAGGCCCGGGTGAGGGTGCGGCGCACTTGTGCCACGAGCTGGAAGGAGGTTTGGTGCAGGGGCTTGTCGAAGGCCATGATGAGTGGCACTATGCCTCCCGAGGGCGGATTGCCGTCGGGGGTGTTGAAGGCCGCTGGCTGGGCTATGTAGGCTCTTAACTCTGACAAACCGGCCCAGGGCAGGGCTTGACGCTCTGCGGGGGTGAGGGCTTGCAGGGCTGCGTCGGGCAGCAGGTAGTGGGTGGGGAACATGGGGAGGGAGAAGTTGAGGAGTTGAGGAGTTGAAAAGTTGAGGGGGGGGGACCCGTTAACCCGTTAACCATGCGTTAACCCACAAGGCTATAAATGAGTGTGGTGATACCTGCTATGGCACAGTAGTAGGCAAAGTAGATGAGTTTGCCACGGCTGACGATTGCTATCATCCACTTGCAGGCTGCGCAGCCCGAGATGAAGGCGGCTATGAAACCGGCTATGAGGGGGAGCATGGCTATGTCGCCGCCAATGGCTTCGCCCTTCATCATTTTGATGGCGTCGAGCAGTGCTTCACCCAATATGGGGGGTATGACCATGAGGAATGAGAACTGGGCCATGGTTGCCTTGTTGTTGCCGAGCATGAGGCCGGTGGCAATGGTGGTGCCCGAACGGCTGAGACCGGGGAGCACGGCGAGGGCCTGGCTGATGCCTATGATGAAGGCGTGGAGGGGACTGATGCTCTGGCGCTGGCGCGGACGTGCCAGGTAGCTGAAGGTGAGCAACAGGGCTGTGACGAGGAGGCAGATGCCTACGATGGTGAGGCCCGAACCGAAGATGGCTTCGACTTGATCCTTGAAGAATACGCCGACAATGCCTATGGGCACCATGGAGATGACGATGTTGAGCAGGTACTGCTGGCTGGGATTGAGGCGCTGCAGTCCTGTGCCGGGGCCGAGGGGACTGAATGTGCCGACTATGATTTGCCATATTTGACGGCCTAACACGACAATGGTGCTGAGCACGGTGGCTACGTGTACGGCTATGGTGAAGGTCATGCTGCTTTCGCCGTCGACGCCGGTGAGGGCTGATGCGATGGCGAGGTGGCCGCTGCTGCTTACGGGCAGGTACTCGGTGAGGCCTTGTATGAGGCCCATGATGATGGCTTGTATGGTGGTCATGCTATCGGGGTTGTGCTATAGGAGCGTATGGGGTTATTTGCGTGGTTTGCGCACGATGGCGTATATCATGAAGAGGTAGCCGAGGAGGCATACTGCGGGGGCTAACTTGATGTGGCGTGCATCGAAGATGCTGGCGTCGAAGGTGGTTTCGCCTGAGCCTGAGCCTGACATGAGCACCATGCCGATGATGACTACTGCCATGCCTACGGCAAGGAGTATGAAGTTGGTGCGGCCAAAGGCGAACACTGGCTGCTTGGGGGTCTTGAGGGGTGTTTGCTGCTGTTGCATTGTTGGTTGTGTTTTTGGGGTTTTCTAGGGTTTCTAGTTTTTCTAGTTTTTATCTGAGGTATACTTCGCCGCCGCGGAGGCGGAGGTGGTGGTTAACCGAGAGGGAGGCGCAGAGGGCCGTGAGGCCAAGGCCGCAAATAACTATGGCACCAAGGGTGGAGGCCCATACAAGGGGCGTGACAAGGGTGTTGAGGTAGATGCTGCCGGCTCCGGCCTGTGTTTGCAGATACCACATGGCGGCGGAAAGGAGTCCGCCGGCTATGAGGGCTGACACAAAACCTATGCGCATGGCTTGCCACATGAAGGGGCGACGTATGAAGCCCCAACTGGCTCCGACGAGCTTCATGGTGTGTATGCTGTAACGACGGGCGTAGACGCTCATGCGCATGGTGTTGTTGATGAGTGAGAATGACACAAGGGCGAGAAGGGCGGCTACTGCAAGCAAGCCAAGGGTGACGGCGGGTATGGTGCGGTCGAGGCTCTGCATGATGTCGCGGGGGTAGTTGACCTCGGCCACGCCGGGCATTGCGAGCATGGAGGGCTCGTAACGCTTGATGCTGTCGAGATTGGCGTAGGGGGCGTTGAGACTTACCTCGAACTCGGCGGGCACGGGACTTGTGCCGTCGAAGGTGCCTATGTCGGTGCCCATGGCCTCGTTCATGTCGCGCAGGCCTTGCTCTTGTGATATGTAGGTGACTTGGCGCGCCCAGGGTGCTGCCTTGAGGCGTGCCTGGGTGGCTGTCATTTGCTGCGGTGTGATGCTGTCGGTGAGCATTAGCTCGACGGTGAGTCCTTCGCGCAGCTGGTTGCTGTAGTTGGTGGCCATGCCTGCAAAGAGGGTGATGATGCCTATCATGATGAGCACCATGGTGATGCTGATGCAGGTGGTGAATGTGCCGAACCGGCCTGTGTGACGGCGCGGACGCTTATGGGCTTTGTTCATGTGGTGTGTGGGTTGTTGTGGGGTTGTGCCGCTGTGGCTGGTGCACTTTGCGGCTAAATTGGTACAAATGTACAATATTATTGGGGGTTGGCGCGGACTGGACGGGGCTTTTAACGCTGATTAACGCGTTAGCGGGCGGCGTGGGGGCAAAAAAAAGGCTGGCGCTATGGCGCCAGCCTGGGAATGGGGATAATGGGCAATGGGCATAATGGGCTTAATAGGCCCAATAGGCTTTAGGCTATGCCCAATAAGCTTAGGCATAATAGGCATATTAGGCCCATTAGGCATAATATACTGCTTGCTTACTGCTTGCCTATTGCTTACTTGCCAACCTTGATGACCTCGACGGTGAAGATGAGGGTTGAGTTGCCTGGTATGCTCTGGGTGCCGCGCTCGCCGTAGCCGAGTGAGGCGGGAATGTAGAGCTTCCAAACTGAACCCTGGGGCATGAGTGTGAGGGCCTCTTTCCAACCCTTGATGACTTGGTCGGGACGGAAGGTGGATGCCTTGCCACGCTTGTATGATGAGTCGAACACGGTGCCGTCGATGAGTGAACCTTCGTAGTGTACCTCAACCTGGGTGGTGTCGGTGGCTACGGGGCCGTTGCCCTTGGTGAGCACCTCGTACTGCAGACCGCTGGGGAGTGTGGTGACACTCTTGCGCTTGGCGTTGGCCGTGAGGTAGTCGGCATTGGCCTGCTTGTAGCGGGCGGCCTGGTACTGGAACTGGCCTTCGACTATCTGCATGGCGCTGTCGCGTGTGAGGGTGGTGGCTGTGCCGAGTGCGCTCTGTGTGAGACCGCGCTCGAATTCTGCCTGGCTTACGTAGGTTGAGTCGCCCTTGCCTGCGGCCTGCTCGCTGATTTTGGGCAGGTTGCGCTTGTTGATTTCGGCAATGCGGAGTCCGGCGGCGAATGCTTCGGCCTTTTTGCGCTCTTCAGGAGAGATGTTGGTGGTCATGGCGCGTATGGCTTCGGGCACATAGGCTGAGTCTACGCCGAGCTGGCTTACGAGGTACTGCTTGAGGCTCTCGCCCTGGGCTACACCGAGGGCATAGCTGAAGGTTTTGCCATCGACGGCCTTGAGGGCTGGTGTGAGGGTGGCTGCGGGCTGTGCCTTGCGGGCTGACTTTTTGCTGGTTTTCTTGGCTTTTTGGGCCATGGCGCCGGTGCTGCCAAGGGTGACAGCAAGGGCAAGGGTTATGATGGTTTGAAGTTTCATTGAGCTTTCTTTTTTGGGGGGGCTAGATAGGCTAGAGATACTAGAGGCTCTAGAAGAACTAGAAAAGCTAGACGCTCTAGAAAAGCTAGAAGCTCTAGAAAAGCTAGAGGCTCTAAATAAGCCTGGCTCTATCCTGCCCTATTACTTGCTAATGCTAACGAGGGTTACCTTGAATGTGAGGGCTGCGAATGGGGGGATGGGGCCTGTGCCCTGCTCGCCATAGGCTGCCTGGTAAGGTACGTAGATTTCCCAGGTAGAGCCAACGGTCATTTTGGGAATGGCGATGCCCCAACCCTTGATGACGTTGCGGAGGCTGAATGTGACTGTGCCACCAGGCTGGTTGGCTGATGAGTCGAACACCTGGCCATTGGTGAGGCGGCCTTCGTACTTGACGGTGACGCTGTCGGTGGCTGTGCAGTGCTGGTCGGTGCCCTTGGCAAGCTGCTTGCCGTAGACGCCCTCGCCGAGGGCTACTACGCCGGGCTGGCGAGCTACCTTCTGCATGAAGGCTTCGCTCTCCTGCTTTTTGCTGCCGAACATGTAGTCCATGATGCGCTTCTGGGCAGTTTCCTTGTCAACGAGTTTGCCACCGATTTTGAGGGTGGTCTTGTTCTTGGCCTGTGCGGTGAAACCGGCTACAAAGTTTTTGACGCTGATGCGCTTTGTGGTGTCACCCTGGAACACTTGTGACTCGATTTGCGGGAGTTGCATTTTGGTTTGCAAGCCCTGCATGACGCCCATGTAGTAGGCGAGTTTCTTTTTGTCGTCGGCAGCCTTCATACCGTCGACGTAGCCCTTGAGGAGTTCGTCAACATAGGCTGAGTCGCTGCCCGACTGGCTGAGGTAGTTTTGGAATTCGCCTTCGCTCTGCGACATGGCCATACCCATTTCGTAGCTGAGTGTGTCGATGTCGGACTTGAGGTTGGCTTTGGGCTGTCCGTTGTTGCAGCTTGTGAGGCCTGTGGCGGCTATGATGGCTGCGAGAATTATCTTTTTCATTATATTATTGTGTGTTTGTTTTTGCGGTTAACGGGTTGACGAGTTGACGGGGGTAACGGGTAAGTATGTATTGTCAAGGTCAGACAGGTAAGGCAAACTTACCTGTCAACTTGTTAACCCGTTAACTTGTCAACCCTTTCAACTTTTCAACTTTTCAACTCTTAAACTTTTCGCTTCAGCCTTCGATGCTGATGAGTTCGACGTCGAAGATGAGTGCTGCGTAGGGTGGGATGGCCTGTCCTGCGCCGCGTTCGCCGTATGCGAGGTTGTAGGGGATGAAGAAGCGGTACTTAGAACCGGTGGGCATGAGCTGTACGCCTTCGGTCCAGCCGGCGATGACGCCGTTGAGTGGGAACACTGCAGGTTCGCCGCGGCGGTATGATGAGTCGAACACCTGTCCGTTGGTGAGTGTGCCCTCGTAGTGGCACTTTACGCGGTCGGTGGCTTTGGGTTTGGGGCCATTACCCTCGGTGATGACGGTGTACTGGAGTCCGCTGGGGAGTACGACGACGCCGTCTTTCTTGGCGTTTTCGGCAAGGAATTGCTCGCCTTCTTGGCGTATGGCGCGTGTGGCCTCCTCTTGCTGTTGCTGCATGAAGTTGTTGACGAGCTGCTGTGCTTCCTGGTCGGTGAGTTCGCAGGTTTGGCCTTGCATGACGCTGTCGATGGCGCGTGCGAAATCGGCGCTGCTGAGGTTCTTTACTCCCATGCCTTTGAGGTTGTGGCCGATGACCATGCCGAGGGCGTAGCTGAGTTTTTCCATAATGGTGTGTTGTGTTGTATTATGTTATTGTTTGTATGATTTGGGTGCAAAAGTACAATTATTTCTTGCATCTGTGTCACACTCGGAGGGGTTTTTGTATATTTGGGGTGTTTAGTTACTTTATTATTAAGGTTATGACGAAGAAGAAGATTGTGGCGCTTACGGGCGCTGGTATTAGTGCTGAGAGTGGTTTTTCGACATTCAGGGGTGCCGGTGGTTTGTGGGGGCGCTACCCTGTGGAGCAGGTGGCTACGCCTGAGGGGTGGGCTGCTGACCCTGACTTGGTGACGGACTTTTACAACGGGCTTCGCAGTCAGCTTGACGAGGCTGTGCCTAACGCGGGTCACCGCATACTGGCTGAGCTTGAAAAGGACTTTGACGTGACGGTGGTGACGCAGAATGTGGACGACTTGCACGAGAGGGCGGGTTCGACAAATGTGATTCACTTGCATGGTGAGCTGCGTGATGTGTGCTCGTCGGCGGCGCCGAATGATGCGCGTTACCGGCGACGTCTGGCTCCTGGCGAGGTGGTGAAGCATGGGCAGCTGTCGGGTGACGGGTCGCTGGAGCGTCCGTTTATTGTGTGGTTTGGCGAGGCGGTGCCTATGCTTGAGGTGGCTGCCGAGGCTGCTGCGCGGGCTGATGTGTTTTTGATAGTGGGCACGTCGCTTAATGTGTATCCGGCTGCAGGACTGATAGGTTATGTGCCTGCGGGGGCTGAGGTGATGCTTGTTGACCCTAACCCTGTGCGGGTGCCGAGCACGCGGCGCGTGGAGGTGATTGCCGAACCTGCGTCGAGGGGCATGGAGGTAGTGCGGGAGAGGCTGCGCGCGCGGTTTTGAAGCACTTACCGCGGGGGTTAGAATGTTGTTTAACGGCTATTCGCCGTTAAACACTTTTACAGCGCGCGTGGCAGGTGCTCTTGGAGTTGTTCGCGCAGGAACTGGCGGTCGATGTGGGTGTAGAGCTGGGTGGTGCGTATGCTTTCGTGGCCGAGCATGGCTTGTATGGCTCGGAGGTTGGCACCGCCCTCGAGGAGGTGGGTGGCAAAGGTGTGGCGCAGGGTGTGGGGGGAGATGGGACGGGTGATGCCGGCACGGGCGGCCAGCACTTGTATGGTGTGGAACACGGTGATGCGCGAGAGGTGCTGGCGGCGGCGGAATGAGAGGAAGAGGTAGTCGTCCTCGCCGGGTTTGGGGGTGATGTGGCAACGGTCGTCGAGCCAGAACTGCAGCTCGCGCACGGCACGGGGCGACATGGGCACGAAACGCTGTTTGGAACCTTTGCCTATGACGTTGAGGAAGGCGTCGGCGGTGTAGACGTCGGCGAGGGTGAGGTTGCAGAGTTCGCTGACGCGCAGGCCGCAGCTGTAGAGGAGTTCGATGATGGCGCGGTCGCGGTGGCCTGTGGGCTCGGAGAGGTCGATGGCGGCCTCGAGGGCGTCGACCTCGGCTACGGTGAGCACGGTGGGGAGGTGGGCCGGGCGGCGCGGCATTTCGAGCATTTCGGTGGGGTCGGCGGTGATGATGCCTTGTGAGAGGAGGTAGTGGAACCATGAACGCACGCCGCTGAGTATGCGGCAGACGCTGACGGGGGAGATGCCGAGGTCGATGAGGGTGTAGGCAAAGCGGTGGAGGTGGTCGAGGGTGACGGTGTGGGGCTGGAGGCCTTGGTCGGCCATGTAGCTGAGGAGTTTTTCGACGTCGGCGATGTAGGCCTGGGCTGTGTTGGAGGTCAGGCCTTTTTCGAGCATGAGGTGGGCTTTGTAATTATCGAGTGATATGGTGGGCATATTTGATTGAAAATTAGTAACTTTGCGGTGCGGAACTTTTGACTCTGGCGTTGTTGGCCGGAGGGCGGGTTCCGTGCAAAGTTACAATTTACTTGTCAAAACCATTGGCGGAGCTGGTCGTTAACTGGCTGGGCTGATGGTGTGTGATGACTATTTGCTACAGATTTTATGAAAATCCTCATTATGAATGGCCCTAACCTGAATTTGCTTGGCGAACGTGAGCCTGGCATTTATGGCAGGGGTACGATGGACGATTGCATGGAGGGCTTGCGGAGGGCTTTTCCGGAGGTTGAGCTGGTGTATTACCAGAGCAATGTGGAGGGGTTCTTGATAGACCGCTTGCAGCAGGCGCGCTCTGAGGGTGTGGCTGGTGTGGTGCTGAATGCTGGTGCTTATACGCACACGAGTGTGGCGCTGCATGATTGTATACGGTCGCTGCAGATGCCTGTGGTGGAGGTGCATATTAGTAATGTGCACCGCCGTGAGGAGTTCAGACACCGGTCGATGATTTCGGCTGCGTGTGCGGGGGTGATATGCGGCTTTGGCCTTGACTCGTACCGGCTGGCGGTGAGCGCTATTGTGCAGGCTGGCGGCGAGGGGCGATAGGCTTAATAGACGGGAGTTTAATGGGCTGGAGGCATAAGAGGCATATTAGGCCCAATAGGCAGGAGCTAATAGGCTGTAGGCATAAGAGGCATATTAGGCCCAATAGGCGGGAGCTAATGGGCTGTAGGCTTAATAGGCATAAGAGGCCCAATAGGCGGGAGCTAATGGGCGAGAGCTTATTAGCTGGGAGCTTAATGGGCTATGATATAATTGCTTTCACGAGAAAATAACTATACTTGACTATCAATAATGTATAAGAAGACTAAGATTGTTGCGACGATTTCGGACATGCGCTGCGACGTGGGCATGATTCAGCGCCTGTATGACGCTGGTATGAATGTGGTGCGCCTTAACACAGCGCATCAGGACGCTGTGGGCATGAAACGGGTGATTGATAATGTGCGCGAGGTGTCAAGCCACTTGGCTATTCTTGTTGACACTAAGGGCCCGGAGGTGCGTACCACGGTGACTGATCAGCCTATTGACTATCATAAGGGTGATATTGTGACGATTGTGGGACGACCTGAACAACGTACTACGCGCGACGTGATAGCTGTGAGCTACCCCGGTTTTGTGGACGACTTGAACGTGGGGGCTCAGATACTGATTGACGATGGCGACCTGGGGCTGCGCGTGGACCATAAGGAGGACGGACAGCTGATTTGCCACGTGGAGAATGATGCGACGCTGGGCTCGCGCAAGAGCGTGAATGTGCCGGGTGTGCGCATTAACTTGCCAGCGCTGACTGAGAAGGATAAGCGTAACATTGAATTTGCCATTAACTATGACGTGGCGTTTATTGCTCATAGCTTTGTGCGCTCGAAGGAGGACGTGAAGGAGGTGCGCGACATACTGGACGCTCACGACAGTGACATTCGTATCATTGCGAAGATTGAGAACCAGGAGGGCGTGGACAACATTGACGAGATACTTGAGGCTGCTGACGGCATTATGGTGGCTCGCGGTGACTTGGGCATTGAGGTGCCGCAGGAGTTTATTCCGGGTATTCAGCGCCGCTTGGTGGATAAGGCTGTCAAGGCGCACAAGCCTGTGATTGTGGCTACGCAGATGCTGCAGAGCATGATTCATAACCCGCGCCCTACGCGTACGGAGGTGACGGACATTGCGAATGCGGTGTACTCGCGTGCTGACGCGCTGATGCTGTCGGGCGAGACTGCTTACGGCGACTACCCCGAGGAGGCTGTGAAGACGATGGCTACTGTGGCCTGGCAGGCTGAGAGGGATACGTTTAAGGAGTTTGGCGATGTGGATATTCCGCTGTCGGAGAACCCTGATGTGACGGAGTTTTTCTCGAAGGAGGCTGTGATGGCTACCAAGCGCATGAAGTTGCGTGCTATCATTATGGACTCGTACACGGGTCGTACGGCGCGCTATGTAAGCTCGTTCCGCGGCGAGAGTACGATTCTGGCTATTTGCTATAAGGCTAAGACGGTGCGCCACCTGGCGCTGCAGTATGGTGTGTATGCTATTTATATGCCTATGAAGAGTTATGGCCATGAGTTTTTGCTGGCGGCGCTGCGCAAGTTGCTGTCGGACAATATGCTGAAACCTGAGGACCGCATTTGCTACCTTGGCTCGCAACGCAAGGAGCAGAGTACGTCGTTTATGGAAATGAATATTGTGAAGAACCTCTTCAGAAATGAGGGGGAGGACGCGCTGCCTAACTGATAAGCTTTAGCTCTGAACGCAAGCACAAAGCGCAAGCTTAAATGGGGGCGACGCGTCCCGCGTCGGGAAAAATTGTGCACGTCAGTTATGATGATTGACATGTACCGACGCGGGACGCGTCGCCCCCATTTGGGTTTGCGCTTTGTGCTGGCGATTTGCTTGCGCTTTGCTTGAAATGTCCCGACACGAGACACATCACCCCCAGCCCTGCTCACAAGAGTTACTTTTTAACCTCATAACCTTATAACCTCATAACCCAATTTCCCCCCATGACTATTGACGATTACATACTCTCACACACTACTGCGCCCGATGATTACTTGAAACGGCTGTACCGGGCTACTAACTTGCACTTGCTGCGGCCACGCATGGCGTCGGGCCACTTGCAGGGGCAGCTGCTGCGCATGATGATGCAGATGCTGCGGCCTCGCACAGTGGTGGAGATTGGCACTTACTCGGGATACTCGGCACTGGCTATGGCTTCGGGCATGGAGGCTGACGGACGGGTGGTGACGTTTGAGGTGAATGATGAGCAGGAGTGTTTTACGCGTCCGTGGCTTGAGGGGGCGCCTTACCCTGCGCGGGTTGAGATGGTGGTGGGTGATGTGTTTGAGTTGCTGCCGCCAATGGGGCTGGATATTGATGTGGCGTTTGTTGATGCTAACAAGCGTGAGTATGTGGCGTATTATGAACTGCTGATGCCGATGATGCACAGTGGGTCGGTGATGCTGGCGGATAACACGCTGTGGGACGGGCATGTGGTGGACGCGGCGTATGATAATGATGCGCAGACGGCGGCTATCAAGGAGTTTAACGACCATGTGGCGGCTGACGAGCGGGTGGAACAGCTTATTTTGCCTGAACGCGACGGGCTGTCGGTGATTAGGGTGAAGTGAGGGCGCTTAGCGCGGGAGACATAAGGACATCGTTTGTGTTAGCCGCTAACGCGGGAGACATAAGAACATAAGGGAATAAGGCCGAGGTGAGACTTGGCAGCCGCTAACGCGGAAAACAAAAGAACATAAGGACATAAGGCCGCTGCGCGGCTAAAGGCCACGGACTGGCGTCCGGGTGGCCTCAAGAACATAAGGGCTAACGCCGAGGCGCTACTATTTGTAACGCTACGGCGTCAGCCCTTATGTTCTTATGCTCTTATGTTCTTTTGCTTACCGCGTTAGCGGCTGCCATGACACGCTACGGCATTAGCACATTAAAATAAGCCGCGCAAGGACTGCAACTTGTGGGGGTTGCGCCTTGCGCGGCTTGCTAATTATCAATCGTGTTTTAATCTATGAAGATTCGGGGAGTATTAATCTTCGTTGTCCCAGCCTTCAGAGCTCCAGCCCTTGCCTTCAGAGAAAGAAGTGGTGGGGTCGATAGACTTTGCATCGTCATTAACGATTTTCACCGTGGGGTCTGACGCTGCGAGCATCTGCATGGGCTCGAAGTTGATAGCCCTTGATGCGGGTGTGATATATGTAAGTTTCATGTTTTTATCTATGAAATGTGTTTGTAGTTTGTATTACTTTACGATGAACTTCTTGCCATTCTGAATGTAGAGACCCTTAGTAGCCTTTACTACGCGACGACCGCTGAGGTCGAAGATGGGGGCCTTTGCGCTGGCAGGAGCGGCGATGGTGTTGATGCCAGTAACGGCATTGCCAAAGTTCATAACAATAGCGTTTTCGCCGTTGCCAAGGAGGTATGCCTTGTTGATGGGCAGTGAACCAGCCTTGCAGGGATAGAAGGCAGTACCTTCAGAGCCGTTGCCAAGGATATAGCCTTCGCCAGCAGTCAGAGCCTTCTCGGCACCGGCAGAGTGGCCGAGTTGGTTGCCAGTGATGGCAGCAGCAGTTTCGCCTGCGGCGGGAACCATTGTGGCAGCGGCACCAGACTCAGAAGTAAGGATTACGCCTTGGTTGGCGGGGATAGCCTGTGCGTCGATGGCGGTCATAGTGGCCTCAGCACCCTTGGCGCTTACGTAGTATGCCTTAACACCCTCGGGAATGATGGTGGCAAAAGGTGCGCTGAATGTAGCGATGTGGCTTACACCATTGATGCCTGTGGCATCGTGGAAGGTGATGGTGTTGGGATATTCAACCTCTTCGAACTGGTAGTAGCATGAGCGGTTCACACCGTCATTAGCATCGTAGAATTTGTCAGCACTCCATTGCGAAATGAAAGCATCGTTCATACGAGAGTTGAGGTAGTAGGTTGTGGTGCCATCCTTTCCAAGAGCCTTCATCTGTACGAGGCCAAATACATCGGCACGGTCGGTAAGGCTCACTTTACCAGCACCCTTGTCGAGTGTGGCAGGCTCAATGGTCCAGTCGTTTTGTGCTACGTAAGTAGTGGTTTGTGCGCTAGTTTTGTATGACTTGTTGCCATCGCCACTGTCTGCCCAGCTGAGGTAGGTGCCGTGGTTGGTAGCAAACATGTACTTACCGTTAACGATGTGGCAAACAAACACCTTGTCGTTCTTGTCGGTAATTTGATCGTCAGCTTTGTTACCTACTCTATTGCTTGTTTCATTATTTCCATCGCTATAGAGGTAGTTTGCAGTGCCATTGATATAGGGCACCTTGATGTAGTATGCCTTACCATCCTCGGGCAGTTGGATATCTTCGGTGCTTGTTTGGAAGGCTTTGAGTGCATTTCCGATAGCAGTTGCATCTGTGCCTTTTACGACTTCAGCCAATGCTGTGCGGGTTGCAGCATCCGCTTTAGGATAGCCTACACCAGTCTTGGCAAGAGCCTCTTTGGCAAGTTGCGTGATTGCTTCTAGGTTGTGGGTGTAGTTTACATTGATGGTTTTGCCTTCAATTGAGACTGCGACATCATAGCCCGTAAGTTCTTTTGCTGTGAAATCGCCTACTGCAGGAGCTGTAGCGATATTGAAGAAGCCACCATTCTTGGCTTTCTCGTTTGTAGCGTTGTAAGTAACATAGCCATCGGCAACGTTACAATTTACAGTGTAGAGAGAAGTGTAAGACGCATCGTCGAATCTGAAGAGGTCTTGAGCAAGATCCTTACTGGCACTCTCCCATGTAGACGCTTGATAACCTGCATTAGCATTTCCCGCATCAAGTTTATTGCTAAAGAAATGGTATGTTCCATCAGTCCAAGCAATATCAAGAGTCTTAAAAGTACCTGAATTTCTTGTGCCAAGAGGGGTTCCTTCACCATTAACCAAAGTCAACTTATTGCCTATTGCAGATGTGACATGCCATACGTATTTGTTGCTTACCGTGGTGGGCAACTGGCCACCACGTGTAACGTTGTCTTGATTGAAGTCATTATAGAGGTAAGGACCACGACCGTCATCTTTAGTTCGCATGGTGTAATAACCATTAAGGTCTATTTGCTCTGAGAAATACCAAATATTGTTTGCTTTGTCATTTTGATTCCACTGACCAATCATAGCGTTGCCATTAGCATCAGTACCACGATTATTCCAGCTACACTGACCACCCTTAGGTATTATATTCCAACCATCGCCTTGGGCACTAATAGTCCACTTGCAGGCATCATCAGGGGTACCATCAGTTACCTCCTTGACAGCAACGTTACCCTCTGCATTTTCATTACGATCAGCACCTATGGTGTTGATAGCAAAGACATAACGGGTTCCGTCGGCAGCCGGTTTGATGTAGAAGTAACCGTCTCCTGTACTTACAACGGTGAAGAGGCTACGGGTATCACACTGGTTCCAGTTAGAGAGCACATTGTACTCTGTACCATCAAAAGTTTTCTTACAGTTGGTGTTCCAGATAGCATACTTGCTGTCACCCTTACACTTAATAAGGTACTTCGCGCCAGCTTTGGGTACGAAGTCAGCGGCTGTTGCTCCAATAATGCACGTGAGGAGCAACGCCAAGAAAGTTGTAATTTTTTTCATTTGGTGTTGTTAAAATATATGGTTATAAAATCCTGTGTTTGCTATTGCGGGCAATGCGTTAATAAAGAGTAGGTAGGTAGTGCAATGCCAGCAATGTGTAGGTAGTGTGCTTGCTTTCGTTAGATTTTACGGGGCAAATATAGAGAGTTGTTTTATTTCGTGCAAGTTTTTTGCAATATTTTTTGATATTATGCTTGATTATGTGACATTTATGGGGACAGTGTGGCCGCGGGGCGGGGGAATGTAGTGATATGATGATGGGCAGACGCCGAGGTGTGACTTGGCAGCCGCTAACGCGGGAAACATAATTTATTAGCCGCTAACGCGGAAAACATAAGGACATAAGAACATAAGGACATAAGGCCGCTGCGCGGCGGAAGGCCACGGACTGACGTCCGCGTGGCCTCAAGGACATAAGGGCTGACGCCGTAGTATTACTAAAATAGTAGCGCTACGGCGTCAGCCCTTATGTCCTTATGTTCTTATGTTCTTATGCTTACCGCGTTAGCGGCTGCCAAGTCACACCTCGGCGTCAATTCATTAGCACATTAACATCAGCGGCGGCTGAGGTAGCGCACGGGGTACCATACGGCGAGGGAGCCGACTACGACCACGGTGAGGAGCACGATGAGCACGTCGAGGGCATGGACACTGACGGGATAGGCGTCGATGATGAAGTTGCCACCCGACGAGGAGAGGCTGATGAAGCCGAAGGTTTGCTGCAGCCAGCACAGCAGGAGGCCGAGCACTATGCCGATGACGGCGCCAAGGAGGGTGATGAGACGGCCCTCGTAGAGGAAGATGCGGAATATCATGCTGTCGGTGGCTCCAAGATGGCGCAGGGTGGCCATGTCGCCACGCTTTTCGATGATGAGCATGGACACTGAACCGATGATGTTGAAACAGGCTACCATGACGATGAAGGTGAGGAAGAGGTAGGCCATGAGCTTTTCGATTTGCATGACGTTGAACACGTCCTGCTGCTGCTCAAGCTGGTCCTGCACCTTGAAACGGCTGCCTGCCACCTGCTGCATGCGCGACTTGACGGCCTGGAGGTCGGCCCCGGGACGGAGTTTGAGCTCAAGACCGCTCACGCAGCCGGGCTGCTCGAAGAGGGATTGGGCAAAGGTGAGGGAGGTGATGAGGTAGTTGTCGTCGTACTTGCGCTGGTTGACGTTGAAGCAGACGCGGGGTGAGGTGATGTCGAGGGCATTGATGCTCTCGCCGGGGTTGGCCAGGTTGATGCGCTCGCCCTTGCGGGGGGCGCATATCTGGAGTGTGCCGTAGTCGATGCTGCCCATGGCGGAGGCCAGGCCGATGCCGGGTATGCCGTACTCGATGGTGCCGCGGTGGAGCTGGTAGGTGCCTGTGCCGTAGAGTATGGAGCGTATGCCGGTGACGTGGTCGTAGTGGTCGTCGACGCCCTTGAGGGTGATGATGGTGGGACGGCCGCGGAAGAGTATGAGGGCGTTGTCCTCGAGGCAGTATGAGGCTGCCTCTACCTCGGGCATGGCGGCCATGCGCTGCAGGGCGGGGTCGTCGGCGGTGACAAGTTTGCCCTGTGTGGGCACTACCTCGATGGGGGGGTCGAAGGCGGTGTAGAGGGAGCCGATGAGGTCGTGAAAGCCATTGAACACGCTCAGGGTGCAGAGCAGGGCTGCCGTGCCGAAGGCTACGCCTGTGACGGCTATGCCGGATATGATGTTGATGCTGGCCACGCGTTTGCGCGAGAAGAGGTAGCGCAAGGCCATGAACCATGGCAGGCGTTGGCTGTTAAGCATGGCTCGGGGTGGTGTCGTCGGGTTGTGGTTTGTGTGTGCCTTCGTTCAGGAGGCTGTCGATGTGGTCGAGGTAGTCGAGTGAGTCGTCGATGAAGAACTTTAGCTCGGGTATGATGCGCAGCTGGTGGCGCACGCGTGTGCCGAGTTCGTAGCGCACTTGCCGGGTGTTGGCGTTGATGTTGTCGAGTATTTCGTGGGCGCGCTCTGAGGGGAATATGCTCAGGTAGCCGCGGGCTATGCTGAGGTCGGGACTTACGCGCACGGCGCTTACTGACACGAGCACGCCGTGGGTGGCTTGTGTCTGACGCTGGAATATGTCACTTAGCTCCTTCTGTATCAATCGAGCTATCTTTTGTTGTCTTGTTGTTTCCATATTTGTAGGTTTTTGGGGTTAGAGGGTTAGGGGGTTAGGGGGTTATGAGGTTAGGGGGTTATGAGGTTAGGGGGTTATGAGGTTAGGGGGTTATGAGGCGCTTTGGGTTGTTGGGGTGCCTTTGGGGGTTAGGGGGTTGAGGGGGTTGAGGGGAAGAGCACATGGGCTATGCGGGCTGAAAGCCCAATGAAATCCATAGCCCAGGGCAACACCCTGGGTGGACTTGAGCAAGAATGGGGCGCCCTGTAAGGGCAGAAGTAAAACCACTTCATCATACTTTTGCCCTTACAGGGCGCAACAGCTCTACTATTCGGTAGCCCCAGGGTGTCGCTACGCTTGCCCTGGGCTATGAACGAGCTTTGGGCTTTCAGCCCGCCTAAGAGAGGGGGGGCAAGGACTAAGGGGGTTATTGGCTTTGAAAGTTATCAAGAAACTCTCGCTCTGCGTTCGAGCTCGCAAAGGTTACTTTTTAACCTCATAACCTTATAACCCTTTTCAGCTTTCGCTCTGCGTTCGAACTCGCAAAGGTTACTTTTTAACCTTATAACCTCATAACCTTATAACCTTTTCAGCTCTCGCTCTGCATTCGAACTCGCAAAGGTTACTTTTTAACCTCATAACCTCATAACCCTCCCTTAACCTTATAACCTCATAACCTAAAAAACTACCCGCGGTCGTCCTCGATGCTTGCTGTGGCGCGGGCCAGCCATATTTTGTCGGCCTCGTCGGTGAGCAGCGGCATGAGGCGGCGGCTCACCACCATGTGGTAGGCGTTGATTTGCTCCACCTCGTCGGGGGAGAGCATGTCGCGCTCCACGGCACGCAGGTCGTAGGGACAGAGGGTGAGGGTTTCGAAACGCAAGAAACGGCCGAAATCCGTCTCACGCGACGGTACGCAAAGGAGTGTGTTTTCGATGCGCACACCAAAGCGCCCTTCAACATAGATGCCAGGCTCGTCGGTAATGGTCATGCCGGGCTCGAAGGGTATGAGTGTGCAGGGACGCACATTTTTGCGTATCTGGTGCGGACCCTCGTGCACACACAAGTGGGAACCCACGCCGTGACCCGTGCCGTGGCCAAAGTCGTAGCCGGCAGCCCACATGTCCTGACGTGCGGCAAGGTCGAGCTGCAGACCCGTAGTGCCCTCGGGAAACTGCAGGTGAGCCAGTCGCAGATGGCCCTTGAGCACAAGGGTGTAGACGCGGCGCTCCTCGGCGGTGAGGTTGCCAAGGACTATGGTGCGTGTGAGGTCGGTGGTGCCGCAGTCGTACTGTGCACCGCTGTCGAGCAAGAGCAGACCGTGGGGGGTGAGGCGCACATTGGTGTGGGGCGTGGCCTCGTAGTGTACGATGGCTCCGTGGGCGCCACAGGCGGCTATGGTGGGGAAACTCAGTTCGCAATAGCCGGGCTGCTGGGCGCGCAGGGCGGTGAGCTTTTCGTCGGCAGAGATTTCAGTAACCTCGTTGCCGGCGGCTTGCTGCTCGTCGAGCCAGCGCAGAAATTGTACCATGGCCACACCGTCGCGCAGCATGGCCTGGCGAAAGCCTTCGGCCTCGGCCTCGGTCTTGATGGCGCGCCAGCCCTCGAGGGGCGAACTGAAGGTGGGCTGCTGCCGTGGGTCGGCACACAGCGACATGGTGGCCTGCGAGGGATCGAGGCGTGTGGTGTGGGTGGCCACCCAGGGTGCCGCGGCCTCGTAGGGCTGCACGGCTACCCCACCCTCGTGCAGCTGGGCGCTGGCCTCGGCGGTGAGGGTGCTGGTGTGGGTAAAGAGGGTGAAGCGGCCCGTGGCGGGCTCGTAGCCCAGGTAACCCACAAACACGGGGTTGTAGGCCACATCGGCCCCGCGCAGGTTGAGCAGCCATGCCAGGTCGGCCAGGTCGGTAAAGAGGCAGGCGTCGGTCATGCCGCTCTGGCTGAGGTGCTGGCGCAGGCGTTCGAGCTTTTGCTGCATGGTGACCCCGGCATAGGTGGCGGGCTGCACCACGATAGGCTCTGCCGGCACGGCGGGACGGTCGGTCCACAGGGTGTCGAAGGCGTCGGGCAGTGCCACATATTCCAGTCCGTCGGCAGACAGTGCGGCCACGTCAGCCAGTGTCACCATGTCGGCCGGTGCGCTCACGCGGGTGATGCCCTGTGCCTTGAGCCACTGGGCCAAGGTGGGCGTGTCGGGATTGCCCTCGCGCATCAGTGCAAAGGGTGTGCCTTCGAGTTGTGTGGCGGCCTGCAGCCAATAGCGTGAGTCGGTCCACAGTGCGGCAGTGCCACGGGTGGTGACCACGGCCAGGCCGGCCGAGCCGTCAAATCCCGTGAGCCACTGGCGGCACTGCCAGCGCACGGGTATGTACTCATCATTGTGCGGGTCGGCAGTGGGCACGATGTATGCCTCTACTGCCCCACCCTCGGCCCCGGCATGGCTTGCGAGCCACTGGCCAAGGGCCTCTACACGTTGGGATATTGTCATGGGTATAAACTTATATTGGGTGACGGAGCGGGTACAGTCTTACATTTACAGCACAGCCGCTATTTTGCGAATGGAACGCAAGCGCTCTACAAACGACTTGTTGCTGCGCTCCTTCTGCATGTCATAATCTGCCTGTAGCCCCAGCCAAATGTTGGCTCTTATGCCAAGGGCTGCCTCAAATATCATGGCGTGGGCTGGAGTAATGGGTGCCTGTCCGTCAATAATTCCCCTCAAACTTTCGGCATCAATGCCTGTGAGTAGTGCAAAACGCTCAACAGTAATGCCTCTTTCAGCTATTTCGTCTGCCAGCAAGTAGCCTGGCGCCGACACATGCTGCGGCGTCAGATTGTTGGCTATCATATTGGGGTCTACATCTTTAAGCGTAATCATTTTGCTGTAAAATGTTTTACGTTGGTTGAATTCTTTGTCAACTTGCTTACCAATTCTGCCAACGCGTTTAATCGTAATGGTTTGAGAGTTCTATTATGTTGCACAACGTCAGTACAGACTTGCCTTCAACAGTCTCCACTTCAAACTCTATGCGGTATTGGTCATTCACCCGTACCGAAGATATGCCAGCTTTGTCGCCAGTCAGCACTTCATAGTGCAAGGACTTTATAGAGAACAAATCCTCTACGCGACTCGCCTTTATAAGGAAATTGATGCGGTCTTGATAACGTCGCACAATCTGAGGTTGGAACCTGTATTTCTTTTTCTTCGCAACACCCTGCTCATACAATTCCTTCAGATAGTCTTTCTTGAAAATTACAATCATCGCATGCCAGCCTTCTATTTGCTCAGTTCGAGCATGCGCTCGATGGGCTTGATGGCGCGTGCAGCCACCTCGGCCGGCACCTCAATTTCGGGCCACTCGTAGCGCAGCGTGTTATACACCTTTTCGAGCGTGCAGAGGCGCATGTAGTTACACTCGTTGCAGCCGCAGGTGCTGTCGTCGGGCGGCACGGGTATGAAGTGCTTGTCAGGACAGTGCTTCTGCATTTCGTGCAGTATGCCGCTCTCCGTCACCACCAGGAAGGTGTCGCACGGCGAGTCGATGGCATATTTCAGCAGTGCGGCCGTAGAGCCCACCACATCGGCCAGTTTCACCACCGCGCCGCAGCATTCGGGGTGTACCAGCACTTTGGCTCCGGGGTGTTCCTTTTTAAGTTCCACGAGTTTCGTCACCGAAAAACGCTCGTGCACATGGCAGCCGCCGTTCCAGAGCAGCATCTGGCGTCCCGTCTGCGCATTGATGTAGTTGCCCAGGTTGTAGTCGGGACCGAAGATGAGCTTGGCGTCCTTGGGGAAAGTTTCGACAATCTTTTTGGCATTGCTCGACGTCACCACCACATCAGTCAGCGCCTTGACGGCCGCCGTGGTGTTGACATACGACACCACCTGGTAGCCGGGGTGCGCCTTTACAAAGTCGGCAAACTTGTCTGCCGGACAGCTTTCGGCCAGCGAGCATGTGGCATTGAGGTCGGGCACGAGCACCTTTTTCTGCGGACAGAGAATTTTGTTAGTCTCGCCCATAAAGTGCACGCCGCACATCACAATGATGTCGGCATCAGTTTTAGCCGCCTGTTGGGCCAGTCCCAGGCTGTCGCCCACAAAGTCGGCAATATCCTGCAGCACGCCCTCGGTGTAGTAGTGTGCCAGAATGATGGCATTTTTCTCCTTGCACATGCGTCGAATTTCGGCCTTGAGGTCAACGCCCTGCGGCACGGGCTCATCAACATAGCCCTTTGCTTTCCAGCTATCTTTAATCTGTGTCATTGTCATTGCATTATATTCTGTGTGCAAAATTAGTGCAAACCGAATGCCATGCAAAGCAAAAAACGCGTTTTTTGCTTTGCATGGCTGAGGTGCAGCCTAATTTCTAAAAAATTAGTGCAAGGTGAGTGAAGTGCAAAGCAGAAAACCCGTTTTTTGCTTTGTGCTTCCGAACCGCAGCCTAATTTGCGCGTAAGCGAAAATTAGTGCAAACCGAATGCCATGCAAAGCAGAAAACCCGTTTTTTGCTTGGCTGTCCGATAAAGCACAAACATGCTAACGAACTCAAGCACCAAACGCAAGCACTAATGGGGGCGACGCGTCTCGCGTCGGGAAAATAAAAAGAAAAGACACACAACCCCCACTAAATAACAGCTGCACTATCCCGACGCGAGACGCGTCGCCCCCACTATAGCTTGCGTTTGGTGCTTGAATTCTATCGCATGTTCATGTTCTACCAACCAGCAATACCCGTTTTTTGCTTTACACCTCCCAACCGCAAAAGTTCAAAAAACCTAAAAAAGCGCACAAGCCGAAAGATGTATCAAAAAAATAACGCGTCGCATATACCATAATTCGCGAAAGTTTGTAATTTTGCGGCGTGATACGACACACACCCCCTCCGGTGTGCAACCGTACACACCATACAGACACACATATATAACCAATATATATATAGTAATACAACTATGGCATACTTAAGCAATGAGAAACTCGTCATTGTCGGCGCAGGCGGCATGATCGGTTCAAACATGGTACAGAGCGCCTTGATGCTCGGCCTTACCCCCAACATCTGTCTTTACGATATCTACGAACCGGGCGTACACGGCGTGTTCGACGAAATACAGCAGTGCGCATTCCCCGGAGCCAACGTAACCTACACCGTCGACCCCAAAGAGGCCTTTACCGGTGCCAAGTACATCATCTCATCAGGTGGTGCACCCCGTAAGGACGGCATGACACGTGAGGACCTGCTCAAAGGCAACTGCAAAATTGCTGCCGAGTTTGGCGACAACATCAAAAAGTACTGCCCCGATGTAGAGCACGTAGTCGTTATCTTCAACCCTGCCGACGTTACTGCCCTTACAGCACTTATCCACTCTGGCCTCAAGCCCAACCAGCTCACCTCACTCGCTGCACTCGACTCTACTCGCTTGCAGCAGGCTCTCGCCCACGAGTTCGGCGTACAGCAGGACAAGGTGACCGGCGCACACACCTATGGTGGCCACGGCGAACAAATGGCCGTATTTGCCTCACAGGTAAAGGTTGACGGCAAGCCCCTCTCAGAGATGGGTCTCTCAGCCGAGCGCTGGGAGGAAATCAAGCACCACACCGTACAGGGTGGTTCAAACATCATCAAGCTCCGCGGCCGCAGCTCATTCCAGAGCCCTGCCTACAACGCTGTCAAGATGATCGAAGCTGCCATGGGCGGCGAACCCTTCACTCTGCCCGCAGGCTGCTACGTAAACTGCGACAAGTGTGGTTACAAAAATGTCATGATGGCCATGCCTACCACTATCGACAAAACCGGTGTGCACTTTACACAGCCCACTGGCACCGAAGAGGAAATGGCTGCCCTCAACAAGTCGTATGAGCACCTCTGCAAGATGCGCGACGAGATTGTTGAACTCGGCATCGTACCTCCCGTTGAGAAGTGGGGCGAGGATAACCCCAACTTGTAATTCATGACATACTCATACATGGACTGAATTTCATTTCTCCATTCATTTTTCCATTAAAATCCAAATATTCGTAGAGGAGACTCCACGAAGAAGATATCCCGCCGCTGTGAAGCGTCGGGATATTTTTTGTGTGCACAAAAGCCCGCTGCCGCGAGCCTAATGTGCTAATAGGCTGGCGCCTTAGCGTTGCAAGTAGTAACGCTAAGGCGCCAGCCCTTTTTATTAAGCCTATTATGTCTATTGCCTATCATGCCTAATATGCCTAATATGCCTAATATGCCTAATATGCCTATTGCCCATCATGCTTATTGCCTATCATGCCTAATATGCCCATTAAGCCTAATATGCCCATCATTACCACCCCCCCAAGCAAAAGATAAAGGGAAGCAAGCAGCCCACCACATTGTGTGCGAGCAACATGCTCCCCTGTTTATCTTGCATAGAGCGCCTGCCAGCAAGTTAGTGCCACCCAGCCACCCCTTTTTGAGAGAGAGAAAACTGAAACCATTATTCCGGGGGCCAGAAACAGCCATGCAGCACACAGGTAAAAGGCAAAGTCGTGCACCGCGCCCAGAGGCATACAGTCAAAAGTTGATTGTTTTATTAAAGATCGCTTGCGCCATTATTTCAACCCCGTGGCACGGGCGGGAGCGTTTGATTGTTTTATGATAAAGTGCAAATTGATTGTCAAAAGTCAAGAGCGAGAGACCACAGCCAGAACAGCCCGGCTCAGCCCCCCAGCGGCGCCTCAGCGCCTCATCAGCGTGTCCAGAAAGTCGTTCGTCATGTTACCCGTCAGGTTAATCAAGTCAAAGCGGCCCGAGTGCCTCATCATCAGCACCATCTCCACAATATACTTGCCCCTGCGGCGCACATACAGGCGTTTGCCAGCCCGTTCCGCGTACAACTTGAAGCGCAAGGCATTACGTTCGGCCAGCCGACGTGCGTTAGCATAAAGGTGCGTCACATCATGCCCCGCCGTGCTGCTCACCAGCCTTATCGACTTGAGCTGCTTCAGCACCTCACGCGTGTGCGAGTCACCCTCCACATCAGGCAGCTGCATCATGCGCTCAAGCATCAGCGGCGACACCGTGGTACACTCCACCGCGCGGCCCTTGCCATAGAGCGACATAAAGCGCGAGGCAAAATCCTGCTCGCCGCCACCCTGTGCACGGGCGGCCACCGCAGCCACAAGGGCCAGCAGCAAAGTCACAAACCAATGTTTCAGTGCCATAGCCCCGCCCATCAGTTCTTGGCAGCCCTGTCAGCCGCGTTATGAGTAGCAGAGTCATTCACAGCAGTCTGTGCGCCCTCCTTAAACATCTCCAGTGTGCGCATGCTCGCCTCGTAAGCCTTCTGCGGGTCCTGGTACGAGTCCTTGTAAGCCGACTGGTTATAGTCCCAGCCAGCAGCCTGGTCCGTGGCCGAAGGCTGCATAAATGAGTGCTGCGCAGCCGTGCCAAGCAGCGTCACTATGGCCACAGCAGCAGCGGCGCGCCACAGCGGACGCAACCTGCGCCCCAGCGTAATGTGGTGCACCGACACCACACGCCCTGCGGCAGGAGCCTCAGCCCCGTCAGCCACACCGGCAGCTTCCATCACGCGGCGGTCAAAGTCGTCGCCCAGCGTGCTGGCGGCACATTGCTCGGTTTCATATACGAACAAAGCCCTGTAGCGCGCCAGCGCGGCCGGCACGTCCTTTTGGCTGAAAAAAGCCTTCAGTATGCGTTCCTCCTCCTCAGAGGTCTCGCAGGCCCAGTAGCGGTCAAGGAGTTGTTCAATATACTTATAGTCCATAGTTCTCAATTTTTTCGTATTGTGTCTTAACAGCCTTGCGAGCGCGGTGCAGCGTCACCTTAAAGGCGGCCTCCGTCAGCTCCATTGCCCCGGCGGCCTCGGCATAGCTCAAGCCCTCAATGTCGCGCAACTGCAGCGCCGTGCGCAGCCTTTCGGGCAGAGCGTTGAATATTTGGTGCACCCGCTGCAATTTCTCGTCCCTCTCCAGCCTCTCGTCGGGCCCCGGAGCCGTGTCACAAGCCTCCGTGCCCGCAGCCTCGAGCGGCTGGTTAGCATTTTCGGCCCGCGCCATGCGGTCGAGCGCAAGGTTGCGGCAAATGGTTATGCAGAAAGCCTCCAAGTTCTTCACCCCCGCCAGCTCTGCGCGTCTTGTCCAGGCACGCACCAGCGTGTCCTGCGTCAAGTCTTCCGCCTCTTGGGCGTTGAGCGTGATGCGCAGGCCCACACGGTATATTTTATCCTTTAGCGGAAGGAGGTCTTGTCGAAAATCTATCTCTTTCATTTTTGGCTCTCTGTTATGTAGACGGTCATAGCGGCAAAAAGTTACAGCCCGCACGCACTTTTTTTCAAAAAAATGTGCGAGCGGGCTGTATTATGTGTGTAACACCTTGGCGTAAGGCGCTACATCTTGCCATCATTTGCAGGCTTCTTGCCAAGTACAAATACACATGCCAGGCCCAATATAGTAGTACAAGCTATTGTACCAGCCAAGGCATCGTGGCCACAGTATCCCAAAAATGCAGCAATAGCGCCAAATACCAATATAAGAATAAAACCGAGTATCTGCCCCACACAACTCTGTCGCGTACCGCTATATATTATACGTTTCTCCATTTGTTGCCTGTGTACAGAGTTCTCCTCTGCCATTTTCAAAATACGCTCTGCTGCACCAGGCAATACAGAATCATACCTTGCAAAATCCTCCGGAGCAGGTAACGGACCGCTATAACTACTCTGCTGCATAGCCGATATTACGGTTGTGCGCTTGTTTTCAGACATCTTGCTGCCCGTATCCTCTGCCTTATCTCCTGTCAAGGGTGTCTTATCGTTGTTCATTCTTTAACATTAGCATTAAATTGTCCCATGGCGGCACGCAGGTCATTACCCACATTGCGCCAATCCTTTTGCATATCTTCAAGCACGCTGCCCTGCAAATATGCCGCATACGATTGGTCGTTGCCAAAGACATTACACAATGTGCCTACGCCCCACAACAACGATCTCTTTTTATAGTCAAACATATCACTCATAACCTTACATAGTTGCTTTTATATTGCAAATATACTCACTTCTGCATCATGTTACAAGCACTTGCGCATAAATCTCCCCCCCCAACCCGCAAACACTAATGGGGGCGACGCGTCTCGCGTCGGGAAAAAAAAAGGAAAGACACGACCCCCACTAAATAACAGCTGCACTATCCCCCGACGCGAGACGCGTCGCCCCCATTAGAGGTAGCGTTTGGTGCGTGCGTTTAGTGCGTGCGTTTGCTCCTTGAAGAAACGCAAACACCAATGGGGGCGACACCCCTCGCGCCGGAGCAAAGAGAGTGCAACCCCCTTTTACCCCGATGCGGGACGCATCGCCCCCATTTATGCTCGATGAGCGCCTTTACTCCTCGCTCCAGCTTTCGCTGCCCCAGCCCTTGGCGGCCGATTCAAACTCCACACCGTCCTGGGCATCGGCGTCGGCCTGTGAAGTGTTAGCCGTAATCGAACCGTCAAGAATGTGCTGCTCCATGCAGAGCTGTATTACTGTGCCCTCGGGGCGCATATATGTCTTTTTCATTGTCTTTCTTTATATTATTATGTGTTACTTCACTACCACCTTCTGGCCGTTCACAATGTACACACCCTTTGTCAGGTGTTTCAAGTCACCGCTCACGCGCACACCCTGCAGGTTGTATATAGCCTCCTTGGCAGTGGCAGCAGTAGTGGCATTGTTGATGCCCGTCACAGTACCCTCAATGTTCACACCGAAAGCCATGGTAGCAGCCTGTGCGCCAGTCACCTTGATATAAGTGCGGAAAGGCTTAACCGAACCAGTGTTAGCCTTTACAAACTTGCCATTAGCATAGCCATACACGCCCTCTACACTCTGAGCAGTGTACGAACCAATGTGACTTACACCCTTCACGGTAGTAGTCAGGTCGGCACCTGTAGTAGCCTTCACCTGCACATTTTTCAGTTTGCTGATAAATTCCCCATCAGAAGTCACCACCAAGTAAGGCTTGTTGGCCACTGTCTCTGCCACGGGCTTGAACACGAGGTTGTCACCATTCACGCTGCTGAGTTCAGCCACCGTAGTACCAGCGGGCACAGTAAAGCCGAAGGGCAATACAAAGCTCTGCACATAGTTATCAGTCTTAAATACGCGGTCATAGCTTACTGCTGCGGCAGTGAAGTCCTTAGTCACACCCCAGTCATTGCCATCAGCGAGTGAAAGGCTGCTGGCGGTGGTGCCTACTACTACGTTGCTTTCCTTAGCATCTACACCCTCTGTGGCCTCGGGCAAGAAGATGGTCAAGTTCTTGTTGGTCATGTCGGCTTTCATGCCGGCAAGCGGAGTACTACCAAGATCTACGGCGTTTGACGAGAGATCAAGGCTTGTAGCATCAAGCGGAACGAGGTCTACGGTGATAGGATATTCACCCCAAGTAATATCAATCTTTGCAGTGAGTTTACCATCCTTCAGCGTACCCGTAAGCACTACGGGGAGGTCTATCAAGCCCATATCTTTTGAAGCATCACCAAATATAGTAATAGTCTGCTCCTTATAGAGGTCTACCACACCATTTTTCTCGGTATAAGGCACATCGGTTACAAAGATGTCACCTATGGGCGCCCCACCAAGGGCAAAACCAAGGAGCTGGAAGTCTGCCTTGCCATCAACAGGGGTCGTTATACCAACGGTTGATGTAGCAGCCGAAAGCCAGCCATTATCCATAGCAATGCTCATCTTACCCTTGTAGTCAGTAGTAGTCTTGGCAAACTTCACATAATAGTTATTTACCTTAGAGCCACCAGTCACTTTAATACTATAAATGCGAGTTGCTGGATCATAGCTGGTGGCCACCACGTCATCAGCACCCTTGGCCGTAGCCTTCACACAATCTTTGGTATAGTCGCCTACTACGGTATAGTGGTAACTGCCTTCGGCAAAAGTTTCTATATTCTTTCCATTCACACTGAGGGCTGAGAGCACACCTGTGTAATCCATCTTCTTAAACTGGAAGGTGTACACCGTCTTGCTTGTAGCATCGTCTGAAATGTTGTTGCCATTTACGGTAACGGTGAGCAAGCCTGTTGCCTCATCATAGCTCTTTACAACCTCTGCACCTATACCCTTCACTGTATAAGCAAACTTCTTTTCGTCATAAACCTGTGATGAAAGGTCATAGTTCAATGTTTTCTCTGCAAAATTTGGTATATCTTTGCCATCGTATTTGGCAGAATTGAGAGCGTGGTAGTAAACAAATTCGATGTCGTCAAAGCAAGCAAAGTTACCTTTATCACCAACACCTGGATTTTCATTAGTGGTAAGAGAAACCAATATTGCAGCGGGAGTGATACTTGATTGATTTATACCAGCCACGAACTCAGCCTGCGCCTCTTTTAGCACAACCTTATCTGACGATGACGATAAAGTACGCGTGTCATTGAAAGTTGCCACACCCCATTTTATATCATCATAATTGTCCTTTGAATACTCAGGATCTCTGTAACGGCCTTCGCCATGCACTACTGCACGTAATTGAATTCTTTGCGATGCATCTTTCAAATATGCAGCGTACTTAAACTTTATTGCATCAGGCTTTCCGCTAAAAGTTTGTCCAGCAGATTTAGTCTCTTTCTGCCCGCTTCGATCTGTAGGCACTTTCGTTGTATTGTCACCTTTGCCCGTAGGATCAGACCAATTATAATTACTTAAGCCGCCATCTTGCTTTGGAGTAGCACTTCCAGCATTTATGATGCCTGTAGTGAGATTACCATTTCCACCCGAACCTCCCTGCACCAGTTTTACATAATGGTTGCTTCCATCAGTAACTACATAATTGTGCGTTTTAGCCGCTGCAAGTAAGCCATCAAGTATTGTTCCAGTCCTGTCATGGAACCAATGCCAATTATTGGGGACTTGATTTCCAGTATTATAGCTAACAGAGACTTTATTAGTGTACCCTCCCTCAAAATCACCATTAGGGAGCTGATACTGCGCTCCCGCCGTGCCAGCCACAGCCAGCAGCGCGAGCGTCAAAAGTTGTTTTTTCATTGTTTTGTTTTGCGTTAAAAGGGGGCTGCACCAAGCGCAAGGTTTGCACCGGCACGGCACAGCCCCGTTGTTGTTATTGTTTCGTTGTTAATTACTTGATAACCTTCTTGCCACCAATGATGTTGGCACCCTTTACAGGGGCAGCCAAACGGCGGCCATCAATACCGTAAACGGCAGGGGCAGCCTCAGCAGCGGCATCAGCCTTCACACCAGCTATGGCGGTCTTAGCAGCGTCAAACTGAATGGTGTACACCGTTACAGACTCGGGGTTGAAACGCACGTCCTGACCCTTCACCGTAATGGTCAACACACCAGTCTCATCGTTATAGCTCTGCTCCACAGTGGCACCCTGGCCCACCTTGGTAAACTGCAAGTTGGCAGGCACATAAGCCTCTGTGCTGAAGTCGGCAGCATGGTCGACACCGAACTCAAATTCCTGGCCGTTGTAGCTGGCATCCTTAATGGCATGATAGTAGAGCAACTTCACATTGTCCACCACCAAGGCATTGCCTGCACCCACCTTGCTGCGCTGGCCAAAGTAGTCGCTGGCCGCAAAGATGATGTTCAGCGAGTCGGGCTGCACATCAGTACCGGCATACTTGCCATAGTCGAGGGGCACAACCATCGTTTCGAGTTTGCCCTCCACATTGCCGGTAATGCTCTTCACCACCTTGGCTATGCAAGCCGCGTCGTCGCTCTTGGTTGCAGCACCGCCAGTAGTGGTCTTGATGTCGAGTATGTTGCGCTCGCGGCCATACATGGTCACTGTCGAAGGATCGGCAAAATTCGTTTCGCCCGGCACAGCCTCCTGCTTGTACTGGCCCTTCCACAAGTAAGCCACCACAGTGGCAGGCTCCTCGCTGTTAATCACCTCAGCAGCATAGAGCGTGTCGCCAGCCTGTGTGTGCGAGCGGCTGTAGTCAAACTGTATGGCATCGGGCTTGCCTGTAAAGGCCACACCGCCAAACGTACCGCCGTCGGCCTTGCCGAGGTCTAACACACTGGCCGAGGCAAAGCTCGTGCCGAGCGTCATATAGCCCGGCACAACCTGTGTGGGCATAAAGGGGTTGGGGGTGTTGGTCAAACGCACTGCATAGTCGGGATTTTCTTCGTCGCCGTTGGTCAATTCCTTAGTGCCCACCACTGTGGCACCGAGGCCGTTCATGCCCATCACGTGCGAAATGCACCAAGCGTCGGGGGTGGTATAGTCTTCCATCTGCCATTTTGAGCTCTCCCAATATTCATCGTTGTCCTGCAACGTTGTCCAGTCAAAATAACCATGCGTGCTGTCCCACGGACGGCTCTGCTCCCAACGCGTAGCATCATTAAAGTTGTAATTGCTCAAGGCGTAGGGGTTCACGCGCGCGCCCTTGAACAATACGGCAATAGGCACCTTCTGTGTCTCGCTTTGCACCCACTTTACAGGAATATAGGCCACGATGCTATCACCCTTTACGTAGGTCTGTGCATCGTCGAGCTTGGCATCAGCCAAGATGGTACCAACCTCCTGTGTATTGAATGTCAGGCGCACCTCGGGGTTCTCGCCAAAGGTGTAAACGCCATTTTGGGCGTTCAAGCCAATAGTTGGCAAAAAGATGTCACCGAGCTTTAAACCCATAAACGAGAAGTTGGGCAAGCTGAAGTCTACCTTGCCAGTAGCGTCCTCCGAAGCATTGACAAACACCTTGGCGTACATACGCAGGTCGTTGTCCTCCACATAGTCGGCACTACCCACATTGACGTAGAGGTTGCCCTCATAGCCACCCACCACGGGTTGCACGTCGGTCTGTGCAAAGATGGGCGTACTGCAGCACACGGCCACAGCCATAAGTAAAAGTTTTCTCATAAAAAGTATGAATATATTTGTTATTGTTGTCGGTTATTGTTGTGGCAAGTTGTTGTGGCAAACTGTTGTTGTGGCAAGTTCTTATTCTTACTTTTGCCCTTTCAGGGCGCCACGTCCGCGCTTGGGTTAACCCAGGGTGTCGCTACGCTTGCCCTGGGCTATGAACGAGCTTTGGGCTTTCAGCCCGTCCTTAGAGGAACAAATATTGACATCTGCCCAGCTTTGGAAAGGCATGATTGACATCAGCACGTCTTTGGAGGGAGATATGATTGAACATCAAATTGATGATTGCTAATAGCACAATCGAGCATGGACGGGCTGAAAGCCCAATGCGCTACATAGCCCAGGGCAAGCGTAGCGACACCCTGGGTCAACCCCGAGCACAAACGTTACGCCCTGAAAGGGCAAAAGTAGAATGCACTACCACGGAGATGCAACACGACCACACACAAACTCAATCGCGGAAAACATAATCGCTATTGTATTCTACATCATATAATTCCAAAAAGCGCTTATACTCTTCAGCAAAAGTATGTTTTTTGTGATGTTCACGCTGCTGCTTTATATATTGCAACGTTTTCTCAGCCACCGATTGACTAACTGAGAATGCAGCATATCCGCCTTGCCATGCAAAAGACATGTAATCACGAGATATGTTTTTTATCCATCGGCTGCTATTCCGCTTTACTTCCTCTACCACATGCGCTATACTTTCATCTTTAGATAAGAGGAATAATATGTGTACATGGTCGCCTACGCCATCAGCCCAAATATGTTTACACCCTGTTTCGTTCACCAATTGCCCAATGTAAGCATGCATACGTTCCCAGTCCTTTTCAAGTAATTGCGGACTCGTGTTTTTGATATGGAATATCAGATGTATGTATATTTTTGCAAGCGATTGAGGCATACTAATTAGTCTTTACTTTTGCCCTTTCAGGGCGCGACGGACGCGCTCGGGTTAACCCAGGGTGTCGCTACGCTTGCCCTGGGCTATGAACGAGCTTTGGGCTTTCAGCCCGCTTTACCGGGACTATAATATTATCAATTTGTTAATGCACACAGCATGAACGGACTGAATATGCAACATGAACGGGCTGAAAGCCCAATGCGCTACATAGCCCAGGGCAAGCGCAGCGACACCCTGGGTCAACCCCGAGCACAAACGTTACGCCCTGTAAGGGCAAAAGTAAAACGGGCGGAAAGTCCACCACGCACTCTCAACGTTTAGAACAGGTAATTAAACCCTAACGTGCCATAAATGGGGAAGAGCTTGAACGTCACAGCCGAAAAGTCGGAGGGGAAAATGCTGTTGCAACCCCATGTCAAGTTGGCCGACACCGACAAGTGCTTGTAAGCCTTGAACTCACCGCCCAACTGTACGCCCCAGGCAAAACGACGCAAGTCGTCGCTGAAGTCGTAAGTGGCGCTCTCTATCTCGGCCTTGTTGCCCGTGGGCACACCATCGCGGATATAACCGTCGTAAGCCTCGCCCTTGAACGTGCCATTGATAAGGTACGAAAAGTAAGGTCCGGCCTGCACCTGCCAACGGTCGTTGAAAGCATAAGTGGCCAGCACCGGGAAGGTGAGGTAATTGTTATTCACCTCGGTCTTTACATTACCCGTCCAGGCACCTATCACCTGGCCCGATGTGCCCTCGGCCGGATTGTTGTTGGTGGCCTCCATGTGGTAGTTCTTCACCTTGGCGTCGGTTTTCATGCCTTTGTTTTCGAAGCGCACGCCTATCATGGTGCCCCAGTGCGGGCCAAACTTGCGTTGCACAGCGCCCTCGAGCTGAATGCACAGCGTGGGGTTGTAGCTGTTAATCTTGCGTATCTCGGCCGGCAGCGGCCTGGGCGATGTGCCGCCCAGGCTCACACCGGCGCCTATGCGCACGTGCCAGCCCTTCAGGGCAGCCTTTATCAAGTTTGTGTCCGTTTCTTTGGCCTCGCCCATCTTCTGCGCTTGGGCAGCGGGCATGAGGGTCAGCAGCAGGAGTATGCTGAGTAGTATCTTTTTCATTGAACGAATGATGATTTGCTAAAACAAGTCGGCGTGTGAGCCAGTGTCAGTCATTACAAGCACGAGTTCGTCTTCATGCTCTTCCCAAACGAGCAGCCAGTCGGCCTTGATGTGACACTCCCAGCAGTTGTCGTAATTGCCACTGAGCTTGTGCTGGCGGTATTGTGGCGGAAGTTGGCCATCTTTCATCAACAAGTCCACCACCTTTGACAACGCTTCTAACGGGAAACCACGCTTTATGCAGCGCTTCACATCTTTCTTGAACTTGTTTGAATACTTTACCTTATACATGTACACCCATTGACTTAAACATCTCATCTACACTATCGTATGGACCATACACTCGTCCGTGCTTGATATCGTCCATGGCTTCTTCAAGTCCGGTTTTCTTCTTGCGATTGATTTTCCAGCCGAATTTCTTTACCAGATCCTTGAGCAGTTTGATATCATCCTTGGGTATGTTCAAAGACAGAGTCTCAATATTATTGTTGTCTAATGCAATATTCATAATTACGATAATATATTAAATGATCAAATTTCACTCTTTCCACTACTCATACACCACGCGCAGCTGGTCTACATAGAGCGTTGAACCAATAGCGCCCTCAAAGTAGGCACCCTGGCGGCTCGAGGTCATGACAATGGCTATGGCATAGCCGCCGCGGGCCAAACGCCCTGCGTCAAATTCCTTGCCGTTCATAGGTTTGAAGGGTTCGCTAAAGTGCACCCAGTCTGCAGCCGCAAGCTCCGACATGTCGCCCTCAAATTCTGCGGGCTTGTCGATGCGTGCCATAAGGGCTATGTTTGAGGCAGTAAGTATGTTGTCGCCATCGAGAGGCACAAAATTGTCGGGGTCAATCTCATACACCACAGCATAGATGTCGGCCGTGTCGTGCATGGTGGGCTGCACCTTTTTCTTGGCATCGGTAAATTTGGCACCGGCCTTATATTTGTAGTAGCCCTCGAGCTTGACGGGCTTTTTACGCACCAATGGCAGACCAAACTTGGTGGCCTTGCGCGGGAAGCGCGACGCCTTGCTCAACTCGAACTCGCCAATGAACAGGTTGCCGGCTGCAATAGGCATCTTGGGCCTGGTGTTCATACCATACGTACCAGTATCCTTAGTCTCGAGCTTTATACACTTGCCCGACACGCCACCCTCAGCCGCCGTAGTGGGGAACACCTCTGGCGACGAGCCAAGACCCGTAAGGTTGTAGCCCGGATTGCCCGACGCCCAATAGTTGCGGCGCGGATTGCTGGCATCGTTGGCGTCCATCTCGAACCACACCTGGTAACGTCCCGAAGGGTCGAGCTCAAAGTTTTCAAAGTCAAGTGCCCACTTCTCAACAGGCCGTGCTTCAAGTTCAAAGGTCACCTCGTAGGGCTTGCTCCATTGGCCGTCCTCCGAATGGGCTGTGTAGGTTTGCGGTGTATTGAAGTCGCGCGTCATGCCGTTGGCATCTGCCACCTCCACCTCGCCAACCATAGCCGTAAGGCGTGCGCCAGGGGTAAGATAAAATTTGGGGGCAAGGGCCGAACGGTCGGCATCATAAGGCACAGTAAACGACACGCGGTTGTTGTCTATACGCGGATTACCCTTTATCAAACTGCGGTTTTGCTGCAGCCACAGTGTGTCCACCCCCGTTATGTCGCACTCGGCATTGAGTGGTTCGTCTTGTATGCACGAGTTGAGGGTGCAGAGCAGCAGCGCCGCCTGCATGAACAGTATTATGCGTTTCATCAGTCAGTCAAAATTGTATGTGTGTAATGTGTAATCGTGTGTAGTTAAGTAGAAGATTTTGTGCGTTATGCCGGTGTTACAGGCACAACGCGTGCTATCCCCTTTTTCTCCGGGTGCAAAGTTACAAAAAAAATACTAATGGGTACATACGTGCTGATAATCAAGGCGGATAATACCGGTAAAATCGGTATTTACCGCTTTTTTGTGAGAAATGGCGTGTGGGCTAATGGGCTGTTGGGTTGCCGCTAACGCGGGAGACAGAAGAACATAAGGACATAAGGGCTAACGCCGTAGCGTGGCTTGGCAGCCGCTAACGCGGCAAACAGAAGAACATAAGAACATAAGGACATAAGAACATAAGGACATAAGGGCTGACGCCGTAGCGTTACCATGTGTAATACTACGGCGTCAGCCCTTATGTTTCTTGAGGCCACCCGGACGATAGTCCGTGGCCGACAGCCGCGCAGCGGCCTTATATGTATCTTATGTAGCTTATGTTCTTATGTTCCCGCGGTAAGCGGCAAGCACGAACGTTATCTTATGTTCTTATGTCCTTATGTTCTTATGTCTCCCGCGTTAGCGGCTGCCCAGTCACGCTACGCTAAGGCGTTAGCCCATTACTATATTAGTTCCTTACCACATTACCACACCGAGCCGAGCGAGCGATTTTTCACACGGAGCAACAAAAAATCCGCACTCCCGCAACTGAAAATCCGCCCGCGCACAACATACTTCGGCATTTAATATTAACTTTGCAGCGCACATGGTACGGCCTTGACAAAGCACTGTGCCAAATGTGACAATAAAAATTATAAAATAATAGAGCTGACACCCGCAACTAAACTGAGATGCACCAACGCCTCACACGCACATATATATATATTATAGGTGTGCTCGTAGCCCTTGCGGCCACGGGCAATGTGGCATGGGCGCAGCAGGACCCTGCACTGTCGCATTACTGGCTGGTTGAACCGCAGTTTAATCCCGCTGCCGTGGGACGCACTCCGCAACTCAACATCAACGCGGCCATGCAGACTCATGCCGCTGGCTACGAGGACGGCGGCTCTACCATGTATGCCGGGGCCGACATGGCCTTTCAGTTGGGCAAGACACGGCACGGCGTGGGGGTGTACTTTATGAACGATGCTTTCGGCTTGTTCAGCCACAAGCGGTTCAGCGTGCAGTATGCTTACCACTTCAAGCTGTGGGGCGGCACACTGAGCATCGGTGCCGAGGCGGACATGCTGAACGAGAGTCTTAAAGGTTCCAAGGCTGACCTGGGCGACGCCAACGACCCGGCTTTCCCCACCACCGACCTCGACGGATCGAAATTTGATGCCTCGGTGGGCCTTTACTACGCACACCGGCGCTGGCAGGTGGGACTGGCCATGCAGCACGTGACTTCGCCCACGGTGACGATGGGCGAAACGAACGAGCTGAAGGTAAAAGCTTTATATAATTTGACGGCAGCATACAATATTCGGTTGCGAAGTCCGTTATTTACTATAACTCCCTCTACCATGTTGCGCTACGATGGCACGGCTTTCAGGGCGGACATTACGGCGCGGCTGCAATATGCGCATCAAAAGAAACGGCTGTACTGCGGCCTTGGCTACAGTCCGCAACACTCGGTGACGGGCTTTGTGGGCGGCATGTTTCATGGCGTGGACCTTGGCTACTCGTACGAGGCTAACACTTCGGGCATGGGGCTGGGAGCCGGACAGCACGAAATTACACTGGGCTACCGCCTGGACCTTAACCTTGGCAAGAAGGGACGGAACTTGCACCGCTCGGTGAGGTGGCTGTAGCGGAGCCTTGCAGCCGCTAACGCGGAAAACATAAGAACATAAGAGCATAAGGACATAAGACGTGGCGTGTATTAGCCGCTTACCGCGGAAACATAAGAACATAAGTTTACATAAGATACACATAAGGCCGCTGCGCGGCTGACGGCCACGGACTAACGTCCGGGTGGCCTCAAGAAACATAAGGGCTGACGCCGTAGCGTTACTATATGTAATACTACGGCGTCTGCCCTTATGTCCTTCTGTCCTTATGTTCTTATGTCTCCCGCGTTAGCGGCTGCCAAGCCACGCTACGGCGTCAGCCTTTATGTCTCTTGAGGCCACCCGGACGTTAGTCCGTGGCCGACAGCCGCGCAGCGGCCTTATATGTATCTTATGAAAACTTATGTTACTTATGTTTTCCGCGCTAAGCGGCTAACACAAACGTTATATCTTATGTTCAGCTCTAAAAAACGCACATTCGTCTACAAATTGCGACATTTGGTCGATTGCGAATAAACCTTACGCCCCGCTGAGTGTCTTAACTATACAGGCCGGCAAACAGGACTGCACAATTAAAACATTACAAACATATTAACCACAACATTATGAAAAGATCAATGATTGCCTTGCTCGTAGCCCTGACATTGGGCATGGGCACCACTGCCACAGCACAAAAGCAAAACAAACAGTACGGCGACCGCACCGAAATGCGCACCAAAATGGCTACCCGCATGGCCAACGAACTCAAACTGGACGACAACACGCAGGCGTGGTTCATTCCGCTTTATGCCGAATACCAAGACACCCTGCGCAGCGTGCGCCGCGAGTTTACCATTAAGCCTGCTCCCGAACTGCTGAAACCAAAAGCTGACAACGACAAGGAGAAAACTGACAAAAAGAACTGCAAAAAGGCACCCAAAGCGCTGACCGACGCCGAGGCGCAGCAAATGATTGACAACACCTTTGCACGTGAGGAGCGCCTGCTCTCGCTCAAACGTGCCTATTACGACAAGTTTAAGGCAAAACTCACCCCGCAGCAGCTTGTCACACTGTTTTGCAGCAAACCCAACCGTGGCACGGCTCCTGGTCGCCAACAGTTTGGCGGTCGTCAGGGCGGTATGCGCCAGGGTGGCCAGTTTGGTGGTCCACAAGGCGGCATGATGCCCATGGGCGGCGGATTTGACGACTAAACGCAACCGTCCGTTATACCTTATATAATATTACCCTCCCAATCTCTAATGGGGGCGACGCGCCCCGTCTCGGTAAATAAAACTGCTGTACAAGCAGATACCCCGAGGCGGGACGCCTCGCCCCCATTAGTGTTTGGGTCCTAAATCAGATTGACTGGTTAGCAAACGGATTGGAGCCAAAGATAAACTGTTGTATCAGCTCAAGCACCCATCAAAAAAGAGCCGCGCGAATCACTTCGAACGGCTCTCCAAATAAAAAAAATTACATTAACTTAAACTCGCGGGGGCTACCTACTCCCCCGCAAGTGGGGATAAAGGCCTGGAGCGTAAGGACAGTTATTGTGCCGCTTACCTCCGGCCTTTATGTTTGTGTGCATGTGAGAATGTCATTATATACACCTCACACGGTGAGATTAGTCTTCGTCGGTCCAAGAACTACTATTCCAACCCTTGCCATTAGAAAGAATCTGACTTTCATTATTTACAGACTCGTCAGAGCTGTACTTAATTTGGCTTTCGTTACTTGCAGCCATCATGCCCTCTGCTACCAAGTTGATAGCCACGGCTGAAGGTGCGCTATATATCTTCTTCATTGTGTAATATCTGTTTTAATGGGTTATTACTTTACGAATACCTTCTTACCGGTGTTGGTTACGAAGATACCGTGAGTAGGATAGAGCACGCGGCGGCCCTGGAGGTCGAAGTACTGAACACCAGCCTTGTCAGCTGCTACCACAGCGTTGATGCCTGTAACCTGACCAAAGTTGAAGTTGAGCACATTGCTGCCATTGTTGTCGGCGGGGATAGTCTCAGCTGCGATGTATGCCTTGTTGGCAGGTACTACAGTAAGGCCATTCTTCAAGAAAGCAGCTTCTTTAGCAGCGTTCTTGGCCAACACGTATGTGCTGTTGGCGGTAAAGCCTGTACGCTTGGCAGTGGCGGGCATCAATTTGTTGCCCTCAACAGCCTTGTCTGTTGTTACGATTTCAAGGTTGGCAGTAGTAGCGCCAGCCTCGTTGTAGAGCAATGCACCTTCGTTGGCGGGGATAATGCCCTCGGGATATTCAACGAGTGTAATCATGCCGTCAGCAGCACCAGTAGCATAGTAAGCCTTTACGCCGTCAGTAGTAACCTTGGTAGCGAAGGGGAATGCAACTGTGGCATACTTGGCGTCGGTGATAGAAACAGGAACAGTTGTAACCTTTTCAATCTGCCAGATGTTAGCAGGATCGTTGGCTGAATAAATGTTAGTACCTATAAAACGATTAACATTTTGATTATCCTTTATACCTCTCAAACCAAACACGTTGTTTGCACCAGTAAGAGTCAATGACACAAGAGAGTTGTCATTTGTAGCAGTTGAAAGCACAGGCTTAATGGTTGCCGTGGCGGCGATGTAATTCTCGTCTACAGGCATATCAAGGTTACCATCAACAAAGAATGCGCAGCGGCAGTGGTTGTTCACATTGCAAAGGGCATAACCATTACCAACCTTTACAAACTGCCAAATCTGCGGAACAAGTGCAGAGTTTGCATCACTACGTGAAACGACACGATTGATATTATTGTTTGCTTTATAAGCCGTGTTCAATTTACCATCTTTGCCTACATTGATACCCTCTGTAGTAATATATGTATCGGCAATTTTCAGACGGTAATATGCAGTTTCGTCAGGTGTGATGGTTGTGGCGGGCGTTGCAGATACTGCTTCGTTGAAGAGGCTTTGTAAATCATCAAGAGTATTAGCAGAAGCCACCTTAGCCTTGACTGCATCATAAGCTGTGGTTACACCATTGCTTACAAACTTTGAGTCAGCCGTATTCATTGTCAATGTTGTTTCCAATGCGGCTTTAGCAGATGCCATAAAATCGGCGTCAGCATCAACAGCGTAGATGGTGAAGTTAGAGCCGTCGTCTTTTTTAGCAGCATCTGATGAATTCCAAGTACTCATGGCTGCGTTACGCTTGTTACTCTGATGATAAACAGCGCTGTGATTGCCGAAATATGCGCCATTGTCAATAGTAAGCGTAAACTGCACGTTGCTTGTTTGGCCAGGTTCGTTTACATAGAACACCGTACCATCATTATCATTATCTACAGTAGAAACGCCTCCATTTCTGAGGTATTTGCCTGTTCCAAGATTGTAAAGCTTTACACCCAGACCGCTTTCTTCAAAACGCCAAAGTCCATTCACTACATCTGCATAAGTTGACATATCCTTTGAACCATTACCGCGTACAAAGGCTGCACCATTAAAGGTACCTGCTGTTATATAGCTGTTATCCCTGTAGCCAGCATTATTATAGCGTGTTTGCATTCTGTACCACTTGCCTGTCGTGAATGGTTCTGTGCCGGTCTTGCTTGCTACGTAAACAAAGTTCTGATTAGTTTCAGACACGACCATGCTTTGATTCTTGCAAGCAATGGTGTAGAATGATGACTTGGCGAAGCTCTTGTTATATGTAGAGCCACTCTTGCACCAACCGTCATTACCTGATGCCACAACCTCATCACCTTTTTTCAGTGAGTAAGAAATCTTGTAGCAAGTCACGTCCTCTCCCACTGTTACAGGATAAATCTTATACCAGGCCTGATCGCCACCTTTACTCCAGCCTACGAACTGACCATCATGCATATCAAAACCAAAGTTATTATCTCCTGTTATGGCGAACAAATCGGCATTAGTTTTAGTATTATTGCCTAAATCAGTCTTGCCAATTGTAAACGTACCAGGAGTTTCACTTGCATTAGGGCTACCTGCAGATAATGCAGGGATATAGAAACCGCTCAGTGCAGTTTCAAACTGAAACTTGTCACCGACCTTATGCAACTTGAACACTGCGAGAGCATCTGTGGCATCATTCTCAGTTAAATCATTGTCGTTAGCGAAATGCTTGTTACCATCGGGATTTTCAACTTTTATAAACTTTCCCTTTGAATTACACTTAAACGCATAATATGCTCCATCTTGCAGGGCATTTACGTCTGTCACTGCCTCGCCCAAAGACTTAAAAGCCTTTGCAGTAAAGCTCTGCGCACTTGCCGTCACCCCTGCAGATGCAAGAAGCAACGACAACAAGAAAGTAATTTTCTTCATGCTTTTGTTGTTTTTATTAGGTTGTTTGTAAAATGTGTTGTTTCCACTAAAAGATTTATTCTCTATCAAGTTAGATATGCGCACTAACGCAAGGGGCGTTGAACACATGATACTGACAAACAATACTTTACATTAACAAAATATTTTTATAGATATGTTAGTATTGATGTCCGTATTAACGCTGCAAATATATGGTGCATTTCCCAAAATACCAAACGGGGGGGTAAAAGTATGTTAACAGATTAAATTTCTCGGCATAAGTGTTAATCAAACGGGGATTTTGACACCACAGGACTGTCATTTAATACATTTTTTTCGATTTTCGGGGAAAAAAGGCGCGTCAGTGGACGGGGACGCGGTTTGTGCTATGGGGAAGTGTGTTTTTCGATGGTGAGAGGAGAAAAAAATTGTACGGGAGGGCGGTTATACGATAACGGGAGGTAGTCGTTTCAGTTGCTCTAATCAAAAAATCGCTCCCCCAATGCCGAAAAGCGTAAGTGGTATAACCAATCATGCTAACAGGTGCTGGCGTGTATAATGAGGGGGCAGACGGTGTGTAGATAAGTGCAGGCAAACGTGTAGTAACAATGATTTGCGTCTGGGAAAACGAAAACATGCGAACAGACGCAAGCACTATACGCTACCACTAAGCGCAATCTCTAAATATTACTTCTATATAACAAAGTTCAAATATCATCTTTGTTATTATCTCAACTTGATTGCCATTCTGGCAAAGGGAACTGCCCGGTAAAAGTCTAAAGCACATTGTAATAATGCTTTTGCCCTTACAGGGCGCGACTGCTCCAACACGCGACACCCAGGGTGTCGCTACGCTTGCCCTGGGCTGAGTGCTCCATTGGCCTTTCAGGCCGCCCTTGCAAAAATCATAGTGGCCATTTCTATGCTCGTGGTTGAGAGGCTATGTTAGAACCAATGCACAGCCTCGTTACTAATTGTTGTGTAGTAGACGCGTGTGTGCAAGTGCGGGCTGAAAGCCCAATGGAGCACTCAGCCCAAGGCAAGCGTAGCGACACCCTGGGTCTCCCCATGTTGGAGCAGTCGCGCCCTGAAAGGGCAAAAGCATTATTACAATTTGCTTTAGACTTTTACCGGAAAGCAATAATCTCTAAACGCTACCACAAAACGCTACCTCTAATGGGGGACGACGCGTCTCGCGTCGGGAAAGTTGCAATGTTCATACACTAAATAAAGGCTCACTGACAGCAGTAATTACACTTCTGTCTGTGAGCCTTTGACTTGATTACCGACGCGGGACGCGACGCCCCCATTAGAGGTAGCGTTTAGTGATAGCGTTGCGTCAATCTGGCAATTCGTCGAAAAGCGAGGGCGTGGCGTCGTCCGGGGTGTCGCTGGTGGCGGTGGTGTCGACGGCATCATCATCGGACCCGGCGGCATCTGCCTCAGCTTCCGCCGGTTCGGGGAAACGCAACGGTTCGAGTTCCTCAATTTTATCGACCGTGCAGGTGGTGATGCGCTTGCCCTTGGCCTTGTAACTCTTTACACCGATGAATGGCTCCACATCAAGCTCCATGGGGTCGCGGAAAGCATCGCCGCCGCCATAGGTGACGAGCAAGCGCGGATATACCTGGTCGGTGAGCAGCACAAAGCGCGAGTTGGCATTGTCGCCAAGGAAACTCTGCGGACGGGCCTGCGTGCAACGCTCCAAGGTGAAACGCTTGACGTAGGGGAAGTTCTGCTGGTCGGCATCGAAGAGCACCGCTGTCCACACCTTGTGCTCGTCAAACTTCTCCACACGCAGTATGCCCGTAGGCTCGTAGTGGTTGTTGAGGTCGAAGTTAGTGGTGTAGAACTGGCCGCTCTGCAAGATGACGAGCACGTAATCGTCGGAGTGGAACTCGCCAAGGTACTGGCCGCGGCCGTCGTAGTTGAGTCGCTGCACATCGTGGTCGAACCACACCTTGCGGCCGCCAAGGGTTGAGGCACCGTGGGCCTTGAGCGTGATTTTGTGCACATCGACACGTGTGAGCAGATTGCCACGGCTCTGTCGCCCCTTGACGAGTATCTCGCCAAAGTCACGATCCATGCTGATGCGCTTGAGCTTGGGGTTGGGCCTGAAGGTAACCTTGATGGTTTCGGCCTCGCCATTGGGGTTGGCCGTAAAGTAAAGAATCTTGCTGCCGGGGGTGCCGGTGGTGAGGTCGTACTCGCGGTCGTGGGTGACGCTTGTCACATTGAAGCGCTTGATGTAGCAGGCATTGGTGGCGCCATCGCGGTAGACGGCATTGTAGATGGTGCGTTTGTCGCCTTTCTTAAACACGGCTATGTGCACCACCTCCACCTTCTTTTTCTTTTCGGCCTTCATGCGCTCGGTTTCGCCTATGAACACTTTGTCCTGCACACGTGTCACCTTGTAGGTGCCATCGCGATAGAAGATGATGACATCGTCGATGGGCGAGCAGTTCTCGACAAACTCGTCCTTTTTGAGGCTGGTGCCCATAAAGCCGTTTTCGCGGTCGATGTAGAGTTTTTCGGTAGCCTCAATCACCTTGGTGGCCTCGATGTTGTCGAATGAGCGTATTTCGGTGCGGCGCGGGTGTTCGTGGGCGTACTTGTCGCGTATGAGTCGGAACCAGTTGGCAGTCACCTCCACCATGTTTTGCAGGTCGTGGTCGATGCGTGCCACCTCCTCCTTCATGCGGGCAATAAGCTCGTTGGCCTTTTCTTTGTTAAACTTGAGTATGCGGCCCATCTTGATTTCCATCAGGCGCAAGATGTCGTCGCGCGTCACCTCGCGGTAGAACTGCGGCTTGTAGGGCTCGAGACGGCTGTCGATGTGGCTGACGGCGGCGTCCATGTCCTTGGCCTGCTCAAAGGCGCGGTCTTTGTAGATGCGCTCTTCGATAAATATGCGTTCGAGCGAGGCGAAGTGCAAGCTTTCCATCAGTTCGCCGCGGCGTATCATGAGTTCCTTTTCGAGCAGCGAGCGCGTGTGGTCTACCGAGCGGCGCAGCACATCGCTCACGCTGAGGAACTTTGGCTTTTTCTCGTCGATGACGCAGCAGTTGGGATTGATACTCGTTTCGCAATCGGTAAAGGCATACAGGGCATCGATGGCCTTGTCGCTCGAGGTGCCGGGGGTGAGGTGTACGTGTATTTCGGCCTCGGCGGCGGTGTTGTCCTCCACCTTGCGTATTTTGATTTTACCCTTTTCGTTGGCTTTGAGTATGGAGTCGATAAGGGTGCTTGTAGTTTTGCCGTAGGGCACCTCGCGAATGACGAGGGTCTTGTTGTCGAGTTTTTCAATCTTGGCACGCACCTTGACGGCTCCGCCACGCATGCCGTCGTTGTAGCGCGACACATCGATGGAGCCGCCCGTCTGGAAGTCGGGGTAGAGGTGGAACTCCTCACCGTGCAGATATTTGATGGCGGCCTCGCATAGCTCGCCAAAGTTGTGGGGCAGAATTTTGGCCGACAAGCCTACGGCAATGCCTTCGGCACCTTGGGCCAGGAGCAGCGGAAACTTGACGGGGAGCGACACGGGCTCCTTTTTGCGGCCGTCGTACGACATTTTCCACTCTGTGGTTTTGGGGTTGAACAGCACGTCGAGCGCAAACTTTGACAAGCGTGCCTCGATGTAACGCGGTGCGGCAGCACTGTCGCCGGTGAGTATGTTGCCCCAGTTGCCCTGGCTGTCGATGAGCAGGTTCTTTTGTCCGAGCTGCACCAGCGCGTCGCCTATTGAGGCATCGCCGTGCGGGTGGAACTGCATGGTGTGCCCCACCACGTTGGCCACCTTGTTGTAGCGGCCATCGTCGAGCAGTTTCATCGAGTGCAGAATGCGGCGCTGCACGGGTTTGAGGCCGTCGCCAAGGTGTGGCACGGCACGCTCAAGTATGACGTACGAGGCATAGTCAAGAAACCAGTTTTGATACATGCCGGTAAGCTGCAACTTGCCCTCTTCGTCCTTCACCCCGCCGGGGTGATAGTCTGAGTGGGCCGTTGTGGCATCGGCATAGTCGGTTGTGGCATCGTCCTGTGCGCCCTGTTGGGGTGCAGTGGCAGCATCGTTCAATTCGTTGTCCATGTCTTTTGTTTCGTCGCTCATCGTGTTGTATGATTGTGTGGTAAGGGGTTCCGCTTTAACGGGCAGTCGGTCCGTTTGGTGTACAAAGTTACTAATTTTTTGCGGTTACGGGCTACGCGGCCACGCACAAGGGGGTGATGTTGATGGCCTTTTGCACAAAAAAAAATGGTAAATACGCGTTTCACAACGCATATTTACCTCACAGAACTTATATAGAGATGAAAAAACTATCGTAGTATGCAGGCCTGTCCCCTATGGGGGCTGCCGCTGTTGTAATTACTTTACGTGTGCAAAGATAACACACTATGCTTTATGTTGCAAGTATTTATACGACTTTTTACCCCCCGTTAAGGTTATTTAATATAGCGACACGCTCATTACCTATTAGCAACCATAATGGCGTCGTCGGTCAATATTATTTCATGTTTTTTATACAGGGTGCCCACAGCGCGCTTGAAGGTTTTCTTGCTCACACCGAAGCGTTGCTGAATATCCTCGGGGGCCGAACGGTCGGTAAAGGGCAGTCGGCCTCCGGCCTGTTGCAGTTCGTGCAGCAGTTGGTCGGCAAAATCGCGGAAGCGTCCTTTGCCAATGCGTTGCAGCGAGAGGTCGAGCTTGCCGTCGGGGCGCACATTAACCACGGTGGCGGACAGCACATCGCCAGCATGGGGTTCGGCCTCGAATATCTGGTTGTCGTAAATGAGTCCCGCACAGCGGTTGTCGGCTACCACCTTGAAGCCGAGGGGTGTTTTTTGCTGTACTATGACCTCCACTTCCTGTCCGCGGTGGTAGTCGGTGGGCCTTGCGGGCTGCAGGTAGCGCTCCACCTTGGCCGAAGCCACAATGCGCTGGGTTTCGGGGTCGATGTGCACGTGCACCAAATAGCTGCGGCCTTGCTGCATGGGCATCTTTTGCTCGCGGAAGGGCACGAAGAGGTCCTTCATCAAGCCCCAGTCGAGAAAGGCGCCATACTCGTTAACCCATGCCACCTTGAGAAATGCGAAATCGCCCACACGCGCCAGGGGTGTTTCGAGTGTGCCCACAAGGCGCTCACTTTGGTCGAGGTAGACAAACACCTCTACCTCGTCGCCCGGACGCATGCTGCGCTCCACATAGGTTTTGGGCATGAGTATTTCGCCCACTGTGCCGCCGTCGAGGTAGGCGCCGTGGTCGGTAAAGCGTGTAATGCGCAGGGTGTTGTATTGGCCGAGTTTTATCATAAGGCTGTGTTGGGGGTGTTGGTGATTGTGGGGGTTGCGTCGGTTGGTTGGCTGTTAATGCGTCCGTCGAGCAAGTGAATGGTGCGGTCGGTGAGCGAGGCAAGTTCCTCGTCGTGTGTGACGATGACAAAGGTTTGTCCCAGTTCGTCGCGCAGTTTGAAGAAGAGCTGGTGCAGCTCTTGCTTGTTGTGCGTGTCGAGACTGCCCGACGGCTCGTCGGCCAGTATGACATCGGGGTTGTTCATCAGGGCGCGAGCCACTGCCACACGTTGTTTTTCGCCGCCCGAGAGTTGTGCAGGTTTGTGTTGTGCACGCTCGGCCAGTCCTAAGTAGTCGAGCAGTTCGAGTGCGCGTTTGCGGCATTCGGTGCGCGGTTTGTCGGCTATCATGCCGGGTATCATCACATTTTCGAGTGCGCTGAACTCGGGCAGCAGCTGGTGAAACTGGAACACGAAGCCCAGGTGTTCGGCACGGAAGCGCGAGAGTTTTTTTGACGAGAGTGCGAGCACATCGCAGCCGGCAATGTTTACCGTGCCCTCATCGGGCTTGTAAAGTGTGCCCATAATCTGCAGCAGGGTGGTTTTGCCTGCGCCGCTCGGGCCGACAATGCTCACCACCTCGCGCGGGGCGATGTCGAGGTCGATGCCCTTGAGCACCTCGAGTTTGCCAAACGACTTGTGTATGTTGCGTAGTGTGATCATGTGCATTAGGGGCTTTAACTATGTTTATTTATAGATTTCACCTTAAAAAGCATCGGCACACAGGCATAAAGTCTGCGTGCCGATTATGCTTCTATGCGAATTATCTTGTTGTAAGGCTATTGTGTGATACGCCTTATTATTTCTTAGCAGCGGGTGCGGCTGTTGTAGCAGAGGCCGTGATGCCGAGTTTCTTCATTACTACCGAAGTGACATCGGTGCTAAGTGTCTCGTTGATTACGATGCCAGCCTGCTGCGAGGCGTTTTTGTCGATGATATAGACGTAGCCGCCCTCTTGTGCCACTGTGTTGACAGCGTTCATCACCTTCTGCATGATGGGCTGCATTTTCTTTTGCTGCTCCTGCTGGAACTTTTCAGTGTTGTCCTGCTGTGCCTGCTGCAAACGGCTGTACATATCCTGCAGTTCCTGCTGATGGCGCTCCTTTATGTTGGCGGGAGTAGCATCGGTATCTTCCTTCTGATACTTCTCGGCCTTTGTTTGGAGTTCCTTCTGCATACCTTCAATTTCGCTCTGGTACTGCTTGCCGAGGGCCTCGATGCTTGCTTGTGCTGTTTTGAACTCGGGCATGGCTTGCATGATGGTGCCATAGTCGAAGTGTGCAAACTTTTGAGCGCAAAGGCTCAGAGGTGCTACAAAGAGCACGAGTAATAAGAGTTTCTTAAACATTTCTGTGTGATGTGTTGTATTGTTTGATGATTTTGCCGCAAAGTTAGTGTATGACGGGAGATGGGCAAAGCGAAAAGGCAAAAAAGAAACTAAATTGATGCGCAAATGCGTTGTCAATGTGTTGCTTGCCATGCTCGCGAATGCGCAAATCTACCTATCAGTTCGCTGATATGCTATATTCTCCCTGCCAAGTTTGGCCGCCGTGAACGCAGTTGATGTAGGGGCGCTCGCTCACAGGACCGTTGAAACCCTGGTGGTCGCACAAGCCATACCATGGTTCGCAGCACACAAATGGCGTGTGCACACCCTGCGGACTCCAAAAGAGCCACGCCGGGGCATCGCAAGCCACACGGGCCACCGGCTGGCGGTTGCGGTCGAGTACGGTGGCCGCTGTCACCTCATGATTTTCAAAGATAAGGGCCTCGTGACTGAATGTCTCCACCGAGATGGGTATCAAGCCATCGGCATCGGCCGGCACACTGAATGTGTCGGGTTCAAGGCAACCTTGCTCGCCAGCGCGCAGCACATGGGTCGGGTTGCCCTCAAGCTGCAAATAGCCGTCTATGGTGTGTGACTCGTCCCAATCGGGCAATACGATGGCGGGGTGACCGCCTAACTGGAACCACAGGTCGCAGCCCGAGGGGTTGTGCACACTGAAGTCGGCCTTGAGGGTGCGGTTGTCGAGCGTGTAGGTAACGGTGAGTCTGAAGGCATAGGGGAACACCTTGAATGTGCCCACGGTGCTGCATATCTCGAAGGTGGCGCGGTCTGTCTGCACATCAATGGCGCGCCAAGTGGCACGACGCACAAAGCCATGTTTGCTTATTTGCAATTCTGCGCCACCGATGCGGCATGTGCCGTTCCACAATCCGCCCACAATGGGGAAGAGTATGGGCGAATGGCCGTTCCACCATTTGGCATCGCCGTGCCACATATACTCACGCCCGCTCTTACAGCAGCGCAGGCTTTGCACTTCGGCCCCCACCTCACTGATGGAAGCTGTTATTATTCCGTTTGAAATCTGTACCATGATTTGTATACATTAGTTGCCTACGGCGTCCGCCCATTAGCATATTAGCACATTAACATATTAGCATATTAGCACATTGACGCGCGCATTACCCCACACTCCCCTCGAGCGACACGCTGAGCAGTTTGGTAGCCTCAACGGCAAACTCCATAGGCAGTTTGTTAATCACCTCCTTGGCATAGCCGCCCACAATGAGCGACACCGCGTCCTCGGTAGGTATGCCGCGCTGGTTGCAGTAGAGCAGCTGGTCCTCTGATATTTTAGAGGTGGTAGCCTCGTGCTCCACGGTAGAGTCTGGGTTAGCCACGTCAATGTAGGGGAAGGTGTGTGCGCCACACTCCGAGCCCAGCAGCAAAGAGTCGCACGACGAGTAATTGCGCGCACCGGCCGCCTTGCTGCCCACCTTTACCAGTCCGCGGTAAGAGTTCTGGCTCTTGCCGGCCGAAATACCCTTCGATATGATGGTGCTGCGCGTATTACGCCCGATGTGTATCATTTTAGTGCCAGTGTCAGCCTCCTGGTGGTTGTTCGTCACAGCCACCGAGTAGAACTCAGCCTGCGAGTTGTCGCCCATGAGCACACACGACGGGTACTTCCAGGTGATGGCCGAACCGGTCTCGACTTGCGTCCACGACAGTTTGGAGTTGGCGCCGCGCAGCTGGCCGCGCTTGGTCACGAGGTTGTACACACCGCCGCGGCCCTCCTTGTCGCCAGGATACCAGTTTTGCACGGTCGAATACTTCACCTCGGCATTTTCGTTCACCACAATCTCCACAATGGCGGCGTGCAGCTGGTTCTCGTCGCGCATAGGGGCGGTGCACCCTTCGAGGTAGCTCACATAGCCACCATCGTCGCACACAATGAGGGTGCGCTCAAACTGTCCGGTGTTGCGTGCATTGATGCGGAAATAGGTGGACAACTCCATCGGGCAGCGCACGCCACGCGGTATGTAGACAAACGAACCGTCGGAAAACACCGCACTGTTGAGTGCTGCAAAGTAGTTGTCGCGATAAGGCACCACCGAGCCGAGGTACTTGCGCACCAATTCGGGATTTTCGCGCACGGCCTCAGATATTGAGCTGAATATGATGCCCTTCTCCTGCAGTTTGTCCTTAAAGGTGGTTTTCACACTCACCGAGTCCATCACAGCATCAACCGCCACACCGGCCAGCTGCATGCGCTCCTCAAGCGGAATGCCGAGTTTGTCAAAGGTTTTCATCAGTTCGGGGTCAATTTCCTTGTTGCCCTCGTCCTTTTGTTTCTTTGTAGGGTCGGCATAGTACGATATGGCCTGATAGTCAATTTGCGGCAGGTTGACGTGCCCCCAGTCGGGCTGTTCGAGAGTCTGCCAGTAGCGGAAGGCCTTTAGGCGGAAGTCGAGCAGCCATTCGGGTTCACCCTTCTTGGCCGAAATAAGGCGTATCACGTCCTCGTTGAGTCCGCGTTCTATAACCTCGGTGTGTATGTCGGTGGTAAAACCGTATTCGTATTTCTTGTCGGTAAGTTCCCTTACCAGTTCGTTGTTGTTAGCCATGTCATTTTTTCTTCTTTGTCATGTCCACCCAGACGGTGTCGGGCTGGGCTGTGGCCGCACTGTCGGCAGGCAGCACCTGCTGGCCGCCGTTAGCCGCATCGTCGTGATCAAAACAAGCGCGCAGGGCGCCGGTTACAGGACCGAGCAGTGTCGACGACTCGGCCTTTTCCTGGTTGAGTATGTGCAGGCTCTGCATCACATTGAGCACGCAGCTCAATATAACGACATACTTCAGCGCGCTGACTGCGGCACCAAGTATGGAGTTGGGCATACCAAGCTTCATGCCTTTGAGCGACGCGGTCAGCACATTGGCCACGAAGCCAAGCACAATGGGCACGGCTATCCATAGCAGGAAGAAGGCTATGATACTGGTCACCATGTTGGTTTCCGTGCCATTAACTGCCAGATATTCGCCAAAGGCTGAGTAACAGGTGGCAGCTATGAGCAAACCGGCCAGGGTGCCGACGGTCGACACAAGCTCCTTTACAAAGCCAGCGCGCCAACCGCTAAACAGGGCCCACAGCACTACTATTATTATAAATGCGTCTATCATTGTAATGGTAGTTTGCTATATAAATGGGGAGAGAGGGCGCGGAGTTAGAAGTATCCCTCGCGCTTTTTCTGTTCCATCGAGGCGTCCTGGTCAAAGTCTATCACACGGGTTGTGCGCTCGCTCTTGGTGGTGGTCATCATCTCCTCCACAATCTTTTCGATGGTGTCGGCCTCGCTCTCAATGGCACCGGTCAAGGGCCAGCAGCCAAGGGTGCGGAAGCGTATTTTGCGCATTTCTATCTTGTCGCGGTACTGCTCGGGCAGACGGTCGTCGTCGGGCATGATGAGCTGGCCGTCAATCTCTACGCACGGACGCTCCTTGGCAAAGTAAAGGGGCACGATGGGTATGTTCTCCAAACGTATGTACTGCCAGATGTCGAGCTCGGTCCAGTTGCTGAGCGGGAACACGCGTATGCTCTCGCCCTTGTGAATGCGGGCATTGTAGATGTCCCACAACTCGGGGCGCTGGTTCTTGGGGTCCCATTGGTGGAACTGGTCGCGGAAGGAGAAGATGCGCTCCTTGGCACGGCTCTTTTCCTCGTCGCGGCGTGCACCGCCAAAGGCTGCGTCAAAGTGGTACTTGTCGAGGCCGGCCTTGAGGGCCTGGGTCTTCATCAGGTCGGTGTGCACTTTCGAACCGTGGGTAAACGGTCCCACACCGGCCTTGAAGGCCTCCATATTACTCTCCACAATGAGGTTCCACCCGTGTTCCTTGGCATACCAGTCGCGGAATTGGAGCATCTCCTTAAACTTCCACTTTGAGTCGATGTGCATCAAGGGGAATGGTGGACGGCCGGGGGCAAAGGCCTTTTCGGCCAAGCGCACCATCACGCTCGAGTCCTTGCCTATGCTGTAGAGCATTACGGGATTTTCAAATTCTGCTGCCACCTCGCGTATGATGTGTATCGACTCTGCCTCGAGCTCCTTCAAATGGCTCAAACTATAATTTTCGGTCATTGTGTCTATATTTATTATTGCGTTGCAAACGCCGGGGGCTGGGCTGATGGGCTGCCCCCTCCGTTTGTCACTATCTATTTCGTGCAAAGGTACGTCTTTTTCTGCAAAAATAAAGCAAGGCGAGCGCAGAACATCAAGCATGCTTGAATGTTATGCCGAGCCGCAGCTTATTTTATCCAAAAAACGACTACCTTTGTACCATTACTTAAAACGAGCGACTCCAAGCAATGAAGGAATTACACATCATAACTCCGGTTAAGGACTCCATAGAGTCTACTCTGCTCACCATCGAGGCCATTATGGCCAGCCAGCTGAGCATAGCCCACACCTATACGGTATACAACGACTTTTCAACACCCGAGAACACGGCTCGCCTCGAGGAGGCCGCCAAGCGCTACGGGTTCAGACTGGTCAACCTGAGCGACCTCACATCGCACCCTTCGCCCAACTATCTGCTGGTGCTGCAAACGGTGCAGCGCGAGGCACTGGCGGCTGATGCGGGGGTGTGCATCGTCGAGAGCGATGTGATTGTGCGTCCCGACACGCTGCAGGGACTGGTTGACGGGGCCACGGCGCACGAGCTGTGTGGCATAGCGGCATCGGTTACGGTGGACGACAATGGCGACATCAACTATCCATACCTCTATGCCAAGGGTATGGAAAACCGCGTTGTCGACACCAAGCGGCATTGCAGTTTTTGCTGCTCGCTGCTCACACCGGCCCTGCTGCGCGCTTATGCGTTCACGGAGCTTAATCCCGAAAAGAACTGGTTCGACGTCACCATATCGCACGAGTCGCTCAAGCATGGGCTGCACAATTATTTGTTCACCTCGCTGCCGGTCATTCACCGTCCGCACCAAAGCCGCCCTTGGAAACAGCTGAAATATAAGAACCCGCTGAAGTATTATTGGCTCAAGTTTACGAAAGGGCTGGACAAGATTTAACGCGTCAACCCGTCGCCCCCTCAACCCATAATTTTAAGCATTACACATGAAACGCATTTCCCACCTCATAGCTGTGATGGCCACCGCCTTGTGTGGCCTCGGCGCCCAAGCACAAACACCTGTCGACACGGTGGAGCACGAGGTGCTGCTCGAAACGACAAAGGGCAACATTCGTGTCAAATTGTTTAACGACACACCGCGCCACCGCGACCATTTCATGAAATTGGTGCGCGAGGGCTACTACAATGGTTTGCTCTTCCACCGCGTCATTCCCGACTTTATGATTCAGGCTGGCGACTCGGCCAGCCGGCATGCCGCACCAGGCCAGCGGCTTGGCGACTCGCCAGAACCTTACACTCTGCCGGCCGAAATTCTCTACCCCACGCACTTTCACTGCCGCGGGGCTTTGGCTGCGGCCCGCGAGGGCGACGACACCAATCCCACAAAGGCCTCATCATATTCGCAATTCTACATTGTGACAGGGAGCATCTTTACCAACGACATGCTCGACCGTGCCCAACAATACCTTGACAGCACCACCAACCATCAGGTGAAGCTCACACCGGCCGTCAAGGAGGCGTACCGCACTTACGGCGGGGCACCCCACCTCGACGGGCAGTACACGGTGTTTGGCCAGGTGGTAGAGGGCTACGATGTAACGGACCTCATTCAGTGGGCCGGACGCGACGAGAACAACCGTCCCTTCGACGACATTCGTATTGAGCGCGCCACAGTGGTGCGATAGCGAGCCAAGCCCGTTGGTGAGGAGCATGACTTGAGAAACCGAACAATGCACGTGGAATAAACGCTAACACTAAACGCTATCACTAAACGCTAACACTAAACGCTACCCTAAACGCTAACACCAAACGCTAACACCAAACGCAACCTCTAATGGGGGCGACGCGTCTCGCGTCGGGAACTATAAGACAAAGGCTCACAGACAAGCATGTAATTAGTGCTGTCTGTGAGCCTTTGTTTAGTGTATGAACATTGCAATTTTCCCGACGCGAGACGCGTCGCTCCCATTAGAGCTTGCGTTTGTTAGTAGGGCTTAGTGGTAGCATTTAATAGTCACGCTCTGTGCTAAGAGAGCAGCATTATGAACACCAATAATAATAAGCTATTTGCCAATGCGCAGATGCGCAAACAAACAAACGCCGTAGCGTTACAAGTAGTAACGTTACGGCGTCTGCCATTTATCATATTATCATATTGTCACATTAGCGCATCAGAACAATGCCTTCTGCGTAGTGCTGCGACCAGCCTGGTCCACACGAATGATGAACAAACCAGTGCCGAAGGTGGGCAATGAAACCTCACCATCAACAGTAGCGCTGCTCACAAGGCGGCCCTGAGCGTCGAACACGCGTGCAGTAGCATTATGAGCCTTCACCACAAATGCACCATCAACAGTCGAAATCTGTGCATCAGCAGCATTGTTGGCAACAGTCACATCGTTGATGCCCGTCATGGTCTCATCTACGGTGTTAGTCTCGCCAAGCTTAGTCTGGCAACCAGTCACAATCTTGCCGGTTGAAGCGTCTACCAAGTAAACAGCCACCGAGCAGTTACCCTTGTTCACAGCGGGAGTGAGGTTCTTCGGCCACTTCAGGTTGTAGCTGTTAGTCCACTCCTCGCCAGCCTTGAGTGCGGGCAGAATGCCAGCCTCGTTTTCGCCTGCCTCGGTAAAGGCGCGTGCCACGTGGTTCATGTCAAACTTCGAGGTAGCAGTCTTGGGGTTGAATGTGGCAGAAGCAAGAGCCCACAAGTAGGGATCCTTCTTCCAGGCTTCAATATAGCTCTTGTAGCCAGTCTGACCCTGGTAGGTGTACATATATTTTACAGCAGCAAAGTTGTTAACCTGGTTTACGCCGCTTACACCGTCCTCGGTGAGCACGTATGCCAAGGCATACTGGTTGGCAGGCACATCAATGTTGAACTTAACAGTTGTGCTGATGTTAGGACCGGCCAAGCCATTGTTACCCTTTACAGTGAGGCTGGCCTCGCAAGGCAAGCTGTTCATATAGCGGCAAGCCTGCAGCATATTTTCGGGGGCAAGCATGATTTGACGGTTGAGCAACACGCTGGGCAGAGAGCTGCTGAAGTTATTGAAGAAAGCGCTGTAATCGCTGCAAGTCAACGGATCATTCTCTCTATTAAAGGGACCATGAACGGCAACCTTCACAACCTTCTTGGCATCGGTCGAATCGGCCAATCGGTTGAATTCGGCTATACCTAAAGGACACCAGCCACACGCTGTGCTGGTAAGTTCCTCTACAACGGGAATACGCTTATACGCTTCGGCAGGCAGTGCGATAACGGGGAGCGGACCCTCGTTTTCAGTCTTTGCTGTATATTCGTCTGCCACACCGTTCACCTTGGTAATAGTGAACTTGGCGTCAGTGCGTCCTGCAGTGGCAGGCATATCCATGGGCAGAGCAAGTTGAGTGGCAGTCATATACTGCAAGCCATACTCACCGGCAAAGCTCTTTGTATATGTCTTGGTAGAGCCACCATTTTCAACGGTATACTCAATGCTGCTGATAGAGTCGGTACCAAGCGACATCAGTTGCACTGTAGCTTCACCATTTTTGCCAGCAAAGTTGCGGGCATCGTCAATGGCGAGAATGGCCGCATCGTTGGTTTTCAAACCTCCCTTGCCTGTTGTCTGCACCCAAATGGGGGCGTTGTAGTAATAGTTGCCGTCGTTCGTTATGGTTACGGCAAACACATCGTCATTACCTGTTGAACCCATCATGAACGCGCCATAACCGGTGTTGGTAAAGTCGGGGTAGTAAATCATGCCCAATGGTTTGCCTTCCTGGCTGACGAAGGGGTCATTGCTGTCGTAAGCTGTGCCGCCGGCCACCCAACCAATAAAGAGCTCGCTTTTGAGGGTGTCAGGAATAACATAGTCGCAAACTACCGAAGTAGCCTGAGGCTGGTACACGGTCTTACCATTCTGCTTGACAGGAGTCGGAGTCTTGACAGTGACAGGTGCCGACCACAACACGTTGATGTCGCCCTGGTCGTTTGCCATTGTGCCTACAAACACCTTGGCGTCGGTGTACTTACCCATCCATGCCACAAAGTTGATGAGGCCCACTTTGTTGCCTGCAAAGCGGTCAGTTACAATGGCGGGGAAAGCAGCGGCATAACCTATACCACTGATGCCAGCTTGTTGAAGAGTTGAAAGCGACAAGCCAGTGCTGCCGATGCCCATATAGCTGTTAATTTCATTACCGGCCACCTGGTAGCTGAGCTCTTTGGGGTTGCGGGTAACGGTTTCATCGTCGGCCATGACGTGCATGCGGCCGGTGGCGTTTGCCAAGCCAATTTTGGCTGACGGTGTGGCCATGCCTGCGCGCTGGCTCATACGGGTTGCGGGCAATGTGCTCTTAAGACCACTAAGCGCCTTGGGAGTTGTTGCCACTTGTGCAACTGCGCTGCCAGCCACAAAAGCGGCAGAAAGCAGTGTGAGTACAAATTGCTTCATATATTATTAGTTATGTAATTAGTTGTTCAACTATTGCCGTTTAATATTGCGGCTTGTCAGATTTACTTTACCATGATTTTGACGCTGCTGCCCATGCCTGTTGTGGCAAGGTAGAGGCCGCGCTGCAAACCGGCCAGGCTGACTGTGCCATTGGCGGCAGTGGTAGCGGCGCGCTTTACAAGGCGTCCGTCGGTGGCGTAGAGGCTGATAGTGCGCGGTGCTGCCGAGCCAAAGGCATAGCTGAGCGTGTTGCCGTTCACCTGCAGTCCCTTGTTGTCGGCCTTTACCTGGCTGATGCCTGTGGGGTCGGCATAGACGTAGCGTAACACAAAGCTTGTTACATATTGTTTGTCTGCCATTACAGTCACACTGGCATTAGTCGTCATGTAATTGCCGCTCTTAAAATTGGCGTGCAAGGACATGTCAATGCTTTGACCGGGAGCAAGAGGAACTTCACGTGTTTCAGTAAAAGAGGACATCTCAGCACAAACACCTGTGATGCCGCACCACGAGAAAATGTTTTCCGACGCCAGCTTGCGGTCAATGACTACTGTCACTTTGAGGTCGACAGCCTCGTCGCCGGTGTTGACGATCATGGGCTCACGGGCTAAAACCTCGCCTGAACCATCTCCCTCGTCTACATCGGCATAGAATGTCACCACCTCGTTGGTGGCCACATCCTTGCCGTTGCAAGTAACCTTTACTTGTGCTTTCATGCTTGCAGTGCAGGCAAGTACCAAAGCCGCAAGCGCTAATAACTTCTTCATAATGTGTGTATTGTTTGTTATATATATGTATTCGGATTTTACCAACGGCGTGGCGTCTGATTGGCTCATAAAGCCTAAGCCTGTTTATAAAGCAAACTTGCCCATCACAACGCTTACACCTATTGCAGCTTGTGGTCAATTACCTGCATCACGCCCTGCTGGTCGTTGTAAAAGAACACCACCACACTCATGTTCTGCGTGTTCCACGGTGTGTTGTTCTTCAGTGCCGACACATCGGGCAACGTGTAGGTGTAGTGCTTGGTGTCTGTGGCGCTGGCAGCCAATGTAAGCTGGTCGCCATAGGGGTCGTTTACCGAGGCACGCAGCACATGGTTGTGCACGTACTGGTTGTTCTTGGTGCCGTCGGGCATATACTGCTGCTGTACGACACCGCTCTCGGTGAGCCACACTTGCAGACGTCCTGTCACAGTCTCTTTGGCTGCCACACTGACATCGAGTGTAAGTGTTTTGCTCGCAGCGTCGTAGACAAGGTTTGCCACATCGAGGTCAACCTTTGGGGCAACGCCAAAACGGGTGAGCACGGCAGCTGCCCACTTGTCCTCGCCTTGCAGTCCGCCAACGCGGTCTACCATGCCCGAGGGCCATTGCGCCACGCCCCAATGCTCGTTGTAGGCCTTGCTCGTGGCGTTGGCCAGGCCAAACTTGTCGGTAGCCTCATCGCGCGAGAGCGAACCGCCATGCACAGACACAGCTATGACGCGCTCGGCAGTGTACTGCTGCTGCAAGGCTTCGATAGCGGCAGCCGCGTTGGGGCAGTTTACACACTTCTGGCCGGTAAAGTCCTCGATGAGCACATTCTTTTGTGCCTCAACGCCAATGGGACCGGTAAAGCGCTTGTCGGCATCTACCTCGTCGCAGGCTGTAAGGCAACCTGCGGCCATGACCATGCCGAGTATGATATGATGGAATTTCATTGTGTATGCTTTTGTTAAATAGGTGAGCGTGCTTGCCATGTCGGTGCATCGCTTAAAAGTTAAACGTGTAGCTGGCTTGCAAGCCCTTCGATGCGGGCACGTAGCGGCACACGCCACCCGAACAGTTGTAGCCGGCACGTGTCTTGCCGTAGCCCACTTGCAGGCGGTGGGCACCGTGGGTATAGGTTACGCTGCCCATGAGGTAGTGCACCTTGTTGGTGCCACCGGCCTCGTTTTCCGAACCATCGGCATTGTGCATGGGCACATGGGCGTTGAACTGGTCGCTCACGGTGAACATGAAGTTGGGCAGCACGCTCAACTCGAGCAGGCCGAACCACCAGTCCTTCTGGTCCTGACGTGTGTGCAAATATTGGGCCTCGCCACGCAGTGTCACCTTGGGGCTGAACTGATATTTGCCCTCGGCTATGAAGATGTGGCTCTTGATGGCGTCGTAGCCGTGGCCTTCAACCACCTTCTGGTTGTAGCGCTGGTATGAATACATGAAATTGAGCTTGAGCGGTTTGCTCACCTTCTTTTCAATCTGCACATTCACATCGCGGAAGTAGACGGCATCGCCAAACTTAAAGAAGTGCGACTTGTAGCCGTCAGTACCCATCAGCTCGCCGCCATTGAGGTTGTCAGCGTGCTGGTCGATGGCACGAATGTTGGAGAAGTTGACCTTGACGTTGGTGCCATACTTGCCGCCCAGCGCGGTGTGGCGCTTGAAGTTGTAGCCCACTTCGCCCTGGAAAGCCCACTCGCCCGGTGTCATCTGTGTGGCATAGGGGTAGAGCGCGGCCAGCGTGTAGGTTTGCTGCATGGAGAAGGCCGGCAGGTGGTTGATGTAGCACGGGGTGATGGCATCGATGGTTGAACGCGAGCGGAAGGCCATGTCCTCGCTGCGCTTGGCCTGCAACAGCACGCTCATGCCGCGCTTTGAATAGGAGCCTGAGAGCAGGAGCGTTTTGCCACGCTTATATATATAGCTGTTGCGGCTTGAGGGGTCCTGACTCTTCCAGGCGTACTCGGCCAAGAAATTGTAGTTGCCCTTTTGCAGATTGGCGCGCACATCGAAGGCGGCCACGTCCTTGGGCATATTCAGTTTGTAGGCTGCTATCACATCGTCGCCCGTCGCGGGGTCGGTTTCGCCCGTTGGGCGTATACAGTAAATGTCCTTTTCGGCCTTGCCCTTGTGGTTGCTCACGGCCGACAAGCCGAGGGTGAGGCGTGTGCCCGACTCGTCCATGCGGCGCACCCATTGGTCCACGCTCAGTTCGAGGTCGCCACCGTAGGTCCAGGGCGAGCAGCTGTCCATGTTGCGGTGGTGCCAGTAGTAGCGCTGCTGTCCGGCTATGAGCTTGAGGCTCACGCCCTTGAAGGGCTTGAGTGCCAGGCGCGCACCACGCAACGAGTTGTCTACGCCCAATGAGCGCTCTTCGTAAGCACGGAATATGAGTCCTGAGCCAAACTGGTCGTAGTAGTCGCCCAATGTGAGTTCGGCCCACTTGTAATTGCCTTTGATGTAAAAATATGGCACGCCCCAGCCCTTGAAGTCTTTTTCAAAACCGGGCAGGGGGTGGTCAAGGTATTCCAGGCGGGCTCCCGCTTGGAAATACTTGTTGAGCAAGTGCAACTCGGCATACGTGTTGGTCATAAACTTGTCGTCGTACGTGCCGGTGCCTATTTTATTATCTTCGCTGGCTGCTGTAAGGATATCGGTTTGCAGTGAGCCATGCAGCGTAAATTTCTTGGCGTCGTTGTCTTGTCCGTCTGCATTTTGTGCATGCAGCGGCATGGCGGCCGAGGCCAGAGCTAATGCCGTGATGGCGGCGTAATGTTTCATGTGATGATGCGTCGTGTTTGAGGGAGAGCGTGCTTAGTTTGGAGTTTTGAGGTTATAAGGTTATAAAGTCACCTTTGGCTATTGAGCTCGCAGAGGTTACTTTATAACCTTATAACCTCAAAACTCCAAACTAAACAAAACTCCAAACTGAAATTACTTCTTGCTGGCGGCAATGAGTTCCTTCACCTTGTCGATGAGGTGCTGTTCGCCACCCTCAGTGTAACCACTGCGGCTTTCGGCTATTTTGCCATTGCCGTCAATCACAAATACGTGGGGAATCATGTTCACGCCCATGGCACGGCGGAAGTCAGAGTTAGGGTCAAGCAGCACTTGGTACTCCCAGCCTGCAGCATCGACCATGGGTTTTACCTTCTGTGCGTTCTGTGCCTCGTCAATGCTCACAGCCACCACACGCACACCGGTTTCGTCCTGCCAGTCGGCATAGACCTCGTTTATGGCTTTAAGCTCGCGGTTGCAGGGCTTGCACCATGTGGCAAAGAAACTGATGATGAAGGGTTTGCCATCGTTGCTGAGCGTTGCAGTATCAATGGTTTTACCGTTAATATCCTTCAGTTTGACAGAAGGCAGCTGCGCAAAGGCACTTGCCGTTACCCCTACAAAAAGGAGCAAGGCCAACAATAGCTTAGTTACTTTCATTTTGGTTGAATTTTGGTTGATGCCGTGGCAAGTAGACACTTGTCGGGGCATGATTGATTGCATTATCGCGGCAAAATTACGCCTTTTAGTTGTATTGGCAAATACTATGGCATTGAAAAAAGCTGAAACACAACGTTTAAGGGCATTTATGGGGTCATGTAAAGTGTTTTTGTGCAGTTTTGTCTACACCTTATTATATAATACACCGCTTTAGCTCTGGTAGTTTGTTTTTTGCCGTTTTGCCTGCATCTTGCACTTTTGCATAACAAGACCTTGATAATCAACGGATAAAAATGTGTAGGTAGGCTCTAATTTTGTATGCACTACCACCTGCACGCATCATTTACGGCAGGGCGTTTTTTCAGCATAGGGAGGGCGATTACAGAGCATAGGGAGGGCGGATTTTCATTTGCTCCGACATTATTTTCGGGCTCCCTATGCTGGTCACTCCCTACCTGCATGACATATACATGCTTGCCCGTGCAAGGCTGTGCAAACTGTGTAGGCAGGAGTGCAGGTAGTGCAAGCAGTGCAGGCAAAAGTGTAAGCAGTTTTCAGCATCACCTACACTGCGTAACTTTATGATTATCAACACATTACTATTAAAGAGTGCAAGATGCAAGCAATTTGTGCAAAAAAGGTGTGTAGGGGAGTTATTGGAGCACAAAACGCAAGCACTAATGGCGACGCGTCTCGCGTCGGGGAAAGTGCAGCCTGTTATTTAGTAGAGCTTGTATACTTTCCTTTCATTTTCCCGACGCGAGACGCGTCGCCCCCATTAGAGCTTGCGTTTTGAGCTTGCGTTTTGTGGTAGCGCTTTGCGCTTGATGCTGGCTATTTTTGCTGTGCTGTACCCAGTCTGAAGCCCTTAGGCACAGGTGTTTCAAAGCGTAGCGGCTCACCCGTCATGGGGTGGTAGAAGTTGAGACGGTAGGCGTGCAAGGCCAGACGGCCTATGGGGTCGTCGCCATTGCCATACTTTATATCGCCGCACACGGGGTGTCCGAGGTCCTGCATGTGTACACGTATCTGGTTTTTGCGTCCCGTTTCGAGCTTGAGCTCTACAAGCGAGTGCTTGCCGTCAGTGCGCAACACGCGGTAGTGCGTCAGGGCATACTTTCCGCCATTGTCTACGGGCGAAGAGTAAGTGAAGTAAGCCTTGTTGTCCTTGAGCCAGCTCTCTACACTGCCCTGCTTTTGTGGCAGCTCGCCCGACACAAGGGCCAGATAACGGCGGTCGGTCACAATGTCGCGCCAGTTGTGCTCCAATATCTGCTCAGCCTGCAATGTTTTGGCATACACCAGTAAGCCCGAGGTGTCGCGGTCGAGACGGTGCACCACGTGGGCGGTACACTTTTGGTGTGTGCGGTGAAAGTAGTCGTCGAGCACCTGCTTCACACAAAAGGCGTGGTGCGAGGTGGCCATTGACAATATGCCGGGGGCCTTTTCTATCACAATTATCTGAGGGTCTTCATACACAATCTTTACAAACTTTGATTGCAGTTCGCCCTTGGGCTTGCGCTTTGATATTTCGACCACCTGGCCGGGGCACAGCTCGAGGTCGAACTGCCGTGTGTTTTTGCGGTCGACGCGCACACCGCCTCCGCTCAGTATGGCTTTGGCGCGGCTGCGGCTCACACCGTTGAGGGCGTGCTCTATAAACTGGAGCAGCTGCATGGGCTGCTTTACGTGGTATGTGGTATATTGCAGTTGCATGGGGATATGTATTTGGTATGGTTGATGGGGGGGACGGGGCTGACGGGTAAGTTTGTCAAGTTTGTACGTTTCCTTTTGTCTTTAATTATATAATACAGAACATACTTACCTGTCAACCCGTTAATTATCTTCGTTTTGGCCTCAGCGTGATGAGCGGCACCAGCATTTCCTCCATGGATATGCCGCCATGCTGGAAGGTGTCGGTGTAGTACTGCACGTAGTGGTTGTAGTTGTTGGGGTAAGCAAAGAAGCGGTTGCCCGTGGCAAATATGTACGCTGTGCTGAGGTTGGGCTGTGGCAGGAGGAGGGCCTTTGGCTCGCGCACCTCGTACACGTCCTTGGCGTTGTACGACAGGTTGCGGCCTAACTTGTAGCGCAGGTTGGTGTTGACGTTGCGGTCGCCCACCACTTTGGAGGGTTGGTCCACCTTGATGCTGCCGTGGTCGGTGGTGATGATGAGGTCGTAGTCGAGTTCGGCCAGTTGTCTGAAGAGTTGGCGTATGGGGGTGTGCTTGAACCACGATTGGGTAATGCCGCGGTAGGCACCCTCGCTGCCGGCCAACTCGCGCACCATGCGGCTTTCGGTGCGTGCATGGCTCAGTATGTCGATAAAGTTGATTACGAGCACGTTGAGGGGCGTGGCGGCAAACTGCTTTATCTGCGTCAGCAACTGGCTCACGGCTTGCGAGTCGTTGAGTTTGTGGTAGGTAAACTGCTCGCGACGGCGGAAGCGTTCGAGCTGATGGGCTATCAGTGCCTGCTCGTTAAGGTTTTTACCTTCGTCCTCCTCCTCGTCCACCCACAGGTCGGGGTACATCTGCTTTATTTGCAGCGGCATGAGTCCGGCAAATATGGCATTGCGCGCATACTGTGTGGCTGTGGGCAGTATGGTGTAATAAAGGTCTTCGTCGATGTCGAAGTCGTCGGCCAGTTCGCCCGATATGGCGCGCCATTGGTCGTAGCGCAGGTTGTCGAGCACGAGCAGGAACACCTTGCGGCCGGCTGTGAGGCGCGGGAATATGCTGCGTTTGAACAGGTCGGGACTCATGAGCGGACGCTCGTCGGGGTGTTGCACCCAATGTTCGTAATGCCGTTTTATGAACTTGGCAAAGGTGGCATTAGCCTCTTCCTTCTGCATGCGCAGCAGGTCGTCCATGGCACTGCCCGTCGAGGCCAGTTCGAGCTCCCAATGCACCAGCCGGCGGTAGAGTTCCTTCCACTCGTCGGGGGTAAGCTGTTCGCTCAGTTGCATGCCGATGCGCCCGAAGTCCTGACGGTAGCCGGTTTGTGTCACCTCCTGCACAATCTCGCGTTGGTGTATATTCTTTTTGAGTGTGAGCAGTATCTGCTTGGGGTTGACGGGCTTTATCAGGTAGTCGGCAATTTTTGAGCCGATGGCCTGATCCATGATGTCTTCCTCCTCGTTCTTGGTCACCATCACTACGGGCAGGTTGGGCGCGATGTCCTTCAGCTGCATGAGCGTTTCGAGCCCCGAGAGTCCGGGCATGTTCTCGTCGAGCAGCACCAAGTCGAAGCGCTGCTCGCGGCAAAGGTCTATGGCGTCGGGGCCATTGCTGGCCGTCACCACCTCATAGTCTTTTTTCTGTAAAAAGATGATGTGGGCGCGGAGCATATCTATCTCGTCGTCCACCCAAAGCAAACGTGCGGTCATTGTGTGTGTATGTGATAAAAATGGACATTGGCGATGCGCGCCGTGCTCATAAATGTACAAATGTGCAAATGTGCACATCTGCACATTTGCACATCAGCGCATCAAATTCTGTACCCCCATTGGTCGAGCACATCGCCCCAGTTGTCCTCCACAAGCTGGCGTGTGCGGTCGGCGTATTGGTACTTGTTCTTTTTATACCCCTTCTTCGAACCCACATACTGGGCTATGGCCGTCTTGGCGTTGTCCCAACCGGGGAGCGAGAGTGTGCGGTATATCTTTTCGGTCATGCCAAGGGCATCGGCCTCAAAGTCCTCGAACTTCACCTCGATGAGGTTGCCCTCGGGAATGAGGTGCTTGTCGGCCTCATACTGGTCGTGCAGCTTGCGGTAGGTGGTGAGTATGTTCTGCTCAATAGCCTCGTTGCTGAACTCCTCAAGCTTGAGCGGCTGAATGGTGTTGGTAAAGAATGAGCGTGTGCTCTCAAACACCGTGTAGGGATTGCGCATGAGGTAGATGAACTTGGCGTTGGGGAACATCTTTACCAACTCCTTTACACGGCCCGTGTGAGGCGGGTTCTTCGAAAGGAACTGCTCGCCGCCTGTGTTCCACAGCGAAATCTTGATAAGCTTGCGGAAAGTCTCCTCCCACACATTCAGTTCGGCCGGGGTGATGTCCTTAAATATAAGGTACTTGTCGCAATACTCCTGCATGTACTTGGGGAAGAACCAGAAGTTGTAGAAGGTGTAGGGGCACATGTTAGAAATGGCAAACTCCTCCTCTTGCGGCAGGTCGACGGCCAGCTCCATGTTGTCGGTCGGACGCTTGTCGGGCATGAGCCACGACATGTTCTTCTTAAAGAAAGGCTGGCCGAACATCATCAGGTGCGGAAACACCGTTTGATAGGTGGTGCAATAGCCAAAACGCTTGTCGCACGAGAGCACATTGTGCACAAAGGTAGTGCCCGAGCGCCAGTGGCCGAGTATAAACACGGGGTCGTGCTTGAGCGGTTCGTTGGCCAAGAGCTTTTGATAGCGATGCTCCTGCACGGGGGCGAGCACCGAGAGCAAGCGGCACACGGCCTTGGTCAGGCGATATTTGCCACGCCAGGGGGCATCGACCTCGCGGCCGGCAGTAAGTTCCTTAAAGGTTTTCCAATCTGCTCCTACGAGCGTATTGATAGGGAGTTTGTTGAATTCTATAAGACCCATTGTAGAGTGTGTTGTTGCTTTTATATAAAATATATACGCGTTGGCGGAATTAGCAAGCGAGTTGACAAGCTGACGGGGTGACAGGTATGTTTGCCGAGCTTTTTAAGCCTCTTGCCAGCCTTACGTAGTGTATGACTTACTTACTTGTCAACCTGTCAACTTGTAAACCCGTTAACCAATAATTCCGCCAACGGGTAAGATATGGGTGCAAAGGTAGTACTTTTTTGCGTGTAGGAGTATGTGTCACTGCACAATAATGCACACGTCACAGGCACGCGGGGTACGCGAGGGGGAGGGGCATTACTCCACGTCGAAATATATGGTCACGCTCTTGTACACATCGAAGCAGTGCACCACATCGCGGGCTGCCAGCAGGGTGCGCCGCACGCTTGTGGGGGTGAATTGCAGCGGCACCTTGAGCATGATTTTGCGTATGTACTGCATCTGCACACGCGCCACCACCGGGCGGTCGGGGCCCAACATGCCGTCGGCAAAGTGGGGGCGCAGCAGGGCTGCAAGGTGGTGTGCCGCGTGGTCCACCACCGCGTCATTGCGGTGTTTGAGGTAAATGCTTATGATGCGGCTGAAGGGCGGATAGCCAAAAGCCTGACGCTCGGCCAGCTGCTGGCGGTACATGGCCTCGTAGTCGGAACGCCTCACATAGTCGATGATGGGGTTGTCGGCCTGCTTGGTCTGCACCACCACCAGGCCACGACGACCACGGCGGCCGGCACGCCCCGCCACCTGGCTCATCATTTGGTAGGCACGCTCGTAGGCACGGAAGTCGGGCTGCCCCAGCATTTGGTCGGCATTGAGCACGCCCACCACCTGCACGCGGTCAAAGTCAAGGCCCTTGGTCACCATCTGTGTGCCAATGAGCAGATTGGTGTCGCCCGAGGCAAAACGGTGTATAATGCGCTCATAGGCTGTGCGCGAGCGTGTGGTGTCGAGATCCATGCGCTCCATGCGTGCATCGGGAAAAGCCTTGGCGGCCTCATCTTCTATCTTCTCCGTGCCATAGCCCATGTCGCGCATCTCAGTGCCGCCACAGGCCGGACACTGGGTGGGCACACTGTACTGCGCCCCGCAATAGTGGCACACCAGTTTGCCCAAGCGCTGGTGGTAGGTAAGGCTCACGTCGCAACGTGTGCAACGGGGTGTCCAGCCACAAGCCTTGCACTCGAGCACGGGGGCATAGCCGCGACGGTTCTGAAAGAGTATGGCCTGCCCCCCACCCTCAATGGCCTTGCGCACTTCGGTGGCAAGCCGCGGGCTGAAGGGTGACTTCATCAGGCGCTTGCGCCGCAACTCCTTCACGTCCTCCACCACTATTTCGGGCAACTCCACGCCCCCATAGCGGTGGGCCATGCGCACCAGGCCGTACTTGCCACTCAGGGCATTGTGGTAGGTTTCAATGGCTGGTGTGGCCGTGCCGAGCAGCACCTTGGCGCCAAGTTGGTGCGCCATGACAATGGCCGTGTCGCGAGCATGGTAACGGGGGGCGGGGTCCTGCTGCTTGTAGCTCGTTTCGTGCTCCTCGTCTACAATGACAAGGCCCAACCGCCTGAAAGGCAGAAACAGCGACGAGCGCACACCGACCACCAACGGGAAGGCCTCGGGGGTGAGCTGGCGCTGCCACATCTCCACACGCTCGGCGTCGGGAAACTTGGAGTGATACACGCCCATCTGTGTGCCAAACACACGTTCGAGCCGCGAGGTGAGCTGGGTGGTGAGCGCTATTTCGGGCACAAGGTACAGCACCTGTTCGCCACGCGCCAGTGTCTCCTTTATCAGCTGGGTATACACCTCGGTTTTGCCGCTCGATGTCACACCATGCAGCAGGCACACCTCCCTGGTGGCGAAGGCCGCCACTATCTCGTCGTGGGCACGCTGCTGCTCAGTGCTCAACGGTTTGTCAAGCATGGGGGCGTCCTGCCCTGCCCGCTCGGCCACAGAGGGGCGCAAGCGGCTGGTTTCGACGGCATACACCTCGAGCACGCCACGCTTTTTGAGTGCGGCAAGGGCTGTGGCGGCATTGGGCGCGTGGCACAGGTCGTGGCGTGTCACGGGCTTGAGCATCTGGGCGTTGCCCAACTTTACAGCCGCCGTCACACCGGCCATGTCGAGATAGTTCACAAACAGGGCATGCTGAGCCGGGGCGCGCTGCAAGGCGTCGAGCGTGAGGTGGAGTGCCACCTCCGTAAACAGTGCAGGGACCAGACGCACATAGGCCTCGGTGCGCGGTTTGAAACTATGTGTCATGCTTTCGCGCACCATCACAGCACCCAGTTGCATCAGGTGCCTTATGGGGCGCATCAGGGCGCGCTGCCCAAGGGCTTTCTCTATGGCCAATATGTTGTAGCCCTTATCGGCACTTAGCACACGGCAGATGTCAGCCTCTATGGGCGTGAGGGGTTCCTCGGCCGACGGCACATAGTCGTCGTTGCGCAGCAGTGTGGTCTCGCTCTCAAGTTTCAGCCCCGACGGCAGCGCCGCCTTCATCACCTCGCCCTGCGTACACATATAATAACTGCTTATCCACTGCCACAGCTTGAGTTGTGCGGGCAGCACCACGGGGGCATTGTCGGCCACATCGCTCACAGCCTTGAGCTGGCCCGCGCCCTCGGGGGGCGTGTTGCTCAAGGCCGTCACTATGCCCGTGTAGTAGCGGCGTGCGCCAAACTGCACCACCACACGCACACCGGGCTTTACCCGTGCGGCCAATTCAGGCGGCACGGTGTAAGTAAAGGTAGTCCCGACAGCAAGGGGCAGAAGTATCTGGGCGTACATGTGAAGAGGGGTTAGGGGGTTAGGAGGTTAGAGGGTTAATGGGTTAGGAGGTTAATGGGTTAATGGCATGGCGCGCAACACGCCACTGGTGCAAAGATAGTACATTCTGCACAAATATGCCGCCACGCTGGCGCAAGCATATAGCGCAACACCGAATGGGGGAACGCCGTTTACACTCTTTCAACTCCTTTCAAATCGCTTTCACTTATTCAAAAATCCCAAATAATTGTCCAAAATCACGCCTAACACCCTATTTTTCTGCAAAAAACGTGCAACGTATACCAAAAGGTCGTACATTTGCGCCAACAATCAGTTGGCAACGGTGCAACACACGGCGCAAAACCGCCACACGAAATGCTACCGTGGCCGTAACTATTAAAATCGACACTACAATGAAAAAGGTATTCTTAACAGTAGCTCTCGCTGCCGCTTCATTGGCAGCCAGCGCACAGGTTTACGTAGGTGGTAAAGTAGGTTTCTGGCGCAATGCTGACGACAACCACACTAATTTCAATATCAAACCCGAGATTGGTTACAACCTCTCAGACCAGTGGGCTCTCGGTATCGGCATTGGCTTCAACCATGACTACTATGGCACGGGCGAATATGACGGCGAGACTCTCTCAAAGACTAAGGTTAACAGCTTTGAGGTTGACCCGTACGCTCGTTGGAGCTTTGTAAAGTTCGGTCCCGTTAAGCTCTTCCTCGACATGGGCTTCGGCATCAACACTTACAAGGTTAAGGGTGAAATAGCAGGCCACGACTGGGATAGCGACGCACAGGTAGGCTGGCGCGTAGGCGTTCAGCCCGGTGTAAAGGTTTCTTTGGCCAAGAACGTTGACTTCGTTGCTCACATGGGCTTCCTCGGCTACCAAGAAGCTGACGATAACCTCTGCTCATACGGTGAAGACGGCTTCGGCTTCAAATTCTCAGGCAACAACCTCAACTTTGGTATCCTCTACAACTTCTAAGTTGTTACTGTTACATACATAAAGGCATTACACGGCACTGCTTGCTACACGCAAGTGGTGCCGTGTTTGCGTTGTGCGCCACCGCAACATGGCAACCCCAAACGGCCATTTTGCGCCAATTACGACCAAAACATTGCAACTTGGGGCGAGACAAACCCATTTATCATGTATATTTGCAGCACAAACGCAATATAACAAAAACCTTATAACAAGCAACATGACACAACAACACATCACGGGACTCACCCCGCAACAGGTGGCCGAAAGCCGCGCCAAGCATGGCGCCAACGTGCTCACACCACCCGAAAAGGAACCACTCTGGAAACAATTTCTCGAGAAATTCACCGACCCGCTCATCATCATACTCATGATAGCCGGCGCGCTGAGCATCGGCATTTCGCTGTACGAGCACTTTGGTCTGGGCAAAGGGGCCGAGGTATTCTTCGAGCCGGTGGGCATTTTCGTAGCCATATTCCTGGCCACGGGACTTGCCTTCTACTTTGAACTGCAGGCCGACAAGGAGTTCACCATTCTCAACCAGGTGAACGACGACGAAATGGTTGAGGTCATACGCGATGGCAACGCCACACACATTGCACGCCGCGATGTGGTGGTGGGCGACGTGGTAGTAATCAACACGGGCGAGGAAGTGCCGGCCGATGGCGACCTTATCACAGCCGTATCGCTGGCCGTCGACGAGTCGACCCTCACCGGCGAACCGCTCTGCCGCAAAAGCACCGACGAAAAGGACTTCGACACCAACGCCACCTTTGCCACCAACCATGTGCTGAAGGGCACCAAGGTGATGGAGGGCCACGGCTTGATGCAGGTCACTGCCGTAGGCGACCACACCGAACAGGGCAAGGTGTTCGAAGCGGTACAAATTGACTCGAGCGTGAAAACACCGCTCAACGAGCAGCTCGACGGACTGGGCGACCTCATTACCAAGGTGAGCTACGGCATAGCAGCCCTCATTGTGGTGGGCCGCGTTATCATGTGCTTCGTGGGCGGACTCGAAATTAACGGTACCAATGTGACGGGCATGGAGCTGTTCACCACCAGCGCAGGCATTGCCGCCTTTATAGCCTACTTGCTGCAAACCTTCATGATTGCCGTCACACTCATTGTGGTGGCCGTGCCCGAAGGCCTGCCCATGGCTGTCACACTGAGCTTGGCATACAGCATGCGCCGTATGCTCAAAACCAACAACCTGGTGCGCAAGATGCACGCTTGCGAAACGATGGGTGCCACCACCGTCATCTGCACCGACAAGACGGGTACACTCACACAGAACCAAATGCACGTAGACGAGTTCAAGGTTTACGGACAGGCTGCCGAGGCCATGATAGCCGAGGGCATTGCCACCAACTCGACTGCCGAGCTCGACTTCAGCAACAAGAGCAAACCCAATGTGCTGGGCAACCCTACCGAGGGCGCGCTGCTGCTGTGGCTCAACGACCACGGCACCGACTACCGCACCCTGCGCGAAGGGGCCAAGGTGGTAGAGGAACTGCCCTTCAGCACCGAACGCAAATACATGGCCACTGTGGTGCAGTCGGCCGCCGTGCCGGGCAAGCGCATGCTCTACGTCAAGGGCGCACCCGAAATTGTGTATGCACTGTGCCACACGGCCGAAGTAAAGCTTGACGAGCTTAACGCACAACTGCTCAGCTGGCAGAACCGTGCCATGCGCACACTGGGCTTTGCCTGGGCCGAAGTGGCCGAGGGCGAAGAACCCATCAAGGACGGCAAAGTGGCCTGTGCCTCACTCCGCTTTGTGGCTGCCGCAGCCATTGCCGACCCTGTGCGCAGCGATGTGCCCGCCGCCGTCAAGGAGTGCATCAACGCTGGCATCAGCATCAAGATTGTAACGGGCGACACCCCGGGCACTGCCAAGGAGATTGGCCGCCAAATCGGACTGTGGCAGGACACCGACAACGACAGCCACATCATCACCGGCCCCGAGTTTGCCGCACTCAGCGACCAGGAGCTCGAGGCACGCATCAACGACCTCAAGATTATTGCCCGCGCACGTCCTATGGACAAGAAGCGACTGGTTGAAACCCTTCAGCGCAAGGGTCAGGTGGTAGCAGTAACGGGCGATGGCACCAACGATGCCCCCGCGCTCAAGGCGGCCCATGTAGGTCTGTCGATGGGCGACGGCACAAGTGTGGCCAAGGAGGCCAGCGACATCACCATCATCGACAACTCGTTCTCGTCAATAGGCAAGGCTGTGATGTGGGGACGCTCGCTCTACCAAAACATTCAACGCTTCTTGCTCTTCCAGCTTACAGTCAACGTAACGGCCTGTCTGCTCGTGCTGTGCGGTGCCTTTATGGGCACAGAGTCGCCGCTTACGGTCACACAAATGTTGTGGATAAACCTCATCATGGACACCTTTGCAGCCATGGCACTGGCCTCGCTGCCACCGTCGGAGAGCGTAATGCTTGAAAAGCCGCGCGACCGCAAGGCTTTCATTCTCAACCGCGAAATGCTTGGCGAGATTGTGGGCGTAGGTGGCTTCTTCTTTGTCATGCTGCTCGCCCTGCTCTACATCTTCCAGCATGCCAACATCACACAGCTCACCGACTTGTGGCGCCTGCAGTTGGGTGCCAAGGGCCACGTCACACCCTACGAGCTCACCTTGCTCTTCACCATCTTCGTCATGACGCACTTCTTCTATCTGTTCAACGCACGCGCCTTCCACACCGGTCGCAGCGCACTGCACTTCAAGGGCTGCAAGGGCTTGCTCGTCATTGCACTCATCATCTTGGTCGGACAGGTTATCATGGTCGAGATACCGGGCATACAGCAGTTCTTCAACGTAACGGGACTCAAGCCCATCGACTGGGTTATCATCGTCATTGGCTCGTCACTGGTGCTTTGGGTGCGCGAACTGTGGCACGCCATTCGCAAGTAAGCAGTGTTAGCCGCTTAACGCGGAGAACACAAGGACACAAGTTTTCAAAGTGAACATAAGGGCTGACGCCGTAGCGTTGTAAGTAGTAACGCTCCGACGTCAGCCCATTATCATATTGGCACATTACATAAATGCTGCACCCCCTACCCCAAACGCTACCTTTACAAGCATCAAACGCTACCACTAATGGGGGCGACGCGTCTCGCGTCGGGAAAGATGCAATGTTCATACACTGAATAAAGGCTCACAGACAGCTAATTACACGCTTGTCTGTGAGCCTTTGTCTTAATGCCCCGACGCGGGACGCGTCGCCCCCATTAGAGGTTGCGTTTGGCGCTTGAGTCCGTTCGCGTATCCACGTTTTATCGGGCTACAATATTAAAAGGATATCGTGCTGCACCACTGTCGCGCATCAGCGAGCATCTGTAATGACCACCGTCACCTCGCGTGCGCCATGGGCACCAAACACAAGGGCCTGCTCAATGTCGGCCGTCTTGGAAGGGCCTGAGATGAAACAGCCAAAGGGTGCTGCCGTGGGGTCGGGCAACTGGTGGTAGGCCTGGTGCATGTTGCTCACAATATGATGCTTGCTGAGCACTATGACCAAGGCTTCGGCTATGAAGTAGATGGCGCGGTGGCGCACCGTGTCGGCTATCCAGCAACAGGCATTCTCGGCCACACCGAGGTTCGAGGCTATGATGGCCACATCGGTGCCGTTGAGCTGGCCGGGCTGCTCGATGGTGTCGGGGTTGAAGGGCTGGCCGGGCAGCGCCTCTGCGCCGCTGAGGTTGGCCACCGTGTTGGCCACACGGGCAGCCTGTGGGTAGAGCAAGGCCACAAGCTGGCCGACACTCTGGCCGGGAGCCAACTCGACGGCACGGCCGCCGGCTGCGGCAAGCGATGCCTTGAACTGCGCCACGGGGTCGGGATAACTGACGGCAGATGCCTCGAGGGCAGTGAGGTCGGGACACGCAAATTGCTCGGTAGTGTGGGAGCGTATTGACTCCAATATGGTTTGTTTGCTACTTGTCATGACGTTGTTTGGTTTCGGCGTGGTACAAATCCTCAAAAGTCTTGCCCTTGAACTGCGGCATCTCGCGCTCGGCGCCCCAGGCATTGAGGGCATTTTCAACCATGAAGTGTGGAATGTGGTTGGCCAGTGGCGCAAAGCGCAGGGCGGTGTGGTAGAGGGCGGGGTGCTCAAACAGGAGCTTCATGCCGCGGCTCAAAAGGTGCTTGCCCTTGCTCTCGGAGCCTGTGTCGCGCAGCTGCTGGCGCCAGCGGTATATTTGGTCGGCCAGGTCGACTTTGGCCGGGCACACGTTTTGGCACGAGTAGCACAGCGAGCAGGCCGACACGTTGTCCTTGTACTTTACGGGGTCGGCCACCATGCCCAAGTTGATGCCTATGGGGCCGGGAATGAAGTAGGTGTAGGAGTAGCCGCCCGAACGGCGGTAAACGGGGCAGGTGTTCATGCAGGCGCCACAGCGCAGGCAGTTGAGCACCTGGCGATGGGCGGGGTTGGCGAGCAGACGGCTGCGGCCGTTGTCGACGATGATGATGTGCAGCTCGCCGCCCTGGCGGGGCGAACGGTAGTGTGAGGTGTAGGCGGTGGAGGGCTGGCCGGTGGCCGAACGGGCCAACAGGCGGGTGAACACGCCAAGGGCTTGGCGGTTGGGCACTATCTTTTCGAGTCCGAAAGCGGTTATTTGCAGGCGTTTGGTGCAGAGCGAGGTGCACATGTCGGCATTACCCTCGTTGGTGCACACCACACACTCGCCGGTGTCGGCCACTGCAAAGTTTGCACCGGTCATGGCGGCTTCGGCCTCGATAAACTTGCGGCGCAGGTTGCGGCGTGCCACATGGGTGAGGTAGGTTTGGTCGCAGTTGCCGGGCTCGCAACCTTCCATCTCGCGGGTGAAGAGTTCGCCTATCTCCTCTTTTTTCACTGCTATGGCGGGCAACACGATGTGCACGGGTTTGCGGTGCAGCATTTGCAGTATGCGCTCGCCGAGGTCGCTCTCGAGCACCTCGATGCCATGCGACTCGAGGTAGGGGTTGAGCCCGCACTCCTCGGCCAGCATCGACTTGCTCTTGACCAAGTGCTTGACGTTGTGGTCGCGGAGTATTTGCTCCACTATCTGGCAGTACTCGGCGGCGTCCTTGGCCCAGTGTACGATGGCGCCATTGCGTGTGGCGTTGGCCTCGAACTGGGTGAGCAGGGTGTCGAGGTGGGAGTTGCTGTATTGCTTGAGCTGGTGTGCGGCCTCGCGCAGCTGCTCCCATTCGGGCACCTGGTGGGCCATGCGGTCACGTTTTTCGCGCACAAGCCACAGGGTTTCGTCGTGCCAGGCGGCTTGCTTCTTGTTGCGCAGAAATTGTTTGGCTTGTTGTGCGTGTTTAGACATTTCCTGAAAGTATTTGTGCTATGTGCAGCGTCTTGATATTGAGCCCCTCGCGGGCTATGATGCCGTTCTGGTGCATGAGGCACGAGCAGTCGGCCCCTACTATGTACTCGGCGCCGGTGGCCACGTGGCGCATCACCTTGTCGCGGCCCATCTGGCCCGACACGGCGTGCTCCTCAACGGCAAACATGCCGCCAAAGCCGCAGCACTCGTCGCGGCGCTCGGGCTCGACCACCTCGATGTCGCGCACCAGGCCGAGCAGGTCGCGCAGCTTGTTGGCATAGGGCACGTTGCGCTCTGAGGGCGACGACAGACCAAGCAGGCGCACGCCGTGGCAGCTGTTTTGCAAACTGACTTTGTGGGGGAAACTGACGTTGAGACTGGTGGGGCGTATAACGTCGTGTACGAACTCGCATATTTCGTACACGTGCTGCTGGCTGTGACACTGGTGGTCGGGCAGCAGGCGGCCGTAGTGGTCGCGCACAAACGACACGCATGAGGCCGACGGGCCCACCACGTAGTCGTAGCCGGCAAACACCTCTTCGAAGTGGCGCGCCAGGCCGGCGGCCTCGTCCTCAAATCCGGCATTGCCCATTGGCTGGCCGCAACAGGTTTGACGCTCGGGGTACACCACATCGACGCCTAACTGCTGAAGCAGGTGGAGCGAGGCCATGCCTACTTCGGGGAATACGGCGTTGACGTAGCAGGGTATGAATAAAGCTACTTGCATCGGGGGTAGTTTTTGTGTTGGTAGAGTTAAGTAAATCCGAAACTTCAGTTAAGTAATGGCACGCGCATGGGCACTCCTTATATATAGTGTGCGCGGCTGAGCTACAAAATTAGCTATTTTTGGGCCGACGTGTGCCAAGGGTGTCATACTTTTCGCGGCTTGCAGATTTCATTAACACTCAGAGGGAGTGTTTTGCACAATAACGACAATGTTTGCGCAAAGCACTGTTTGCACGTTTTTTGCGCACATAGCTTTGCATTTCACCGTGCATTTTGCAAAGTGTATGCTGCAAAACACGTTTTTAGCAGCAGCCATTAACACGAATGTTGCATTAGGTTACAATTTTGTTGCGATGCAACATTTGTTGCCACCGATGCAACATTTATATTTGCACAAGGGTAGTGTGTATCAGTAGTTTTGCAACATCAAACGCCGGGTGGCATGACACAAATGTTGCACGCCCGGCAAGCAGTACAAATCCTTCTACACACACTATTTTTTACCATGTACGCTAATAAACTACGGTTACACCGCGCAAGCCTCATCACCATGTTGGCAGCCGTTAGCGCGGGCGCTTTGGCGCAAACCCACGAAGCCGCCGACTCGGTGGCCGCAAAGGGCAATAAAGAGGAGGGCAACCGCAATGTGATGCTTAACGCAGCATCGGCCAACGGACCACGCGAAATTTCAATCGGACTGCCGGGCGGCGATGTGAATGTGCTCGAAAACGGGCTGCCCGTTGTGTTTAACTCTAACCCGCACAATGTGAACACGCACTGGCGCGGCGACGGCTCGCTGAGTCACACAGGCCTGCTCAAAATTTCGGAGACGGCTATCACTACCGGCAACATTGGCTATGCCGTGAACTCGTTTGACCAACTTGGCACGGACAAGACCAAAATGTTTAACGGCACGCTTAACTACAACGCCAACCACTTTGGCAAACAGCAGTTCGACTTCAACCTCAACGGTGCCTTGGGCAAGGGGTGGTTCTACTCGGGCAGCGTGTATCAGAACTTTGACCCGGGCTCGTTCAAGCTGCGCTTTGCACAGTACCAGGACCGCACGGAGATATATAAGTTTGCTCTTACCAAGCTCTACAACGAGGGACGCGGACGCTTGTCGGCCGTTTACCACTACTCTAACTCACACTGGCTGTCGAATGCCACTACCGGCGCACCTTTTATATATAATGGCGACGGCTCGTTGAGCGAAATTCCGGGCTTCAAGCTCGGCACGACTTCGTACCTGCCCAACGTGAGCACTATTCCCTACATGGACATGCGCACCGGCGAGGTGAAGGTGACTTCGCTGTACGATGCTACCGCAAGCCGCGGCAACCAGATAACACTGCTCAACAATTACCGCTGGGACAACGGGCTGGAGTGGGACGTGCGCTTTAAGTATGACCACGCACTGGGCTCTTACCTATATCAGACACCAATGGCGCTGAGCGAGGTGCAGGCTGCCGACGGCTATTACACCAAGGGCGCCGACGGCACGCTCTCGCCCTATGCCGGACACATGCAGAGCCGTATGTCGTGCTTTAACCGCGGACGCATTGACGAAACTTTCCTGACGTCGGAACTGAAACGCAAGCTCTCGAACATGACGTGGCGCGTGGGCATTGACCAATGGCACTATCACAACAATTATGCCTCGTGCACCACGATGTATGACCACACGGTGCAGGACACGCCCGAACTGCTGTATCACCCTGCTGCCCTGCCCGAGAAGAAGTATTACGGCTCTACGGCTTACTACAACTTTAACCAGAACGCTTCGGAATACTACAAGGGTGATGAGAACAAACTGGCCGTGTATGCCACACACGACTGGGACGTGACTCCGAAACTCAACCTCTACTATGGTGCACGCCTGGAGTGGCAACGCTCTAAGGGCGAAAACGCTGCCGTGCGCAATGCCGACGGCAAGTATGTGGGACGCTTTGCCAACTACCACCTGGGCGCCACCGCTGCCGACGGCACCGTGATAGCACCTACCGACTACAGCTATGACTGGCTGAACCAGGTGTACACCGCAGCGCTGACTTACAAGATTACACACGAGTTTGGCCTTACGGGCGACTTTACTTACAACACGCAGCGCCCGGCCATGAACTCCTTTGCACCGGCCGAATTGCCTAACGTGGGCAAAATAGCCATTCCGCTCGGACGCGCAGGTATCTACTACAACAACAAGTGGTTGAGCCTCACTTCGCTCTTCTCATACATTGCCAAGTCGAACAATAACTCTACACTCAACCTTATCAACCCCAACAACCCGTCGGACATCAAGGCCTCGGCACTGACTTACGACATCAAGACGCTGGGCTGGACTACCGACGCTGTGGTGAAACCCTTCAAGGGCTTTGAGTTCCACTTCTTGTTCACCTATCAAAAGCCTACTTACAAGAAGTATGAAACGAGCGTGACCTTCAGCGATGGCACGGTGAGCGGCATCAATGCCACTGGCAACATTGTGACGGAAATTCCTAAGGTGCTTGTCGAACTCGACCCGAGCTATACCTTCCTGGGCGACGCCCTGAGGGTGTGGGCTTCATTCCGCTACTTCTCAAAAACATACGCCAACATCAAGAACGCTTACTACTTTAACGGACGATGGGAGACGTTTGGCGGTGTTGACTGGAAGGTGAACCGCCACGTGCAACTGGGCTGCACGGTTATCAACTTCCTGAACCAGACGGGTGCCAAGGGCTCTATTGCCGGTGCCGAACTGGTGGACAAGGACCAGGCCGCACAGTACAACGGCGCATGGATGGCAGGCTCGTATATCCGCCCCTTCACTGTAGAATTTGCTGCTAAAATTAACTTCTAACACATACCTCATCATGAAATATCTTTCTGCATCTATCATCATGGGCGCCGCCCTTGCGGCATCGTGCGCCTCAAACAACGGCTCGTTCACACTCAACCAGCCAAGCGACACACTCACTATAGTAAATATCAACCATGCTCCCAAATACGCTATTCTGCCCATCGAGGAGGAGCAGCCCGAAGCACAAGTAATGCTCAACGGCACCCCGATGGACGTGCGTTTGGCCGTGAACAAGGTGGACTACACTGTGCCCTTCCCACTGCACGCCGGGGCCGAAAAGGACTCGCTCGTTATCAAAAACCTGGCACGCAACGCCGTGGCTTGGAAACACATTGAGCTGGCCGACACTTTTGACACTGCCAACCGCGAAAAGTTCCGCCCCATCTACCACCACACACCTGCGTATGGCTGGATGAATGACGCTAACGGACTGGTGTACAAGGACGGCGAGTACCACCTCTACTTCCAGTACAACCCTTATGGCTCAAAGTGGGGCAACATGCACTGGGGTCACTCGGTGTCGAAGGACCTCGTACACTGGACACACGAGCAGCCGGCTATCGCACGCGACACCATGGGCCACATATTCTCTGGCTCGTGCGTGGTTGACCACAACAATACGGCAGGCTTTGGCAAGGATGCTATCATTGCTTTCTACACCTCGCACAAGAATCTGCCCGGCAACCACCAGCGCCAGCAGCAGTGCATAGCCTACAGCCTCGACAACGGTCGCACTTACACTAAATACGAGGGCAACCCCGTGCTTACACCCTTCGACGGGCTGGAGAATTTCCGCGACCCTAAGGTGTTCTGGTATGCACCGCAAAACAAATGGGTGATGATTGTGAGCGCCGACAAGAACATGCGTTTCTACGAATCGAAAGACCTTAAAAAGTGGAACTACATGAGCGAGTGGGGCGCCGGTTACGGCCCGCAGCCCAACCAGTTTGAGTGTCCCGACTTTTTCGAGATGGCAGTTGACGGCAACGCACAGCACAAGAAGTGGGTGATGATTGTCAACATCAATCCAGGCTTTGCATACGGCGGCAGCGGCACCATGTACTTTGTAGGCCAGTTTGACGGCCACAAGTTTACGTGCGACACCGCACCCAACGATGTGAAGTGGCTCGACTGGGGAAAGGACCACTATGCCACAGTGACCTACTCCAACACACCGGGACGCATCATTGCCATGCCATGGATGAGCAACTGGCAGTATGCCAACCTCACACCCACACAGCAGTTCCGCTCACAAAACGCACTGCCGCGCGAGCTCAAGCTCTACACAGCCGACAACGGCGAGCAACTGGTGAGCGCTGCACCGGTCAAGGAAACTGAGGCCCTGCGCAACAAGGCTACCGACCTTGGCTCGTTCGAGGGCGAAAAGCAGGCCAAAATTGACAACGAGGGTGCCTTTGAACTCGACTTCGACCTCCAGGCTGGCACAGCCGACAAGTGTGGCGTAGAAATTGCCAACGCCAAGGGCGAAAAGGTGAGCATCTATTACGATGTCAAGGCACAGCGCTTTGTGATGGACCGTGCCGAGAGCGGCATTACCGAGTTTGGCAACAAGGTGGAACCGCACCAGCTCGACAATGCACAAAGCTTGAAACGCTACAAAGAGGTGACTGTCAACTACCACAATGCCTTTGCCCTTGGCACCTGGGCCCCCGTACCCATCAAGGCCAACACGCACCACGTGCAAATATTTGTCGACAAGTCGTCAGTTGAACTCTTTGTGGACGGTGGCCGCATTGCCATGACCAACCTCGTATTCCCCAACGAACCATACAACCAGCTCCGTTTCTTTGGCGGCAAGGTGGCAAATGCCAAAGCCTACAACATCAAGTAGGCTGGCTATAAAGCTTTAGAACTTGGAGGTTAAAAGGGCTGCCACTGGCCATTCGGTGGCCCGCGGCAGAGCCTTTTACCTCCTTGTCCTCTAAATTCTGCCCCATTCCTTCCCCCAACAATCTCTCATCTCATGAAACAGAAATCTATCATATTGGGCATCATCATGCTCTGCTTCTTTGCCATGGGCTTTGTCGACCTTGTCGGCATCGCTTCCAACTACGTAAAAGCAGACCTCGGGCTGAGTGACACCGAGGCCAACCTATTTCCCTCGCTTGTATTCTTCTGGTTCCTTATATTCAGCGTGCCGACCGGTGTGCTCATGAACAAGATTGGGCGCCGCCGCACAGTGGTGCTGAGCCTCATAGTCACCTTTGCATCATTGCTCATGCCCCTGTTTGGCGAGGGCTACACGCTGATGCTCGTGTCATTCTCGCTCCTCGGCATTGGCAACGCCATCATGCAAACATCGCTCAACCCCCTGCTGAGCAATGTGGTGACGGGCGGCAACCTGTCGAGCGTGCTCACCTTTGGCCAGTTTGTCAAGGCCATAGCCTCGTTCCTCGCCCCCATCATCGCCGCATGGGGTGCCAGCCAAAACGCCTTCGGGCTGGGTTGGCGTGTGCTCTTCCCCATCTACATGACCATTGCCATCATAGCCACCCTGGCACTTGGTGCCAGCCGTGTTGACGAGGCCCCAGCCAACCGCGCCTCGGGTTTCAAAGCCTGCTTTGCCTTGCTGGCCAACCCCTTTGTGCTGCTCTGCTTTGTGGCCATCATGTGCCACGTGGGCATCGACGTGGGCACCAACACCACAGCGCCCAAGCTCCTGCAGGAACACCTTGGCCTCACACTCACCGAAGCCGGATTTGCCACGAGCCTCTACTTCATATTCCGCACGGCGGGCTGCTTCCTCGGCGCATTCATTCTGCGCAAGGTGAGCGAGCGCACCTTCTTTGCGCTGAGCGTAGCGCTGATGGCAGTAGCCATGGCAGGCTTCCTCACGCTCCACTCACAAACGGCCCTCTACGTGTGCATTGCCCTCGTAGGTTTTGGCAACTCCAACATCTTCCCCATCACCTTTGCCCAAGCCCTTAAAGCCTGCCCCGACAAGCAGAACGAGGTTTCGGGCTTGATGATCATGGGCCTCTTCGGTGGCACTGTGTTCCCCCTCGCCATGGGCTATGCCAGCGACGCCGTGGCCAGCCAGTGGGGCGCCATAGCCGTAATGGCCGCCGCCGTGCTCTACCTTGTATATTACACCACCCGCATTAAAGCATAATCTACTCACCTCAACAACAATATCACCATGCAACAATATGTAATAGGACTCGGCGAAGTGCTGTGGGACGTGCTGCCCACAGGCAAGCAAATAGGCGGTGCACCCGCCAACTTCGCCTTTCACGTATCACAATTTGGCCTGCCCGTGCGCGTAGTGTCGGCCATAGGCAGCGACGCGCTGGCCACCGAAACACGCAGCGTGTTTGCCGAACGCCACCTCGAGGCCATCATGCCCTCGCTGCCCCAGCCCACAGGCACCGTCATAGCCGAGATTGACGAGAGCGGCGTGGCCCACTACACCTTCCCCGACAATGTGGCTTGGGACAACATACCATTCACCCCCGAGATGGAGGCCATGGCCCACCAAACGCACGCCGTGTGCTGGGGTTCGCTTGCACAGCGCAGCGAAGTGTCGCGCCAAAGCATTCTGCGCTTTGTCGACACCGTGCCCGACGGCCCCGGCCAGTACAAGATATTCGACATCAACCTGCGCCAGAACTTCTACACCCGCGAGGTCATCACCGAGTCGTTAGAGCGCGCCAATGTGCTTAAAATCAACGACAAGGAACTCGTGGTAGTGGCCCGCATGTTTGGGTTGCAAGGCACCGACCTCGAGGCCAAGTGCCGCACCCTGCTCACCGACTACCACCTCGACATGGTCATACTCACCTGTGGCGAGAACGGCAGCTACATATTCACCCCCGCCACCCCCGACTGCCCACTGGGCGGCACCTCGTTCATGGAGACACCGCGCGTTGAGGTGAGCGACACCATTGGTGCGGGCGACTCATTTACTGGCACCCTTGTAGCATCGCTCATCGAGGGCATGCCCGTGCGCCAGGCACATGCACGCGCCGTCAAGGTGAGTGCCTACGTGTGCACCCAGCCGGGCGCCATGCCCATACTGCCCGACAGCGTCAAGCAAGGGTAGCCACACATTCCGCTTTTGATTTTACCAACCACAGCCTTGCAGCAGGAGCCACGTGCCCCGGCCGCAAGGCTTTTTTATTGTAGCCATGGCCATGCCCGCGCACCCGCCCGCAGACTCCGCCCGCTGTCACAATATATGTTACATAACATACTGCCAAAGCCTTGCACTCCGACCAAAAGCCCGTACCTTTGCACATCGGAGGGAAAGCCAAGCGCAGCGGGTATTTTTGCCCGCTGCGCCCACACCCGTTAACCACCCTGCACACCTATAATACTGACAACACCGACACATAACCTGCTTATTGCATGAAACACCTTCTCTACACACTTGCCATAGCCAGCGGCAGCCTGCTGGCCCTCAACGCCAATGCCAAGGTGGGCGACCTCCTGCCCCGTCCACACAAAATTGAGCTCACTGCCGGAGCCGCACCGTTTGCCCTGCAGCGCACCGTGGCCATCACCGACCCCACCGGCTGCACCTATCTCAAGAACTTTTTCACCGCCAACGGCTGCACCATTGCCGCCGCGGGCGAGAGCGCTGCCGCCACAGTCACCGTCAGCCTGGCCAGTGCCATTGATGGCGCCTACGACTACGAGGTGGCCAACTTCCCCAACGAGGGCTACAAGCTCAGCATCACCGCCAACGCCATCAACATCACCGCTGCAAGCCCCACCGGCGTGATACGCGCCGCACAAACGCTGCAGCAGCTGGCCGAGGGCTACGCCGACACGGGCGCACCCGCCGTCCTCGAGGCCCTCAGCATGACCGACTGGCCCGCCTTCAAGGTGCGTGGCTGGATGCAGGACGTAGGCCGCTCATTTCTGTCGGTCGACGAGTTGAAAAAGGAGATCGACCTCTACGCCCGTTTCAAGGTGAACGTGTTTCACTGGCATCTGACCGAAAAGATAGGCTGGCGTTTCGAGGTAAAAGCCTACCCGCAACTCACCAGCTACACCAATGGTGTGCGCTACCCCGGCCAGTACTACACCCAGGAGCAGTGCAAGGAGGTGGAGGCATACGCTGCCGAGCGCGGCATCACCGTCATACCCGAAATTGACATGCCGGGCCACAGCGATGTGTTCAAGAACGCCATGGGCTTCGACATGCAAACCGACGAGGGCAAAAAGGCTCTGAAAGTCATACTCAAAGAGGCCGCCGAGGTATTTCCACGAGCCCCTTACATACACATAGGTGGCGACGAAGTGACCATCAAGGACGGCTTCCTCGAGGAGATGACCGACTTCGTGCGCAACACGCTGGGCCGCAAAGTGGTGCTTTGGAACAAGCTCAACAACAAAGCCGTGACCAAGGACATAGCCGACATGACACAAATGTGGGCCACGAGTGGCACAGCCGTAAAGGGACTGCCCAACATCGACTGCCGCTACAACTACATCAACCACTTCGACGTCTACGCCGACCTCGTGGGCATATACAAGAGCAACATCTACTATGCCGACAAGGGCAACCCCGACATTGCCGGCACCATATCAGCCGCATGGAACGACACCAAAGTGGCCACCGAGGATGACATCATACGCCAAAACAACCAATACGCCAACGTGCTGGCCTCGGCCGAACGCGGCTGGATTGGCGGCGGCAAGCAATACATCGAGGTTGGCGGCACCCGCTTGCCCAACACAGGCGAGGAGTACGAGGAGTTTGCCGACTTTGAGCGCCGCTTCCTGTTTCACAAAGCACATTCGCTGCAAGGCGCACCCATACCCTACGTCAAACAGAGCAACATACGCTGGCGCCTGACTGAGCCTTTCCCCAACGACGGCGATGCCACCAAGGCCTTCCCGCCCGAACAGGCCGCCAAGCTCGATGCCGTGATGCCCACCACCTACAGCTACAACGGCACCGACTATGCCGCCAAGCAAGTGACCGGTGGCGGCGTATACCTGCGCCACATCTGGCACGGCACCGTGCGCGGCGTGCTCAACAATCCTGCCAACAACCAGACGTGCTACGCCTGGACTTACGTATACTCGCCCGTGGCACAGGACGCCGGTGCGCAAATTGAGTTCTACACCTACTCGCGCTCGGGCAGCGACAAGATGCCACCGGCCGGCAAGTGGGACCGCCGCGGCTCGCAAGTGTGGCTCAACGGGCAGGAGATTGCTGCACCCACCTGGCAACAGCCCGACAAGGACATACCGCAAGACAACACCACACTGGGCCTGACCAACGAAAACTTTACCGCACGCCCCGTGGTCAAGGTACACCTTAACGAGGGGTGGAACAAGGTGTTCCTCAAACTGCCACACGCCAACTCGGGCGGCACCGCACGCGACAAGTGGCAGTACACCTTTGTGCTGACCGACACCGAAGGCAAGAATGCGCTCGAGGGCATCACCTACTCGCCCGACCGCACACTCGACCCCTTCACCGAGGACCCCACACCCGACCCGCGCCCCAAGGCAAGCAACGACAGCATAGCCTACTGGTACCAGTTCAACACGCCCTTGCGCGGCAACCGCTACCCCACCTCACAGGGCGCCGGACAACCCATCGTGGGCAACACCACCGCCACCAAAGCATCGCAGTGGAAGTTCGTGGCACGTACCGACAACGCCAACTCTTTCGACATCATCAACCGTGCCGACAGCACCTACATCGTGCCCGGCACCACCTACAACGCTGCGCTCACCACCTCGGCCACTGCTCCCACCAAGGGGTGGTACTTGGCCGATGCCGCCACCGAGGGCTACTTCATCATCATGAACGACACCGAGGTGACCAAAGGCACCGAAAAGCACAAGAGCCAATTTAACCAGACTACCAGCGCACTTGGCTTCAAAGTGTACAACTGGGGCGACGGCAACACCACCGACGCAGGCTGCCAATACAGTTTCAAACTCGTCAACACCGAGCTAATCAGCCCCGAGCCTCAGCCCAACGGCAGTCCCACGCTGAGCAACGCCACCACGAGCCACTACTACAAGTTCAGCTCGGCACGCTTCCCCAACTACTACCCCACCTCGCTGGGCGAGGGACAGCCCGTCACAAGCAAGACCGACGCCAACACACAAGCCTCGGAATGGAAATTTGTGGACCGCACCGACGGCACTTTCGACATTGTCAACCGCCACGACGGCCTCTACATATCACCCGCATCGAGCAACAACACTGCCCTCAACGCGGTGGCCGCACAACCCGAAGCGGGTTGGAAAATACTCGACAGCGGACAATCGGGCTACTTCATATTTGTGAGCGATGCCAACCATGCCGAAATCAACCAGACCAAAGCCAGAGAGGGCTACAAGCTCTACAATTGGGGCTACGGCTCAAAGACCGCCGGCGAATACCGCTTCGACGACAACGGCTGCTGGTTCAGTTTCAGCCCCACCGAAACTGTCGACAACACCGCCACCGGCATAGGCACCATCAGCACCGCCACCACCCCCGAGCAGTGGTACGACCTCAGCGGCCGACGCGTAGCACGCCCCACCAAGGGCCTCTACATATCGAGCAAAGGCCGAAAGGTGGGACGGTGAATAATTCAAGTTTCGGATTCAGCCCGTGCTTGCTAAATCCGAAACTTGAATGAATAATTAGCACATTAAAAAAGCGTCAGTCCGCACAACCACCCTACCCATAAATACATTAACTTTGCACCCGTGAATAAAGAATGCGTGGGTGCAAAGTTCTTTTTGCCCCCCACCCCAAACACACTCCTAATGCAACAATGACAAGCGCAACAACCGAAAAACAGCGCGAACGCCAAATATTCCGCGTCACGCTATGGGGCAGCGTAGTAAACTTTTTGCTGCTCGTGTTCAAATTTGTAGCCGGCATAGTAGGCGGCAGTGCAGCCATGATAGCCGATGCCGTACACTCACTCTCCGACTTCATCACCGACATAGTGGTCATACTCTTTGTGCGCATATCAGGCAAGCCCTGCGATGCCGACCACGACTTTGGCCACGGCAAATACGAGACCCTCGCCTCAGCCCTTATAGGCCTCATGCTCATGGCCGTAGGCATAGGCATACTGTGGAGCGGCGCCACCCAGATAGTGCACGTGTGCCAAGGCCACACACTCGCCCAACCCGGCATGATAGCCCTTGTAGCCGCACTCCTCTCAATAGTGTCCAAGGAGCTCATCTACCAATGGACCGCCCGCGTAGGCCGCCGCGTACAGTCGCAAGCCGTCATAGCCAACGCCTGGCACCACCGCAGCGACGCCCTGTCGAGCATAGGCACCGCCGTAGGCATAGGCGGCGCCATTGTGTTAGGGCCCGAGTGGCGTGTGCTCGACCCCATAGCCGCCGTAGTAGTGAGCGTGTTCATCATCAAGGTGTCTGTGCAACTGTTTGTGCCCAGCATACAGGAGTTGCTTGAAAAGTCGTTGCCCGAGGCCGACGAGTCGTTCATCATCAACACCATACTCGAGCAGCCCGGTGTGAGTGCGCCCCACAATCTGCGCACCCGCCGCATAGGCAGCAACCGCGCCATCGACGTACACTTCCGCATGGAAGGCAGTACCCCCCTGGTGGAGGCGCACCACGCCACGCGTCAAATTGAGGCCCGCCTGCGTGCCAAGTTTGGTCCGCAAACCATCATCACCACCCACGTCGAGCCGCTCAAGTAGCGGCAGCAGCGGGCCGGTTTATCAGTTACGGGAGAGCGTTTTTTCAATAACGGGAGAGCGGATTTTCAGTCAGATTGACTGAAAATCCGCTCTGTCGTAATAGGAAAAAGCTCTCCCGTTGTGCATCAAACGCGCACACCATTAGAGGGGGGTGCCTCCCGCATTGAGCGTGTGGCAAAAGCACGTTCATTTTGTTTTTTTGAGTTTTTTCATTTTACTCAAGTATCTGAGTCAAAAGTTTTTATTAACGCTACTTAGTTAATAAATGCACCAATCCACTCTGCATAATGTGCCAAAGCCAAAACGCAGAGTGATAAAACTACGGTTTACATTGTTAATGTATGTATAAAACGGGGGGGTAATTCCTAAATGTCTATATTTGCGTTCATTAAATAATGTATATAAACGCGCTGACACAATTAGGGCTTACGAGTTAACTATTTAACAAGAAAGAATGCGTTTTATACACCTCTGAGGACAATATATACAGATATTCTAACACGAAGCAGGTTATGAAAAAGGCACTATCCATTATTACTACCTTGTCACTATCGCTAATATGTGCATTGTGCATATGCAATTGCAACAACGCCCCCGATATATCACCATCTCCTGAAAATTTGCAAAAGTATTACGAGCGTGACTCGCAACGCATGAAGGCGCACGAAAAGTTTGCAGCCTACTTCGACTTTTCGGGTGTGTATGTGGCCTACGCCGACCCCGCCACAGCGCAAACCTTCAACGGCATCACGCAAAAGGTGACCGGTTCGCTACAGAACTATGACCTTTACTCGCTGGCCAACAGCAAGATAGAGCAGTTAAGCAGCGGCGACTTGCAATCGGCAGCCCAAATATTTGAACGCTTGCACGACCCCGCTGCGCAAGGGCAGCTTTATGCCCCCATTGAGCAGGCTCTGCATAAAATTGTGGCCGATGACCGCAGTGCACTGCTCGTGACCGACTACGAGGAGTACACCCCCGGCCACAAGATATACCAACAGGCCTATGCCACACCCTACTTTGAAGAGTGGCTCAAGCGCGGCAAGGAGATCACCTTTTTTGTGACCGACTATATGGAGGGGAGTCTGCCCAAGCACTTGTACTACACCGTGTTTGACGATGAGAGCCACCGCCTGCTCAAAGAGGTGGAGGACGCTTTGGCTGGCAAGCCGCAAAACTACAAGCGTTTCACCTTGTCCATGCACAATTACATTGTAGCCCCCATGCCCGGCGGCACGAGCGGTGCTTACGCTGGTCCTTGTTTGGGCGGCACCTACCACGACCAAAATGGCGAGGACGTGGTAACGGCCTCCGTCGAAAATGGCAAACCCGATGGCTTTACCCCCCTGCCTAATGCACGTGCCGAGGTGTACACATTCGACGAGCAGTGGGAGGGCATCGTGCAGAATGCGCGCGACCAGCAAGATGCTGAAATTCCCGCAGCGTTCCGCTTCAAGCACCTGTTTCAGAACCTTTATGCCGACTTTTCAAACACCGACTCCTACCAAATCAAAGCGCTTGACGTGCGCATGACCGATGTGGGCACCGACTTTGAGCGCTACATGAACTGGCTCACGGCCATGACCCATCAGCCCAAAGTGACTGTGGTTGATGGCGAGCGACAGGTTGAGGTGCCCGACGAGAGTGCAGCCTTTTACAACGACAAAGGCCAGTTGCTGCCCGAATTCGACTATATCAAGAACGGCATTCAAGTGTCGGAGGTGGCAGGCGTGGCAGTGTTTGACCAAAAGCTCTTTGAGCAGACCTTTGCCCAAACAGCAGGACGCAAAGTAGAGCTGGCGGTCAACCTCAGCCCAAGTTTTGGCGGCACCATAGCCGGCAAGGACGACCAGTCGGGCCTTTACCGCATCGACCTGTACGTGGCAGATGCCGAGCCCAACCTCGGACCGCAAATTGACGCACTCTTTGGTTGGCCGGGCAACAACTGCCTGAGCTCTGCTGTGCGCAATGTGCTGCAACACTGCAATCCACGCGGCAGCAATGTGTACACCTATTTTGTCAGAATGAATTAACCACTTACTTAATCAGCACGTTGGCGGAATTAGTTGACAGTCAAACGTGTTAACGAGCAAGCTTGTCGGGAACTTTACATTCCCTACCTGTCTGTCTTTACCCCCTTGAATAGTACAGGACATACTTACTTGCTAACCCATTAACCATGAATTTCACCAACGAGTTTAACCGAACTAACACTACCATTACAACCATGTCATCAATCATCATTCCCGTTTACGTCTATGCGGCCATAGCCGCCGTAGTAGCCCTCATTATTTCCATAGTACTATCAAATGGCGTAGCCTTCCGCCCCGACATGAGCGATGTAGGCAAGCGCAAGGGCATATTCTGGTTTACAAGCATTGCAGCCCCGGTGCTCACCTTCTTGCTTGCCTTTTTGTTAGTATACATCAGCCTTAAGACTGGCTCCAAAAAGAGTGCCTGCATACTGCACATGAGCATAAGTGTCATCGCGTCGTGGGTGCTCTACATTATTGTGGGTTTTGTGGTGTCGAAGGCCAATCCCAAGGGCAAACTCGGCTCATGGTTCTGACACCTGCCCGGCTACTCAAACGCAAATACGTGAAACGATAAAAACAAATTCATGAACGACAGACTCTTTGTAATAGCCATAGGCGGCACGGGCATGAGATGCCTTGAGGCCTTTGTGCACCTGTGCGCCATTGGCATGTTCGACAACGAAGAAATCAACATACTCACACTCGACACCGACCAAAGCAACGGCAACAAGGGACGGGTGGAGCGCCTGATTGAACTCTACAACAAGGTAAAGACTGACAACCCCGCCACCCCAGGTGGAAGCCCCAATGCCAACACCTATTTTTCGGCAAAGCTCAACCTTTACCGTTTCTACACCGACTACTCAAAAGCAAGTCGCAGCTCCTATGCCAAAATCAGTGCTACGCAAGGCTTGCAGCGTGAGGTGGAGAATGATGACCGCGACCTGGCCGACCTCTTTCTTGACCACGACACCGTGCAGAGCTTTAACCTCGACCACGGCTACCGCGCGCAAACGCACCTTGGCTCGATGCTGATGTATCACGGCATCATTGAGGCAGCCCGCCACTACATCGAAGACAAGGAGCGCGCCACCGAGCCCGAAAAGCAGCTGGCAGCCTTCCTGACCGAACTGCAGCAGAGCGGTGCCGGTGCACGTGTGTTTGTGTTCGGCTCTGTGTTTGGCGGCACCGGTGCATCGTCCATTCCCGTAGTGCCCGAAGCCCTGAAGGAGGCCGTCAGCCTTATATCGCAAAATACCATCGACTTTAACAACGTGAAGTTTGGTGCCACGCTGCTCACCGAGTACTTCAGTTTCAACTCGCCCTCCGACGCCCAGCGCCGCCAGGAAAAGCTCGTGGCCACGTCCGACTATTTTGCCATCAACTCACAAGCCGCTCTACAGTTCTACCAGCAAGACCGCACGGTGAAGGACCGTTACAAGCGCCTCTACCACGTGGGGTGGCCGGCACAAGAGCTCAATGTGTCGGAAGGTGCCAACCAAACCATTACAGGCGGTGCTGAGCAAAAGAACGCTTGCCACGTGGTGGAGCTGATGTGTGCCTGTGCCGCTTACGACTTTTTCGGACTTGACGATGCAACCTTGCAAAATGCCACAGCGCAGTATCTGTATCGCTCGGTCGAACTGGACGATAACAAGAACCTCACCTTTAAGGGCACCGACTTTGTGAGTGCCAGAAATGCCGACGAGTTTCTGCAAAAGATGGGGTCGTTCCTTGTGTTGGCCCACATCATACTGTCAATGCACGGTGGCGCACTGCCGCGCGTTGGCATGAGCAAGGACAAGTTAGGCACACGCGGGTTCATAAGCTGGCTCTCTGAGTTCAAAATTACCGACTACAATGAGCTGAAGCCCGAGCAGACTGAGGATATAGACAAATACATGAAGGAGTTTGCCTATAACACCAACGCAGGTGCTTTGGTGCGCGGCTGGATATATCAAGTGTACAACTCGGTGCGTGCGGTGGGTGCAAGCAAGTTTTTGTTTGCACCAAAGATATTTGAAGAGAATATCAATGCCCTTGCTGCGATGGACCCCTGCAAGGAGATACAAGAGGAAAAGAAGACCGGGCTAATTATCAAGACTGACAGTCGCACCAAGTACGACGACTTTGTCAAGAACCTGGCCAACAGCCGCCCTAACAACGAGGAGCAGAGTGTGAGCACCATGAAAGAGCGTTTCCTGGCGCACATGTACCGTGCTATTAACGCCACCATTCCCTTCAGCACGAAGCTTTAAGCTGAAGCTCTGCAACCTGATTACACCAACGAGTAAAGTAAGTACACACAGCTATGCCAGATATTAAAGCATTGACCATCAAAGTGAGCGAGCGCAGCCAGCAGCAGGGAGCTGCCGGCCAGTGGCAAGACTTCACATCGCAGATGCAAGCCTTCACACGCGACATTGAGACCCCCGCCATAAAAGAGGGGGTGGACGTGAGCGCCATCGTGTCGGGCGTGCCCTCGGTGTTTGCACGTGCCGACCTGTTCAGCCATTCGCTCAACGAAATACAAACCATACGCAAGGACGCAGCCTCGGGGCTGAACCAATACTACATCAACTTGGTGGACGAGTGGCGCGGCCTGATAGCCTGCATCGCCCTTAACAACACGGCCATACAAGTGCGCCGCATCAACATGGCCTACAGCGATGGCAAGGACATCAAGCAAACGCAGAACATGTATGAGCCGAAGGGTGCCTTTGGCAACATGCTCATGGGCGACCGCCACATCTGGACCGAGCAGGGCCTGGCGCGCAACGACCAGGCTCAGCCCTTCATCTACGTTATCAAATACAACGGCCAGGTGGTAGGCGCCACGTCGCCCCGCTCGGTGTTTTTCACCTCGGTGTCCTACGCCATTGAGCAAAATCTGCCCTTTGTCGACTCCAACACGCACCGTTTTACCGACCCCCTTCACAGCAGCATACCCGACGACCAACTGCTCAACTTGCTGGCCTATGTCAACATTCTGCTGCCTCGCATAACCCAGTTTGAGGCTTACTACAAGCAGGCCGGACTGAACTACCAGGCCATCAAGCTGGAGCTGGGCGTGTGGCAGAGCGAGATACTCAACCTTGTGCGTGCCCGCCAATTGCGCGAGGACGATGCCAGTGCGCTGCCTGTGCAAGGCTTTGAGGGGCCATTCAAGTTTCTCAACTACACTGAGGAGCTATATGGCAACAACGGCGAGATAACCACCGAGCCCGATGCACAAGGACTGGCCAAGCCATTCAAGCCCGAGGAATTGCTGCTGCCCAAAACGTCGGAGATAGCACGCATATGGCTGCCGCGCGACTATGAAGAGGATGCCACACGCGTGGCCTCACTGCCCGTGTACCTGCTCCGGGCCCAAATCAAGGGTACACCGCGGTATGCCTACTTTGCCATTCCCCTGAGCCAGAAGGGCATACAGGTGTTTGGCACCAATGCCAGCATATTGTTAGGCTATCAGAATGCCGGCTACAACATTGACTCGAAACTCACTGCCGACTATGAGGAGACCACCAACACGCTGTCGGTGCGCCTGACCATCATGATAAAGGACGGGCAGACGGGCAAGTGCAAGGAGAAGTCCATACCCATCGACTACAAGGTGGGCGGCATGTTTGCCCGCAACAAGGACGCCATAGTGTGGCCCAACTTTATAGCGCGTGACTGGAACCGCTACTTCCTCTACTCAGAACTGCCCCACAATGTGCGCCAAAACGACTGTCCCTACATGGCAGTGCCATTTGTGGGCGACGAGACCAGCGACAACTTTGCCATTATAACCGACCGCGACGGCAACATTCAATATTTGGCCGAACAGGGCCAAGCACAAGGCGATGGCAAGCTGCTGGTGGTGAGCGACAGCCGCACGGCCTCGCGGCAGTATAAGTATGAAGTATATGAGAGTGCGCACCCCTTCAAGGGAGTGCGTCTGACCTGCGTGAACGGGCAGGAGGGTGGCTTTGTGCTCATTCATTACAGCAACGACCTGATGGCCGACGACAAGCTGCCCAAGGACATGCTGCACAACAACCATAAGTTGGATGAGGTGAAGTTGGGCATCGACTTTGGCAGCACCAATACCTCGGTGGCCTACCACGACGGCAACGCACGCGATGCCCAGGGAATCAGTTTTGCCAATCAGCGCATATCGCTCTTTACCGACCTTGACGGCACGCAGAACAACATACCTGCCGAACGCAATGTATTGTTTTTCCAAAACGAGGAGGTGTACTCCAACGCTGTTAAGAGCATACTGGCCATACACGACGACCAGCGCCTGCCACAGTGCAGCAACAACGACATCAACACCATGCGCGCCGAAGCTGTGCAAGGCGGCTTTCCCTGCTTTGGCCGGCACTTGCCGGTTGAGAATGTGACGGACAATGCCATGCGTCTCGGGTTCAGAGGGGGGCAGAACGTGGTAGAACTGGTACACAACATGAAGTGGAGCGGCCGCGAGGAGGACAAGGCCCACAAGCAGGCCTTCCTGTCGTCGTTGCTGCTTCACATTTATGCCGAACTATATGTCAAGGGGCTCGTGCCCAACGACTTGCGATGGTCATATCCCTCGGCCATGGGCTACGAGTTAATGCTACAGTACAACCAGATATGGCAGTCGCTCAAGCATGTCACCCCAGTCAGAAACGAGGAGGGTACGGCCTGGCGGTTGGACATCGCGAAAATACCAGCTGACGACCCCAAACTTGGCACTGACAACGTGTTTGGCAACACTCCGGCTGCCAGTTCACCCTTTGGCAACGAGGCGACGGGATTTGGCGGTCCTTCGCCCTTTGACTCTCCCGCAGGCGGGGGCTTTGGCAGCGACCCGTTTGGCACGGGCAATGACCCATTTGCCACACCAACTGCCGCACCAGCTGCGCAGGGCTTTGCCAACGACCCATTTGCCCCCACGCAGCCCGCTGCCGCACAACAGTCGTCCCAAAAGGCTCTTGTGCCTGAGGACGACAAGTTTAAGTTCGACTTCAAACCCATCGACACGACCAAGGCCATGACCGAGGCCAGTGCTGTGGCCAACTACCTGTCGTTTGACATAGTGGCAAACGACTTGACCTTCTGCTTCGATGTGGGTGGCAGCACTACCGACATCTCGGTGCTATGTAAGGACAACGATGGTTGCAAAATGCTGAAGCAGAACTCTATACGCTTTGCCGCACAATGCCTGTCGCGTGCCACCAACCAAATGTCCGACCAGTTTAAGCGTGTGTTGCAAAAGGTGTGTCATAACTACCAACTAAGCATCATTGGCTTTAACGACGGGCAGAACTTGTATTCGGCACAAAGTGCGCCCTATTACTTTGAGCAGGTGGTGGACCAACTCAGCCCCGAGCAATTGGCCGACTTTTACCAGACGGTCAGTGCAGACTGCCCACAACTATTCTGTGTAGACCTTTACGTAACGGGCCTCATCTCTTTCTATGCAGGCCAGTTGGCCACCAAACTGCTTAAGGAGGTGCGCCGCTCAGAGGAGTTGCCCATGTTTGCCGACAGCTGGCGCCCCAACGTCAAGGTGGTGTTTGCCGGCAAGGGCTCGCGCATATTTGAATGGCTCAACGCCATGAATGCCCAAACGGCACAGCGCTACTACCTTGAGATGTTTATGATGGGCATGGGCGGTGAACAGGTGCTGAAGGGCAACCTTGGCGGTTGGCCAAAGTTTGAGTTACAGACAAAACCGGCACATGATGTAAAGTTTGAGGTGTCAAAAGGCTTGGCCAAGACCACCAACAGCCCGTTGCAAATGTCGGAAAGTGCCATCGAGATAGTGGGCGAAAACGGCTTTACACTCTACAACACCGACACCCGCGAGAAGGTGGCGCTCAGCTTCGACAGCAACATTACACCCGACTACATGGAGAGCGTTGGCGTGTGCTTTAATGCACCTGACGCGGGAATATTTGACATGAGCAAAACTTGTTTTTATACCTTTTCTGCTGTGTACTGCAAGTATGTGGCCCGCTTCTTTGGCAATGGCATGTTAGATATTGAGACAGTGAAGGAAGGTATGGCGTCGATGTCGAACATCTGTACCTACATACAGAATATGCCCGAGGTGCAAAACGCCCACCGCAACAGTAAGCAGAAGTTTGACTATGTGGCCCCAATCATCATCATAGAGGGCATGAAGTTCTACGATGAATATTTGTTTAGGGCTTTGAAGCAGAGCAAGTAATGATAAACGTGAATTATTGCATATTGGTGACCATCACGGCCGATGCCATTGCATTTCGCTACAACCGCAGTGATGGCGACAACCGTTTTGTGGACTATGCCCCTAACGGCGAGGTAAACATGCCCTTTGCCATATTGTGCACTGGCAACAAGTTTGTGATAGGGCGCAGCGCCTACGAGGCGGCATGCCATAACCACAACCCCAACGCCTATGCCAACATATTCAGCACCTGCACGGCCAGTCGCACCTTTAAGTTTGCCGACCGCGACGAACCACTTGGCAAACTGCCCTACTACGCCATACGCTGCTACATAGAGCAGATATTGTCGAACATATTCTACAACCAGACTGGCACACTCGAAAGTAATGTGGCACGGTTGCCACTGATGTTCTTGTTCGGCCCCGAACTCGACACCAACAAACAGCGCTTCATTCTTTCCCCATTTGAGGAGGGTGGCTTCCAAAATATGCGCGATTATAACTATGCGCGCCTATTGCTGCCCGTGGTAGCGTCACAAACGCCCCCTTCTGACCGCAAGCGTGTGAACGGGGTTGTGTTGGCATCGGTTGACGGTGATGACCTGCTGGTGCAACTCTACGACGCAGTGCGCCATGAGCCGCTTGGCAATGTGGTGCGCATTGATGGACAGGGACGCGACCCGCGCATAGGCGAGGCTGCCAACCATATATGGAACTGCTTGTACAATTATAACTACAAGAAACGCGAACTCGAGGAGCACATACTGCGCGAGGCTGCCGAACGTTTTCTGAGCAGCACGGCGCAGGAGGTGAACGATGTGCTGCGCATGTCGGACGGCACTATGCAAGATTATATGCTGCGCCGCACCGAGCTTGACATGTCGGCAGCCAGCACAGCCAGCCGCATGGTGTTGTACCAACTTGGCAATGAACTGGCGCGCCATGGTCTGTCGGCACAACAATGCCGCGTGGTGTTGGCCGGACGGGCTGCCACAGACTACTTTGAGAACTTGTTTGCCCAAGGCCGCTGGGGCTTGCCCATTACCAAGGTGACAGCGCGCGAAAAGCAAATGCTGCTCGACCGCCTGCTGGGCGAGGTGAAGGCCAGTGGCTATAATTTTGGGCAGGGCGGCACGGCAAGCCCCGGGCCACCACCTGAACCGCCTGCCGGACCTACGGGCACAGAGGTACCTGGGGCAGATGACGACCCGCTGCTCGTGAAACGCTATAAACGGCGGGTGGAGATTATGGTGCGCGAGGCTAAAGCCAAGATAGCTGCTGCAGACTACAAGGCTGCACGCAGCAAGATTAAAGGGTTGCTCGACGAACTGCACAATGCACCAGTGCACGCCTACGATGCGCAACTTGAGGAACTGCTGGCACAGATACCCCAAACTGCGCCCACGCCCAAACCGCGACCAGCGCCAGACAATACTACAGCCGGACAGCCGCAGCCGCCAGCGCCTCCCGCCACGCCTCAACCCGAACTGACGGAGCGCGAGGTGCGCATGCGCCTGGCTCCGTTGCGCGAGATGGTGAAGACCAACTACAAGCAAGCCGAGGCTGAATTTGCCTATTTGAAGGCACAGGCCAAGCTGATTGGCAAAGCAACTCTTGACCGCAAGATGCAGGAGTTTGCGCATTTGTTTGCAAAGGTGCAGACTGTTGAAACAAAGACTAAAAGCACAGGCTGTGCAATAGCAAACTCTGACAAAACAAACGTAAAAAAAGAGACTGTTGCCCCAAAGTCAAAGGCTGCGACTTTGCTCAGTCAAGGTCGCTATCAGGAGGCCAAAAAGGCGTTTGCCATGGCACACGACAGTACTATGTCAGCCCTTTGTACCAAACTGATAAAGTACACAATGCGCGTGGAACGTGCTATCAAACCCGAATTGGTATCGGTAAAAACTGCACACAACCACACCAAGGCACAGGCTTACTTGAAAGATTTGCTCGAACTGCACGAATGCCAACAGCAGGCCGGAATTGACACAACGGAAACTGACACGCTGGTTGAGGCTTACAAAAAGATTATAAACGCGCGTTGACTTTATTCAATCTGCGCACAAAGAATAACTCATAACTCAAAAATCAATTACATTATGTCAAGATTTAACTTGAAGAAAGGTGACCGTTTCTCGCTTAGCAAGGAGAGCGGCTTGAACAAAATACAGGTAGACTTAACCTGGAAGTCTGGGGCTGACCTTGACGCCTCGGCCTTTTTGCTTGGTGCCGATGGCGTGATTATGGACGATGCAGACTTCGTTTTTTACAACTCTGACAATCGCAGCGAGCCTTGGAACCGCGAAAAGTTTGGTTCAAAGGTGAACTGGCGCGGTGAAACAATCCCAGTGTCTGCCGACGGCTCGGTGCTTGGTTCGCCTGACGACCTGGGCGAAGGCGATGAGGAAGAAGGCGACGACGCTGGCGAAACCATGCACGTGATACTGAACAAAGTGAACCCCAAGGTGCAGGAAATCATTTTCTGTGTAACAATTTATCACACTGCGAACGATGACGTGACGTTTGGGCAGGTACGTGAACCGGCTATTGTCATCACCAATGAGGAAACTGGCGAGGAACTCTGCCGCTACGACTTGAAGGAGAATTTCTCATCAGAAACTGCCGTTGAGGCTGGCAAACTTGTTTGCAACGAAGACGGCGAATGGGAGTTTGAGGCTGTAGGCCAGGGTTATACTGGCGGTATGCAGACCTTGATAGACATGTACGCTTAACCTAAAAACGCAGAGGAACACATGGCACGTTTTAATTTGAACAAAGGCGACCGCTTCAAGCTCAGCAAGGACGCGGGCCTGAATAACCTGCAAGTACACTTGTCGTGGGACGGCGACCACGACCTTGACTCGTCAACCTTTTTATTAGGCGAGGAGGGTGTGATAAACAATGACGCTGACTTTGTATTTTACAACTCAGAGAACCGCCAGGAGCCCTACGACAAGGCCAAACATGGTGCCAAGCGCAACTATATAGCCACGGTGCGCCCCATGTCGGCCGATGGCTCGGTGCTCGGCTCGATTGACGAGGTGGACGGCGGCGGCGACGGCGAGACCATAGACATCTGCCTGGACAAGGTGGACGCCAAGATACAGGAGATCGTATTTGTGGCCACTGTTCATGGCAATGAGACCTTTGGCGACGTGAAAGATGCCGCTATCACACTGACCAACACCGACACTGGCGAGGAACTGTGCCGCTATGCGCTCAACGAGGCATTTGCGGATGAGGACGCGGCCGAGATAGCCAAACTCTTTTTGAACGACGAGGGCGAATGGGAGTTTGAGGCTGTTGGCGTGGGCCATGAAGGTGGGCTGCAAACGCTCATTGATTTGTTTACTTAATAAAGTTTACACTCATGACAGAAGATAAGAGCAAACGCAAGAGTACGCGCAAGTTCAACCTTGAAAAGCACGTGAAGCGCTCCTTCAATTTGGAGAAAGAGGGTGCAGCTACTCCTGCACCATCAGCAGAAGCGCCTGCTACCCCACAGCCTGCGCCCACGCCCGCCCCTGCAGGCGGTGGCGATGCTACACAGACTGGCAATGGCGGCAACAAGGGCAAGCATGTGCTGTCGTTAGTTGTGGGGCTCGCAGTGGTGGCAGCCATTGGCTTTGCCGCATTCCGTGGCTGCAACAGCAATAGCAGTCAGCCTGTGGACGAGCCCGTGGTTGACACCGTTATGGACGAGCAGCCCACTGCGCCAACTGACAGCACTCAGCGTGCTGACAGCACACAGCTTGGAGGTGGCGACCAGAATGCGCCTGCAGGCGCACCGAACGAGGTGCAACCACAGGACGAAACAGTAAATGCTGCAACGCCCTCTGCCCAACCTGAAACTTCAACGCCTTCAACCACCTCAACGCCCTCAACCACCAAGACTGCGACACCATCAACAGATATGGACGCAGAGGTGCAAAAGGTGCTGCACGGAGATTATGGCAACGGTCAGGAGCGCAAGGACAAGCTCGGCAGTTCGTACTCTAAGATACAGCGCGCTGTGAACCGCTACTATCGCAGCAAGGGACTGCTTTGATGATATAAATGCACTATCCAAACGTGCATTGGAACCTACAAAAAACAACGCTCGCACTGTGGCAGACATTACGTCTGTGGCAGTGCGAGCGTTGGCGCTTATGTTAACCCGTTGGCACAATTATGGGCTGACAGGTTGAGAAGTTGAGGAGGGGGAATAGTAACGGGCAAGTTACTTTACATCGCCCACCTTGATGAGGTATTCGGCAATCTGTACGGCGTTGAGGGCGGCACCCTTGCGTATCTGGTCGCTCACGAGCCAAAGGGTGAGGCCGTTGGGGTTAGCCAGATCCTTGCGTATACGACCTACATATACGGGGTCCTTGCCGGCCAGGAAGAGGGGCATGGGGTACTCCTTCTTTTCGGGGTTGTCCATCAGCACCAGACCGTCGCCACCCGATATGGCCTGCTTTACGGTGTCAATGTCGAGGGGTTGCTCTGTCTCCACCCAGATGGCCTCAGAGTGAGAGCGGAGGGAGGGCACACGCACACAGGTGGCTGAGGTGAGCACGTCGGAGTGCATGATTTTGCGTGTCTCGTTGTACATCTTCATCTCCTCCTTGGTGTAACCGTTGTCTTGGAACACGTCGATTTGTGGAATGACGTTGAAGGCCAGCTGGTAGGCAAACTTGTTGACGGTGACGGGCTGTCCGGCCAACACCTGGCGGTACTGCTCCACCAGTTCGTCCATGGCAGCCTGGCCTGCACCGCTCGCGGCTTGGTATGAGGCCACGTGCACACGCTTGATGTGGCTCAGGTTCTCGATGGCCTGCAGTGCCACCACCATCATGATAGTGGTGCAGTTGGGGTTGGCAATGATGCCGCGCGGACGTGTGAGGGCGTCCTTGGCATTGCACTCGGGCACAACGAGGGGCACTTCGTCGTCCATGCGGAAGGCCGAAGAGTTGTCAATCATTACGGCGCCATACTTGGTGATGTCGGCGGCAAACTCCTTTGAGGTGCCGGCACCGGCTGATGTAAAGGCAATGTCAACGTCCTTAAAGTCGTCGTTGTGCTGCAGGAGTTTGACAGTATACTCCTTGCCGCGGAAGGTGTATTTGGTGCCTGCGCTACGGGTTGAACCGAAGAGCAGCAAATTGTCGATAGGGAAATCGCGCTCGGCCAGCACGCGCAGAAACTCTTGGCCTACGGCGCCGCTTGCGCCAACGATTGCTACGTTCATATTGCTTGTGGTGTGTTTTATGCCGCCCAACTGGGGTTATTGCTTTCATCACAACCCGCACAGCGGGGCGGTATGTTACATTTTGTAATTGTCTGTTTTATGATTGGTTGCATAACGTCAGCCGACGTTAGGTGTGCAAATGTACAACATTTTTTGCTATTTTTGGTCAGTCCGTCCTATTTGTGCGCGTCAGTTGGCAGTAAATGGCGTTTTTTTTCGCAACTTTGCAGCATCATACACACATTTTATGCCTTTTATCGGGCAAATCTAATAATTACAGACCTTGATAACAGACCCTACCTGGATATTTCTCATTGTGCTGGGCATCATACTCTTTGCGCCCATGCTGCTCGACAAGTTGCGCGTGCCCTCGATAGTGGGCATGATATTTGCCGGCGTGCTCATCGGCCCCCACGGGTTCGGTGTGCTTGAGCGCGACACCAGCTTTGAGTTGTTTGGCAAGGTGGGGCTTTACTACATCATGTTCCTTGCCTCGCTCGAGATGAACCTGCAGGACGTGCAGCGCATCAAGGGGCGTGCCGCCACGCTCGGTTTGCTCAGTTTTGTCATACCGATGGGCATTGGTTATGCCGCCAACTCGATGTTAGGCTATGGTGCGGCCGCTGCGGTGCTGATGGCCGCCATGTATGCCTCGCACACGCTGATAGCCTACCCCATTGTGCTGCGCTACGGCCTGTCGCGGCTCGACAGTGTGAGCATAGCGGTGGGTGGCACCATAGTGGCCGACACACTCACGCTGCTGGTGCTTGCCGTGGTGGGCGGTGTGTTTAAGGAGCACGTGACGGGACTTTACTGGCTGTGGCTGTTGGTCAAGGTGGTGGCGCTTGGCGGCATAATCATATATAGCTTTCCGCGCATAGGGCGGTGGTTTTTCCGCCGCTACGACGACAGCGTGGTGCAGTATGTGTTTGTGCTGTGCCTGGTGTTTTTAGGTGCGGGCCTGATGGAGTTTGTGGGCATGGAGGGCATATTGGGCGCCTTCCTGGTGGGCCTTGTGCTCAACAGGCTTATTCCGCCCTCGTCGCCCTTGATGAGCCACATCGAGTTTGTGGGCAATGCCTTGTTCATACCCTTCTTTTTGATAGGTGTGGGCATGCTCATCAACCTTGGTGCGCTGGTTGAGCACGAGGGTGCCATAGTGGTGGCAGCCGTCATGGTGGCGGTGGGGCTTGGCAGCAAGTGGCTGGCCTGTTTTGTCACACAGAAGGCTTTTAAGATGAGCCTTGGCGAGCGCCGCCTGATGTTTGGCCTTACCGGCTCGCGTGCTGCGGCCACACTGGCGGTGGTGCTTGTGGGGTACAAGATAATACTGCCCGACGGCAGCCGTCTGCTTGGCGATGATGTGCTGAACGGGGCCATGGTGCTCATACTGGTGACGTGTGTGGTAAGCTCGCTCATTACTGAAAACACGGCGCGCAAGGTGGCTGTGGCGCAACGCTCGGCCGCCACTGCCACTGCGGTTGTGGCCCAGCCGGCGGGCGAGGCTCCCGACCGCATACTCATGGCGCTGCACAACCCCTCGATGGTGCAAGCACTGGTTGACCTGTCGCTCATGCTGCGCACGCCGCACTCGGTAGAGCCCATCATAGCGCTCAATGTGGTGCTCGACAACAATCCCTCGGCGCGCCAGTCGGGCGAGGAGCAGCTTGAACACGCGGTTAAGCTGGCTGCTGCCACCAACATGCGCATACAAACGTACCAACGCTGGTCGGTGAATGTGGCGAGCGGCATATCGCACACCATCAAGGAGCGTGCGGTGAGCGACCTTGTGCTCGGACTGCACCAAAAGGAGCGCCTGTCTGACACCTTTTATGGCAAGTTGAGCACCGACCTGCTTGGTGCCGTCGACCGCCAGATATTTATATTCCGTGCCACAATGCCGCTCAACACCATGCAGCGCATACAGTTGCTCGTGCCGCCCAAGGCGGAGTATGAACAGGGCTTTGGGGGCTGGCTCGACCGCATAGCCCTGCTTGCGCGCCAGCTTACGTGTGGCATCAATGCCTACTCTACGGCCGACACGCTGACGGCCGTAGAGCACTATGTAGGCAGCAAGCACAATGGGGTGCCTTTGCTCGGCACAGAGTACCGGTCGTGGAACGACCTTGTGCCCCTGGCCCATAACGCCCGCAACGACCACTTGGTGGTGTTTGTGTGTGCGCGGCGCGGCACCATCTCATTCCACAACTATCTCGACCGCCTGCCCGACCAGATTGAGCGTTACTTTTCGTCGCGCAACGTGCTGATGGTTTATCCGCAGCAGCCGTTTACGAGGCGCAGTTAATGGCAGTGGGGTATACGCCAAAGCGGCCTGCACTATGATGAGAGCTGTGCATTGTTTTTCAGCAGTTAGCGTCAAGGCGCCAAGCAAAGCGGCCTGTGATGAGTGCATTCACCGCAGGCCGCTTTGCTTGGCGCCTTGACACAAAAAAAGCAGTCAGCTGCGTGAACAACTGACTGCCGTACAATTCAAAGTCGGGGTGACTGGATTCGAACCAGCGACCACACGCCCCCCAGACGCGTACTCTAACCGGGCTGAGCTACACCCCGAATTGCGAGTGCAAAATTACGTCTTTTTATTTTACTCGCAAACAAAATGCGGCTTTTTTTGCATCGATATGGCTTTTTTCTTGCATTTCGGCGTAACTTTGCGCCCGTTAAACGTATAATTTATGAATATGAGCCAACATCTTAAGGGCTACCTGTACGGTTGCATAGCTGCTGTGAGCTATGGCGTGAACCCCATTTGTGCCAAGTATTTGTATCAAGACGGTTACAACTCCAACAGCGTGTTGTTTTACCGTTTCTTGTTCGGGTCGGTCATGCTTGGCCTGCTCATGCTGGTGCAGCGCAAGCGTTTTGCCATCACACGCAGGGAGGGCAAGGTGTTGAGCCTGTTAGGTGCGGTGTTTGCCGTGTCGTCGCTCACCTACTTTCTGAGCTTTCATTACATGTCGGCAGGTGTGGCCGCCACCTTGGTGTTTGCCTACCCAGTGTTTACGGCCATGCTGATGGCCTTTTTTTTCAAGGAACGGCTCAAATGGCCTTCGCTGCTTGCCATGCTGCTTACGGTGGGCGGCATAGTCTTGCTTTACAAGGACGACAGCGGGCGCGCCATAGCGCTGATGGGCATTGTGCTCATACTCGTTTCGGCCCTCAGCTATGCCATTTACATCATTGTGGTCAACCGCAGCGGCATTGTGATGTCGAGTGTCAAACTCACCTTTTATGCCATGTCGAGCTGTTTGGTGTGCCTCACCCTCTACGCCCTGCTAACCCCCACGGGCGAACTGCAAATGCTGCACACGCCCATGCAATGGAGCATGGCCCTCACCCTCGGTTTGGTGCCAACGGTCATATCGCTCGTGTTTATGGCCATGGCCATACGCTGCATAGGCTCCACCCCAACGGCCATAATGGGTGCGCTCGAGCCAGTAACAGCCGCGGTGCTGGGCATAATGCTGTTTGGCGAGGTGATGACCCTGCGCATAGCTTGTGGCATAATGCTCATATTGCTTTCGGTTATCATGATTATACTCGACGACAAGTTGCGCCGTGCCCTGGCCAATGTGAGGGTGGTAAGGCGCGGAAGGCTCATTATAAAGAAAATAAGGTGGCGCTAACGCCCTAATTGACATATATATCACTACCTTTGCAACATAAAGTAGGTGTTCAAAATTATTTTTACATTGAAAGTGCATTATCGGGGCGCAGATG